>JAABUM010002409.1_pt1 | contig 25063 bp, 24 predicted proteins | sample 5559161 | NCBI WGS metagenome assembly JAABUM01 (sample SAMN10711868, study PRJNA513369) | rock metagenome | isolation source: Antarctica rocks | place: Antarctica: Victoria Land, Siegfried Peak nord
GCTGCTCGCGGTCTTCGTCGTTGTCGAGCGGCGCAGCAGCCACCCGATGTTCGACCTCTCGCTGTTCGCCAAGCCGACGTTCAGCGGGGGCGCGATCGCCGCGTTCGGCCTGAGCGGTTCGCTGTTCGCGATGCTGCTCTACCTGGTCCTGTACCTGCAGAACGTCCTCGGCTACAGCCCGCTGCAGACGGGGCTGCGGCTGCTGGTGCTCTCCGGTGGCATCCTCGCCACGTCGACGCTCGCCGGCCGGCTGACGTCCCGTGTCCCCGTCCGCATGCTGATCGGACCGGGGCTGCTGCTCGTCGGGGTCGGCTTGCTGCTGATGCGCGGCCTGGGCGCGAGCACGTCGTGGACCCATCTCATCCCGGGTCTCATCGTCGCCGGGGTGGGGACGGGCCTGGTGAACCCGCCGCTGGCCTCCACCGCGGTGGGCGTGGTGCCGCCCCAGCAGGCCGGCATGGCATCGGGGATCAACTCCACGTTCCGTCAGGTAGGCATCGCCACCGGCATCGCGCTGCTCGGGACCCTGTTCGCCAGCAAGATCAGCTCCGAGGTTCTGTCCCGGACCGCCGGCGTGCCCGGGCTGGCCGGCAAGGGGCCGCAGATCGCGCATGGCCTGCAGTCCGGCGAGGTGGCGCAGGTCCTGCGCTCGCTGCCCGCCTCGTTGCGCGGCACCGCCGCCGGCATCAGCAAGGCCTCGTTCACCAGCGGCCTGGACCACATCCTGCTCGTCGCCGCTGTCCTCGCCCTCGCCTCGGGCGTGCTCGCGTTCGGGCTGATCCGCACCAAGGACTTCGTCCAACACCCCGCCCGCTGAGCTCGTCACTGCCGGCTGCGGTAAGGCAACTACCTACACACTCATGCTGAGTGGCGACGCCTGGTTCCCTGATGTCCGCTGGGTCGCGGGCGGCGAGCACCTGGCGCAGCAGCTCCTTGACGCCCCAGGCGCACCGATCTCGATCGTCGGGTCATCGACGGCGAGGATCCCCGACGCGTAGGGGGCGGACGGGTCGATCACGACGACCTGCACCTGCTCGCAGAAGGCGGCGTCCTGCTCAGCGAGCCAGCCCTTGACGCAGCCTCCGGAGCGGCCGGGGGCCAGCCCTCGACGGGAAGGGTCGGGGTCGACGAGCCGGGCCGCACGAGCTGCTCAGAGCATCTCCTGACGCGTGACCATGGGGGCTTACGGCGGTCGCGGCTGGGCCGACAGAGGGCACATAGCGCGTCGCTCTGGCGTTGAGTCCACACCGCACCGACGCGCCGGCACACCTTCTACGGAGATCATGGCTACCGACTACGACACCCCCCGCACGACCGACACCGCTACCGAGCACGACCAGAGCCTGGAGACGCTGAAGGCACGCCGTGCGCAAACCACGGCCGATCTTGGTGATGACACTGATCCGCTCGAGGCCGAGTTCGACCTGCCCGGGGCGGACCCCTCCGGTGAGGATCTGGTCATCCGGGTGCTGCCTGCCCAAGTCGACGAGTTCACCTGCACCAACTGCTATCTGGTGCAGCACCGCAGCCAGCTGGCGGATCAAGGCCAAGGTGTCTGCCGGGAGTGCACAGCCTGAAGTCGTAGCCACCGGGCGCTCTGGCGCTCGCCAGAACGCGCTACCCGAGCGGCGCTCGCCTGGCCGCGCTCACGGCCCGGTCCACACCGCGTTCCGCCGGGCCTGGTGTCCGCACAGGTCGCACTCCCACAAACTTGAGCGGTCCCACGCGGCGTCGCCCTCGACGCTGATCGTGCCGCCGCACAGGTGTGTCTCGTGCCGGACCCGTTGGCCCACCTTGGCCCGGGGCGGCAACTCCGGCACAGGCACCCGTCCATCGGTCGTGCCTGCCGGGTCGCTCAAGATCGGGTCGGGCAAGTCAACGTCAGCACTCATGGGTTCACGGTCTCCCAGCACCCGCAGCGCTGTCGACCGGGGGCAGCCACGGCGGGGGTGCGCCACCTTGCTGTTCCACTTCCTAGGTAGTGAGACACCGACGTGCGACAAGCTCGGCGGTCGGAGGCACTCGATCAGCTCAACGACGCGGTTGCCGTGCGCAGGTCTTCCAAGGCTGCCAGAGCATGTGGCGCGAGCCCTTCGACGTCATCACGATCGCTTTCGGACCACTGGGCGTAGCCCCGCTTGAACGCGAGGAGCCCGAGCTCGCCCGCGAGGTGCGCGACCGGGTCGGGGACACCGCGGGCGATCAGCGCGGCTGTCATGGCGGCCGCGAGGCTGACGCTCTTGAGGGCGTCGCGTGCCTGGAGCTCCGTGCTGGCCGCGACCGCTGCTTTGAGGCGGGGGCCGAGCTCCCGGTTCGCCGGACCCATCGCGCCCGACGCCCGCTCGATGCCGGTGGCGACCGCCTCGAGCGGGCTGGCGCTCGCGGGCGCCGCGGTGATCCCGTCGGCAAGCAGCCTGCTGAGGGTCTGTTGGCCGGCGACCAGAAACTCACGCTTGTCGGAGAAGTGTCGGAAGAAGGTGCTCTTGGTGACCCCCCTGGACCGCCTCGGTCGCACGGTCCGGGACACGCTGAACCTGATCCACGAGTTGGCCGAACGCGGTGTCGGGGTCCGCAACCTGGCTGACCCGATCCGGGTCGACTCGGCCAATCCGGCGGACCCGATGGCCCAGCTGGCGGTGGTGCTGCTGGCGCTGTTCGGGCAGATGGAACGCACCTACACCCTCGAGCGGGCCGCGCACGCCAGAGCGAGAGTGGGTTTGGGCCGTGGTGCGGGCTGACCGGACCGGGGACGCTGAGCGGCCGCTCCCTTGCCGGGTTAGTTCTGTGAAAACCGGGCCGGGGCTGATGCTCGTGCCTGACCGGCGGACAGGTCAAGCGGGGTCTGGGAGGGACGCAACCGTGCAGTGGCTGCATTCTTGGAGTCCGTGCTCGCCCTGTTGTTGTCCTAGGTGACCTCCGGCTCGTCGACCGCGGGCCCAACGAGCTCGGCTTCGTTCCACAGTCGGTCGTACTCGGCTCGGAGTGCCTCCGCCGCGGGAGGTGGCAGCGGGGTGAACACGGTGGTCGTGCGTCCGACCCCATTGAGGGAGGTACCGAGGGTGTACACCTCGCCACCGCTCGCCAACAGCACGCGGTCATGCAAACCGAGTGATTCAAGAACTTCTATCGGACGGGACAGGCTGGGGCTGTCCAGGTAGGTACCAAGTGCGGCTCGCACTGCTTGCTCGCGTGGCCGACCCGAGATCATGAGGCGGTCGAGTTGAGTGCTGACCACCAGTTGATGGACTTGGTCGAGGCGAAGGAAGGGATCGACAAGAAGGCCGGCGCCCACGCTGGCGAGTTGGCCGATCATCGTCGGGTAGGCGAGCGGATCTTCGCGACCCAGCACCACAACACTCACGTCGGTCTCGTCCGAATCGCCCCGTTCCGCCTCCCGTAGCAGCGCGCTACCGAGGAGCGTGACTTGCAGGCGGCTGTTCTCTTTCTCACTCGTGTCGGTCGGAGTGAGCCACCAATCCGGCAGAGGTGAGCCACGGCCGTTTCCGCGTCGGCGACCTTGACTCGCTCGCTCGTGGGAGTGGGAATAGTTCGAACGAACTGATCAAGCGAGCGTAGGACTGACCTTTGCAGTACGGAAATGCCAAGTGACTCCCGGATGGGGCGCAATGTCTCGCCACGACACCGTCGGGAACCGACAGACCGTAAGTAGTCTGTGTGTCAATGGCCATGTGGCGGTCCCCGCTGGTGGCCAGGAAAATCCGGGCGCGGGCATGCGAGTGAGTCGCGCTCTTCCGTATCTCGTTATGGCCTAAGTTGCGGCAGGGGATTCCGGGTGATCGACCAGGGCCGTGACGTCAACCTTCGTCGACATCGCGACCACCGCTGGCAAAGAGGATGTCGAGCCAACGACGGATTGCATGTCTTGCGAGTTTCACGGTCTCGTATTGCGCGACCTCGATGTCTGCGAGGAAGTGCGGAACGCTATATGCTCCGAGGGTCTGCTCGAGGGCCGACACGTACTCGTCGATCTCTAGCCACCGGCGGGCGAGGTTGCCGTCGGCTTCGAGGTGGAACTGAACTCCGTAGCTGTTTCCGTGCCTGAAGAGCTGGTTTCGGTAGGCGTTCGATCCAGCCAGGCGCAGGGCCCCTCGCGGCAGATCGAAGCTGTCCGAGTGCCACTGAAGTGCCGAGAACACCCGGGGGAGGTCGCCCCACACGGGGTCCGACTTTGCGTCGTCGGTCATCGAAAGCTCGAGCACCCCGACCTCGGGAAGTTGACCGGTGTAGACCCGCGCACCCAGAGCTGCCGCCAGCAGCTGCGCTCCTAGACAGACTCCCCACACCGGCACGCCGGCGTCTGTCGCCGCACGAAGGTATGCGATTTCCTCGTCTATCCACGGAAAGGTCCGTCCGTCGTTGGCACCCATGGGTCCGCCCATGGCGATGATCGCGGAGAACTTGTGCAGATCGGGGAGGGGTTGCGACCGCCACATGCGCACAGTGACGACCGGGGCGTACTCCTCGAGCACGGGGCTGTACGCGGCGGGCCCCTCAGACTCGACGTGTCGAAGCTCGAGGATGGGAAGCCGATCCAGGTTCACGAGACATCCTCCCCGGACGGCAGCGGCCTGGCTGGGGCCGGTTCGAAGTGGACCCTCATGGCTTCACGTTCAGCGGTTTTCGGCCTCCGCAGTCGAACCAATGCGGGTGTTTGCCGGCAAGCCACTTTGCGCCCAAAAAGCGTAGCGCCCGCCTGTCCGATCATCGCGCGTGACGAAAACCAGCCGCCGGGTCCCGGTGCCGGGTCCGCTGGACCGGCCCGGACAGCGGGGTGCCCTGACATCGTCAAGTTACGAGCCGATGGGTAGGTATCACGCCGCGACACGTGGGAGAGACGACGGGCACGAGTGTGAGTCGGTCCTCGAACGTCAGTCGGCTCCGCAGGCAGGTGACGCGCTGGTTCCGGCTGCGGCGTCGGGTCGCTGTGGAACCGGAACCGCGAGCCTAGGAGAGGCATGCTGACCTGGTCGAGTCCGCGCGATCTATGCGGGCCCGCAGCCTGGCCGCCAGCAGAGTGTTGTTGAGCAGCCACACGTCGGTGACAGGGCCGACCCCGCCCGGGACCGGTGTCAGGGCCGCGACCCGTTCACCGGCCGTTGGGTCAACGTCGCCCACTAGCCGCGTACGCCCGTCGGCGCCTGCTACTGGGTTGATGCCGACGTCGATGACTATTGCTCCGGACTTGACGTCGTGTGGTCCGATGAGACCGGGTACCCCGACTGCCACGACAAGAACGTCGGCCTGTCTGGTGAATTCGCGGAGCCGTCCGGCACGTGAGGTGTTGACGTCGCAGGATAGGACTGCGGCTCCGCGCTGCATACCCAGTAGCGAGGCCGGCTTTCCCACATTGTTCGAGCGACCTAGCACCACTATGCAGCTGCGAGGGTAGAAGGCCTTGAGGTCAGTCCCGGTCCGCTGCAGGTGGTGATCGAGCAAGTAGAAGCAGGAGGCGGGAGTCGAGGGGATGAAACGCGGCCTGCCGAGGGCCAACAGACCGGCGTTGAGGGGGTGAACGGACTCGATGTCCTTGTCCGGATCGAGCATGCGGAAGATGTCGGCCTCGGTGTGCTGCGGTTGCAGGGGACGCAGGATGAGGATGCCCGAGATCCGCGGGTCGGCGTTCAGGCCCCCTACCACGGCGAGTAGATCGGCCTGTTCGGCGTCGGCCTGCAGGTGGGCGTGGACGTAGTGGCAGCCCACTTCCTCGGCAAGCCTTCGTACGCGTCGCTCGTAGGCGATGGAGGCGTAGTCGCTTCCCACGAGAACGGTGGCTAGACCGGGCACCAGCTGCTGCTCGCCAAGCGCTTTGACGTCACGCTGTAACTCGTTGTGAAGTTGGCGAGCCGCAGCCGTCCCGTCAATTTTGACCGCGCTCATTCGAAGTCAGGCCAGCCGGCGGCAAGCTGCCGGGCCCGTTCCAGCCGCGGGTCCTCCGGCTGAAGGTTGGCGGCGACCAGCTCGACGGCGGCGCGGCAACCTGCTGCTGCGAGCAGCCGACTGGTGACGGCATCGCCGCGCAGGTTCGGGTTGCCTTCGGCGACGAGCCGGCTCGCGAGGTGTCCCACTTCGACCGCGGCTGCTGCCACGGCTAGCGGCGGCTCGGCAGCTGCCGACAGGCTCGCCCGGATTCGGTTGCGGCGCCCTTGGGGGTCTGGTTCCCGAGGGAGGCGGAACGCATTCAAAACGTCGGTGTAGGCCTCGGCGTCCTTTGTCGCCAGCGGCTCGACTGCGCGGCGCACCGCGTCGGCCCGCTCTGCTACCTCGTCCGCATCGGGCAGCGTGGCGGAGCTCAACCTGGCAGCCATCGCGCACAGCCCGGCGGCGAGGGCGACCGTCACCGCGGCGCAGGCCCCTCCGCCGGGGGCGGGCTCGTCGTTGGCCACCCGGTCGAGGAAGCGCGACAGTGGCTCGTCCAGGAAGGCGTAGCGCACGCTCACCGCCGGCAGTGCCGCGATCATGACAGGCCGACGATTTCGCCGTCAGAGTCGATGTCGATGCGTTCCGCGGCGGCCGAGGTCCCGAGCCCGGGCATGGTCCGCATTTCACCGCAGATGGGGTAGATGAACCCGGCGCCGACGTTGGCGCGGACCTCCCGGACGGGCAGTCGCCAGCCGGTGGGGGCGCCGAGCAGGGTGGGGTCGGATGAGATCGACAGGTGGGTCTTGGCGACGCAGATGGGCAGGTCACCGAAGCCGTTCCGCTCGTAGTTGTCGATCTGCTTGGCGGCGCTAGGCGCGTAGTCGACGCCGTCCGCGCCGTAGACCTCGGTCGCCAGCGTCGAGATCTTCTCCCGCAGTGAAGCATCATCCGGGTAGAGGAAGTGGAACGCCGAGGGCTCGTTGGCGGCTTCGGCGACTGCCTCTGCAAGGTCGGTCGCGCCCTTGCCTCCCTGTCCGAAGTGGGTGCAGACAGCCGAGCGCACCCCGAGCTCGGCTGAGATGGACCGGACCGCTTCGTGCTCGGAGGCGAAGTCGTCCGGGAAGGCATTGATGGCCACGACCGGGCTGACACCGTGCAGTCGAATGTTTTCGATCTGCTTGCGCAGGTTCGCCACGCCCATGTGCACCTCGTCGGGGTTTTCCTTGAGCAGGTCCGGCGGCAGGGGCCGGCCGGCCACGATCTTGTGCTTGCCCGAGTGCGCCTTCATGGCCCGGATCGTGGTGACGACGACGGCGGCGTCCGGGGTGAGACCGGAAGCGCGGCATTTGATGTTGAAGAACTTCTCCGCGCCGATGTCGGCTCCAAAGCCCGCCTCGGTCACCAGGTAGTCGCCCGCGTGGATCCCGACCAGGTCGGCCACCACGGAGGAATTGCCATGCGCGATGTTTCCGAACGGGCCGGCATGCACCAGGACGGGCGTGTTCTCCAGGGTCTGCATCAGGTTCGGCTTGATCGCCTCCCGCATGATCACAGTCATCGCACCGCCGGCTCGCAGCTGGTCGGCGGTCACCGGCTCGCCTTTGGCCGTGTAGCCGACCACGATCCGTCCCAGGCGCACCCGCAGGTCCTGCAGCGACGTCGCGAGGGCGAGCACTGCCATGACCTCGCTGGCGGCGGTGATGTCGAAGCCGGTCTCGCGCGGCACACCGTCGAGCTTGCTGCCCAGGCCGATGACGGTGTTGCGCAGTGCCCGGTCGTTGACGTCGAGCACGCGCCGCCAGGTGATGTCGTGCTGGAACAGGCCGGTGGGGTTGCCTTGGTAGAGCGAGTTGTCGAGCATCGCGGACAGCAGGTTGTGTGCCGCAGTGACGGCGTGCGAGTCGCCGGTCAGGTGCAGGTTCAGCAGCTCCATCGGGACCACCTGGCTGTAGCCGCCGCCAGCGGCGCCGCCTTTGATGCCGAAAGTAGGCCCCATAGACGGTTGCCGGATGGCGACGGTGGCCTTCTTGCCGATGTGGCCGAAGGCCTGTCCGAGCCCGACCGTGGTCGTGGTCTTGCCCTCCCCCAGCGGAGTGGGGGTGACGGCGCTGACCACGACGTACTTCGCCTTCGGCCGGTCCTTGAGTTCCTCGATCGCCTCGAGCTTGATCTTGGCTACGCCCGTGCCGTAGGGCTCGAGCAGATGCTCGCCGATCCCCATCTCGTGAGCGAGGTCATCGAGTGGCTTGAGCGAGGCGCTCCTGGCGATCTGCAGGTCCGATGGCATGGCCACGTCAGACTCCCTCTCCGGTGAGGTCCGAACCGGCTGGTTCGACACCGAACTCCTTGCCGGCATCCAGCAGGCACTCGAACAGGTACTGGCCCGCCGACCGCTCGCAGTGCAGCAGATAGGAGCGCTCACCGCCGCCTCCGGCGTCGTCACGGACGACGTCGGTCGTCACCTTCGCCACCGAGCTGCGGAACGCCGCTCCGTCGGGGGTGGTCGCCTCAGCCAGGTCGACGGCGCACACCTTGGACAGCGCCTGAGCGGCGGCGTGCCCGGTCAGCCGCATCAGAGCACGGCCGTGGGTCAGGTCGACGGTGGTGACGAACTCCCCGGCAGCCAGGGCGCGAACCTGCTCGGTCAGGCCAGGTGCGGTGTCCGGGGCGCCGATGAGCAGCCACTCGCCCGGTCCGCTGCCGACCGTCAGGACGCCGTCCTCCCGGCGGCTACGGCGAAACCGCACGCCGAGCGCGGCTGCGAAGGCGCCGTCGGGCTGCGCCCGGGTCGAGACTTTGGCGAGTGGGCTCGCGTCCGCGAGGCGCAGGGGGGCCGAGCTGCGACGGGTGCTGACTTCCCACCGGCCGACGACGGAGCGCGGCCCGGGCACAGCGATCGGGCTGCGTGCAACCGGCGTCGCCGACACCCTGCCCGTTCGATCATCGGCCGCAGCAACAGTTGCCTCAGGCACGGAGCTGCACCCCTTCCGGGTCGACAAAAGCAAGGTCCTCTTTGACGGTGGCCTGCGCGTCGCCGCCGCTGGCCAGGCGAATGGTGACGAGGGTTCCCGGCGCGGCGATTGCTGGATCGACTTGACCCAGGCAGATGGCGTGGCCCAGCGTCGGTGACATCCGGCTGGAGGTGATCCGGCCGAGGATGTGACCGCTGGGCGTGATGATCTGGCTGGCCTCGGGCGGAACCACGCTCGGGTCGCTCGGCTGCAGGGCGACCAGCCGTGGGGCGGTGGCCAAACCGAACTGCTCATGCCAGACCAGTTCCGGTTTGCCGGCGAAGTCGTCCTTGTCGAGCTTGACCAAGCTCCCGAGTCCGGCGCTGTGCGCCCTGGTCAGTCCGTCGGTGTCCTGGGCGACGATCAGATGGCCCTTCTCCAGGCGCAGCATGCGCTGCGCCTCGACGCCGAAGGCCTGGACGCCGAGATCGGCGCCAGCGTCGATCAGTGCCTCCCAGACGTGCAGTCCGTAGGAGGCGGGCACGTGGATCTCATACGACAGTTCGCCGGTGAAGCCGATGCGCCACATGATGCAGTCGTCGATCCCGGCGATGCGCCCCTGGCGGACCCGCATGTAGGGAAACGCCTCGTTGGACAGCTCACCACCTTCGACGAGTCGTTGCATGAGCTCACGCGAGCGGGGGCCGGCGACGTTGATGCTCGCGTAGGCCGTGGTGACCGGCGTGACGTGCACCTGCCATTCGGTGTGGTCGGTCTGCAGCCAGTTCTCCAGCCACTCCCACACGGTGGCGGCCCCCGACGAGGTGGTCGACATCAGGTAGTGGTCCTCACCGAGCCGGCCGGTGACGCCGTCGTCCATGACCACGCCGTCCTCGGCGCACATCACCCCGTAGCGCACCGAGCCGACGTCGAGCTTGGACCACTTGTTGACGTAGACGTGGTTCAGCAGCTTGGGGACGTCCGGACCGCGCAGGTCGAGCTTGCCCAGCGGGGTGACGTCGATGATGCCGACGTTCTTGCGCACGTTGCGGGCCTCCTGCGCCGCGTCGCCGTAGTGGTCGGGCCGCACCCACTGGCCGGCGAGCAGCGGCGTTGCACCATGCTGCTCGTGCCAGGTCTGCATCGGTGAGACCCGGGTGGGTTCGAAGACCCGCCCGGCGAGGGCGCCCAGGCTGATCGGCGCGTACGGAGGCCGCCAGACGGTGGTACCCAGGTCGGCGATGGGGCGGCCGGTGGCCTCGCTCAGGACGGCGACCGTGTTGACCGTCTCGAGCTTGCCCTGCGAGGGGCCCATGGTCGCGGTCGTGAACCGCTTGACCAGCTCGCTGGAGTCGTAGCCCTCCTTGGCCGCCGCGACGATGTCCTTGCTCGAGACGTCCTCGGAGAAGTCGACGAACCCGTGGGTCGAGGCCCGGAACATCGCCGGATGCTGAGCGCGGGGCAGCGGCGCGACGTCGTCGCCGCCTCGCCCCTGCGCCCGGTCCGCCGCCAGGGCACCGACTGCCTGGCCGTGGTCGATGAGGTCCTGGCTGCTGCCGTCGCCGACCAGACCGCCTGTCGCGAGGACGGTGGGGGGCAACCCGGTACCGGAGGGGACGAAGCGGGCGGCGGCTGCGTCCCAGACCGGCCGGTCGCCGGCCATGTTGACCAGCGAGGTGGGAGCTGTCCAACCGGTGGCGGTCACCAGCAGGTCGGCACCGACAACGGTCCCGTCCTCGAGCTCCACCGCCTGCACGCGGCCGCGGCCGGTCGCCCGGCGGATCGTCTCACCGCCACGCGCGTCGACGACACGCACGACCTCGACACCCGCCCTGGCGAGGTCGGCGGCGGCGGCCTCACCCTCGGAGTTGGCGGTGAGCACCACGGCGCGGTCGCCAGGCTTGACGGCGTAGAGGTTGATCAGTCGGCGCACGGCGGTCGACAGCATCACGCCCGGCAGGTCGTTGCCCTCGAACACGTACGGCCGCTCAATCAGGCCGGGCGCCACGACCAGGGCGCCCCCGCGTACCTTCACCAGCCGCTCGGTCGCGCCGGCGACACTGCGCTGGAGCACGGCGACCCAGTTGTCGTCATACCGGGCGGTCACCACCGCGTCGGTCATGACCTCGACCGAGGCCCGGGCCGCGACCTCGGCCCTGAGCTCGGACAGCAGCGACACGCTCTGCTCCCCGCTGTAGCGCAGGTGCCCGCCGAGCTCGTACTCCTCCTCGACGAGCAGCACGCTCGCGCCGCGGTCCGCGGCCGCGATCGCAGCCGCCATACCAGTGGGGCCGGCGCCGGCGACGACGACATCGACATGCACGTAACGCTTGTCGTAGTAGCCGTGCACGCTGTCCGTGGACGCGACGCCGCCGGCGGCAAAGCGGGACAGCACCTGCTGGTAGGCCGGCCACAAACGCTGAGGCTTGATGAAGGTCTTGTAGTAAAAACCTGCCGTCAGGAAACGTCCGGCGAGCCGGTTCGCGGACTTCAGGTCGAACTGCAGGGAGGGCCACACGTTCTGGGGCCGCACGTCCATGCCCGCGGCCAGCCGGCGATGGCCGGCACGCACGTTGGGCTCGTCGCCGACCTGCACGGTGCAGCCCGGGTCGACGAAGCTGGCGCTGAGCACGCCCCGCGGTCGGGAGTACTTGAAGCTGCGGGACAGGACGGTGACGCCGTTGGCCAGCAGCGCGGAGACGATGGTGTCGCCCTGAAGTCCGACGTAGGCGCGGCCGTCCCAGCGGAAGGGGATCGGCTGGCCGCGATCGACCAGCTCGCCGACCTGCGCAGCCAGGCGCCTCGCGGTGGTCGGCGCGGCGCTCACAGTGCCTGTCCTCCGGCGTCGGGACTGCCGGCGTCGGCCCGTGCCGACAGCACCTCGGCCGGTGCCGAGGCATCCTGACCAATGGGACGAGCCGAGCGGATCTCGTTGGTGACGGCATTGCGCTCAACCCGAACGAACCGGCGGCAGCCCATCGTGTGGAACCAGGTCTCGGTGGTCCAGCCCGCCGGGTTGGACCGCTCGTAGAGGTAGGAGCGCCACTGCTGAGGCGTTGCTGTCGCCGGGTCGGGGCGCGAGCCGGCCTCCCCGACGTGCCGGAACTCGGAGGAGTTGCGCGCATCGCAGTACGGGCACGGAATCCGGATCATGGGTGAGTCCTCCTGGCGCATCTGAGCGAGCGATGAGCGAGACGTTCGGCCGCGGGCATCCGGTCAGTGGCCGACGGCCGCCGCACCCTTCTCGCCCACGAGCCGCCCCTCGCTGAAACGGGCGAGGTCGAAGGCACTGATGATCTCCGGGGTCTTGCCGGTCGCGATCAGCTCCGCCATCGACTCACCGGCCACGGGTCCGGCCTTGTACCCGTAGGTGCCCCAGCCGACGTCGACCAGGAAGCCGTCGACAGTTGTGACGCCCATGATCGGGGAGTAGTCCGGGGTCATGTCGCACAGCCCGGCCCACTGCCGCAGGACACGCAGCTTGGCGATCGACGGCATCAGCTCCAGGACATGCCCGGACAGCTCCTCGATGAACTCCAGCGACCCGCGCATGGAGTACGACGGGTAGGGGTCGACGCTTGCGCCGAACACCAGCTCGCCGCGGTCGGTCTGGCTGACGTACACGTGCAGGCTTCCTGACACCACGACGGTCTCGAGGAAGACCTTGACCGGTTCGGTGACCGCTGCCTGCAGCGGGTGAGTGATGAGCGGGAGGCGGACGCCGGCGAGGTCGCACACGGTGCTAGCCCAGCCTGCCGTGCAGTTGACGACGACCGGCGTGGAGATGTTGCCGCGGTTGGTCTTGACGCCTGTTACCCGGTCGGCGTCCACCTTGATACCTGTGACCTCGGTGTACTGGTGGATCTGGACGCCGAGGTGGGTGGCGGCCCGCGCGTAGCCCCAGTTGACGGCGTCGTGGCGGATGGTGCCGCCAGGTGGGTGGTAGAGCGCGCCGAGCACCGGGTAGCGGGCGTCGGGCGAGACGTCGAGGTAGGGGACCAGGCGGGAGATGTCGTCGGGTCCGATCACCTGCGAGTCGACGCCCTGCAGCTTGTTGACCTCGGCCCGCCAGTGCATGGTGCGCAGCGACGAGTCGTTGTGGGCCAGGGTCAGGTGACCGCGCTGGGAGAACATGACGTTGTAGTTCAGGTCGACCGCGAGGTCCTCGTACAACTTCACCGACCGGTCGTAGAACCGCACCCCTTCAGGCGTGAGGTAGTTCGACCGGACGATGGCGGTGTTTCGCCCCGACCCGCCTCCGCCGATGTAGGCCTTGTCCAGGACGGCGACGTTCGTCATGCCGTGATTGGTCGCCAGGTAGTAGGCCGCTGCCAAGCCGTGGACGCCCGCGCCGATGATGACCGCGTCGTAGGTGCTCTTCAGCTCGGGCTGGGCGAAGCTGCGGGGCCAGTCCTGCCCCAGCGCGCCGCGTCGGGCCAACCCGAGGGCGGAGTACCGGGCGGGTCCGCGACGCGCCGAGCGCAACCTGCCAACTGAGCCCGTGAAACCCTCAGTGCGCGGTGTGTCCCCCGTGCCGCGAAGGCTCTTGGTGGCCGAGGACAGAGATGCTTTCACCGGGAGGAACCCCCTGGGGCTATGGCGAAGTGGAACAAACGTAACCCTGCCGTGAAACGCTGTCTACCAGCAGGAAACAGGTTCGTCACGACTGAGCACCGCCGAACGCCTTGATGGACAGGAACTGGGTGGGCAGCGACAGCAGGCGCTGAGGGCCGTGCGACACCTCGCCGTCGAACTGCAGAGCATCGCCGGCTTCAAGGGTGTAGGTCGCACCTCCGACGCCGTACTCGAGCTCACCGGACAGCACGTACAGCAGCTCGGTACCGGGATGCTGGTAGAGCGGAAAGACCTCGCTGCGCTCCAGCAGCGTCACCAGTACCGGCTCCATCCGCTTGTTCGGGCCGCGCATGCTTCCCAGCAACTGGTAGCGATGTCCGGCACGACTGCCGCGGTGGCTGATGTCCATCCCCTGGCCGGCCTTGACCAGCAGGACGTCGCGCTCCTCGTCGAGGCCGCGGAAGAAGGCCGTGACCGGTACCTGCAGCGCGACGGACAGCCGGACGAGGGTAGCCAGGCTGGGGGAGACCTGCCCCTTCTCCAGCTTGCTCAGCATGCCCCGCGACAGGCTGCTCGCCTCGGCGAGCTGGCTGCCGGACAGGCCGAGCTGCTGGCGGTACTCCCGGATCCGCTCGGCGATGTTCAGACCCAGGGCGTGCTCGAGGCCGGCCTCAGCCCTGGAGGAGGTTTCCGAGCCTTGCCTACTCTCCCGCCGCGGGACTGTCACATCAGGCTCGGCAGGCTTCTTTGGTCGTGAGCGAGCAGGAGCCCGATTTGCGGGCGCCTGCACGGCAGGTTGGCGGGGGGCTATTAGAACGCCTGACCCGGGATCCAGGTGGTACCGGCCAGCGGCAACCGCGCCATGGCGGCAGCCTCGATCGTCAGTGCCACCAGGTCTTCGGGCTCCAGGTGATGCACGCTCGACTTCCCGCATGCACGGGTTAGCGTCGTGAGTTCCATGGTCATGGCCTTGAGATAGTTCGTCACCCACTGGGCACCGACGCCGGGGTCGAGACGCGACTCGAGGACGGGGTCCTGGGTCGTGACCCCGGTGGGACAGCGGCCGGTCTGGCAGTGGTGGCAAAAGCCGGGCGCCGTGCCGAGGGCGGAGAAGTCCTGCGTCGCGTCGTGCTCCTGTCCGTCCTGGACGTAGGTCGAGCGGTTGCATCCCAGGGCAACCAGCGCACCCACGCCGATGGAGACGGCCGTCGCGCCGAGCGCCAGGGCCTTGGCGGCGTCGGCTCCGGTCCGGATGCCGCCCGAGACGATGAGCTGCACCTCCTCGGACTTGCCGATCTCCCGCAGCGCGTCGGAGGCGAGCCGGACAGCGGCCAGTGTCGGGATGCCGGTGTGCTCGATGAACACCTCCTGGGTCGCGCCCGTCCCCCCCTGCATACCGTCGACGACGACAACGTCCGCCCCGGCCGCGACGGCGAGCTTGACGTCGTTGGACACCCGCGTGGCCCCGAGCTTGACGAAGACCGGCTTCTCCCAGCCGGTCGCCTCGCGCAGCTCGGCAATCTTGATGGCGAGGTCGTCCGGGCCCGTCCAGTCCGGGTGCCGGCTCGCTGAACGCTGGTCAATCCCGGCGGGCAGCGTCCGCATGCCGGCGACCCGCTCGCTGACCTTCTCGCCGAGCAGCATCCCGCCGCCCCCGGGCTTCGCGCCCTGCCCGATCACCACCTCGATGGCGTCGGCCTGGTGCAGGTCGGCGGGGTTGAAGCCGTAGCGCGACGGCAGGCACTGGTACACCAGCGTCTTGGAGGCGCGCCGCTCCTCCGCTGTCATCCCACCGTCGCCCGTGGTGGTCGAGGTGCCGACCGCCGACGCGGCGCGGCCCAGCGACTCCTTCGCGTGGGCTGACAGTGAGCCGAAGCTCATGCCCGCGATCGTGATCGGAATGTCGAGCACGAGGGGCTTGCTCGCGTAGCGGGACCCGAGCACCGTCGTGGTCTCGCAGCGCTCCCGATAGCCCTCCAGGGGGTACCGGGAGGCCGAGGCCGTCAGAAACGACAGGTCGTCGAAGGTTGGCAGCCTGCGCTTGGCTCCCCAGCCGCGGATCTCATAGCGCCCGGTGTCGGCCATCGTCTGGATCTGGGCGACGACCTCCGGCGGGAAGCTCGCGCTGGGACGCCGGGCCGGGCGCACCTGAGCGCGGGCCGGCGCTGCGACCGCATCGCCGACCGCGCCGTGCTCACTGATACCAGTATCACCACCGCCACCGGCCCCTGGCACGTCTGCCGCATCCGGGGTGGGCAGGTCGACAATGCTCACTCAGTACCTCTGGTTCTTCAGAGCGTCAAAGTTGTAGAGCTGCTTGGCTGAGGCAACCCGGGTCACGTTCTCGGGGTCGATGTGGTCGAACCCCGTGCAGGCGATGAGCTGGCGAACGCGACGGACGTCGGTCTCGGTGAGGTCCTCGACCTGGCTGTCCGCGCCGAGCGAGCGAACCTTGCCGCCGACGTAGACGACGGCTTCGTAGAGGCTGTCGCCCAACGCGTGACCGGCGTTACCGCCGACGAGGATGGTGCCGGCCTGCGCCATGAAGCCGCTCATGTGCCCGACGTCGCCGGCCACAGCGAGCGTGCCGCCCTTGAGGGAGATACCGGCCCGGGAGGAGGCGTCCCCATGCACGATGACCGTTCCGCCGTGCGCGGTTGCGGCGGCGGACTCGGATGCGTTGCCGCGCACGCGCACCACGCCGCTCATGAGGTTCTCGGCGAGCCCCCAGCCGACCGATCCTTCGACGGTCACGTCCGGACCGTCGGACAGGCCCGCGGTGTAGTAGCCGGCGTTGCCTTCGATGGTGATGTCGAGGCGATGGCGCAGGCCGACGGCGAGGTTGTGGGTGCCGCGCGCGTCGGTGATGCGTACGACGGTGCCCTCGGGCAGCTCTCGTAACCGGCCGTTGATCTGGCGGGTCGTCAGCTCACCACAGTGGAGGACAACCGTGGCCGTGCCCGCTGCCGAGGGGGAGAGCAGCTGGTTCACCCGGTCACCCACGAGTGGACTTCTTCGGGCTGCGGCTCGAACACTCGGGCGTCGTCGATGCCGGGCAGGTCGGCCAGGGCGTGGTACTCGCTGGCGACGGCCACGTAAACAGGTGTCTCGGCGACGACCAACGGCTTGCACGCGAAGGCGTCGCGAACCACGGCGAACTCGGTGCGGGAGGTGACGAGCAGCGTGAAGAACCCGTCGAACTCCTTGAGAACCATTCGCATGGCGTCGTCGAGCGTGTCGCCTTCATCGAGCCGCCAGCCGATGTAGCGCGCTGCCACCTCGGAGTCGTTGTCGGTCTCGAAGCGCAGGCCGCGGTCCTCCAGTCGCCGGCGGATCGAGGCGTGGTTGGAGAACGAGCCGTTGTGGACCAGTGCGAGATCAGGTGCTGGGGAGAACGGGTGGGAGTGCTGGGTGGTGATGGCCGACTCGGTCGCCATCCTGGTGTGACCGACGCCTTGGTAGCCGCTCGCCTTCTCGATCCCGTAGCGGTCGCACACCTGCTGAGCGGAGCCGGTCTCCTTGTACAGGGTCATCGACTCGCCGACGCCGACGATGCCGACCTGCGGTGCGATCTCCAGTAGACGGTTCCGGACCTGGTCAGCGGGCGCCTTGACCGTCAACAGGGCGACGTCGGCCTTGACCTCCATGGCGGCCGGCTGTCCGACCTCGGCCCCCAGTCGCTCGCCGAGGGCTGACCAGTCGTACCCGGCGCCGGGCCCACGTAGTGACCAGCGCAGTGAGCCGTCGGGTACCGACCGGTCGTACAGCGCGAGCCCCGCCGAGTCCGGGCCCCGCCCGGTCAGACCCTCGATCATCGGAACCAGGAGCTGACCGAGCGAAGGCTCGAGGGCGGGGTCCTTCAGGTGAAGTCCTACGATTCCGCACACGCCCGGCTCCCGAGAAGGAAAGGATCACGTCGGTACCGGCCGCGACCCGCGGCTCGGTCAACCGACGATACACATCGTTTCTTGACAGGCAAAGGCAGTTTTTCTTGACAGGCGACCCGCTCATGGGAGTGCATGTACGCCACGAGTCCCTCGCCGGGGACAGGTCACGAGCCGAGCCCTGGGGCCCGAAGGCAGGAGAGAGCATGACTTCTCGCGAGGAACTCAAGCGGCAGGCGGAGGCCGACGGGATCGAGTTCTTCTTCGCCATGTTCGTCGACATGCACGGCAAGCCGTGCGCGAAGCTGGTACCCGCGGAGTCCTTCGACGTGCTCATGGACGGGGGGGCCGGCTTCGCCGGCTTCGCGGCCGGACCGATGGGGCAGACGCCTTCAGACCCGGACATGATCGCGGTACCCGATCTTGCTTCCTATCTGCGGGTCCCGTGGCAGCCCGAGCTCGCCGTGCTGCAGTGCGACATCCACGTCGACGGCCAGCCGTGGGCGTTCACCCCCCGGCTCATCCTGAAAAACCAGCTGGACCGGCTCGAGGAACGGGGGCTGACCTACAAGGTGGGCGTGGAGGCGGAGTACTTTCTGGTCTCCCGCCAGCCGAACGGGCAGGTGCGCATCGCGGACCCCCTCGACACCGCCAGCTCGCCCTGTTACGACGTCAAGGCGCTCACCCGCATGTTCCCGCACCTGGCCCGGGTCTCGAAGTACTGCAACCAGCTCGGCTGGAGCAACTACGCCAACGACCATGAGGACGCCAACGGGCAGTTCGAGCAAAACTTCGCCTACGCTGACGCGCTGACCTCAGCGGACCGGCTGATCTTCTTCCGCTACATGGTGCACACCCTGGCCCACGAGGCGGGCATGGCCGCTACGTTCATGCCCAAGGTCTTCAGCGACCGCACCGGCAACGGCCTGCACATGCACTCGAGCCTCTGGCACGGCGATGAGCAGCTGTTCGTCGACGACGCCGACCCTCGGGGCCTCGGGATGTCCTCGCTGGGCTACTCCTTCGTCGCCGGCCTGGTCGAGCACGCACGGGCGTCAGTGGCCGTGACGTGCCCGACGGTCAACAGCTACAAGCGAATGGGAGTGGGCGCCCCGGCGTCGGGCGCCACCTGGGCACCGGCGTACGCCACTTACGGCGGCAACAACCGCACTCAGATGCTCCGGATCCCCGACGGCGGACGGGTGGAACACCGCGGATGCGATGGCTCAGCCAACCCCTACCTGGCGTTGACGGTGATGCTGGCGGCCGGACTGGACGGCGTCGACCGCGAGCTCGACCCCGGCGAGCCCAACCGCGACAACCTCTACACCTTGACCAAGGAGCAGGTCGCCGAGCGCGGGCTGATCACCATGCCCCCGACACTGCTGCATGCGACCGAGGCCTTGGTCGAGGACCACGTGCTGCGCGAGGCCCTCGGCAAGGGGGCCGGCGGGGACTACATCGACTACTTCGCCGACGTCAAGCGGCGCGAGTTCCTGGACTACCACTCGGTCGTCAGCGACTGGGAAGTCGACCGCTACCTGACCCTGTTCTGACGCCCGCTCACCTCGGCCGCTGAACCCACCCGCCGTCGGATACCGGCCACCGGGTCGCCTTCCACGAGGCGACGCAGCCGGCTCTGCGGCGGCGCAGCCACGACCACATGCGCCACCTGGAGCCGCAGCGCAGCCCTGGCGATGGTCTTCGCCGGGTTCCGGGTGATGACGACCTGACCGTCGACCTGCCGGCCGCCGCGCTCAAGCGCACTGATCGCTGTCGCCACGATGTCGCGCTGCTGCTCCCGTTCTCGTCGCGTCGGCATCAGCCCGGGATTGGGCAGTCCGAGCGACGAGCCGTGCAGCCGCGCGATCGACAGCACCGTGACTGGCGATGGGCCGGCCAGCACGGCGCTCTGGCGGATTTCCTCGGCGGTGAACGGCACGCCCGTCGAGGCGAGTAGCACGCTGCTTGGACCGGCAGGTGCGTTCGCCTGGGCTGAGCGTCGTCCGCTGGGCAGCGGCACGCCGCCCGCTATGCGTCGGTGGTGACAGCGACCGGCGCGCCGCTGCGCAGGGCGCGGCGGTCTGACGCCCGCCGCCACAGGTACAGCGGCAGATACGCAGCGATGACCGCCAGACCAGCCCAGAACAGGAAGGAGCCTTCTTTGGCATCCACCACCAGGGCGGGGGAGCGCCAGCCGCCGTAGGCCCACGCGAACATGAAGAAGACGAACACCGCCAGGGCAAGCCAGCGCACGGCGCCGTGCATCCGGACCGGCCGGGCGAGCTCGGGGTGGAACTGGCGGTGCAGGAAGTAGCCAAGCAGCGCCAGCGAGCAGGCCAGCAGGTAGCCCATGTTGGAGAAGATGTAGATGCGCAGCGGCGAGCCGAACAGCACGACCAGCGCCGAGCAGATGACGTTGAACGTCATCGCGTGGTCCGGGACGCCGTGGCGGTTGGTGTGCATGAACCAGCGTGGGATCAGCCCGTCTTCGGCGACCTGGAACAGCGACCGGCCGACTCCCATGATCGCGTTCAGCACCGACAGCAGCAGCGCCACGACGAGCGGGATCCCGATGAACCACTTCAGCGCGCCGCCGGAGGTGGTGTTGAACACCCGGCTGCTGAAGTCGGTGAACACAGTCAGCGGGTCGAAGCTCTTCGAGGTGCCCAGTACCAGCACGAACACCAGAGGGATGGACACGAAGATGAAGAACCCGAACAGGCCCTCCGCCGTCATGGCGATCTTGGCGTCGCGGGCTGGGTCACGGCACTCGCCGATGTAGCAGGCCGCCGCCTCCATCGCCAGCACCGACCAGGTCATGACGAAGATCCAGCTCATGAAGAACGGGAAGCTTCCCGCGGTTCCGGACGGGAGGTGGAAGCCGCTGAGGTTGGAGAACGAGATGGAACTGGGATGCAGCAGCGGCAGGAACACCAGCGCTGTCAGCGGCACCATGGACACGACGCCGAGCACGGTTGCGAAGCGGGCCCCGAGCCGGATGCCGAGCAGCGAGGGAATGAGCATCCCCCCCAGGCCGATCAACGAGATGATGAGTACCGCGACCGAGACGGGGGAGCCGAGGGTGCCGAACGGCAGAAAGGTGCGGCCGTTGGGCAGCCCGAACAGGCTCACGATGTACGCCGACGCCAGGATCATGTTGATCGGCGCGACCGGGAACCAGCCCAGCCAGTAGGCCCAACCAGACACTCCGCCGACGTGCTTGGCCGTGGTCTTGCCGAGGGGCTTAAACGTCTCGAACGCGTACGACGGCAGACCGCCCGTCCGGTCTGGCATCATCGCCGCCAGCTCCGCCAGGCAGAAGCAGAGCAGGACTCCTGCCGCCGTCACCCCGACGAACAGCGGAATGGAGGCGGCGCCCAGGCTTTGGACCGCGAACGGCGCAATGCCGGTCACGAGGATGGTGCCGGCCAGGCCGATGACGAACGCGCCCCACCAGTTTGTGTGCCGCTGCAGGGAGCCGTCCTCGCGCTCAGTGTGTACGGGAGCAGCAGAAGGCCTGGACAGCGTGCTCATGTGTCCCCTAGCGCGTCGGCAGATAAGTGGGGGGAACGTACCGGCACAGCCCTGCCGAGTCCACAGCGACCCGCCCCTTCGGTCACGGCTTGCATTCTTCGCCGCCGGGTAGACTAAATTTCCTGCCGCCTGAAGCACTCGGCCGGGTCAGCGCCTTCCAGCTAATCAACTCTCCAGCTTGAGGTGAGAGTCCGTCTCCCTCTAGGAGAAGACCACCGTTCGGGAACCGTTCAACAACACCCGCCGCTCGGCGTGCCAACGGACCGCCCTGGCGAGTACCTGTGACTCGACATCGCGCCCGGTTGCCGTCAGCTCCTCCACCGTGGCCCGGTGATCGGCGCGAGCGACGTCCTGCTCGATGATCGGTCCCTCGTCGAGGTCGGGGGTGACGTAGTGCGCCGTCGCACCGATCAGCTTCACGCCCCGCACGTGCGCCTGCCGGTAAGGCGCAGCCCCCTTGAAGCTCGGCAGGAACGAATGATGAATGTTGATCACCCGCCCGTTCAGCTGCCGGCACAGTTCCTCTGACAGGACCTGCATGTAGCGCGCCAGCACCACAAGCTCGACGCGCTCGCGCTCGACGATGTCAAGCACAGCTGCTTCCTGCTCCTGCTTGGTCTCGGGGGCCACGGGAAGGTGGTGAAAAGGGACACCGTGCCACGACGCCAGCGGCTCGAGATTCGGATGATTCGAAACAAGCCCGATCACCTCGACGGGCAGCCACCCTGTGCGCCATCGAAACAGCAAGTCAGAGACGCAGTGCTCGCTGCGGGAGCCCAGGAGTAGGACGCGCGGCCGGTCTTGCGCGTCACCGAGATACCACGTCATCTGGAAGGTTGCGGCAGTCGCTGCGAATGCCGCGCGCAGCCCCTCGATGTTCGCCTCTGCCTTTTCGCGGTCGGCCGTCACACGCATGAAGAACCGCGCGGTGTCCGCTTCACGGTGCTGCTGACTTTCGGTGATGTTGCACCCGTGCACGAGTAAGAAGGTAGCCACCGCATGCACGATCCCTCGCTGGTCGGGGCAGCTGAGAGTAAGGACAATCGCGTCAACTGCGCCGGCGCCGCCGCCGCTCTGCTCAAACACCTGCGACGACCACGTCAGGTGCGTTCCCACCCTTCCGAACCTGTGGGGCGCTGACGACCAGCGGCGCGGACCACTCGGTGATGTGTCCGACGAGGGTGTAACCGGCAGGTTGAACAAGGGGTGCGGGACCAGTCATCACTAGGCGAGGGTAGGCGGCCGGAGCAGTAACCCCGTGCCGGGCTGCCCGGAATGCCAACAGAGGCATCGGGGGCCGGCAGGCGCGGTCGGCATCCACGGCGTAGGTCATTCAGCGGCGTCGGGCGGCTTGGGGGCGATGCGAGCCGTGGCAGCACCAAGCATCAGCACGAGGACGCCATACAGACCAAGAGCCGCTGCGGCCTCTGGCCCGAAGGCGGCGCTGGCGATACCAGCAGCAATAGCAAAGTCGCGCATAGCCACCGGCAATAGGATGGAGATGGCGACGGGCCGCGGCAGTCCCAGACTGGTCACGGCTCCTAGTGCGGTGGCACCCACAAGGTAGAGCAGCAGTGCCACGCCGGCGCGGATGTAACTCGTGCTTAGGTGGGCTTGTCCCGCGACCAGCCAGATCAGAACCAGGACGGCCGCCGAGCTGACGACGGCGCTGGTGGTGTCGGCCAATGGGGCGAGCCTCGCGGGCGTGCAGGCCCTCAGAAGCGCTGTGAGGATGAGCGGCACGGCGACGATCCGGATCAGGGAGAACAGGAGGCTGGCGCTGGAGAAGTCGCTGGCCGGCCCGGCTAATAAGTGCAGTACCGGTCCGGCGGTGAGCACGCTCATCAGCGTGGCTCCGACGAGAACTGCTGCGCTGATCGCCGCTTGGCCTCCGGCGAGGGCGGCCAGGGCCACGGCAGCGACTTCGCTGGGGGCGACCCCGGCTGCGAGAACGCCGAGTCGCAGTGGACCGGCAGGCACGAGGCGGCTGGCCAGCCAGGCCGCGAGAGGCAGCAGAATGGCGCTGCCCAGCACGGCTAGCAGGACCCTTCGCCCTCGCAAGCGTGCTTGAGAGAGGGCAGTCGCAGGCAGACCGAGTCCGGCGGCAGCGACGAGGACGACCAGGGCAGCGCTGACACCGTGATGAGTAGCGGCCGTTCTGGGCGGAGACGACCACGTCAGTCCCAGGGCAGCGCAAGCCATAACAAGCGGCAACAGCCGGCGGTCAAAGAACGCGGCTGCAGCCGTCATGCTTGCGCCCTCACTCCCGGCTGCGAGCGAAACTGCTCCGCCCAAATCCGCACTCGCACCATCATCGCGCCGAGCTCGCCAATCTCACCTGCAAGAACCCGCAGTGACAGGCGTGTCTCCTGGGTTCGGCGAGTGACGTGGCCGGCTGTTTCGCTATGTCACAGGCCACGCCCACGGCGATGAGTAGTGGGCGTCCGATCTGGTGGAACTGCCGAGCGCGGAAGGAGAGCGCACTAGGCCTTTCGAACCGACATGCAGGTGCTGAATGGGATCGCACACCGTCACGAGACGGCTGCGCACGGGACGTACCGCAGTGATTCGGGCCCGGGCAGACGCTCTGGAAGCACCACACACCTTTGACCGGGCCGGGACCTGAGATTGCAGTCATCGCGCTGCAGCTCGGACAGTGAAGCGTCGCACGCGGGGGGGTGCGATGGTTTTCCGGCCACCTGTCTAGCCCGAAACAGTTGGCTTGTCGCACTCCTCGGCCGAGGTGGGCTGAGCTCTCGTGCTGTGCCCGTCCCGCGGCCTGCCCGGGTTACCCGACCTCGGCCGGACGCTGGTGCTCGGCCGTCGTCCACGTCACCACTGACTCGTTCTCCGACGGGGGCCAGCACTTCGACGCCTAGGACGCCAACCGGGCCGGCACCCTGATGCTCGCCGAGGCGAGGGGCTGCGGCGGGTGCTGTCGGTCGTGGCCGCAATGGCCGAGGCCGGCGCTCTGGTCAGCGTCGACACCACCCGAGCGAGCGTCGCTGCCGCCGCGCTCGATGCCGAAGCCGGGCTGATCAACGATGTCAGCGGTGGCGCCGACCCCGACATGTTCGGACTCATCGCCGCGCACGGCGTCTCCTACGAGCTCATGCACGGGCGCGGCCCAGTGCGGACATGCAGTCGCGGTCGTCGCCGAGCTCACCGAACGACTGGGCGCCACGCGTGCGGCCGGCATAAGCGCCACCCAGGTGGTGATCGACCCCGGGATCGGCTTCGCCACGACGGCGGCGCACAACTGGCAGCTGCTGGCCGGGCTCGACCGGTTGCACGTCCTGGGCCACGCGCTGCTGCTCGGCGCCAGCCGTAAGGCGTTCCTCGGCAGCTTGCTGCCCGCCTCCGACGGCACGCCGCGGCCACCCGACGCGGGAGGGGGCGACAGCCGCCACCTCAGCGCTTGCCGCCGCGGTCGGCGTGCGGGGAGTCCGGGTGCATGACATGCGCGCAAGTGTCGACGCTGCCCGGGTGGCCGTCGCCTGGCAGTCGGGCACCCGTGACGCCGCAAAGCGCGGCCGCATTCGTTGTGCCCGCGTATGCACCGCAGTGTGCCAGGCAGCCCCCGTCGAACGTTGCGCCCAAGCGGCCGTCGCCACCGGGATGAGGAGCGGCCCGTGACGGGTCGGAGTGACTTTGTCGGCTGCGAGCTGACGTAAGGAGTACACCTCGATTTGCTACAGCAGACCGCTGATTACGGCGCCGTTGCCCACATCGTCACGGCCGACGACAGCATCGACGACTTCAAGCACTCCACCCGCAGCTGGGTCAGGTGTCAGCGACGTCCGACTGCACACGCGCGACGACACGTCCCACCCCGATGCGGACTGGCTACACAGCAGAACAACCCCTTGCAGCAACTGCTTCCGGGACAACAGCCACCACTGAACCGGTATCGGTCCAGAGTGACGGCTTGCGGCCGTCCTCAAGAGTTCAGTCCGTGCGCTCATGCTTGCACCCGTGTTACGGCCGGCTTAGCGCGTAACCCTGACGAAACGTTCCTTATCCTGGATCCACCGTCCGACCTCTGGGGATCATGAAGCTCGCGTGATCTTGAGGGCTGCTGGGTGAGGGCGCGTTGGGGTGGCCGGGCGGACCGGCGCTCTCCACGACGTTCTCGGTCGGGTCCTGTTGGACGGGTGGGTCGGGTCAGGCGGCCTGCGGGGGGCTGTTGGCCGCTGTCGCGAGCTGCTCCCACTCTTTGCGCCAGGGCCATCGGGT
>JAABUM010002411.1_pt1 | contig 25054 bp, 20 predicted proteins | sample 5559161 | NCBI WGS metagenome assembly JAABUM01 (sample SAMN10711868, study PRJNA513369) | rock metagenome | isolation source: Antarctica rocks | place: Antarctica: Victoria Land, Siegfried Peak nord
TGGGAATGGTGCGGGCGACGTTCCTGGTGGACCGCGACGGCACCATCGCGCGGGCGTGGCCTGCGGTGAAGGTAGACGGCCACGCCGCCGAGGTCGCCGCGGCGGCCGCCAAACTCGTCTGAACGCCAACCCGCGCGACGACACCGCGCGGCAGGCCCATGTCGCGCCTGCCGCCCGCGAGGGTCAGTAACCCGGGTAGTAGCCCTGAGGCGCCGCGTAGTAGACGGGAGGCGGCGCATACACGACCGGCGGCGGCGCGTAGTACACGGGTGGCGGCGCCACCGCGTAGCCGAGCGCGGCGCCCCCGGCGATGCCGAGCAGCGCCCCGGCGACGATGCCCGGCCCGAAGCCGAAGCCCCGCCCGTAGCCGCGCCCGCCGTAGTAGCGGCCGCCATACCCGTGGCCGTACCCGCCATGGTAGCCGCCGTAGCCACCGTGGAACCCGCCGTAGCCACCGTAACCGCCGCGATACTGCGCCTGCGCAGCCGGCGCGAGCGCCATGCCAGCCAGCACTGGGGCAATCAGCAGAAGACGCGAAGCGCGAACCATGTCGCTCATCCTCATTCGCCGCGGCACAACCTGCCGCCGAGAGAGGGAATATGGACGCCCAGCATGGCGAAACCGGGGCAAGGACCCGCCCCACGAACACGCTTTCGCGAACAATAGACAAACCTCCGCGCAGCCCTGGAGTGCAAGCCCCCGGAAGGCGAGGCAGCAAGCAAGGCTGGGCTCTGCCCAGACCCGCCAGGGGGGAGGCCCCCCCCTGGACCGGCTTCTCTTAAGGAGTGGATTCCAAAGGCGAGCCTTTGGCGGAGTTTGAGGCAGAGCCTCAACCTTCCTTGCTTGCCGGCCCCGCCCTCACCCCACGGTCAGCCGCGCCACGCAGCCCGCCCACGCCAGCAGCGGCAGCGCCAGCACCGCCGCCGGCCGCCACACCCGCCAGCTCGCCAGCGCCAGCGCCAGCGCCGCCCCCGCGATCGCCGCGTCTCCGGCCAGCCCCAGCGCGCGGCTGTCCAGCCCCGCGGTGTAGACCGGGTACAGCAGGCACAGCAGCCACACCCCGTCCGCCGCCCGCGCCTGCCACGTCCCGCGCAGCCCCGCCCGCGCCACCCCGAGCAGCACCCCCAGCCCCACCCACGCCAGCGCCACCACCCACGCCGCCAGCGAGTCGGGCACGGCGTCGCCGCTCAGCCCCAGCGTCCACACCAGCGCCAGCGCCACCACCGCGCCGCCGGCGTACAGCACCGGGTCCAGCGCCGCCGGCCTCGCCTCGCGCAGCGCCACACGACGCAGCGCCGCCGCCAGCGCCGCCACCAGCCCCAGCATCAGCACCTGCCCCGCCGCATGCGGCCCGAACTCCAGCGCCAGCTCCGCGCCGACCACCCGCGCCGGCGGGATGTGCGTCGCCAGGGCGTACCACGCGTATTCCAGCGCCGCCGTCACCGCGCACGCGGCCAGCGCCAGCAACGGCAGCACCGCGAGGCTGCGGTCGCGCCCGGCCGGCAGCGCGCGCCACAGCATCGCCCACGCGAACACTCCGGCGTAGAGCACCGCCTGCCCGACATCGGCCTTGGACTGCAGGAAGAAGTGGAACAGCGCCAGCCCGGCCAGCGGGTAGGTCAGGCGGTGCAGCCGCTTCCAGTTCCGCCCCATGCGGCGCATCGCGTCGTTGGTCGAGCTGGCCGCCAGCGCCGCCAGGCCGCACAGCGCCACGAAACCGATCGTCAGGTAGAACCTGCGCACGATCTCCAGCGCCACGTACCCCAGGTGCCAGTCCTCCTGCACGACGTACAGCACCAGGTGCGTCCCTGCGTACAGCGCCGCCGCCACGCCCACCATGCGCCGCACTGCGAGCACGCCCGGCCACGCTGCCAGCACCCGCGCCGGGCTGATCAGCAGCGACAGCAGAAGCAGCCGGCACGCCCACAGCCCCGCGCCCAGCACCAGCGCCTTCACCGGCCGCACCCCCAGCGCATCCAGCCACCACGACGCCGCAAGCCACAGCGCCGGCGCGAACAGCAGCGCGAACACCGCCGCCTTGAACGGCGAGAACCGCCCGCCGCGGTCGGTCCAGGGCCGCCCTGCCCCGCCCTTGGCCGCGACCGGCCGCGCGCGACCGGCGCCCCGCGACGACGCGGAGGCGCCCTGCGTCGCCGGGGCGTGCGCGCTCACCGGCCGCCTCCCTGCGGCGCGGGCGCGCCACCCGGCGCAGCGACGTGGCGGTAGCCTTCGGGGACCTGGAACAGCACCCTGTCCTGCGGCTCGTAGCGCACCCTGGTGGCCTCGATCATCACCCGCCCCTGTGCGGCGACGCGCAGCAGCACGCCGTCCCGTGTCAGGCAGACCGTGGTGGCGCTGCCCTGCATGTCGGTGGTTCGCCACTCCGTGCAGGAGGTTACCGCCACCGTGTCCTCGCCCAGGCGCTCGAACCGCGCGCCGGAGGGTGCTGCGTCGCCGAGGCCGGGCGGGGTCGGCATGTCGATCACCTCGCGCGGGCCGATCTGCACCATCTGCATCCGCCGCGCAGCGTAGTCGACGATCATGAACACGCCCTCACCGGGCGGATCCACGCGCAGCCGCCGCTCCGCCACCCGCCAGCGCAGGCGCTGCGTCGGGCCGGGCTGGGCCGCGGCACCGGGAGGCGCCGCCATGCGGTACACCACGTCGACGTCGCGAGTCGGGATCAGCATCGGCCGGTCCTCGGCCCGCACGCCCGCCGCCGCGAGGCACAGCGCCGCCGCCAGCAGCCCTGCGACGGCGTCCCTCTGGATTGGCCGGTAGGGCAAGCAAGGTTGAGGCTCTGCCTCAAACTCCGCCAAAGGCAGGCCTTTGGAATCCATTACTTCAGTAAAGCCGGTCCAGGGGGGGCCTCCCCCCTGGCGGGTCTGGGCAGAGCCCAGCCTTGCTTGCCTTGCAGGTCGCACCATTGAGCCCCTGGCGTCACTGCCCGCCGCCGAAATCCGGCAGGGTCATCTGGTGGAAGTCCGCGGGCGGCACGAACAGCGACGGCGCCAGCGCCCCGTAGTGCACCTCGGTCGCGACCAGCGAGCCCTGCCGCCCGCGCGAGTCGGTGCCGGAGAAGCGCAGCAGCACGCCGTCCGCCGTGACGCAGCCGGTGCCTGCGCCGCGCGGGGAGCGCACCCGCCACTCGGTGCAGGGCAGGCCGGCCACGGTGGCGCTGCCGGCGCGGGTGAACTGCATCCCCGGGTCGAGCAGGTACTCCTGCAGGCCGCGCCCGCGCCCAGGCAGAGGCGAGTACATGTGCAGGCCGTTCAGCACCAGCACGCCCTGCCCGGAGACCGGGTCGAGCAGCAGCGAGGTCGAGTCGCCGCTGTCGATCCTGGCGCGGCGCAGGTCGGCGGCGATCATCGCGCGCACCTGGCGCACCGGCACCTGGGGCGCGTCCACGTCGTAGCTCACGGTGACGTCATGGGCCGGCCGCAACAATGGCCGGTCCTGTGCCGCGGCGGCCACACCGGGCGCGACGCCGCCCGCGAACAGCGCCGCCGCGGCAGCAAGGCCCCGCCACACGGGCCGGAATGCGGCGGAACGGGACCGGAGGTGGCGGCGGCGATGGGTGTCCATGCCGCCGAGGTGTGGCAGCGCGCGGCCGGCGTCAAGCCGCCGCGGCCCCAGGCGCAGGGGTGCCACCGCGTCGCGTACCCTTGATTGCCGGCGTGGGTGCATCTACGCAGGCCCGTCCTGCAGACGAGCGACCCAAGAGTGACACAAGCCAGCTCCACGCCCCCCCGCCTGAGACCTCCGGGCCTGCGCCCGCCGCTCGGGCCGCGCCTGACGCCGCACAAGGCGCTCGACGCCGACGACGTGCGCGCCGCCTACCGCCGCTGGGCCGGCGTGTACGACCGGGCGTTCGGCGGCGTCTCCGCCCACGGCCGGCGCCAGGCGGTGGCCGCGGTCAACGCGCTCGCCGGCACGCGGGTGCTCGAGGTCGGCGTCGGCACCGGCCTCGCCCTGCCGCACTACGCCAGCGCCAAGCGCATCACCGGCATCGACCTGTCCGGCGCCATGCTGGACCGCGCCCGCGCCCGGGTCGCCGAGGAGCGCCTCGCCAACGTCGAGCAGCTCATCGAGGGCGACGCGGAGGACACCGGGCTGCCCGCCGCCTCGTTCGACATCGCGGTGGCGATGTTCGTGGCCTCCGTGGTGCCCCACCCCCGGCTGCTGATGGCGGAGATGCGGCGCGTGGTGCGGCCGGGCGGGCACATGCTGTTCGTCAACCACTTCGCCGCGGAACGCGGGCCGCGCTGGTGGATGGAAAAGGCGCTGGCGCCGGCGTCGCACGCCCTGGGCTGGCACCCGGATTTCTCGATGGCGGCCCTGATGTCGGCCGAGGAGCGCGGTCGGGCCAGGGTGTCGGCGGTGCCGCCGCTCGGGCTGTTCACCCTGGTGCAACTGGTCAACGGGGCGGACGCCTAGGCAGGCAAGGCCAGGGGTTCTGCCCCCAATGCTTGGAAGCGGGGACCCCGCCAAAGGCTCGCCTTTGGAAACCTGGGGTTGGGCCGGGGGCTCCCTTCGTCTTTCCTTACATGCGCCGGTCCAGGGGCGCTGCCCCTGGCGGGTCCAGGGCAGAGCCCTGGCCTCTCTACTTCAGGTGCCGCGCCACCTCCTTCCGGTGCTGCGCCACCGACCGGCGCAGGTCCAGCGCCGGGGCCGCCACGGTGTCGGCGTAGCTTTGCCCGTCCCACACCCATCGGTCGTCGCCGTCCACCAGCAGGTCGGCCATGCCCCCGTGGCTCTGCGCGCCCACGCGGATCGGCCCGCTCACGCTGTCGAGCACGCGCCGCCAGCCGCCCGGCGCGTTGACGTACACCGACGTCGAGCACCCTGCAGAGCCGCACAGGTCCGCCGACTGGAGCTGCACGAACAGCGCCGCCGGCGCGCGCGGCCCGGCCAGGCGCGCGCTGCCGACCAGCACCAGCGGCGGCTCGCGCTTGCTGTTCGACGCCGCGACGTCGCGCGCGGTGAGCGCGCGCGCGGTCTGGTCCTCGGCCGAGCCGGGGCGCGCGCTCAGCACCACCGTGCCAACGGGTGCAGCGACCTTGTGCGCGCGCCGCGGCGCGGGGGCCGCCGCCACCAGCCCCAGCAGGGCCGCGGCCCCGACCAGACTCGATGCCCGCATCGTGTACTCCCGTGTTCACCGCTACTGATCGGCTTCGCACGGCGCGGTCAAGGCGCAAGCCCGGAGCACCGAGACGTCAGCAGGCAAGGCTGGGCTCTGCCCAGACCCGCCAGGGGGGAAGCCCCCCTGAACCGGCTTTACTTAGGTAGTGGATTCCAAAGGCGAGCCTTTGGCGGAGTTTGAGGCAGAGCCTCAACCTTGCCTGCCTTGCCGATCGACCCGAAGCACCACGCCGACACAACGGCGGCAGAATGTCCAGGCGCCCCGCCCCTTGCCAACGCCCCCGCCGCCTGCGACCGAGCCCGCCCATGCGCATCGTCACCTGGAACATCAACTCGCTCCGCCTGCGCCTGCCCCTGCTGCAGCGGCTGATCGCCTCGCTCGACCCCGACGTGATCTGCCTGCAGGAGACCAAGGTCCCCGACCCGCTGTTCCCCGATGCGGCGCCGGCCGAACTGGGCTACCCGCACGTCGCGCGTCGCGGCATGAAGGGCTACAACGGCGTGGCGGTGCTCTCGCGCATCCCGCTCACGCAGCGCCTCGACGCGCCGGACTGGTGCGGGCGCGGCGACTGCCGCCACCTGCACGTCACCCTGCACGCCCCCTCCGGCCCCGTGGAGCTGCACGATTTCTACGTGCCCGCCGGCGGCGACGTCCCCGACCGCGACGCCAACGCAAAGTTCGCGCACAAGCTGGACTTCGTGGCGGAGGCGACGCGCTGGTTCGCGCGGCCGCCGGGCTTCAGGCGCACGGTGCTGGTGGGCGACCTGAACATCGCCCCGGACGAGCACGACGTGTGGAGCCACCGCGCGCTGCTCGGCGTGGTCAGCCACACGCCGGCCGAGGTCGAGGCGCTGCGGGCGTGGCAGGCGACGGGGTTCGCCGACGCGCTGCGCCACTTCGTGCCCGAGGCCGAGAAGCTCTACACCTGGTGGTCGTACCGCAACCGGGACTGGCGGGCGTCCAACCGCGGGCGACGCCTCGACCACGTCTGGGTGTCGCACGACCTGGTGCCGGCGCTGCACGGGGTGACGGTGCTGGCAGAGGCGCGGGACTGGCCGCGCACCTCCGACCACGTGCCGGTCGCGGTCACGCTCGGGCTGTAGGCAGCGCGACGAAGGCGAGCCTCCGGCCTCGCCCTCCTCCAAGGGTCACGCAGGGCAGGCGGCGGCATGGAACTGGCCGGTGCACGACGGGCGCATCGCCTGCATACCACCCTGCATGATCATTGCATCGTCCACGGAAACAACCACAGGACGCATGACTACAGGTTATTGCTGGTTGATCTATGTAAGAACAGGTAACAATCCGGTGTTCACAGGATGGACGCCTGTTCTGGCGTTCACACGGTCCTGCCGATCCGATACGCACGGCTTTCGGTCGAGCCGACGGCGTGTCGACCGCATCTGTGTGACGATTGCATCTGTGTGACGATTGCAATAATTCGCGCGGGAAAGACGATGCCCATGGTGTCTCTGGGAGACAGGCTGGACGCGCGCAGGGGGATAGGACCCGGCTTTGATTTTCTTCGGGTGGTGCTGGCGACCAGCGTCGTGGCGTGGCACTGCGACCCCCTGCTAACGGGCGGCGCGGGTGCCCTCGATGCCACCTGGATGGTGTGGTTCCTGGGGTATGCGATCCTCGCCATGTTCTTCGCGCTGAGTGGGCTTCTCATCGCCGGCAGCGCGCTGCGCCACACCCCGGCGAACTTCCTGCTCAACCGCGGCCTGCGCATCTTTCCAGCGCTGATCGTCGAAGTCGTCCTGTCCGCGTTCATACTGGGCCCGCTCGTCACCAGCCTAACGCCCGGGCAGTACTTCTCCAGCGCGACCACCTGGCACTACCTGACCAACGTGGCCGGGCTGGTCAATTTCCAGCTCCCGGGTGTTTTCTCCAGCCACCCGCTCGACCTCGTCAACCTCGCGCTGTGGACGATCCCCTACGAGCTCGCCTGCTATGTCTTCATGACGGTCGTGATGGTCGCAGGGTTCAGGCGGCACCCTAATATCGTGTTCTTCTGCGGCATCGCGGTCGTCGCCGTCGGCCTTGTCGCGGTGGCGCTGGCGATCCCGGTCGAGGCCCCCGGACTCGGCCACAAGATCCTCTCCCACCTGTTCACCAGCAACCGGTCGCGGGTGTTCGTGGGCTTCACCACCGGCGTCGCGGTGTACGTCTGGCGGCACACGATCCCCTACAGCAAGTGGCTGCTGGCCGGCGCGATCCTGGTCTGCGCGGGTATTGCGTTGCTTGGCCCGGGCGAGCGGCTCACCTATCCGGTCGTCAATCTCTTCGCGCCCCCGGCACTGGTATACCTGACCGCCTATATCGGCGTCTCCGACTTCCCGACCCTGCCGGTCTTCCACCGCGGCGATTATTCCTATGGGATCTACCTCTACGGATTCCCGATCCAGCAGGTCACCCTCAACCTGTTTCCCTGGATCCAGCACGGCTATGTCCTGTTCGCGCTGTCGTTTCCCGTCATCGTGATGTTCTCCGTTTTCTCGTGGCACGTCATCGAGAAGCCAGTTCTTCGCCTCCGCAAGCAGTTCTCGTTCGTGAGCCGCGTACGGCTCGCCGATGAGATCAAACCTGCAAGCGAGGCTACCAGAGTTCCCGCTACGGTGGTGGCAAGACCGGCGGAGTGACCGCCCGAGGCACAGGCGCCAGAGTTCCTACCTGCCAGCTTTGGCTCAGGGGCCAGGTCCGGTTCTCGGACTGCCGCATGGCCAGCGAGCCTGGGGCGGGGCCGCCGAAGCAGGCAAGGTTAAGGCCCCGCCTTCAAGCGTGGGCCTCATCCGCCAAAGCCTCGCCTTTGGCATCCCAGACTCGGGCGAGTGGTTCCCAAGGGCTCCGGCCACGGCCCGTCTTCCCCGCCCGGCTTCCTTCCCCGCCGCACTCGCCCTAAACCACCGCCATGTCGATCCCCGCCCTGCTCGCCTCCCTCGTCGCCCGCTGCGCCCGCCACGCTGGCGTGGTCTTCGCCGCCGGCCTGCTGCTCGCCGCGCTGTCCGGCTGGTACGCGTCGGGCCACCTCGGCGTGTCCACCGACGTGGACCGCCTGTTCTCCAACAGCCTCGGCTGGAAGCAGCGCCAGGTCGCGCTCAACGAGGAGTTCCCGCAGTTCACCGACCTCGTCGTCGCCGTGGTCGACGGCGCCACCCCGGAAGCCGCGGAGACCACCGCAGCCGCCCTCGCAGCCGCGCTGGCAGGCGACCACGCCCACTTCACCTCCGTCCGCCAGCCGGACAGCAGCCCCTACTTCGACCAGGAAGGCCTGCTGTTCCTCGACCGCGCGAAGCTGGAGCCGCTGCTCAACCAGACCATCGACGCCCAGCCCTTCCTCGGCCAGCTCGTCGCCGACCCTTCCGCGCGCGGCCTGTTCGCCGCCCTCTCCCTGGTCGCCATGGGCATCGAGCACGGCCAGGCCGACCTCGCGAGCTTCGCCCCCGCCCTGCACGGCTTCCACGACAGCCTCGCCGCCGCCGCCGCCGGCCACCCCGTCCCCTTGTCGTGGGAGCGCCTGCTCTCCGGCTCGCTCGCCGACCAGGGCGGCAAGTACCACTTCGTCCTCGTCCACCCGGTGCTCGACTATGGCGCGCTGCAGCCAGGCGGCGCCGCCACCGCCGCGATCCGCACGGCCGCCGCGAAACTGCCCTTCGTGGCCGACGGCACCGCGCACGTGCGCATCACCGGCTCCGTCCCGCTGGCCGACGAGGAGTTCGCCACCGTGGCGCAGGGTGCGCTCGCGGGCGCGATCGGCTCGCTGCTGCTGGTGCTGCTCTGGCTGTTCCTGGCGGTGAAGAGCTGGCGGCTGATCGTGCCGATCGTGCTGACGCTGTTCCTCGGCCTGCTGCTCACCACCGGCTGGGCGGCGCTCGCGGTCGGCACGCTGAACCTGATCTCCGTGGGCTTCGCGATCCTGTTCATCGGCATCGCCGTGGACTTCTCCATCCAGTTCAGCGTGCGCTTCCGCGACATGCGGCGCGGCACGCCCGATGCGCAGACCGCTCTCGTCGCCACCGCGCGCCGCATGGGCCTGCAGGTCGTCGTCGCGGCACTCGCCACCGCGATCGGCTTCCTCGCCTTCGTGCCCACCGCGTTCACCGGCGTGGCGGAGCTGGGCGTGATCGCCGGCAGCGGCATGGTGATCGCGCTCGCCTGCACGCTCACCTTCCTGCCCGCCGCATTGGCCACCTTCCGCCCGCACGGCGAGGCCGACGAGGTCGGCTTCACCTGGGCCGCCCCCGCGGACCGGAGCCTGGCGCGCTCGCACCGCCTGTTGCTGGCCGGCTTCGCGCTGGTATTCGTCGCCGGCATTGCGGCGCTGCCGTTCCTGCGCTTCGACGCCGACACGCTCGACACCAAGCGGCAGGACACAGAGGCGATGCGCACGCTGCACGACCTGACCGGCGACCCCGTCACCAACCCGTTCACTATCGACATCATGCGCCCCACCGTCGCAGAGGCCGCCGCCCTCGGCGCGCAGGCCGCCGCCCTGCCGCTCGTCGGCACCGCGCTGACGCTGCAGAGCTTCGTGCCCGAGGACCAGCCGCCCAAGCTGGCGCTGGTCGCCGACGCCGCCAGCATCCTCGCCCCCACCCTGTCCGCGAGCTCCACCGCCACCCCGATCACCGCCGGCGACCTGCGCCTGGCGCTCGACGCCACCGCGGCGCAGCTCGGCCACGTCGAGGGCAGGCTCTCCCCTGATTCGCCGATGCGCCCGATCCTGGCCGACCTGAGGGCGCTGCACGGCGCGTCCGACGCCACGCTGCTGGCGATGAACGAGGCTCTGGTGCGCTTCCTGCCGATGCAGCTCGCCCGCCTGCGCACCCTGCTCACCGCGAAGCCCGTGGGCCTGGCCGACGTGCCGCCCGCGATCGGCCGCGACTGGGTGCTGCCCGACGGCCGCGCCCGCCTCCAGCTCGTGCCCAGGGCCGACGCCGCGCGCGGCAGCCGCAACCTGCACGAGTTCGTGGCCCAGGTGCAGACCATCGCACCCGATGCCGGCGGCTCCGCCGTCACCATCGTCGCCACCAGCGACACCATCATCGCCGCCTTCCGCAGAGCGGCCATCGGCGCGATCCTGGCGATCGCCGCGATCCTGTTCCTGGCGCTGCGCCGGGTGCTGGACGTGGCGCTGGTGCTGGCGCCGCTGCTGCTGTCGGCCGCGATGACCGCGCTGGTCATGGTGGCTGCGGGGATGCAGCTCAACTACGCCAACATCATCGCGCTGCCGCTGCTGCTCGGCGTCGGCGTGTCGTTCAACATCTACTTCGTGATGAACTGGCGCGCCGGCGAGACCGCCCGCCTCGCCTCGCCCACCGCGCGCGCCGTGATCTTCTCCGCGCTGACCACCGGCACCGCGTTCGGCTCGCTGGCCCTGTCGCGGCACCCGGGCACCGCCAGCATGGGCGACGTCCTGCTGCTCAGCCTGGCCTGCACGCTGGTCGCGACGCTGGTGTTCGTCCCCGCGCTGCTCTCGGCGCTGCGGCAGCCAAGGCAGGGATAGCAAGGCTGGGCTCCGCCCAGACCCGCCAGGGGCGAGCCGCCCCTGGACCCGGCGCACGTATTCCTTCAGATCGCCGGTCCAGGGGGGCCTCCCCCTGGCGGGTCCAGGGCAGAGCCCTGGCCTTGCTTGCCCCGACAGACCGGAACGTCCGGTCGCTGGCATCATTGCCCCGACCGGGCAGACGCTGTTAGTCATGCCAACGCAATCCGGAGGGGCGCATGGCTGACGGGACGGGCCGCGGGGTCAACGACATCGAGACGCCGTTCGTGTTCGTGCGCCACGGCGACCCGCTTCCCCTCGACTGGATGGCGCGCCACCCGGGCTGGGTCAAGTTTCCCGCGACCCTGGTGCCGCGGCCCACACCCCAGCCGGTGGTGCCAAGCGCGCCCTGGGACGCGTCGGGTGCGGGCGAGGCGGTTGGGTTCAGACCGACGTCGCGCCCTGTGTCCGTAGGCGCGCCCGTGGTGCAGCGGCGCCGGGTGCCTGTGCATCGTCTGCCAACCGGCACGCGCGGCATGGACACGAAAGGCGCGATCGATGCCTACCGGCAGGCGAGCGAGACGATGGACATGGCAGCCTCGACATACTTGGCGTCGGTTGCCGGCAGGTCCGGTATGACGGAGCGTGTGCCGACAAGCCCTGTGGCCGCGGCTCTGGATGCTCACACGCCAGAGAGTGATGGACCGCATCACGATCACACGCATCATGGGGAGGCAGCAAGGCAATTTGGGCACTCTGTCTCGATCAGTGAAGCGACGGCATCTAAAAGCTTCGTTGACGCAGCGAAGGCTTCCAGCAGTCTGGAAAACACTTTATTGGCCTCAGAACAAAGTGATAAGCTGAGCGGCCTGCTCGAATTGACCAGTTCAGCAACTGACCCCGCGTCAACAATCAAAGGCTGGAACAAACCTGCTTCTCCAAACTATCAATACGCAGCAGACGATGGTACTCCCGGTAATAACCAAGCACAGAACAAGCAATTTAAAGATGTCGTTAGAAAATTAAGACTTACACTCGATCAGAAAGAACTTCTTCATCGTGATATTTCAGGATGGGATCTCGATTATCATGGCATCTTAGAGCGCGCTCTCGAAATGTTTGGAAAGTAATAGTTAAATGATAAATGAGTCTTCAAAGTTTCTTGCTGATATCTATGGAAAATATTGCTGGAATTTCCGCAAAGGATTTGGAACATTTCTTTTGCTGGATTTTGGGCAACCATATCTCGTGATTCGTGAGCCAATCCGCGTCAACAGGGTTGCCTCGGACAAACGCCCAAACGCTCTAGCAAATCGCCATGTGACAGCAATAGGCGAGTGGCAGCTCTGGGTACAGTGTTCTGGGTGGAGACTGACCTGCGCGGAAGGTTCAGTCTCGTGGGATGGACCTACCGGCGACATCGACAGCGTCATGAGGGCTATTTCCGGTCAGAAACTCGTCGGCGTCACCCTCGACGGCGCGACCCGGTCCACGGTGATGACGTTCGATCTTGGCGGAGAAGTCATCGTCCCGTTCAAGGCGGACCAGGAGGACGGTGAAGAGGGTTGGGAGATATCCAGAAAAGACGGCGCCAGACTGTCATGCGACGACAGGGGATTACTGTCCGTCGGATGACAGCCGAAAGCAATGGAAGGCCCGTTGGCGCACCCTCGACACGTTCGGGGTCGTGTCCAGCCGCAGATGCACCGAGCCGATGAAGCCGGACTTCGCAGGCTCGGCTTTCGGCAGACCCTTGACCTTGCCTCCTACCCATACGTGGTCAGCTCGACCCCCGCCAGCGCGCGCCGCACCGCGGGGTCCAGCAACGCCGCCAGCTCCGCCGCGTGCTCGTAGCCCGGCATCAGCCTTTGCAGCAGCGAGCCCTGCCGCGTCGCCGGGTGCAGGTAGATCTCGCTCAGCCCGTCCGGAAGCTGCGCCGCCAGCCGCACCAGCCGCGCCGCCGTCATGTGCCCGCTCCACGCCAGCCCGAAGGCGTGGTCGTTCACCCGCAGCCCCGCCCGCACCGCCTGCCGCCTGAGCACCCCGGACCAGCGCCGCAGCACCCTGTCCCCCAGGCTGGCCCGGGTGCCGCACGCCGCCAGCACCGCCGGCGGCTCGCTCGGCACCCTGAGCGCGCGCAGCCCGTGCCGCAGCCCCGCCTCGATCATCAGCCGCCCCACCGTGGGGTGCAGGTGCATGTGCTTGTGTGCGTTGGCGTGGTCGAGCCGCAGCCCCGTCGCCGCGAAAGCCGCGAACTGCGCCTCGACCTCCGCCGCGAGCTGCCGCCTCACCTCGCGCCGGAAGAAGTACCCGACGCCGAGCCGGAACTGGCCTGACGGAAGCTGCCCCGCCGCGTCCGCCAGCGCCGGCAGCACCGCCGGCCCCTCGATCACCACCAGGTGCAGCCCGACGCGCAGCCCCGGCAGCGACTTCGCGCGGCGCACGGCGTCCGCGGCGGCCTCGCCGGCGACCATCAGGCTGGCGGTCGACAGCAGGCCGCCGCGGTGCGCCAGCTCGACAGCCTCGTTGATCTCGGCGCTGAGGCCGAAGTCGTCGGCGCTGACGATGGCGCGCTTCATGAAAAAGGAAGGCCAGGGCTCTGCCCTGGACCCGCCAGGGACAGCGCCCCTGGACCGGCACACATGAAGAAAAGGCCGGGGCTGCCCCTGGCCCAAGTCAATGTTTCCAAAGGCGAGCCTTTGGCGGGGTCCAGGGGCAGAGCCCCTGGCCTTGCCTTGCCTGGCCCTACGCTGCCTTGTTCCGCTCTCGCAGGAACTGGAAGAACTCCACGCCCTCGCGCAGCCTGCGCTTCATCATCTGCGGGCTGCGCACCATCTCGTTCATGATCGAGGCGATCTTCGGCGCCCGGAAGTAGAACTTGCGGTAGAACGTCTCCACGCTGTCGAAGATCTCGGTGTGGGACAGGTGCGGATAGTGCAGCGGCGCGATCTGCACCCCGTGGTCGTCGATCAGCTCCGCGTTGCCCTCGTCGAGCCAGCCGTTCTCCAGCGCCTGCTTGTGCAGGAACGTCCCCGGATACGGCGCCGCCAGCGACACCTGCAACGTGTGCGGGTTGATCTCGGTCGCGAAACGGATCGTCTCCTGGATGGTCTCGCGCGTCTCGCCGGGCAGCCCGAGGATGAAGGTGCCGTGGATCTTGATGCCCAGCTCGTGGCAGTCGCGGGTGAACTGCTTGGCGACCTCGATCCTCATGCCCTTCTTGATGTTGTAGAGGATCTGCTGGTTGCCCGTCTCGTAGCCGACCAGCAGCAGCCGCAGCCCGTTGTCGCGCAGCACCTTGAGCGTCGCGCGCGGCACGTTCGCCTTGGCGTTGCACGACCATGTGATGCCCATCTTCCCCAGCTCGCGCGCGATCGCCTCGGCGCGCGGCAGGTCGTCGGTGAAGGTGTCGTCGTCGAAGAAGAACTCGCGCACTTGCGGGAACATCGCCTTCGCATGGCGGATTTCCGCGGCGACATGCTCCGGGCTGCGGGTGCGGTACTTGTGCCCGCCCACCGTCTGCGGCCACAGGCAGAACGTGCAGTGCGACTTGCACCCCCGTCCCGTGTACATCGACAGGTACGGGTGCATCAGGTAGCCGATGAAGTAGTCCTCGATGCGCAGGTCGCGCTTGTAGACGTCGGACACGAACGGCAGCGTGTCCATGTCCTCGATGACCGCGCGTTCCTTGTTGTGCACGATCGCGCCGTTGGGGTTGCGGTACGAGATGCCATCCACGCTCGCGAAGTCGCGCCCTTCGGCGATCTCCTGGATGGTGAAGTCGAACTCGTTGCGCGCCACGAAGTCGATCACGTCGCCCGCGAGCAGGCTCTGCTCCGGCTGCACCGCGACCTTGGCGCCGACCATGCCGATCTTGAGCGACGGGTTCGCGTCCTTCAGCGCCCGCGCGACCTTGACGTCCGAGGCGAAGCTCGGCGTCGAGGTGTGCATGATGCACAGGTCGCGCCCGCGCACGTCGGCCAGCACGTCCTCCAGCGGCGTGCGCGACGGCGGCGCGTCGATCAGCCGCGATCCCGGCACCATCGCCGCCGGCTGCGCCAGCCAGGTCGGGAACCAGAACGACTTGATCTCGCGCTTGGCCTGGTAGCGCGAGCCGGCGCCGCCGTCGAACCCGTCGAACGAGGGCGGCTGCAGGAACAGTGTCTTCATGGTCATGCTATCATCCCTCTTCCGGGGCGAAGCTTCCGCCGACCGGTCTCAACATGGGCTTCGGCCCGACACGCAGGACCTGCCCGCGCCAGGCCACGGTGTTGTCGGCGTAGCTGGCCAGCATCACCAGCACCGACAGCACATCGCGGACCGGCACGAGCCACATGGGCGAGGGCGAGCCCTGCGGCAACGCCCCTGCCCGCTGCAGCATCCTGTCCACCCCCCGCCCCAGCGCCGCGCGGCCCGCCCACGCCGCCGCGAGCAGCGCCAGCGACCAGGGGGCCGCGCCGGACAGCGCCACCGACAGCAGCGCCCACCCCGTCGGATACTGCACCACCGACAGCAGGAAGCCGACCGGCGCCAGGGCGCGGATGGTGCGCGCCCAGCGCAGCTCGTGGTGGAACAGGCGCAGCATCCTGGTCTCCGGCACCGTGGTCGACGGGATCGTCGCCGCGAGCCGCACCTCCAGCCCCTGCGCCGCCACGAGCTGACCGAGCACCGCGTCGTCGGCCAGGTGCGGCGACAGCGCCGCCAGCCCCCCGACCCGCTCCAGCATCTGCCGCGACAGCGCCATCGTGGCGCCCAGGCAGTCCTGCCGCCCCAGCGCGCGCGCCATCAGCGCGCCTGGCAGGAAGCTGTGGTTGATGTAGGCGGCCCCGAGCCGCGCCGGCAGCGCCGTGCTCGCGGGTAGCCCGGCATACAGCGTCGTCACCAAGCCCGCGCGCTCGTCGGCCAGCGCCGCCGCCAGGTGGCGCAAGTAGTCGGGCGCCGCGTGGATGTCGGAGTCCGCGATCACCAGCGTGTCGTGTCGCGCCGAGGGATACATGTTGATGAGGTTGGCGATCTTGCGGTTGGCGCCGTGCGTCGTCGGGTCCACCACCACGCTCATGTCCAGCGCCGGGAAGCGGGCGCGCAACCGGCGCAGCACGTGCAACGCCGGGTCCGCCGGGTCCTGCAGGCCGAACACGATCTGGAAACGCGGGTAGTCCTGCGCGCAGAACGAGGCCAGGGCCTGCTCCAGCATCGGCTCGTCGCCGTGCAGCGGCTTGAGCACGGTGATCGGCGGCAGCGCCGCGCCGGCCGCGCAGACCGCCCGCCTGGCGCGGAACCGTGCGAGCGCCAGCCACCCGGCCCCGGCCTGCAGCAGACCGCAGACCGCCAGGGCCGCCGCGAACAGGGCAGCGGTCGTCGCGGCAAAGGTCCAGTCGCCCGACACGATCAGGGCTTCATCGCGCCGCCGGACAGGTCGCCCACCTTCTTCTGCAAGCTGGCGATCAGCGCCTCGGCGTTGCCGGAGCCGAGCAGAGTGCGGAAATCCGAGCGCTGCACCGCGACCCGGCTGATCGAGCCTTCGAGTAGCACATCCACCGCCTGCCAGCCCTCCCCGCCCTCGCGCATCACGTAATCGATGCGAATCGGCTTGCCGCCGCTCGGCACGATCTGGGTCTCGACGACCTGCTCCTGACCCACCGTGCGCGTTTCCGGCAGCAGGTTGATCTGCTCACCGTTGAAAGCGTTGAAGTTCGCGACATAGGACGCGACCGTGAAGGTCCGGAACACCGAGAGGAGCTGCTGCTGCTGCTCGGCGGACAGCTCCACCCAGCGCGGCCCCACCGAGGTCTGCAGGATCGCCGGCAGGTCGAGCGCGCGCTCCACCACCGGCGCCAGCACGTTGAATCGCTCGGTGAACGGCTGCTTGCCATTGCGCGCAGCGGTCAGCAGCGCCTGATCGAGCGCCGCGATCGGCGCGCCCACGCTCTCCTGGGCCTGCGCGGCCGGGCACAGCGCCAGCAGCACCGTGAGCGCCGCAAGGCCGCGGGTCCGGCGCCGCTCCACGCCGCAGGGCCAGCCGGGTCGGGACATCGCTGTCATCGCGACGGGACCACCTTCGAACCGAACGCCGGGGACAGCGTCTGGCCCAGCGCGGTCATGACGGTGTGGACGATGTCCTTGTGCCCGAGGCCTGCGTCGCTGATCTGTGCCGGCTGTGCGTTGTGCTCGATCAGCCGGTCGGGCAGCGTCATGGTCCTGACCTTGAGGTGGCCGGTATCGAGCATCCCGCGCCCCGACAGGTGGGTCAGCACCGCCGTGCCGAAGCCGCCCGACGCTTCCTCGACCGTGACCAGCACCTCGTGGTGGCGCGCCAGCCGCTCGACCAGCGCAAGGTCCAGCGGCTTGGCGAAGCGCGCGTCGGCCACCGTGGCCGCCAGCCCGCGCGCCGCCAGCTCGTCGGCCGCCCTGAGCGCGTCGCCCAGCCGCGTGCCCAGCGACAGGATCGCCACCGACCCGCGACGCGGCCCCGCCTCGCGCAGGATGCGCCCGCGCCCGATCTCCAGCACCTCGCCGAACCCCGGCAGCGCCACCCCCGTGCCCTCGCCGCGCGGGTAGCGCAGCGCGCAGGGACCGTCGTCGATGGCGCGCGCGGTGGCCACCATGTGCACCAGCTCCGCCTCGTCCGCCGGCGCCATGATCACCATCCCCGGCAGGCAGCCCAGATACGCCAGGTCGTAGGCGCCCGCGTGCGTCGCGCCGTCCGCCCCCACCAGCCCCGCGCGGTCCAGCGCGAACCGGACGGGCAGCTTCTGCAGCACCACGTCGTGGATCACCTGGTCGTAGGCGCGCTGCAGGAACGTCGAGTAGATCGCGCAGAACGGCGCCATGCCCTCGCTCGCCATGCCGGCCGCGAACGTCACCGCGTGCTGCTCCGCGATGCCCACGTCGAAGCAGCGCTCTGGAAAGCGCTTGGCGAACCGGTCCAGCCCGGTGCCCGACGGCATCGCCGCCGTGATCGCCACGATGCGGCTGTCGCGCTCCGCCTCGCTGACCAGCGCGTCGGCGAACACCTTCGTGTAGGCCGGCGGCCCGGGCGGCGCCTTGACCTGCTCGCCGGTGACGACGTTGAAGCGGCTGACCGCGTGGAACTTGTCGCCCGCCGCCTCCGCCGGCGCGTAGCCGTGCCCCTTCCTGGTGATCACGTGCAGCAGCACCGGCCCCGCGTCCTCCGCGTCGCGCAGGTTGCGCAGCACCGGCAGCAGGTGGTCCAGGTTGTGCCCGTCGATCGGCCCCAGGTAGTAGAACCCCAGCTCCTCGAACAGCGTGCCCCCGGTCAGGATGCCGCGCGCATACTCCTCCGCTCTACGCGCCGTGCGCTCCAGCCCGCGCGGGAAGCGCCTGGCCACCTTGCCCGCCAGGTCGCGCAGGTTGAGGAACGAGCGCGAGCTGAGCAGGCGCGACAGGTAGGCGCTCATCGCCCCCACCGGCGGTGCTATGCTCATGTCGTTGTCGTTGAGCACCACGATCAGCCGCGAGCCGAGCGCGCCCGCGTTGTTCATCGCCTCGTACGCCATCCCCGCACTCATCGAGCCGTCGCCGATCACGGCGACGACGTGGCGGTCCGGCGCCACGCCGCCGGCGCGCGCCTGCAGCTCGTGGGCCACCGCCATGCCGAGGCCGGCCGAGATCGAGGTCGAGCTGTGCGCCGCCCCGAACGGGTCATACTCGCTCTCGCTGCGCCGGGTGAACCCGGACAAGCCGCCCGGCTGGCGCAGGGTGCGGATGCGATCCCTGCGCCCGGTGAGGATCTTGTGCGGGTAGGTCTGGTGCCCGACGTCCCAGATCAGCCGGTCGCGCGGCGTGTCGAACACCGCGTGCAACGCCACCGTCAGCTCCACCACGCCCAGGCTCGCCCCAAGGTGCCCGCCGGTCACCGACACCGCGTCGATCGTCTCCGCACGCACCTCGTCCGCCAGTTGCCGAAGCTGCTCAGCCGAGAAGTTGCGCATGTCAGACGGGACACGAACACGATCCAGAACAGGCGTCATGCCCAGACCCAATCCAATACACGCACCCCCACCAAACCCACGCCCAGGCCCGCGGCGCCCGATATGACACCCCACGCCGCTCCCGGAAAGTGCCTGGCTCCCGACGGTGGCACGCTGCGGTGCAGTGCATCCCGCACAAGTGCCGTGCAACACTCCGGCTCAGACAGGGAACGCACCATGCACACCCTTGTTCAACTGGCAGGTCGCGTGATCGACCAGCCCCAGACGCCCGTGATGCCGATATGCAACAGGTAGCCTCGTCGTTGCGCCATCATGCCTGCATCCGGGTCGATTCGCACTCCGGGTAACGCAGTGGCGTCGATGCCGCGACCGGGCGGGCGGCAGAAAACATGCCCACCACGCGAACGCAAGCGCGCACCGGGGCCGCTGGCCTGACCGCGGGATAAGCAAGGCGCAGCAAGCAAGATTGAGGCTCTGCCTCAAACTCCGCCAAAGGCTCGCCTTTGGAATCCACTACTTAAGAGAAGCCGGTTCGGAGGGCTTTCCCCCTGGTAGGTCTGGGCGTAGCTGCCCAAAGGTTCCGACGGCCCCCTTGGGCCGTTGGGGCGGGCAGCGGAGGAAGAGCCCGGCCTTGCTTTCTGCCTTACCGCCATCCTCCCGGTATTGTGCGGTCGGGTCCCCGCCGGAGCGGCATTGCCGGAGTGCCGCCGCGGTGTCATACAAATCGCCACCGGCCAGCCAGCCGGGCTTCCCCGCGCGGGAAGTCGCCACCGTTGCAGCCCGCGGGGCCTGCCTTATGCGGGCGCGGCCTAGCTCACGTGGCTGCGGCAGGGTCGCCTGGCGCGGCCCTGCGGGTCGAGGTCCAGGAGAGACGCCGATGTCCGTTCCCATGAAGCAGGTGCTGCGAGTCGGCGCCTACGTCGTCCGCCAGCACCTCGCCGGCCGCAAGCGCTACCCGCTGGTGCTGATGCTGGAGCCGCTGTTCCGCTGCAATCTGGCCTGCTCCGGCTGCGGCAAGATCGACTACCCCACCGAGATCCTCAATCAGCGCGTCTCCGTCGCCGACGCCCTGGGCGCCGTGGACGAGTGCGGTGCGCCCGTGGTCGCCATCGCCGGCGGCGAGCCGCTGCTGCACAAGGAAATGCCCGAGATCGTCCGCGGCATCCTCGCGAAGAAGAAGTTCGTCTACCTCTGCACCAACGCGCTGCTCCTCGAGAAGAAGATGGACCAGTACGAGCCGCACCCGTACTTCTCCTGGGACATCCACCTCGACGGCGACCGCGCGATGCACGACGCCGCCGTCGACCAGGACGGCGTCTACGACCGCGCCGTCGCCGCCATTCGCAAGGCCAAGGAGCGCGGCTTCAGGATGTCGATCAACTGCACGCTGTTCGACGGCGCGCAGGCCGACCGCGTCGCGAAGTTCTTCGACGAGGTGATGGCAATGGGCGTGGACGGCATCATGACCTCGCCCGGCTACGCCTACGAGCGCGCCCCAGACCAGGCGCATTTCCTGTCGCGCCAGAAGACCAAGCAACTCTTCCGCGACATCCTGGCACGCGGCAAGGGAAAGGGCTGGAAGTTCACCCAGTCGCCGCTGTTCATGAACTTCCTGGCCGGCAACGAGACCTACCACTGCACGCCGTGGGGCAAGCCGACTCGCAACGTGTTCGGCTGGCAGCGGCCCTGCTACCTGCTTGGCGAGGGCTATGCCAGCACGTTCCGCGAGCTGATGGACACCACCGACTGGGACAAGTACGGCACCGGCAACTACGAGAAGTGCGCCGACTGCATGGTGCACTCCGGCTACGAGAGCACCGCCGTGATGGACGCCGTGCGCAGCCCGATCAAGACGATGATGGTGGCCCTGCGCGGCCCGCGCACCGACGGCCCGATGGCGCCGGAGATCAGCCTCGACAACCAGCGCCCCGCCGAGTTCGTGTTCAGCAAGCACGTCCAGGACAAGATGGCAGAGCTGCGCCACGCCAAGCCGGCCGCGAAGCCCGTGCCGGTCGACGCCGCCGAGTAGGCCCGAAGCAAGTAAGGCTGGGCTCTGCCCAGACCCGCCAGGGGCGAGCCGCCCCTGGACCGGCTTGACTTAAGTATTGGATTCCAAAGGCGAGCCTTTGGCGGGGTTTGAGGCAGAGCCTCAACCTTCCTCCCTCCCCGCCCCCGCTGCGGCACAACGCGTGCTTGCCCCGCGAAGTCCGCCGTGTCCTGATGGCGGCGGACCCGGGGCACCCCTGATGCGGCGACGATCCCTCCTGATCTCCGGCCTGTCGACCGCCCTGGCGCCGGCGCTCGGCGGCGGGGCTGCCACCGATCCGGGCCTCCTTAGCGACGAGGCCATCGGCGCGATCCTGGTCGAGAGGATCGAGGCGGACCGCCGCAGCGTCGGCATGGTCGCCGCCGTGATCACCGCGCAGGGCGAGCGCCACGTGGTCGGCCGCGGCCGCCTGGACGAGTCGGACCCGCGCGTGCCCGACATCGACACGGTGTTCGAGATCGGCTCGATCACCAAGGTGTTCACCGCGCTGCTGCTCGCCGACATGGCGCTGCACGGCGACGTCGGCTGGGACGAGCCGGTGGCCCGCCTGCTCCCCCCCACGGTGCACGTGCCGCGCTTCGGCGAGACGCCGATCACCCTGCTCGACCTGGCGACGCACACCTCCGGCCTGCCGCGGATGCCCTCCAACTTCCACCCCGCCGACCCCAGCGACCCCTACGCCGACTACACCCTGGCGCAGCTCTACGAGTTCCTCGACCACGCCACCCTGACCCGCACGCCAGGCACCGCCTACGAGTACAGCAACCTCGGCTACGGCCTGCTCGGCCACGCCCTGTCGCTGCGGGCCGGCTCCGGCTTCGAGGAGCTGGTGAGCGCGCGCATCTGCCGCCCGCTCGGGCTGGACAGCACCGCGATCACGCTCGACGCCGCCATGAGGTCGCGGCGCGCGGTGGGCCACGACGCGGCGCTGGTGGCGGTGGAGCCCTGGTCGATGCCCACGCTGCCCGGCGCCGGCGCCTTGCGCTCCACCGCACGCGACCTGCTCGCCTTTCTCTCCGCGGCCAGCGGGCGCACCGCGACGCCGCTCGCCCCCGCCTTCGACGCCCTGCTCGGGACGCGCCGCCGCGGCGACACGCCCGCCACCGAGACCGCCGCGGGCTGGATGGTCAGCCACCGTTCCGGCGGCGAGGTGGTGTGGAAGAACGGCGGCACCGGCGGCTTCTCCTCCTATGCCGGCTGGGCGCCCGGTTCCGGGCGCTGCGCGCTGGTGCTGGGCAACGCCCAGGTGCCGCCGGGCCTGGACGACATCGGCCTGCACCTGATCGACCCTGTGTCGCCGCTCGCCAGCCTGCCGCGCCAGGCGCCGATCGACCCGGCGCGGCTCGACGCCTACGTGGGCCTGTACTCGGTGGCGCCGGTGTTCATGCTCGACGTGGCCCGGCTCGGCGACCGCCTGTTCGTGCAGGCCACGGGGCAACGCCCGCTGGAGGTCTTCTACGCCGGCGACGGGCGGTTCTTCTTCAAGCAGGTCAACGCCCGGCTGGACTTCGCCTTCGACTCCTCGGGGCGCGCGGTCTCGCTGGTGCTGGACCAGAACGGGCGCGACCTGCGCGGGCTGCGCGTCCAGTAGCGCGGCGCGGGGCCGGTTAAGGAAGTAAGGTTGAGGCTCTGCCTCAAACTCCGCCAAAGGCTCGCCTTTGGAATCCACTTGTCTCAGTAAAGCCGGTCCAGGGGGGGGCTTCCCCCCTGGCGGGTCTGGGCAGAGCCCAGCCTTGCTTTCCCACAGGCGTCGGCCTACCGCCGTCGCCGTCAGGATCGAGGCTCCATGCCGCTGAGGCGCTGCACCGAACTGTATGGCTCCACGACGCTGATCGAGCACGACCCGATGCTCGCGACCTACACCGACGTGCTGTGCGTGCCCTACGGGACCGAGGGCGCCTCGGCCGGCCTTTACGATCGGGGCCGCAAGCTGGTCATCGCCGCCGCCTCGTTCCGCGCCTCGCCTGATCCGGTCGCGGTGGAGGCGTTCGTCACCCCGCTCGACGCGGCCCGCTTCGAGCACGCCCCGGACGACGTCGGCTACCTGTTCCTCGGCGCGCTCACCGGGCACTTCGGGCATTTCATCCTGAGCAGCATGGCGCGGCTCTGGGCGCTGCGCTTCGCCCCCGACCCGCGCCGGCGCTACGTCATCCTCAACGCCGGGCCGGTCGAGGCGGTGTTCGCCCTGCCGTTCCTGCGCAACATCCTGGGCCAGCTCGGGCTGGGACCGGACAACGTGGTCTGCTTCGACGCGCCCACCCGCCTGCGCCGGATCGTGGTGCCCTCGCCCGCGATCGAGGAGCAGAACTTCTCCCACCGCGTGTTCGCGGGGCTGTGCAACCGGGTGGGCACGCTGCTCACGGCGTCGCTGCCGGCGCAGACGCACGAGGCGCCGGTGTTCCTGTCCAAGATGCGGCTGCAGGACGGTGTCTCCCGGCTCTGCAACGAGGCCGCGTTCTGCGAGCGCCTGGAGCGGCGCGGGGTGCGCATCGTGATCCCCGAGCAGCTCGGCTTCGCCGAGCAGGTCAGGCTGTTCCGCGACGCCCCGGTGATCACCGGCATCGCCGGCTCGGCGATGCACACCGCGGTGTTCGCGCCCGGCCGTGCCACCCTGGCGCTGTCCTTCACCCCCACGCCGCTGAGCAACCAGCGCCTGCTCGACCAGGCCAACGGCGGGCTCTGCCTCGCCTTCCACCCCGAGGACGACCTCGTCGCGGAGCCGGTGCAGCCGGGCTTCCACAACGCCTATCGCCTCCGCGACCCGGTGCGCACCGCGGACGAATTCCTGGCCGAGATCGAGGCCACGCTGCGCCCCGCGATCGCCGCGCGGCGCCGTGCCGCCGGCGACGGTGCCGCGCCGGACGGCGGCGATCCCGGTGCCGGCCGCGTGCTGTTCGAGCACGCGTTCACCCGCGAGCCGCCGATCCTCACCGCCGGGCAGGACGGGTGGAGCGAGCCGGAGGACTCCCATGTCTGGACGCTGGGGCCGCACAGCACGCTGACCCTGCCGCGGCCGGACACCGACAGGCCGGTGCGGCTGGAGCTGGTGCTCGGCACGACGCTGCTGGCGCCGCACCTGCGGTCGCGGCCGCTTTCGGTGAGCGTCAACGGGGTGGAGGTCCGTCGCTTCACAGTGAGCGGAACCGCGCTCTACGCCTGCACGCTGCCGGAGTCGTGCCTCGCCGGTCCAGCGCTGGCCCTGCGCTTCGACCACCCGGTGACGGTGTCGCCCCGCGACCTCGGGCTCAACGACGACATCCGGCCGATCAGCATCGCGTTCAGTGCCGTCCGGCTGCGCGAGCTGGGCGGGCCGTGAGGCCAGCGGGAGATGCACCCGCAAGGTCCACGTGTCGCCGGACCAGCGGTTGGTCCGCGGCGGCGCGGGCCGCTCAGCCCCATCCGCTCGACGCCCTCTCCGTGCGGCCGGACCCGATCGACCCCGGGGCGGGGGCGCCGGTGCGGCCCGTACCCGGCTCCGCGCCGCCCGGCGTCACCTGCGGCCAGGGCGCGAGAAGCAGGGGGGAGACGGCGGCGGTGGGATAGGCGGACATCGACAGGCTCTCGAACATCGGATTCATACCTTTACTGAGATCGCGACCAGGTATTTTCTCCCGATTTTTTATTTGTGACAAATCCTGCTTGCCAGTTCGTTAACATTGGCGCGCTCGGATGCCGGTCGCGCCGCCGCTCGCCTTGCGTTGGCCGGCCCGCTTGCATATCCCGCCCCCTTCGGATCGATCGCGGGCCTCTGCCCGGCACGGACACGCCTCCAGTGTCCCCCGCGCCACTCACCCGAGGAGCACCGCAGTGACCGACGACCTCGCCGCCCGCCCCACCCGCGAGGAAGCCGAAGCCGCGGTGCGCACGCTGATTCGCTGGGCCGGCGACGACCCCCTGCGCGAGGGCCTGCTCGACACCCCCGCCCGCGTCACCCGCGCCTACGAGGAGTTCTACCGCGGCTATGGCGAGGACCCCGTCGCCCTTCTGGAGCGCACCTTCTCCGAGGTCGAGGGCTACGACGAGATCGTGCTGCTGCGCGACATCCGCCTGGAGAGCCACTGCGAGCACCACATGGTGCCCATCGTCGGCCGCGCCCACGTCGCCTACTTGCCGGACCGCCGCGTCGTCGGCATCAGCAAGCTGGCCCGCCTGGTCGACGCCTTCGCCCACCGGCTGCAGATCCAGGAGAAGCTCACCGCGCAGATCGCCGACACCATCCAGGCGGTGCTGCGCCCGCACGGCACCGCGGTCATCATCGAGGCGGTGCACGAGTGCATGAGCTGCCGCGGCGTGCACAAGACCGGGGTCAGCATGGTCACCAGCCGGATGCTCGGCGTCTTCCGGGAGAACCGATCGACGCGGCAGGAACTCATGGCCATGGTCCAGGCGCCGCGGCTGTAACACGCCCGGCTGGATTGGTTGACTCT
>JAABUM010002412.1_pt1 | contig 25050 bp, 17 predicted proteins | sample 5559161 | NCBI WGS metagenome assembly JAABUM01 (sample SAMN10711868, study PRJNA513369) | rock metagenome | isolation source: Antarctica rocks | place: Antarctica: Victoria Land, Siegfried Peak nord
CGACACCATCCTAGAGCGCTGCTGCGCCGCCTGGAACTGGCTCACCGATACGCCAGACCGCATCCGCTCCGTCGCAGCCGCGCCATGGGCCAAAATGGTCACAGCATGAGGCCGTTGGTATTACATCAACCGCCGAAAATTTTGACCGGTCGGCACGCGGCGTCTCGCCGGATGCGAGCGGCTGAGCACAGGTCAAGACTTTCGGCAGTTGGTATCAGCAACGGCCGTAGTGGAACTGGCAACGTGGCCCTCGCCCTCCAAGCCTTCTCATTGATGGGCGCTCTTCGGCGGATTGTGACGAGGAGGGGCAGGCTTCCGTCCGCGCCGCGTTGGCCCGCGAGCAGCCTGGTCCCGGAACAGATGCTTGCGCCCCAGGCAGCCCAGGCGCAGCCAGACAATTCCTAACCTCTCCTTATGATGGTCAAGGCATCAGCAGGGCCTATCTACACTGGCGGGGTCAGTTTATAAGACAGATTAACACATTTAAGAAAAATTGGTGAGCATGCTTTCCGGTTCTGGGAGCGGCACCGGGCCGCAGAGCAGTTGATCAACGACGGGAGTAGAACGATGTTGGACTTTCTTGATGCCCAGCAGGACAGGGACGGCATGATGGGCGACACGGCCGCAGTGCCGGACGAACAGCCTTCCATATCGGTTTACGACAGGCTGATCCGAAGCGCCGCATACGCGGCAGGGTGCCCGACCGCCCTCTTCGCCCAGCGGGGCCTCAGCATGGCGGCCTTCCGCTGTTTCGGCGCACAGGCGCCTTTTTCGCCCGAATTGGAACAACTGCTGGTTGCCGCGGCCCTGGTGATCCCCTCGGACGGTGTGCTGGTCATCAACGACGTCGAGGTCGGCAGGACCGAGCCGGCCATCGTCGCGCTTGCGCGCGCGCTCATGCCGGCAGGCGGCCCGTCGGTGCGCTTCATCGCCGCCGTCCAAGTCCGCCGGCCCGGCGGCCAGCGTTGCGGGACACTGGTGCTGGCCGACACTGCCCGTCACGCAGGATTGAGCGCGGCGCAGACGTATGTGCTGAGCACGCATGCCGCCCAGCTAGGTGCCTGCCTCGAGTTGCAGGAACTGCAGGGCGCGACGCGCCACGGACCCAGCACCGAGCGTCTCCGGCTGCTGGAGTCGGTCGTCGTGAACGCCAACGACGCCGTCCTGATCACCGAGGCCGAGCCGGTCGGCCTGCCCGGCCCGCGCATCGTGTATTGCAACGCGGCCTTCACCAGGGCGACCGGCTACACGGAGTCCGAAATCCTGGGCCTTACGCCCCGCATCCTGCAATCGCCCCAGGTGGACCGGACGAAGCTGGACCAGCTGCGCCGCTCGCTCGAGCGTTGGGAGCCGGTCGAGGTCGAGCTGCTCAACGTGAAGAAGGACGGCACCGAATTCTGGGTGGAGCTCAGCATCGTGCCCGTCGCAGATGAGCGCGGATGGTTCACGCACTGGGTCTCGGTCCAGCGCGACGTGAGCCACCGCAAGCACGCCGAGGAGATCGCCACCCGCGCCCGCATCGCCGAGGTGGAGAACCGGGCGCTGGAAGCCGAGATCCGGGAACGCAAGCGGACGGAGCAGCGCTTGCTGCACGCGGCGTTCCACGACGACCTCACGCAGCTGCACAACCGCGCACACTTCATGGACCGGCTCGCTGCCGCTCTCCGGCAAGCGGCAAAGCACCAGGGCAGCGTCGAAGCCGGCCAGCCCGAGCCATGCTGCTCGGTCCTGTTCCTCGACCTTGACCGCTTCAAGCTGGTCAACGACAGCCTGGGGCACCGGGCTGGCGACCTGCTGCTGATGGAGGTGGCGCGGCGGCTCCAGGGCTGCATGCGTCCACAGGACACCCTGGCCCGGGTCGGCGGCGACGAGTTCGCCGTGCTGCTTGAGAACTCCGGCGAGGTGGTGGCCGCGGTGGTCGTCGCCGAACGCATCATCGGCGTGCTGAGCCAGCCCATCGCGCTCGGCCATGACGACGTGTTCTCCTTGTGCAGCGTCGGCATCGTGCAGGCGACGGGACACTATACCAAGCCCGAGGAGCTGCTGCGCGATGCCGACATCGCGATGTACGAGGCCAAGAAGCGCGGCGGCGGCAACTTCGCCATCTTCGACGAGACCATGCACGCCGGCGTGGTGGAGGCCCTGGCGTTGCAGACCGACCTCCGGCACGCCGTCGCACGTGAGGAGTTCCACCTGCACTACCAGCCGATATACGATCCGGCGACGTCCCGCCTGACCGGGATGGAGGCGTTGATCCGCTGGAGCCATCCGCAGCGCGGCCTCGTGCCCCCTGGCGCGTTCATCCCGATGGCGGAGGAGATCGGAATGATCCGCGACATCGGCCGGTGGGTCCTGCGGCAAGCCTGCGGGCAGATGCGGGCGTGGCAGGACCGGGGCATGGACCGCGGCGTGCTGCTGAGCGTCAACGTCTCCAGCGACGAGCTGCGTGATCCCGTCTTCGTCCCCGAGCTGAACGCCGTCCTGCGCTCGACGGGCTTCGACGCTCGGCGGCTGCAGTTGGAGATCACCGAGAGCGTGTTCCTGCGCCAGCCCGAGGTGATCGGTCAGTTGCTGAAGCGCATCCGCACCTTGGGGATACGAATCGCGCTCGACGACTTCGGCACCGGCTACTCGTCGCTCGGATACCTTGACCGCTATGAGATAGACACGCTGAAGATAGATCGGTCGTTCGTGGCCAGGATGCTGGGACAGCGCCGGGCGATGGCCATCCTCGAAAGCATCATGCAACTGGGGACTGCGCTGGAGGTGGACATCGTGGCCGAGGGCGTGGAGACCCAAGCGCAGTTCGAGAAGCTCCGCGACATGCGTTGCGGCCACATCCAGGGTTACCTGCTGTCCCGCCCGCTCTCGGTCGAGGACATGACCGCACGGCTCGGCTGCGGCCCTGAAAGCCCTGTCCCGTGCTACCCGGCTATATAGCCTCCCAATCGCCGCGGGGCGGATCGGCGGGCGTCAGCCACAGGCGATGGAGGCCCGGTTCAACCGCAGCCGAGGCGGCCCGGCTCCTAAGCCGCGGCAATGGGCTTCTTGATCCAGATGGCCTGTGCCTTCGTCGCGAGATTGGCCGGCACGTGCATACCCGGGTCGAGGGTTAAGCCCGCGGCGGCCGGGCACGTCCCACCTTCTCCCGGTCAGCACCCGAGATGGGTTCGTAGGCGGACGACGTTCGCAATGTGTCGTCCCGCTCATGCGTCAACGCCGCTCCGCGTCCCGGATCCCGCACCCCGGCCCTCTTAGGGCAGGAGGGAGCAGGAAGCGCCTTCATCAAGACGGCCCGGGTGCGGCCGGGTCGGGATCGCCGCCGCAGGAACGCCTCGCGCGCCGCTGCGCTGTCCAGGTGCATTGCCAGGCGCTCCCGAAGCCAGGCGCTCTCGAAGTTCGTCCGCGCGCAGCATGTCCGCCAGGACTGACGCCAGCGGCCCGGGGACGGCGTCGCCTCCCGGCCGCACCTGCGCCATCGCAACGCCCGCATGTGCCGCGTCGCCCGGCTGGATCATGGACGCGAACGGCGCGGCTGCGTCGGTGCCGGGCCGGGCGCCCGCGTCCATCAGCACCAGCCCTGCGGCGGCGTCCGGGGCGGCCACCGACGACACCAGCAGCCGCGCGACGATGCCCGCGGCCAGCACGTCGCCGTCCCGCTTCAGCCGGGCCTGCACCGGCGGCAGGAACACCCGGTCGCCCAGCGATGCGACATGGCCGCAGTAGTGGATGACGGAGCGGGCGCCCGGGGTGGCAGCGGCCTCGTCGCCGAGGGCGGCTGTGGCAGCGCCCATGCGCGCGTTGCTCGGGTCGGATTGCTGGCTGACGCGGAACCCGGTGCGGCTCAGCGACGCCGCGGCCAGGCCCGCCGACAGCTCGCAGCCGGGCAGGCGGAGCAGGGCGGCGTAGGCGGTGTTGCCGATCACGAGGGCGATGGCCGGCGGCGGGGCCGGGCGGTCCTGGGACAGCGCGGGCGCGGCGAGGGCGGCTGTCCCAAGCAGCAGGGCGACCGTTCTGGCGGTGTGGGCCACCGCTTTGGGCCTGGGTTTGGGCGTTCCGGTCACGGGCCATACGACACCGGGGCGGGGCCGCCGCCGTCCAGGGCGGCCCCGCCCGGCGCCGGGGCTGCCATAGCCGCATATGATGCGGCCCTGGTTGCTTCTCTCTCCCTTTGGGAGAGAACCGGGGTGAGGGGGCCTTGAGGCGCGGTCCGTGCCGAAGCAGGGCTGTGGTCCACCGGGACCTGCGTTCCCCGCTCCGCAGCCAAGACCCCCCTCACCCCGACCCTCTCCCGGAGGGAGAGGGAAAAGGAAGCCGTCCATCTTTCGTATTTGGCGGCCCTGTTCATGCCGCGCCTGCCTGTGGCCCATCGCCGCCGTGCCCGCTAAGGTCCGGGGATGGCAACGCAACTTCTCCGCACCCGGCGCTTCCTCCCGCTGTTCCTGGCCCAGGCGCTGGGGGCGCTGAACGACAACCTGTTCAAGAACGCGCTGGTGATCCTGGTGGTGTTCCGCAGCACGGATGGCGCCCCCGGCCTGGTGGCGCTGGCGGGCGGGCTGTTCATCCTGCCCTATGCCCTGTTCTCCGCCGTGGCCGGGCAGTTGGCGGACCGGCTGGACAAGTCGCGGCTGATCCGTGCGACCAAGGGGTTCGAGCTGGCGATCATGGCGCTGGCCGCCCTGGGCTTCCTGATCGGCAGCGTGCCGGTGCTGCTGGCGGTGCTGTTCGGCCTGGGGGTGCAGGCGGCGTTCTTCGGCCCGCTGAAGTACGGCATCCTGCCGGAGCACCTGCACCCGGACGAGCTGCTGTCCGGCAACGCGCTGATCGAGGCCGGGACCTTCGGCGCCATCCTGGCCGGCACCGTGCTGGGCGGCATCCTGATCGGGCTGGACGATGGCCCGTCCTGGGCGTCCGCCGCCGGGCTGGCCGTCGCGGCGGGGGGCTTCGCCGCGGCGCTCGCGGTGCCGCGGTCGGCGCCGGCCGCGCCGGGGCTGCGGGTGGGCTGGAACATACCGCGGGAGACGCTGGCGCTGCTGCGCGCGGCGCGGGGCAACCGCCCGGTGTGGCTCAGCATCCTCGGGCTGTCCTGGTTCTGGACGGTGGGGGCGACCTTCCTGACCGAGTTCCCGGTGATGGCCAAGCAGGACTTCGCCGGCGGCACCGGCGTCATCACGCTGCTGCTGACCGGCTTTGCGGTGGGCGTCGGCGCCGGGTCCATCCTGGCGGGACGGCTGCTGCACGGGGAGGTCTCGGCGCGGCACGTCCCGTTCGCGGCCCTGTTGCTGACCGTGTTCACCTGGGGCTTTGCGGCGCTGGCCGGGCTGCCGGCGGCGGTGGGATGGAACACGCCATGGCTCATGCTGGCATCGCCTGCGGGACTGGGCGCCTTGGCCTGCCTGCTGGGCGCGGCGGCGTGCGGCGGCGTGTTCTCGGTGCCGCTGTACGCCATCATCCAGGAGCGGTCGCCGGGTGCCGGCCGGGCGCGGATGATTGCGGCCAACAACGTGATGAACGCCATGTTCATGGTGGTCGGCGCGGGCGCCGTCACCGGGCTGGCGTGGCTCGGGATGCGCCCGGCGGGCATCCTGGCGGTGGCGGGGCTGCTGAACCTGGGCGTTGCCGCCTGGATCGTGCGCCTGCTGCCGGCGGACGTGCTGCGGTCGGTGTTCCAGTGGTACTTCCGCCGCCTGCACGGGATCGAGGTCGTGGGGCTGGAGAACCTGCCGCCGCGGGACTGGCGGGCCGTGGTGGTCGCCAACCACACCAGCCTGCTGGACGGGCTGCTGCTGGCGGCGTTCGTGCCGGGGCGGCCGACGTTCGCGGTGGACACCTTCATTGCGCGGGCCTGGTGGGTGCGGCCGTTCCTGGCGCCGGTCGAGACCATGCTGGTGGACCCCTCCAACCCCTATGCCGCGCGGGACATGGTGCATGCCGTGCAGGGCGGCGCGCGGCTGGTGATCTTCCCGGAGGGGCGCATCACCCGCACCGGCGGGCTGATGAAGGTCTATGACGGCGCCGGCATGGTGGCGGACAAGGCTGGCGCCGTGGTGGTGCCGGTACGCATAGACGGGCTGCAACGGTCGAAGTTCTCCCGCATGGGCGGCAAGCTGCGGCTGCGCTGGTTCCCCCGCGTGCGCCTGCAGGTGCTGCCGCCGGTGCGGCTGCAGGTGGACCCGGCGCTGCAAGGCCGCGCCCGGCGCCGCGCCCTGGGCCTGGCGCTCGGCGACGTGATGGCGGCGGCGGAGGCCACGACGCGCCCGGTGGACCGCACCCTGTTCACCGCCCTGCTGGACGCCGCCGACGCGCACGGGCTGGCAACGCCGATCCTGGAGGATGTGGCCTTCGTGCCGCTCAGCTTCCGCCGGGTGCTGCTGGGCGTCGCCGCGCTGGTGCCGCCGCTGTCGGTGCTGTCCCGCCCCGGGGAGGCGGTGGGGATCATGCTGCCGAACGCCGCCGGCACGGTCGTCACGTTCTTCGCGCTGCAAGCCGCCGGGCGGGTGCCGGCGATGCTGAACCACTCGGCGGGCGCGGAGGCCATGCTGGCGGCCTGCACCGCGGCGCAGGTGCGTACGGTGCTGTGCAGCCGGCTGTTCGTCGAGAAGGGCAAGCTGGGCCGCGTGGTCGCGGCGATGGAGGGCCAGGTCCGGTTCGTATGGATGGAGGACGTGCGCGCCGGCATCGGCCGCGGCGCCAAGCTGCGCGCGATGCGGGACGCGCGCCGCCTGCGCCGGCTGCCCGGCGCCGCGCTGGACCCGGGCAGCCCCGCCGTGGTGCTGTTCACCAGCGGGTCGGAGGGTGCGCCGAAAGGCGTCGTCCTGTCCCACCGCAACCTGCTGGCCAACCTGGCGGGGATCGGCTCGGTAATTGACTTCAGCCCCGCGGACCGGGTGCTGAACGCCATGCCGATGTTCCACAGCTTCGGCCTGACAGGCGGCACGCTGCTGCCGGTGCTGGGAGGGGTGCGGACGTTCCTGTATCCGTCGCCGCTGCACTACCGCGTGGTGCCGGAGGTCGCCTACAGCACCGACGCCACCGTGACGTTCGGCACCGACACCTTCCTGCAGGGCTGGGCGCGCTTCGCCAACCCCTACGATTTCCGCTCCATGCGCTTCGTGATCGCCGGGGCGGAGAAGGTGCGGGAGGAGACGCGGCGCACCTATGCCGACCGCTTCGGCGTCCGCGTGCTGGAAGGATACGGCGCGACCGAGACGGCGCCGGTGCTGTCGCTGAACACCCCCATGCACAGCCGCCCCGGCACGGTCGGCCGCCTGCTGCCCAACATGGACTGGCGATTGGATTCGGTGCCCGGCGTCGCCGTCGGCGGGCGGCTGATGGTGCGCGGCCCCAGCGTCATGCTCGGCTACCTGCGCCACACCGCGCCGGGCGTGCTGGAGACGCTGGAGGGCGGCTGGTACGACACCGGCGACATCGTGACGGTGGAGGACCGCTGGGTCACGATCCTGGGCCGGGCCAAGCGCTTCGCCAAGATCGGCGGCGAGATGGTGTCCATGGCGGCGGCGGAGGCGCTGGCCGTGCAGCTATGGCCGGACGCGCAGCACGCCGTCCTGTCGGTGCCGGACGCCCGCAAGGGCGAGCAGCTCGTGCTGCTGACGACGCAGCCCGGCGCGGCGGCTGCGGACCTGCTGGCCCATGCGCGGACGCGCGGCGTGCCGGAGCTGGCGGTGCCGCGGGCGCTGCGCGTGGTGGACCGGGTGCCGCTTCTGGGATCGGGCAAGACCGACTACCCCGCCGCGCAGCGGATGCTGCAAGCGCAGGAGAGCGTGGGCGTGGCGGCGGCCTGACCTTGCGGCAGGATGGGTCGGGGTTCGCTTCGCAGCTCCGTGCCAAGGGGCCTGTTGAGCGGCACGTCGTCGTGGGTCGCCCGCTGCGTGGCAGGAAGGTCGGCACAGGAGGGGCTTACGGCTTTTCCCATGCCGTGCCGCTGCGCTCCCACAGTGACAGGTCATTGAAGGTAGGGGCGGCCTGCCTCGGCGGCGCCCTTCTGTGCCGCGCTTCCCGGACCGGCTTGCGCCGGGTACGCGGAGCAGGCACCTGCCTGCACGCAAGCAGTAGACATACTGCCGAGGGGACTGGCGACGCTATTCCGGGCAAGTAGCCGATTATCGTTCCGCCCGCTATGCGTGCATGTAGAGGCGGGGATCGGTTCTGTAAAAGCAAAGCGGCTTAGCGGTTGCTGCATTGATCCATAAATAGCAATTGTAGAAAAGGATAAAGCATAGCTTCTGTTTGTTAAGCACTCTATGATGAATCTGTGCGATTGTGCCGACCAACTTCCGCTCTGATCGTTCCTGTCGCTGCGGGGAGCGTAGCGACGCAACAGAAGCCGTGTTGCCGGTTCCTGGATCGCCACGCCGCAAGGGCTGCCCGCGATGGTGGTGCGCTTGCAGAAACGTCAGGACGGAGAGCGATTGGCGCTGCGTCAGCAGGTGGATGCCGGTTACCTGCCACGGGAGCGCCATAACGGACGGCTGCGCATGATTTGCAGTGGCCGCAACGGGACTGCTTTGCACGGCTTGCGCCAATGCTGCGTCGATTGCTGGCTCCCTGGCACTTGCTGACGGTAGTGACAAACAGTCCAGGAACCGCCGGGCGCCGAGGGCTGACGCCGTGCTGGCAACAGCCGGGTTGCCGTGCGCCTGGCAGCGGGTGCTGGCCGGGTTTGGCGTGTCTGATGGGTTGCCCTTAGCGGATCATAGCGTCCGCTGCTGCCGCCCGGAGACGGGCATGCGGACCATCTGCGCCATGCCCTCCCTGTCAATGAACGTGACGTCCTGTCCCTTGGTCGTGATGAAGCCGCGTGCGCGCAGGCGCGACAGGATGCGGTTCAAGTGGATCAGGTGCAGGCCCAGCATGTCCGCAAGTTCCTGCTGGTTCAGCTCCAGCTTGAAGCTCGTGGCCGTCGCCAGATCCCGCGCCAGCAGTCGCCGGTGCAGCAGCAGCAGCAGCAGGGCGGTGCGCTCCTCCGCGTCGCAGCGGCCGAGCTGGGCCATCCACTGCTCCGACGCCGCCTTCTCCCGTGCCAGAGTCAGCATGAGGTCGCGGCGGAACCACGCTTCCCGGTCGAACAGCCGCATGACGGCCTCGACGTCAATGACGGCATAGCTGACCGGCGTTGCCGACCAGACCATGTAGTCCAGGTGCTCGTCGAACAGCGCCTCGATGCCGAAGGTGTCGCCGGGCAGCAGAATGCTCATGATTTGGCGCCGGCCGTCGTCGAAGGTGCAGCATCGAAAGGCCCAGCCCGTCAGGAGGGTGGACACCCGATGGGTGTGTTCCCCGGCCCGCAGCAGGCGGGTGTTGTCGGGCGCCGACCGCTCGCCGCCCCGCAGCGCCTTGATGGCCGCCTCGTAACGGCCGACGGAGTCCCCGGCAGGGTCCATGCGGGACGCAGCGGCCAGCCCGGGCTGGAAGCCGGTTCCAAGCGCAGGGTGCGGGTCAGTCAAGCCAAGATCCATCGCCATTGACCTACTAGGGGTGGAACGCCGCACAGCCCAGCCTCGATAATCTTATGAGGGGCAACTCGGCCGTTCATCGGTGTGCATCTTCTTCACAACAGTTAATAACGTCATTATAGATATGGCGACATTAAATAACGCACGTAAACAAAATTGTGATTATGCACTCTTCGTACAATGCAGGGTGCGGCTCCCCCTGCTTCCGCCCCGGATGCCGCAAGCGCCTGGATGGTCGAGGGTTCGCCACTGCCGCAGGGCTGTGCAGTCCGGTCCGAATGCCGCTCCCAGCCGCATCGCGCAACTGCGCCGGGGCATGGTCGAACCGCCAGACATCGTTGGCCCGACGGACTCGGCCGGAGACGCGGTGATCGCGCCTGCACTTGTCCGGCGGCTGCGGTCATGGAGAGTCCGCCATGGGCCGCGCCGCCATCATCCCGCCTGCCGCACCGTGCCTTGCCGTCGCTGGCGCTCCTACCCAGGCGAACCCGAACCTGAACCCAAACCGCTTCCGCGGAGCCAGCCAAGCCGGCAGCCGATGCGACCTCCGCCAGGCCAATCCTTGCCGGGCCAGTCCTTGCCGGGCCAGTCCTTGCCTGCCCCGTTCGGGGATCATCGCGCTTCCCGGCCTGCTCCCAGGCGCGCTATGTTCCCCGGGGAGGGTTCGATGATCCTGCGCCGCAGCCGCCAGCTTGATCCCCGCCTGTTCCAGATTGCCAGCCTCGGCACCCTGCTCGCGGCCAACGTCGCCTGGTTCGACTTCGGCGCGCGGCCGGGGCAGAGCGCGGTCATGCTGCTGTCGGCGCTGCTGGCGCAGGCCGGGTTCTGCCGGCTGTTCGCGGTGCCGTTCGACTGGCGCAGCCCGCTGATCACCGGATTGTCGCTCAGCCTGCTGCTGCGGACCAACATGCCGACCCTGTGGGTGGCGGCGCCGGTGCTGGCCATCGGGTCCAAGTTCCTGCTGCGCGTCCGCGGCAAGCACGTCTTCAACCCGGCGGCCTTCGCCATCGTGGCCCTGCTGCTGGGGGCGGACGGGGTGTGGGTGTCGCCGGGGCAGTGGGGGGCGGCGGCCTGGCTGGTGCTGTTCATCACCTCTGCAGGCGGGCTGGTGCTGACGCGCTCCACCCGGCTCGATACGGCTGCGGGGTTCCTGCTGTGCTTCGGCGGGCTGCTAGCCTGGCGGGCCTGGTCGCTGGGCGACCCATGGGCGATCCCGCTGCACCAGATGCAGGCGGGCAGCCTGCTGCTGTTCGCGTTCTTCATGGTGACGGACCCGCGCTCGACGCCCGACAGCCGGGCCGGGCGGATGCTGTTCGTGGCCGTGGTGTCGGCGCTGGCCTACCATCTGATGTTCGCCTGGCAGCTTCGGCCGGGGCTGTACTACGCGTTGGTGGCGGCGTCCTGCCTGACGCCGCTGATTGACCTGCTGCTGCCGGCGGGGCGGTTCCGCTGGCAGCGCCCGGCATCCCTGACACCCGACTCCCAGGAGGCATGATGCGTACCTTGCTGCTTGCAGCCACCATCCTGTTCGGCGCTTGCGAGAGCGTGCGGGCGTTCTGCGGCTTCTACGTCGCGCAAGGCGGCGAACGGCTGCTGAACCACGCCAGCAAGGTCGTGCTGGCGCACCAGGGCGACCGCACCGCGATCACCATGAGCAGCGACGTGTCGGGCAACCCGCGCGACTTCGCGCTGGTGATCCCGGTACCTACCACCGTGCAGCGCGACCAGGTGCGGCTGGTGCAGTCGCAGACGGTGGACCACCTGGACGGGTTCAGCGTGCCGCGGCTGGTGGAGTACTTCGACCCCGACCCGTGCCCGCCGCCGATGCGGCCAAGGCGTGCGCTTGAGGCTTTGCCGGCGCCGATGGCGATGGCGGCCGACGGACGCGCCCGCGGCCCGGACGCGCTGGGCGTCAAGGTCGAGGCCAGCTACAGCGTCGGCGAATACGACATCCTGGTGCTGTCGGCGCAGAACAGCGGCGGCCTGCTGACCTGGCTGAACACCAACGGCTACAAGGTGCCGCCGGCCGCCGAGCCGACCATACGCAGCTATCTCGGGCAAAAGATGCAGTTCTTCGTCGCCAAGGTGAACCTTGCGCGCCAGGAACGCAGCGGCAACCCGTTCCTGCGGCCGATCCAGGTGGAATACCGCTCGCCCAAGTTCATGCTGCCGATCCGGCTGGGCACCGTGAACGCGGACGGCCCGCAGGAGATGGTGGTGCTGGCGCTGACCGAGCGCGGCCGGGTGGAGACGACCAACTACCGCACCGTGCGGATGCCGACGGGCACGGAGGTGCCGCTGTTCGTGAAGGACGACTTCGCCGGGTTCTACAAGGCGGCGTTCGACCGGCAGGTGTCGGACGCGGACGGCAGGGCCGTGTTCCTGGAGTATGCCTGGGACATGGGGAGCTGCGACCCGTGCTCGGCCCCGCCGCTCAGTGCGGACGAGCTGCGGGAGCTGGGCGCTACCTGGGCCGGCGGCGGCGGACGCACGCGCGGCTCCGGCGGCAACGCCTTCGTGACCCGGCTGCACCTGCGCTACGACCGCGCGCACTTCCCGGAGGACCTGGCGCTGCAGGAAACCGGGGACCGCGAGACCTACCAGGCGCGCTACGTCCTGCAGCAGCCGTGGAAGGGCGCCGCGGCGTGCGAGGCCGGGCAACGCTACGCGAAGTCGCTGCCGGTACGGGCCGCGCGCCAGGCGATCAACGTGGTGGAGATGACGGACTGGTCCTATGCCGACGTGCGCGGACGGATGGAGGCCGCGGGGCAAAAGCTGCCGTAGGTGGCGCGCGCCGCTGGCCGCGATGGCTCGGCGGCATGGCGCAAGCCTGGATCAGCAACCCCGGATTAGCCCCGGCGTTGCGCCTGCGCCAACCCAACCAGGAGCACCACCATGCGCCGCATCGCCGCCTTCGTCATGCTCGTCGCCCTCAGCCTCGCCGCTGCCGGCATCGTTGCCCGGGCAGATCAGAACCCGAATTGCCCTCGCGGCACCGACCAGGGCGGGAACAAGTGCATCCGCCGCTAGGCTGACGCCAACCGCCATCCGCTCCGACCCTTGCGCCGGCGCGCTGTCGTTGCGAGCCGCGCTTGCGGCGCGGCAGTCCAGAGGCGGCAGGAACTGCGCTTGCGGCCCCAGGGTTGCCGCGCCGCTGCGCTCCTCGCAACAACGGAGGCAGTCGGGCAGAGGGCAGTCGGGCAGAGGGTGGCTGGCACAAGACGTTCGCACTCTCCCGAAACGAGAGGGGCCATGCCTGTCTGTCCGCCTGACGCCGTCCGCGGTCCAGGCAGAGGCAGCAAGGTGCCAGTCGCAGCCTTCATGCAATGTGCTGCTGCCGCACTCCTGATCCTGCAACCACCACGCGGTTCCGCCCCGCGTGCTTCGCCTCGTACAGCGACGCATCCGCCTCCCGCACCAGCAGCCCTACCGCTTCGCCGAAGCGGGGGCGGGCGACCGCGACGCCGATGCTGACCGACACCAGCCCGGCCGGATTGCCCCGGTGCGCGATGTCCAGCGCCAGCACGGCGCCGCGAATGCGCTCGGCCAGGACCAGGGCGCCGGCCGCGTCCACGCTGGGCAGCAGCACGGCAAACTCCTCGCCGCCATAGCGTGCGCCCATGTCGCCCGGCCGGTATAGGCAGCGCCGGATGCACCCGGCAATGGCTTGCAGCACGCAATCGCCCTCGGGGTGGCCATAGGCGTCGTTGAACGCCTTGAAGCAGTCGGCATCAATCATCAGCAGCGCCAGCGGGGCCCGCGCCCGTGCCGCCGTGTGCCATGCATCGTCCAGCCCCTCGCCGAAGGCGCGGCGATTGGCCAGGCCGGTCAGCACGTCGGTGGACGCCATCACCTGCAGCCGCCCCGCCGCGGCCATCAGCGCCCGTTCGGCGGCCAGGCGGCGCAGCATCTCCCGGCGGAACAGCAGGCAAAGCGTCAGCGTGGCCCCGCTCAGCACCGCCAGCATCGAGCCGATCACCACCGCCTTGCGCCACCACGCCCGGTAGATCTCCTTCACCGACACGGCGACGTTGACCAGCAGCGGCAGCGTGCCGATGCCGCGGTAGGAGAACAGCCGCTCCACACCGTCCAAGGCGGAAGGCGCCATGAACTGCCCGGCCCGCGCCAGGGCGAAGCGCCGCACCGTCTCCGATCCCGAGACGTCCCGGCCCAGGTTGCCGTCCTGCGGCGGATGCCGGGCGACGATGTGGCCATTTCCGCCCAGCAGGGTGATGGACCCGCCTGCGCCGACATCCAGCCGGGCGAACAGGTCCTGGAAATAGGCCAGGCGCATCGTGCCGACGACCACACCGGCGAACGCGCCGTCCGGTGCAGGCAGCCGGCGGCTGATGGCGATGCTGGCATCCCCGTTGCGCAGCCGGCTGCGGAAGGGCTGGCTGACATACAGCCCGACATCCGCCCGGCTTCGGTGGACTGCGAAGTAGTCCCGGTCGGCAAAGTTCAACTGGTGCGGCACGAGGGAGGTGCTGTCGGCCACGATGCTGCCGCCGGAGTCCAGCACCAGAAGCGAGCCGAGGTAGTCGGCAGTGGCGGCACGGTCGAAGATGGCGGCCTGGCGCAGTTCCGTGCTGATCTGGCCGATGCCGGGTTGGCGCAGCGCGTCGGCTGCGCCCTGCAACGACAGGTCGTAGGTGGCGATGGCACGGGCGATGTCGCGCTCCAGCGCAAGAGCCAGGTTGCTCGACGCCTGTTCCGCCTGGCGCCATGCGTCCCGCCGGGCGTCGAGCAGCACGGCGCCGCCAAGCGCCAGCGTGCCAAGCGCCACGAGCAGGCCGAGCAGCGTCAGCCAGCGCGTCGGCCGGGGCAGCGCCGTGGCGCCGGGTGCCGGACGGCTTTCCATGGCAAGGACGTGCATCGCTCCACCTTTCACCGGACTCGCCAGCGCATTGCATTCTGTCGCTGATAATATCTTATTACGGGTAAAACTTTACTGCTAGCGCAACCTGGCAGGATTACAAAAGATGACTGTTCTACCTTAAGCCAAAATTAGACTTAACAGTTTCCCTGGCCTCATGCCTGGCCCAGAAGAACGTCAGCTCGTGCTTGTTGTGGAACAGGTGCGCCAGCGTGCCGCCGGGCAGGGCGGCGAAGGCGGCGGCGGCGTCCGCATCGGTCGGTCCCTGGAACTTCACGCTGCACACGATCCGCCGCACGCAGCCGGCGGCGATCCAGCGCTCCACCAGGGCCAGCAGCCGGGTGGGATAGGCGATCACGTCGCTGAACAGCCAGTCCGCCGGCTCCGGCAGCAGGGCGAAGGCGCTGTCCAGCACCTGCTCCACGCCGGGCAGGGCGGCGATGCGGGGATCGAGCGGCGCCTTGTCCACCGCGCGCACCTGTGCGCCAAGCTGCGCCAACGCCCAGGTCCAGCCGCCCGGCGACGCGCCCAGGTCCACGCAGCGGTCGCCGGGGCCGGGGTGTTCGCCCAGCCGGGTCAGCGCCTCCCACAACTTCAGGTAGGCGCGGCTGGGCGGGCCGATGTGGTCCTCATGGAAGCGGCACTCGCCCCCCGGGAACGGGCTGGCCTTGGTGGGGCTGAGCAGCAGGCGGCCGGTGTCCAGCAGGGTCCAGGCACCGAGGTGCGAGGTGGGCGCCGGGTCGGGGAAGCGCAGCGGCAGGGCGCGGACGGGCGGCAGCCGCTCCGCAATGAGCGCCATGCGGCGATGGTGCCCGGCGGCATAGGCGGACCAGTTGCGCTGCACCCCGCGCAGCACGTCCGCAGCGGCCTTCACGGAGGCGACGGCGTGCTCCTGCGGCGCGGTCCAGGTGTCCAAGGCCCAGGCGCTGGGGTGCGGCGGCGCCGGGGACAGGGCCAGGCGGCCGTGCCAGGCTTGGATGGGCACGCCGGCCCGCTCCAACTCCTCCAGCAAGGGCTGTTCCAGCCCCTCTGCGGCAAGGTAGGCGCTGCCGGTCACCCCCTAGCCGGGCAGAGGGGGCCGGGCAGAAAGGGGCCGGGCGGGAGGGGGGAGGGCCGGCGGGCCGCGGAGCGCGGAGATGCCCAGCAGCGCCCAGCCCAGCATGAGCGCCGTGCCGCCGACCGGCGCCAGCGGGCCGAGCCGGAGGACGCCCAGCGCCGACAGGTAGATGGAGCCGCAGAACAGCAGCAGGCCCAGGGTGAAGGCGGCCCCGGCGAAATGGGTCAGGCGCCCGCCGCGTGCGCCCCAAAGCCCCACCCCTACCAGCGCCAGGGCGTGCCAGCCGTGCATCTGCACCGCGCTGGCCAGCGCCCGGATATCGCCTCCCGCCAGGTGCGCGCCGCCCGCCGCGGCGGCGACGGCCAGGAGTCCGGCCAGGGCGCCGGCGGCCACCCACACACGATAGGTTGTGTTCATGCGGGGCAGCATTACCCCGCCGCAGCCGGTTCCGCCACCGCGCCAATGCGTATACAATCCTGCGATGCCACGCGGTGACTTATTTCCCGAGATCGGTCCGTTCGAGACCGGCTACATGCCGCTGTCCGGCGGCCACGTCATGTACTGGGAGCAGGTGGGCGCCACCCGCGGCCAGCCCGTGCTGTTCCTGCACGGCGGCCCCGGCGCCGGGGCCGGCACGGTGCATCGCCGCTTCTTCGACCCGCAGTTCTGGCGCGTGGTGATCTTCGACCAGCGCGGCGCCGGGCGGTCGCGCCCGCTGGGCAGCCTGGCGCACAACACGACGCCGGACCTGGTCGCCGACATCGAGACCCTGCGCCGGCACCTCGGCATCGAGCGGTGGCTGCTGTTCGGCGGGTCCTGGGGCAGCACCCTCGCCCTGGCCTACGCGCAGGCGCATCCGGACCGGGTGCGCGGCCTGGTGCTGCGTGGCGTGTTCCTGGGGCGGCGCGCGGAGGTCGAGTGGTTCCTGCACGGCCTGGGCCAGGTGTTCCCCGACGCCCACGCCGCCTTCGTCGGCCACCTGCCCCTGGAGGAGCGCGGGGACGTGCTGGGCGCCTACTTGCGGCGCCTCACCAGCCCGGACCCGGCGGTTCACATGTCCGCCGCGCGGGCCTGGTCCGTTTACGAGGGATCGTGCAGCACCTTGCTGCCCAGCCCGGACACCGTTGCCAGCTTCGCGCAGGACCGCACGGCGCTGGGACTGGCGCGGATCGAGGCGCACTATTTCGCGCACGACCTGTTCCTGCCGCCGGGCGGGCTGCTGGGCGGGATGCACCGCATCGGCCACCTGCCGGCGGAGATCGTGCAGGGCCGCTACGACATGGTTTGCCCCGCCCGCACGGCGTTCGAGCTGGCGGCGGCCTGGCCCAGCGCGCGGCTGACGGTGGTGCCGGACGCCGGGCACTCCGCATTGGAGCCGGGCGTGCGGCGGGCGCTGGTCTCGGCGGTGGAGCGGTTCCGCACGGTGCGATGACGGTTCCATGAATGAACGCGGGGCACGGTCGCTGCGTTGTGCCCTTGTTCCCCGCATCATGCGGACCTTCTTCCAGGAGCTTGCCATGAACCGTTACCTCCGCTGGGGCGCTGCCCTGGTCCTGTTGCCGCTGGCCGCCTGCAATGCCGACCGGTCCAACGCCTTCAACGCGACCGTGCCGCAGCCGATGGCCGCCGCCGTGACAATGAGTTCCCAGGACGGCCGCTTCATCAGCGCCGTCGGGCCAAGCGACCAATTCGAGATGCAGACCTCGCAGATCGCGCTGCAGAAGTCGCGCAACCCCGACGTGCGCGCCTATGCGCAACAGATGATTGACCAGCATACCACGAGCTCGCAGCAACTGACGCAGTTGGCCGCGGCCAAGGGCGCCAACCTGAGCCAGGGCTTGGACCCGACGCAGGAGCGCCTACTGGCCGCGGTGCAGGGCGCCGGCCCCGGCAGCTTCGACCGCACGTATCTCAGCGGCCAGATCACCGGGCACACCGCGACGGTGCTGGCCTACAACGACGAGGTCAAGAGTGGCCAGGACGCGGACGTGAAGGCTTATGCGCAGCAGAACCTGCCGATGATCCAGCAGCACTTGGCCGACGCCCGCCGCCTGTCCGCCCGGCGGTAGAAGGCTGCTGCTCCCTCTCCCTCCGGGAGAGGGTTGGGGTGAGGGGGGCCGAAAGCGCGGTCCTCGACATGGGCAGGGCTGCTCTTACGCTGGATGGGGCGGCGCTTCCCCTTTCCCTCACCCCGGCCCTTTCCCGGAGGGAGAGGGGGGAAGAGGCATGGTCCGTATCGCCCATCTGCTGCATTCTTGCGGTCAACGGCGAGGGATGCGGCGATGAGGGTTGGAGTGATCGGCTTAGGCTCGATGGGCATGGGCGCTGCGTTGCGCCTGCAAGCCGGGGGTCACGAGGTCCATGGCTGCGACACCCGCGCCGGTGCCGGGGCGGAACTGGCGGCTGCCGGTGGGGCTTGCGTCGCCGCCGTCCCGGACCTGCCGCCGGGGCTGGACGCGCTGGTCGTGTTCGTCGTCAACGCCGCACAGGCGGAGGCGGTGCTGTTCGGCCCCGGCGGCGCCTTGGCGCAGGTGGCGGAGGGCGGCGTCATACTATGCTGCACGACCGTCGCACCGGAGGCCGCGCGCAGCCTGGGCGCCCGCGTGACGGAGGCCAGGCGCCTGTTCCTAGACGCGCCGGTGTCCGGCGGCGCGGTTGGCGCACGCGGCGGCACCATGACCGTGATGGCCAGCGGCGCCCCGGCCGCCTTCGACCGCGCCGCGCCGGTGCTGGACGCCATCGCCGGCAAGGTCTGGCGCCTGGGCGACCAGCCCGGCACCGGCAGCACCGTCAAGATGGTCAACCAGTTGCTGGCCGGCGTCCACATCGCCGTCGCCGGGGAGGCAATGGCGCTGGGCATACGCGCCGGGGCCGACCCACAAACCCTGTATGACGTGATCTCGTCGTCGGCCGGCAGCAGTTGGATGTGGCAGAACCGGGTGCCGCACATCCTGGCAGGGGATGACACGCCGCTGTCGGCGGTCAACATCTTCGTCAAGGACCTGGGCATCGTGCTGGACCAGGCGCGGGCGCTGACGTTCCCGCTGCCGATGGCGTCGGCGGCGCACCAGTTGTTCCTGGCGGCTGCGGCTGCGGGGCACGGCGCGCGGGACGACGCCTTCGTGATCCGGGTGTGGGAGGCGCTGGCGGGCATCGCGTTGCCGGACCCGAAGGCGTGACGCCCACCGGGCAGGTGCGCGCGGCCATCGCTGCCGACCACGCCTATGCCGACCCGGCGCTGTGGCTGCACCGCGTCCCCGACGCCGCCTTGCTGGCCCGCGCCGCGGCGCTGGAGGCGGAGGGCGCGCAGGGCCGCCCGCTATGGGGCGTGCCGGTCGCGGTGAAGGACAACATTGACGTAGCGGGAATGCCGACCACGGCCGCCTGCCCGGACTATGCCTACCATCCCGCCGAGGACGCGCCCGCCGTGGCCCGCCTGCTGGCGGCTGGCGCCGTCGTGATGGGCAAGACCAACCTGGACCAGTTCGCGACGGGGCTGGTGGGGACGCGCAGCCCCTATGGCGTGCCGCGCAACGCCTTCGATCCCCGGCGCGTGCCGGGCGGGTCGTCGTCCGGGTCGGCGGTGGCGGTCGCGGCAGGGATCGTGCCGGTCAGCCTGGGCACGGACACCGCCGGGTCGGGCCGGGTTCCGGCGGCGTTCGGCAGCATCGTGGGCCTGAAGCCGACCCTGGGCGCCGTGCCGGCCCGCGGCGTGGTGCCGGCATGCCGGTCCATAGATACCGTCTCGGTGTTCGCGCGCACGGTGGACGAGGCGCTGGGGGTGCTGCGGGTGATCGCCGGATGGGACGCGGCGGACCCGTATTCGCGGCAGGCGCCGCCGGGCTACCTGCGCCGGGGCGCGCGGACGGCGGGGCGGGTGGCGGTGGCGGACGACCTGTCTGCCTGCGACCCGGCGGTTGCCGCGCTGGTGCGGCGCGCGGCGGCGTCCGTAGGGGCGGTGCCGGTATCGGTCGCGCCGTTCCTGGCGCTGGCGCGGCTGCTGTATAACGGCCCCTGGGTGGCGGAGCGCACGAGCGCCCTGCGCGCCATGCTGGACCGCCCGGCCAGCCTGCATCCCGTGACGCGCGCCATCCTGGCCGGCGGGCTGGACCGTACGGCCGCCGACGCCTTCGACGCCTTTCACCTGCAAGCGCAGGTGCGCCGCGAGGCCGAGGCCCTGTTCGCCGGATACGATGCGCTGCTGGTCCCGACCGCGCCGTTCTGCCCGACCCTGGCCGAACTGGACGCCGACCCGATCGGCTCCAACAGCCGGCTGGGCACCTATACCAACTGGGTCAACCTGTGCGGCCTGTGCGCCATTGCCGTGCCGACCGGCATGGGGCCGGACGGTCCTGCTGGCGTCACCGTCATCGGCCTGGCCTGGGCGGAGGGCCGCATCGCCGCACTGGCCGACGCCCTGCACCGGGCTGCGGCGGGGATGGTGGGCGCGACCGCCGCGCCGCTGCCGCCGCCCGCGGCGCCGGACCCGGTGGGCGCGGACGAGACTGCGCTGTTCTGTATCGGCGCGCACATGTCGGGCCTGCCGCTGAACGCGCAGCTTACGGCGTTGGGCGCCCGCTACCTGCGGAACGCGCGGACGCGGCCGGAGTATCGCCTGTATGCGTTGGGTCCGCGGCCCGGCCTGGTGCGCGGCGGGGCAGGGGCCATTGCTGGCGAGGTCTGGGCGCTGCCGTCCGCCTCGGTCGGGCCGTTGCTGGCGCAGGTGCCGCCGCCGCTGGGCTTCGGGACGGCGATGCTGGAGGACGGGCCGTGCCTGTCCTTCCTGGCGGAGGCCGCGGGAGTGGCGGGCGCACGGGAGATCACCGCCCTGGGCGGCTGGCGGGCCTATCTGGCGCAGGGCGCGGCATAGGCCGCATATGCCGTGGGCCTGGCAGGGAAGGCGGCTCCGTGGTTCGGAACGGCACCAACTGCCGAACGTTCCGATGGGTGGCGCCGTCATCGCAGGCCGCGTCCGCGACGGGCGACGGCCGGTTCCCGACCTCAACAGGCCGGCTGGAGGCCCTGGCAGCCGGCATGAGCCTCATCGGGCGTTCTGGAACGCCGCCGGCGCAACCGGATGCGGCTCCGCGACGTGGTGCAGGCGGTGCAGGACGTGCATGGCCAGCATCGCATCCTCGAACGCGCCATGCGTCGCGCCGGTGCGGGCTGGCAGGCCGAGGTGCCGCAGCACCAGGTCCAGCTTGGCGGACTGCCCGGCGTGGCGGACACGGAACTCCAGCATCGTGCAGTAGCGCCCGCCCCGGCCGCCGGGGGCCGGCAGGCCGAGCGCCCCGTATTCCTGCGCCAGCATACGCAGGTCGAACGAAAGGTTGTGCGCCACCAGCACCCGGCCGCGGAACAGGGCCGCGACCTCCTCCGCATGGTCGGCAAAGGGCGGCTGCCGGGCCAGGAACTTGTCTTGCAGCCCGTGGACGGCGCGGGCTGCGGGGTGGCTGGAGCGGCCGGGGTTGAAGACCAGGTGCAGGGCGGGGCCGGACGGGCGCAGCCCGGCGTCCAGCGGGACTGCTGCCAGCGACACCACGCGATCCGCGCCGGTGACGCCCGTGGTCTCCGTGTCGAACACCACGGCCTGCCGCCGGGCCGGGATGTAGTTGAAGGCGCGGACGCGGAAGTCGGGTGCCGGAGGGTGGTCCATGCGGGGAAGCGTCGTTTGCGACCCCCGCATGAGTCAAGCCTGCTCCCTCTCCCTCCGGGAGAGGGCCGGGGTGAGGGAAGCCGCAAGCGCATCGCGTTCCGACGACAGGGCGGTTTGCGCCAGATGCGGCAGGGTCAGTCCTGGCGGCTTCCCTCACCCCGACCCTCTCCCGGAGGTAGAGGGGGCAGGAAGCGGCTTGCTTTCCGTGTGCGGCAGCCCTGGTTGTTCGAGGAGAAAACCTTTGGGAACTGTCCTTCACCACGCGGAGCTGTGTTCCGTCGGCGCCGGCGGCTCCTCGCGGCGCAGCAAAGGCCCGCTCGCCCTACGGCTCAATTCCGAAGGCAGTAGGCAGGGCGCCGGTGCCGGCCCATCATAAGGCCGTGCCGCTGCTGCTCGACCTTCCCGACCTCCCGGCGACCGAGGCGCTTGCGGCGCGCATCGCCGGGCAGTTGCGGGCGGGCGACGCCGTGCTGCTGCAGGGGCCGCTCGGCGCCGGCAAGAGCGCCCTGGCCCGCGCCCTGCTGCGCGCCCTGCTGCGCGACCCGGCGCTGGAGGTGCCCAGCCCCAGCTACACCCTCGTGCAGGCGTATGACGCCGGCATCGGCCCCGTGCATCACTTCGACCTATGGCGCCTGGACGGCCCGGCGGCCGTTGCGGAGCTGGGCTGGGACGACGCCCGGGACGGGGTGGTGCTGGTGGAGTGGCCGGACCGGCTGGGCGCACTGCGCCCGGACGACGCGCTGACGGTGGAGCTGTCGCACGGGGACGGCGACGCGCGGCGGGCTGCGCTGCAAGGGTGGCCGGGGCGGCTGGACGCCCTGCGATAGCGCCCCCCGGCGGCGCCGTTCCTGCGGGACGCGCAGCGGCGTGGCAATCAGGGGCGGCAGGACCCAAGTATGGTATGTGCAGCTCCTGGATGGCCGCGCCGCAGGCCGCTCGCGATGACGGTGCTTCCTTGCCGGTGACAACAGGCGCACGACCATGAACCTGCACACGATCCCGCCGCATGTTCCCTTCTTGGACGCCCTCGCCGGATGGTGGCTGGACCGCCGCGGCGGCGACCCCTTGCGCGTCGCCGACGGGCTGATCCTGTTGCCGACGCGCCGCGCCGCCCGCGCTCTGTCCGACGCCTTCCTGCGGCAGACTGCGGGCAAGCCCTTGCTGCTGCCGCGCATCGCCGCGCTGGGCGCGCTGGACGAGGCGCCGCTGGCCTTGGCCGGCGCCCTGGAGCTGCCGCCCGCCGTGGACCCCGCCCGGCGCCTTGCGGTGCTGACCCGGCTGGTGATGGCGGCCGGGGACAAGGTGGGCGGCGGCCAGTTGGGCGGCCCCACCACCGCCGACCGCGCCTGGCCGCTGGCGGCGGAGCTGGCGACCTTGCTGGACGAGGCGCACCGCGCCGAGGTGGACCTGACGGAGGTGTTGCCCGCCGCCGCCGAGGGCGGCTATGCCGAGCATTGGGGCCGCACCGTACGCTTCCTGCAGATCGTGACGCGGGCCTGGCCGGACTGGCTGTGGGACAACGGCCTGATGGACGCCGCCGAGCGCGGGGTGAAGCTGCTGGACGCGCAGCGGGAGGCTTGGGAGGCCGAGGCGCCGGGCTTCCCGGTCGTGGTCGCCGGCACCACCGGCGGCATCAAGTCGGTGGCGCGGATCATGGGCGTGGTGGCCCGCCTGCCGGACGGCGCGGTGATCCTGCCCGGCCTGGACCTGGGGATGTCGGATGCGAACTGGGACGCCCTGGACGACGGGCACCCGCAGGCCGGGCTGCGCCGGCTGCTGGCGGGGCTGGGCGCCACCCGCGGCGACGTGCAGGACTGGCAGGTGCAGTCCGGCCCCGTCACGCCGGGCCGCTGCGATGCGCTGTGGCAGTCCTTGCTGCCGGCGCGGGCGCTAGGCGAGTGGCGGCAGCCCTACGCGCCGGACGTGTCCGGCCTGACCCGGCTGGAGGCCGCGGACCAGCAGGAGGAAGCCGTGGCCATTGCCCTCGCGCTGCGCGGCGCGTTGGAAAAGCCCGGTGCCCGCGCCGCGCTGGTCACGCCGGACCGGCAGCTTGCCGCCCGTGTGGCGGCGGAGTTGGGCCGGTATGGCGTCGTGGTGGACGACAGCGCCGGAGAGCCATTGGCCGACACCCCGCCCGGCGCGTTCCTGCGCCTGCTGGCGCGGGCGGTGGCGGACGGGCTGACGCCGGTGTCGCTGCTGTCGTTGCTGAAACATCCCCTGACCGCGCTGGGTCTGCCGCCCGCCGCCTGCCGCGGCGCGGCGCGTGCGCTGGAGCTGCGCGTGCTGCGTGGCCCGGCGCCGCCGCCGGGCCTGGCAGGCTTGCGCGGCGCCCTGGACCGGCGCGGCTCGACTGAGGAAATTGATGGACTGGTGGACCGCCTGGCCGCGGGCCTGCAACCGATCCTGCAAATCGCCACCCGCGACGACGCGACCCCGGCGGAGGCGCTGACCGCCCTGATCGAGTGCGCCGAGGCCGTCGCCGCCACCGACGAGCAGGACGGTGCCGCCCGGCTGTGGTCGCGTGAGGAGGGCGAGGCGCTGGCGACGCACCTGGCCGCGCTCGCCGCCGCGCTGCCGGTGCTGCCGGCGCAGCCGGTCCAGACGCTGCCGGGATTGCTGGACGCCTCGATGGAGGGCGCCGTCGTCCGCAGCCGCCGGGCGCTGCGCGGACGGGACGGGGCGGAGCATCCGCGCGTGTCCATCCTGGGCCTGCTGGAGGCCCGGCTGCAATCGGCGGAGCTGATTGTGCTGGGCAGCCTGGCGGAGGCGGTGTGGCCGCCCGCGACCGACCCCGGCCCCTGGATGAGCCGCCCGATGCGTACCGCCGCCGGCCTGCCGTCGCCGGAGGAGCGCGTGGGCCAGATGGCGCACGACTTCGCCATGCTGGCCTGCGCCGCGCCGCAGGTGGTGCTGTCCTGCCCGCGGCGTCGGGACGGGGCGCCCGCGGTGCCGGCGCGCTGGCTGGTGAGGCTGCAGGCGTTCCTGCGCGGGCACGGCACGGCGCTGGACGCGCATCCCGCCGCGGCCTGGGCGCGGCTGCTGGACCAGCCCGCCGGGGAGCCGCGCCCGGCGCCGCCGCCGCGCCCGCGCCCGCCGGTCGAGGCCCGGCCGCGCCACCTGCGGGTGACGGAGGTGGAGACCTGGCTGCGCGACCCCTATGCCATCTATGCACGGCACGTCCTGCGGCTGCGCGCGCTGGAGCCGTTGGAGCAGTCGGCGGACGCCGCCGATTACGGCAGCATCGTCCATGCCGCCATCGCCGCCTTCCTGGGGCGGCTGCCGGACCGCTACCCCCGGGACGCCGCGGCGATGCTGCGGGCGGAGATGGAGCTGGCGCTGGACGGCGCCGGGCTGCGTCCGGCGCTGGCGGCGTGGTGGCGCCCGCGGCTGGGGCGCATCGCCGACTGGGTGGCGGAGCAGGAGCGGGTGCGCCGCCTGGCCGGGCCGAAGCCGGCAGTGCGGTGGGAGGTGTCGGGCGAATGGACCGTGCCGTGCGCCGGGCGTCCGTTCCAGTTGCGCGGGCGGGCGGACCGGATCGAGCGCAACTCGGATGGGACCTTGTCCATCCTGGACTACAAGACGGGGATCGTGCCGAACTCGACGCAGGTGGAGCAGGGCCTCAGCCCGCAACTGCCGCTGGAGGCGGCGATGGCGGCTGCCGGGGTGTTCGGCCCGGACCTGCAAGGCCAGGCGACGGAGCTGACCTACTGGCACGTCACCGGCGGCTACCTGCCGGGGGAGGAGGCCAGGCTGTTCAACGGCGACCCGGACCGAACCGCCGCGCAGGCCGGGGAGGCGGAGCGCAAGCTGTGTGCGCTGATCGCGGCGTTCGACGACCCGAACCGCGCCTACCTGTCCCAGCCGCATCCCGGCGCCGCACCGCGGTTCTCCGACTACGTGCAGTTGGCGCGGGTGCTGGAGTGGGCGGCGGTGGAGGACGGGGCATGACGGTGTTCTTCCCCCTCTCCCTCCGGGAGAGGGCCGGGGT
>JAABUM010002414.1_pt1 | contig 25040 bp, 26 predicted proteins | sample 5559161 | NCBI WGS metagenome assembly JAABUM01 (sample SAMN10711868, study PRJNA513369) | rock metagenome | isolation source: Antarctica rocks | place: Antarctica: Victoria Land, Siegfried Peak nord
CCGCCGTTCCGCCTCGCTCAGGGCCACCGCCCGGGGCTGCGGGCCACGCATCGCCCCCTCCTTGCCGACCACCACCGTCCTAACTGCCCCATGATACTACCGAGTGACTCGTGCCGCCCTGTACTAGCCCTTGTCTGATTCCTGACGCAACCGTCGCCACCACGCTGCTCTGGAGCAGTGGCATCAGCCACCCGGTGGCCGTCGGCGCAGCGCGGGGGCGGGTGCTCGGGCTACGGCGTGGGTGTGGCGAGGCTGCCGGAAGGCCCGCCCTGGCTCCAGAGGAAGATGAGGCCGTGCGCGCAGCCCACGCCGCACTTGCCCCCGAAGGTGGTCTCCGGGAGGTCGTCCGCCGTGCGGGTGATGCGGAAGTTGATCGCCGCGGTCAGCGGACCGCTCGCCGCCGCATTGATGACCAGTTCGACCACCCGCATCCGTTCGTGCTGCGCGTGCCGTGCGGCGAAATAGGCCAGCAGGGTGTCCCGCGTGTAGAGGTTGAGCGCGTCCACGCCCGCGTCGGGGTCGGCGCGGCTGAGGGTGAACCAGCGCAACTGGTCGGGGTCGCCGGCCCAGGGGTGGTCGCCGTCCGACCCCCTGGCCGGGAAGACGCGCTCCAGCCCCGCCTGGTCTCCCGCGTTGAAGGCGGCGATGAAATCCCCGACCGCGCCCCGGATGGCCGTCTCGTCGCAGTCGGCGGACAACGGCGGGGTCGGGTACACGACCGGCGTGGCGGCTGGTGCCTTCAGGACCAGGGCGACGAACGTCAGGCTGGCGTCCCCCGCCTGCCCGGTGACCTCCCAGCAGCCAACGGTCGGGAAGAGGAGCGCGGTGGCCTGGAAGCCGGTGTCGCCGTAGCCCTCGGGGATGTCCGCCGCGAGCGGCGGCGCGGGCGCGTCGAGCCGCCGCCCCGCGATGGTCAGGGTGCCCCGCACCCCCGGCCCGCGCCACCAGGGGAACTTCATCGCCAGCGCACCATCCGGCTTCGCCGGGTCGGCGGGGATGACCACTCGCCCCTCCGGCCACAACCCGACCCACAGCGCGCCGTTGCCATGATGGATACTGGCGGGCTGCTCGCCGGGCGGGGTGCTGCCGTTCGGGTGGGTGGCGGGGCAGTCGCCGCGCGATGGCGCGGGCGGCCCCGGCTGTGCCGCGCGGGTCGGGGTCGGCGCGGTCGGGGTGGCGGGTCGGGGCGCGACTAGCGCCACGATGGTCAGGCGCTTCCCACCCGCCGTGCCGGTGAGCTCCCAGCAGCCGGGCGTCGGGAAGCGCAGCCCGCCCGGTTGCTGCCCCTGCTGCGTGGGAGCACCCTCGGTGTACACGTCGATGGGCGTGGTCGGGCCGTCCAGGCGGCGGGCGGTGACCGCGATGGCCCCCTGTACCTCCGGCTCCCGCCACCACAGCACCTTGTGGAAGCCGTCGGCGTCCAGGTAGAGGGTGCCCGGCGACTCGCCATCGAGCCAGGGGAAGGCCCACAGGCCGTCGCCGCCGTACCAGCGGTAAGGGCGCAGCCCGCCGATGGCGCGGTCGCCCGCGCTGCCGGTCGGGGGGCCGTCGGCATAGGGCGTGACGGGGCAACCCGCCGTGAGCGCGGCGGTGGCCGGGGTGCCGACGAGTGCCGAGCGGGTCGCGGTCGCGGGCCGCGTCGGCGGCGGGGGCGGCCCCCCGGCCGGCGCGACGGTGGCCGGGGCGGGCGCGGCGGCGGGGGGGGTGGTGCCCCCGACGCATCCCGCCAGGAGCACGAGGAGCACGGGCAGGGCGGCGAGGCGGGGTGGTGGCGGCATGCGGCGTTCCTCCCTGGCGGTGCTGCCCGGGGGCAGCACCGCCGATACGGTCACTCCACCGGCACGCAGCGGCATTGTTCGATTCGCCGCCCCGTGCCCGACGCCGTGGCGTACTACGGGCACGCGGGATACCTTCCCGGCTGCTGGGCCATTCGTCGCCTCCCGCCGCTCGCGCGACGCGGCGGACACCACCGGCATCCTCTGCCCCACCACGGCGGGGACCGCGCGCACGTTCGGCGGCCTACCCGTTGCCCCGTGCGCGCCCCACACTCAGCGCGAGCGGAACACGAAGCGGCGACCGCGCAGGTGGCGCCGGGAAATGGCGGCGAGCAGCAGTGCCAGCAGCAAGAGCCCCAGGCTACCGACCTGGAGCAGCGGCGGAGCGGGTAGGCGCGTGCCGAGCACCGTTGCCCCGGACACGGACCCCGACGACGGTGCGGGCGGTGCGACGGTCAGCGGCTCGAGGGTCGTGCCCGCGAACGGGGCCGGCGTGATCGTCCACGACCAGGTCCCCGCGCTCGGGAAGGTGACATCGACCACGAAATGGCCGAGCGGCCCCGCCTTGCGGGCGTCGACGGCCAGGGACTCGCCGGTGTCCGTGTTGTGGGCCGTCAGCACGGGCGTCAGCATCGGCCCTTGGCCGTACGGCGCGTCGATCGGGGTGACACCGTGCTGCCGCACCATGAAGCCGAGGCTGAGTACCTGACCGGCGTGCGGTGTCTGCGGCACGCCGTCGAGCGTGACGACCGCCCAACCGCCCGCCAGCGCGCCGAGCGGCAGCAGGAACGCCGCCAGCGCCGCAACCAGGAGCGCGATCGGCACGCCGCGCCGGACGGACGATCGCGCCGCCGACCGCCGCGAGCACGTCGCGAAGCACAGGAGTCCCGGATACCGCATGACCCACCCCCTTTTCCTGGCCCTGCATGGGCCATCACGGGCGGCACCACGCCGCCGCCGTATGACTGTTACACCCGCCGGGGGTGTTGCGTTCCCGCCGGGAGCGGCGAAGCCGGGGGGCGGACTCAGCGCATCGAGGCGGCGATCCGCAACGCCTCGTCGCGGGTCCGCGCCCCCTCGATCCGCAGCGTGCGGCCGTCCTGCTCCCACAGGAGGGTGTCGCCGGCCAGCCGGAGCGTCTCGTCGCGGACCGTGCCATCCCGGTCGAGGTAGAGGAACAGGTGCGGCGACCCGGCGATCCAGTACCCGCGCCCGCCATTGACGGTGAGGGACTCCAGGGTGGTGTCGGGGGCGATGATCTTCTTGAAGAGCCCGGGGTCCGTCGCCCCGCGGAATTGCGTCACCAGGAGCCCGGTCGCCCCCCCGACCGGGCGGTCGGGGCGGGAGCGATAGACGAGCGCCACCTGTCCGCCGACCGGTGTCGGGCCGACATAGACCTCGTCCGGCCCGCCCAGTCCGGGCAGGGTCGGGACCAGGATCGGGTAGGGCACGCGTCCGCGGGCCTCGTCGAGCGTCAGCGGCGGGCCGAAGCCCGAGGAGAGATCGACCGGCGCGCGGGTCGCGGTCGGTGCGCGCGTGGCCGTGCCGGTCGCCCCGGCGGGACCGGACGGTCGCGCCGCCACGGTCGTCGGGGGCGGATACGCCGGGGGCACCGGCGCGGGGGTGGCATAGGCGATGGTCACGCCGCGCAGCCCGAGCCGATCGGCAACCGCCCGGCGCCCGCCCGGCGCGAGGGCCAGGGCAATGCCGATCAGGAGGACGCTCGCCACCAGGGCCAGGGCCAGCCGACGCGACGCCGACCACCACGCCGACCGAGACGGGCGTGCCGGTGCCGCCGCCAACCGCGCCCGGACGCGCCCGGCCAGGTCCGGGGTCGCCGGGTAGTCTAACTGCGCGCCGAGGGTGCGCAGGGCGCGCTCCAGCGCCGCGTCGTCCGGGGGCGGCGTGCGCTCAGTCATGGGGTGCCCTCCCGCCGCTGTCGTTTGCGGCGACGCCATCCGCGGCGAGGCGCGCGCGCAGCCGCCCGAGCGCGCGGGCCAGTCGCGACTTGACGGTGCCGCGCGGGATCCCGAGGACGGTGGCCATCTCCGCCTCCGACAGGTCGAGGAAATAGCGGCAGGCGACCACGCGCCGGTCGTCCTCGCGGAGGTCGCGGAGCGCCGCGAGCAGGTTCGCCCGCTCCTCCGCGACCAGGGCGATCATCTCGGCGGAGGGGGCCGTCTCCCCCCCGGGGCGGTCACCGGCCACGCGCAACGCCAGCCCTGCGCGGCGTGCGGCCGCCTTGCGGCGGTTGCGGGCCTCGTTGGCGACGATCCGCAGGAGCCAGGGGCGAAGCGGCGCGCCGCTCCGGAAGCGCCCTAGCGCATAGTAGGCCTTCACAAAGGCGTCCTGCGCGGCATCCTCGGCGTCCGCTGCGGTGCCGAGGACCAGGTAGGCCGTGCGGAAGGCGAGCACCTGATAGCGCCGCACCAACGCCTCGTAGGCGGCGACGTCCCCCGTGCGCGCGCGCTCGACCAGGGCTTCCTCCGCCTCGTCCAGTGTCCGGCCCTCCGTGCGCTGCCCCGTGCCCCGCCGAACAATATACACCACCCGGCACCGCTCGGTTCCCGCCGCACCTACACCACGGTCATGGTACGCGGCGCGGCTCATCCCGACCGGCTGCGGGACGAACCCTTCGCTCGGTATTGCCAAGGCGGTTGATTGGCGTCGCGGGAAGGGCGGTATGCGATACTCGGCGCATGAAAGACCAGGCATCGCCCCCATGCTACAAGCGCCACCGCTTCCCGTCGGCGATCATCGGCCACGCCGTGTGGCGCTCCTTCCGCTTCGCCCCGGACTACCGCGATGTGGCGGAGTTGTCGGCCGAGCGCGGCGTGATCGCGACCGACGAGACGGTGCGCCGGTGGTGCCGCACGTTCGGCCAGCCCGACGCGAACGAACTCCGGCGGCGTCGGGCGCGACCCGACGATAAACGGCACCTCGATGCGGTGTTCGTCACCATCGACGGCGCGACGCACTCCCTGTGGCGCGCGGTGGACCGTGACGGCACCGTCCTCGACATCCTCGTCCAAAGCCGCCGCAACAAGTGTGCGGCCTACAGGCGATGAGGCAGGCCGGTCGGCACCGAGGCCATGTGCGCCGCCGCCTTCAGGCTCATGGCGCAGTACCAGGCCACCTACCGGGACCCCGCCGGCCGCTACCAGTTGGCCGTCAACCTCGGCTGGCTCAGTCGGCTCGGGTGGGTCATGGAGACGTCGCCGACCAATGTCGCCACGCCCGCAAGATCCTGCACGCTACTGCGGGTGACGGTCGAGTGCGGCGAGGGACGACGCCCGCTGGTGGCGCAATGGGGCGGTATCCCGCTGTGGCGGGTGCGGCACGCAGTCCTCGCCATCCGGCGCCTGGCCGACCTCCGGACCAGGGGGCTGGGCGACAAGCCCGAATGGGTCGGGGTGATGGCGGCGCGCTATCGTAAGACCTTGGTCGTGTGCCGTAGGTGCCATGTAGACATCCACCGGCGTGGTCCTCCATAGCACGCATAAACCATCCCCGGCGGCGCACGTTCACTCGCGGTGGCGCTCGGACACACGATGAGTCGTGATGTCGTCGCGTCGCTCCGCGAAGGACTGCGCGCCGGCGTCCGCCTGCTTCCGCCGCAGTTCAACAACCTCCGCTGCGGTCAACCGCTCCTCGTCCCACACCCGGGTCTGTTCGAACAACCGCACCCGTTATGCCCGTCTGGTGAGCCACTCCCAGTGATCAACATTCACCGGATGGCGATGGGGAAACACGTCTTCTGGCCGCACCTCTTCAGCGACGACGTAGAGGTAGCCGGGAAGCGCCCCATCATGCTTGATCCTACCATCCCCTGACTGCGAGACCAGGGAGGGGCGGTGGGAGAAAGCGCGGGCCACATCCGCGTCCTGGGTAATCGAGCTCCCCTCGCGCAGCGCTCCGATTTGCCGCTGGGAGCCATGATACCAAGGGCGCCGATAGTCCCGGGCTTCGGTGGCTGTCATCGGAGATCTCCTCAAGGGCGGGACGAGAACAGGAAAGCTGCTGGGGGAACAGCATAATCGGCAGCGACGGGCGGAGCAACAGTCATGCCGACGGGCTAGGCGACGGTTCCGGACTCGCGGACAGGGACACGGGAGCGCCGGATGCATCTAAACGTGCACGTCCGGTCCGGAGGGGCGACGGAAAAGTGCCGACCAGCGACGGGCGGTAACCCGTCGGCGACCTACCCTACACGCGGTCGGCGACCCGGTCACCCGCGTCGGGCACAGCGGCTACGCCGACGGGTCCGCGCAGCCAAGTGGGTCGCCATTGAGGGGACGTTGCGCTTCGCCATGCGCGAGTCGGGCGTGCAGCCGTTGAAGGCCGACTGGGTGGCGATCCCGGAGAACACCGGAGCGGACCCCAACACGAAGAGGGCTTGGTAGGCCACCGGGAGCGGGTGCCGACCCCCACGGGGGCGACCGGTGTCGGGCCGATCGTCCGCGCAAGCGCCGGGCGCGAGGAGGTGCGTCACACGGGCGCGGTGCGCGAGGATCCGCGGCGGGGACGGCACGATAACGGCGCAGGCCAGAGGACATGTCCCTGTGCCGGCCATGGGATGGCTGCCGCGCCGCGGGCCTTGCTTCGCCGCCGCCGGTGGGTGTACGCTGACGGTCGCCGTTACGTGGCGATCCCGCGACGGCTGGTGCTCCTCCCGACGCTGATCGTCCTGCCGCAGCGCGGCCCGGTCGGGACGGCGTTCAGGGTCGAGGGGCGTGGTTTGCCGGGGCAGGCGACGGTCGTCCTGGTGGTCTACACCCTCGTGCCCAACCCGGCGGGCGGGACGGCGGGTCGCACGCCGAGCAGACCGTGTTCGACCGACCATGGCAGGTGGGTGCCGGGGGCGAACTGGTCGTCCCCCTCAACTCGACCGGGTTCACCCCCGGCGACTACACCGCCTTGCTCCCCAGGTGCCGGGGAGGCCGCAGCGCACGTTCGCGATCACCGGGCTGCCGACCGGGCTCCCGGCCACGGGCGGCGGGTGGGCGCGAGGCGCGCGACAGTGCCTGACCCCCGTCCGCCGCGCTTGTCGCACTTGCCCACCCGCAGCATGCCCACTATCGAGCGGTTGTCGCGGTGTTCGCGAACACCGCGCTAACACGGGATCCGAGCGCGCCGCACGCTGGCAGCGAGCCTCCCGTGTTAGCGCGGAGAGGCGGCGCACCCAGATGCCTGCCGCTGTCGTCGCGTCCGTCCGCGGTCATATGCCGGAGCGTTCGCGCCCGGACTGCCCGTAGCGCACACCGGACAGGCGGAACAATTAGGCTAAGGGTAAGAGCCGTTGATTAAGAGTCAGTGGACAGCCCTTCCCTGATTCCGCATCGTAGCGCCGTTTTTGTTTTCCCGACACAGAATCTTCGTGTCGTCTCATGTCGCTAACAGTCCCTGAAAGTCGCCGCTTGTTATCCCTACTACTCACCAAACTACTCACCAACGGGGAAGGCGATCGGCGTGAGCATGCCTCGACTTGATGACTCCAAAAGGTTCATTCGTGTAACGAACCGAGGCCCTCCGTACGACCTTGTGGATGGTATCCTTGCGACGATGCCTGTCCTCCAGCGCCGCCACAGGCCAAGGATGTCTTTCCGGCAATGAAGTCGGATCGGGCACGCGGTACACTGAGCGGTGGCCGCAACATACCTGGGCGCCGTCTGGGCGGGTGACGACAAGCTGGTGAAGGAAGGACTGATGGCTTACTGTTCTGTCAACGGTGCGCGGCTCTACTACGAGGAGCACGGCGCTGGTGCGAGCCGCTGGTGCTGCTGCATGGCGGCACCGGCACGCTCGACGCCGACAGCAGCTGGGGCCGCCTGCTGCCGCGCTTCGCCGCGCGCTACCGGGTCGTCGCGGTCGAGCATCGCGGGCACGGGCGCAGCGCCAACCCCGCCGGGCGACTCGGCTACGACCTGCTGCTGGACGACCTGCGAGCACTGATCGCCGCACTGGGGCTGGTACCGACGCACATTGCCGGGGTGAGCGACGGCTGGATCGTCGCCCTGGGGCTTGGGATGGCCAGCCCTGAACTCGCCCGCACCCTCACCTGCGTCGGGGCGAACTACCGCGTGGACGAGTGGATCGCCGCCACCCTCAGCGTTGTGACGCCCGAGCGCCTCCCCCTGGATAACCCTGCCTGGGCCGCCGACCTGGCGCTGCAGCACGACCCGCACCATGCCCCTGGCTACTGGCGTGAGCTCGTACGGCAGGTGGTGGCGGCCGCGTCGTCCGGCCCCGATTGGACACCCGCCGACCTCGCCCGCATCCCACTGCCGACGCTCCTGATCGCCGGCGACGACCCGATCGGCAACCCGGAGCAGCAGGTCGCGGGGTGAGCCGCAGAGGACTTGAACCGCTAATCCGCTGGTTAAGGGAGTCATTCGACAGGCGTCCTCAGGTTCTGCACAATAGCGCTCTTTTCGTTGTCCTGGTGGGGGATTTTTGTGTCGCCCCATGTCGCCAACTGTCTCCAATAATCGCCTCTTATCGCCTCTACTACTCACCAACGGGGTAATCGATCGGACTTTTCGGCCAAGACAGCCCGGTCAAGCGCCGCAAGACAATGACCGCCACGGCGGCGTGCCGACGCACCGCGTCGTGTGCGCCGTCCTTCCTGGTCGGCCACCAATGCAGCCAATACGTGTCCCCTATGTCATGACTGGGCATGCACCGCCACGCAGCATCTTCGCGATAGAAAAACGGAGGGACCTGGCGGCATGTGCCAGCGGGTCCCTCCAGCTTTCACCGTGTTTCATCTGGGCATCTTCCTCACCTGTAGAAGTAGGGGAGGCGGACAACCTCATTGAGTAAACGGGTCCCACCGCTCACAACGTCGACCCTTCGCCCGTCGCGTCCTTCGCCCGCAGCACCCCAACCTGTCAGATCGCGATATGCGCGATCGTTTCTCCCCCAGGGTCCGGTTGTACTCACCGGGCGGGCGGTTCGATTCCCAGGCGGGTATATTGCTCATCGGGTGCCTCGCAGCCCGCGAGGTGGGCCGCGAGCCGCGCGACGAAATGCGCCTCACGTGCCGCGTCGTCGAGCGGTCGCGCCTGTTCCGGATCCGCGATGATGTCGAAGAGTTGATGGCGTGCCACATGGGGCGGCTCATCGGCATGATGGAGCGGGATGGCGCCGGTGATGGGGACCTTGTAGAGGGGCATATTGTAGGTGTGGCCGAAGTAGCGCCCCATCTCCATCCGCTCGTGGACCTCGCGCGGGAACCACGAGCGCAGCCCCTGCACCGGCATCGCGGTGTAGGCGTGTAACGGTCCCGCGTCCTCGTTCACGGGATTGCGCATATAGACGTACCGCCCGTCGGTGATGTTGGTCGCCTTGCCGAAGTAGCCGAAGATGGCGTCGTCCCGCAGCGCCTCCCCCGCGATGGCACGGAGGAGGGAGTGTCCCTGGACATGCGGCGGCGCGGCACACCCGAATGCCTCCAGTAAGGTCGGCATCACGTCGATCGTCTGCGTCAGCGCGCCGACGCGCTTCCCTGCCCCCGCACCACCCGGTAAGCTGACGATCAGGGGGACGCGGACGATCTCGTTGTAGACCGGCATGTCGTTCTTCATCCAGTAGCGGTGCTCGGCCAGCATCGTGCCGTGGTCGGTGGTGAAGACGATCATGGTGTCGTCGCGCAGCCCCAATTCGTCCAGTGCGTCGAGCACTTTGCCGCACCAGAAGTCGGTCATCGTCAGCAACCCTGCGTAGCACTTGCGGATATGCGCGATCGCCTCGGGCGACTCGCTCACCTCGCCGTACTTCGGCCAGTCGAAGAGCGGCCCCGCCCAATCGTCGCCGTAGAGCGCGCGATACTTGTCGGTGCAATAGAACGGCTCGTGCGGATCGAAGAGCTCGACTTGCAGGAACCAGTCGTCGGCGTCCTTGTTCGCGTGCAACCACTCCACGGCGGCCCGCGCGGTGCGCGGCCCGGAGAAATCCTCCTCATGCTGCTGGGCGAGGCGATTCTTGCGGTTGACCTGGGTCTGCTGGCCGAGGTGTTCGGGCATATCCACCGCATCGACACGGGAGACCCACGGATCGTTCTCCTGGCCGCGGAAGAACTCCCAGGTGTTGAACGCGGTGTGGTAGTTCTCGCCACCCAGATCGAAATAGTGGTCGTGGTCAGTCAGCAGGTGGGTGAAGACACCCGCCTTGCGCAGCTCGCGCGGCAGCACATCGTCGTAGGGCTCGATCGGCCCCCACCCGCGATAGACGAAGTTGTGCCGCCCGGTCATGAACTCGCGGCGCGCGGGCATGCACGGCAGCGACCCGACCCAGTGATTCTCGAAGACGACGCCGCGCTCGGCCAATCTCGTCAGATTGGGGGTCTGCACCCAATCATTGCCGTAGGCCGTGAGATAGTCCCGGCGTACCGTATCGAGCACAAGGAATAACGCCTTCATCTACCGCTGCTCCTTCATGACAAAGCGAATCTCGACGCCGAAGCGGATGGTTGCCCCCGGTGCGAGGACGGGGAGCGCGCCGTGAGCGCGCGCGCGTGACCGGGGTTTTACCGCGCAATTGGCCGGTTCCAAACCGACGACAAATTGTTCCGTCGCGAAGACCCGCCACTGCCAGAGCCACGGGAGCGTGTGGCGACGGGCGCGCACCCGCACCGCCATACCGGCGAGCTGCGACGGCGGGAGGATGGCGGACTCGGACCAGCGCTCTCCCTGCTGCTCGTGCCTGAATACCCGCTCCACCTCGCCCGGGCGGGAAGCCTCGATGGCCCGCCAACGTTCGATCGCCGCCGCCGCCTGGGGATCGCGCGGCGTCACGACGGAGTCGGGCACGCGGATCTCCCCGCCGGGCGTGACAAGCGGCGGGCCGAAGTTGCAGTGATACTGCACCAGCAGCACGGCGGGCGTGGTGCCCTCGTTGGTGACCGCATCGGTCAGCCGGACCGTCGGCGCGTCATCGGCGATGACGAGGCGGCGGCGGAGGACGAGACCGCTCCCCGGTTGGGCGATCGTGCCGCGGATCCAGTGCACACATCGCCCGAAGCGCTCACCGCTGCCGAATGCGACCTCCCGGGCCGGTTCACCGCCGATCCGTCCGTGCTGCGGGTGCGCCACGCCCTCATCCGTGCACGCCGGACCGACATTGTCGAGGCCGCAGGTCGCGAGCAATCCGCCGATGAACCGTGCGCGCCAGGTATTCTCCGGCAAGTCGGCCGGATGGCGCAGCGGCACGGCATTGCGCCAGGAGACCGGCGCTCCGCGATAGACCGCGTCGCCGAGGTCGAGGCAGCGATCCGGCAGGACCTCGAGCGCGAAGCCACAGGCGGTATCCACCAGCAGCACCCGCTGTGCGTGCGTATCGCCCGGATGCCGGATGGTGGTCGCCACGATCCCGCCGCTCACCGCAGTTCCCGATTCAGGCGCGGATCCAGGATGTCCCGCAGCGCATCGGCGATGAAGTTGAAGCCGATCAGGAGTATCGAGAGGGCGACGCCGACGACGACGGTGTACGACGGCACCTGATACAGGTAGGTGCGCGCCACCTGGAGCATCCCACCCCAGGATGGTTGCGGCGGTTGGATACCCAGGCCCAGGAAACTCAGTCCCGCCTCCAGGAGCACCGCGAACGAGAGCGCGACGCTGAGCTGGATCAGCAGCGGCGGCACGACGTTCGGCAAGACGTGTCGCCGCATGATCCGGCCGGGCGACGCCCCGATGGCGTGCGCGGCGGCGATGTAATCGCGCTCGCGCTCACTGATCGCCGCCGCGCGGGCGATGCGCGCGAAGTCGGGCACGCTGGCGATGCCGATGGCGACGACGATCCCCCGCACCCCGGTGCCGAAGATCGCGGCCACCCCGATGCCCAGGAGGATGGCGGGGAAGGCCAGCAGGACATCGAGGAGCCGGGCCACCACCGCATCGACGGTGCCCCCGAGGTAGCCGGCGATGATCCCCAGCGCAGCACCGACGATGGCACCGGAGAGGACCGCGAGCAGGCTGATCCCGATCGAGAGTCGCGCCCCGTACAGGACCCGGCTGAGGATATCGCGCCCGAATTCGTCCGTGCCGAACGGGTGCGCGAGCGAGAAGCCGCTGAGTTCCTGGCCCCGTGCCTGCACCAGTGGCCCGGCGGGGGCGATCAGCGGCGCGAGGATCGCTCCCGCGACGATGAGGCCGACGAAGACGCACCCGATCCGCCCGGTCGGGTGCCGCAGGAGTCTGCCGAGGATCATCCTCCAGAATGGGCGACCCGGGGCAGCCGCCGCGCGCCTTGTCGTCGCCGGTCGCGCCACGGTTGCGTCGTGCATGCCCGTCCCTTTCTTGCTTGACGCGCTCATGCCGTCCGCACGCGCACACGAGGGTCGATCAGGCCGTAGGCGATATCCACGAGGAGATTGATGACCACGAACGCGGTGACGAGCAGCAGCAGCGTGGCCTGGACGATGGTGTAGTCCCGGGTCAGAATCGCCTGGACCGCCAGGCGACCCATACCCGGCCAAGCGAAGACCGCCTCGACGATCACGGCACCGCCGAGCAAGCGGCCGATCTGCAGCCCCAATACCGTCACGACCGGGATGAGCGCGTTGCGTAGCGCGTGACGCGACACGACCGCGCGTTCGCCAAGCCCTTTGGCCCGCGCGGTACGGACGAAATCCTCGCCGAGGACCTCGAGCATCGCCCCTCTGATGAAGCGCGAGAGGACGGCGGCGACGCCGATGGCGAGCGTGATCGCCGGCAGGGCGAGCGTCTTCAGCCCCGCCCCTGGATCCTCCGTCACCGCGACACGCCCCCCGACCGGCAAGATCGGGACGGTCAGCGCGAACGCGAGGATGAGCAGGATACCGAGGAGGAAATTGGGGATGCCGATCGCGAAGGCGTTCAGCGCGCCGATCGCCCGATCGATCCAGGACCGGGGGCGCAACGCGGCGACGATCCCGGTCGGGACGGCGAGGATGAGCGCCAGCAGCAACGCCGCCGCGGTTAACTCGAGCGTCGCCGGATACGCGCGCGCGATCTGGTCCCAGACCGGGTACTTGCCGATCAATGACAGGCCGAAGTTCCCGTGCAGGGCCCGGTTGAGCCACGTGAAATACTGCACGATCAGCGATTGGTCGAGACCAAGGTCGTGGCGAACCGCCGCCACCTGCTCCGGCGTGGCATCGCCCCCGGCGACGATCGTCGCCGGGTCGCCGGGGATCAGCCGGAGCAGGAGGAAGATCGCGATCGAGGCGAGCAGCAGCGTCGGCACGGCCAGCAGGACGCGTCGCGCGATATAGCGGGCCATGGCGCTCCTCCTAGCGGTCCAGCCAGACGTCGCCGAGCTGGACGAAGTTGAAGGTGTTGTACGCCCACCCCTTCACGCTTTTCTGGAGCGCCCAACCCTGCGGTGCTTGCGACGTGGGCATGTTGAACGACTCGTCGATCAGGAGGGTATTCATCTGATCGTAGTAGCCCTTCAGCGTGGTCGCATCGCCCTCCGTCTGCATCTTCTTGATGAGGTCGGCGTAGGCGGGCGGGTTGTATTTGGCGGCGTTATCGGGCGTCCGCACCGGGTAGGCCGTCACGAAGAAGGCGCCGGGGTTAAAGTTCATGAAGCCCATCGTATTGCCGAAGAGCTGCTTGAAACTCCCCTCCGCGAGTTTCTTCTGGAAGACCGAATTCTCGATCGCCTGGATATCGAGCTTGATATCGATCGCCTGCAGATCGGCCTGGAGGATCTGCGCGATCTTGCCGTTGAGCGGATCCTGGGCGTTGACCTCGATCGTCAGCGTCGTGCCCGCGGCGACGCCCGCGTCGGTGAACAGCTTCTTCGCCGCGGCGGTGTCGAACTTCACCGTGCCGGCGATCGCGGCGTTATAGGCGGGGGAGGACTTCGGCCACATCAGGGTGTCCGGCTCGACGAGCCCGAAGAGCAGGGTGTCGGTGATCCGCTTGCGATCGATGGCGGCGTTGATCGCCTGGCGGACGCGCTTGTCCTGGACCCCGTCGCCGGTGGTATTCACGCCGATATAGTAGAACTGCGCGCCCTTGTCGCTGATCACCGGGACGACCTGCGGGTTCGACTTGAGGCGGCTGAGATCCTGCGTGAGTACCTGCCAGGCGACGTCCCGCTGCGCGCTCTCGACCCCGACCACCATGCTCTGCTTGTCGTCGGTGATCGCCAGGTCGATCCCGTCCAGGTAGGGTTTGCCGCTCTCCCAATACTGGTCGTTCCGCACGAGGGTCAGCCTGCTCCCCGGCGCATAATCCTTCCACTTGAAGGGCCCGGTGCCGACCACCTGCTTCGCGCCGTCGAGATCGGCGGCGGTGGCCTTGTCGAGGATGACGAGGAGGTTCAGCGCGTCGAAGATGGCGAGATTCGGCTGGGCGAACTTCAGCACCACCGTATTCGCGTCAGGCGCGGCGATGTCGGCGATCATCTTCGATTGGCCCGCCAGTTGCGAGGCCACCTTGGCGTCCCGGACACGCTCCAGGTTGAACTTCACGTCGTCGCTCGTGAAATCGCGCCCGGTGTGGAACTTGACCCCGGTGCGCAGCTTCAGCGTCAACTCGGTCTTCCCGGCGTTCCAGGACCACGACTCCGCGAGGCGCGGCAGCGGCTGGTTCTTCTCGTCGTAGCGGATGAGCGTATCGAAGACGCCGAGGGCCACCATGGCGATGTGCGGCCCGAGTTGCTGGAACTCGAAGGGGGTGATCGGGATCGGCTGACTGATCTTCAGCGTGCCGCCCTTCTTCGCGGTGCCGCCGGTGGTCGCGCCCCCCCCCGTGGCCGCGGGCGAAGCCGCCCCCACCGCCGCGCCCGGTGCCGGTGTCGCCGTCGGCGCCGCGCCGCCGCACGCCGCCAGCACCGCCGTCGCCGCCAACGCGACGCTATTCTTGAGCATGTCCCGCCGGGTCATCCCATTTGGCCGCATCGTCATGTCCTTTGCCCCTCCCCACTTCTCCGTTCACCGACCGCGCCACATGGCGCGGCGACGGCGTGATCACCCTGTCCAGGGACCGCTCGGTCGTGGCGGCTGCGTCGAACTCCGAATATGCAATTGCGTGGGCAGCACGAGGTGTGCGGGTGGCGCGTCGGCGTCGCCATCCGTCTCGCCCGCGGTATGTTCGATTTGCCGCATCAGCACATCGATCGCCCGCTGCGCGACATCGCGCAGCGGCTGGGCGACGCTCGTGATCGGCGGGTATAAGAGCGGGGCATACACGTCGTCGTAGCTCACCAGGCTGATCGCATCCGGCACCCGCACGCGCAGCTCGTGCAGGGCGTGCAGCGCGCCGACCGCGAAGATGTCGCCGCCCGCGAAGATGGCCGTCGGCGACGGTTCGCGCCGGAGGGCGGCGCGCGCCAGCGCGATACTCCCTTCGAGGGTGTAGTCCGGACCGAGCGCTACCGCGGATTCGGGGAGGACGATGCCGTGGCGTTGCAGCGCCGCGTGGAACGCGTCGAGACGGGAGCGATTCGCGCGATGGGTATCGGCGCTCCCCAGATACAGGATCGCGCGATGGCCGAGCCCGACCAAATGATCGATCGCCTCGTGGACGCCTCGCGTGGCATCCACGGTGACGGTGGCGGTCGGGACGCCGAGGTGTGGCCGGAGCAGCTGGACGACCGGGATACCGCTCTCCAGGACTTTCGCCACGTCATCCGGCCTTGTCGGGGCGTCGAAGATCACCCCATCCGGGCGACGACTCAGGAGGAAGCCGAAGATGTCGCCGCTCACCTCACCGGGCACCGCGCCGGTGGTCTCGGGGCTGATCTCGATCACATGGGCACCAACCCGCGCCGCCGCTTGTGCCGAATGGAGATTCAGCTGATAGCTGACCGGATGACCGAACGCGGTCTGGTGCATGGTGCGCGACACGAAGGCGATCGCCCCGCTGCGATTGCTTCGCAGCGCCCGGGCCGCCGGATTTGGCACGTAGTGGAACTTCGACGCGACGGCGAGCACCCGCCGTCGCGTCTCCGGCGAGATCCGGATATTGCCGGTCGCTTCGTTGAGCACGGCGGACACCGTGGCGCGCGAGACGCCCGCTTCCTGGGCGATCTCGGCGCTCGTGACCGCGCGACGTTTCGTCATCGTCCGACCATCCACCTGCTTGACTATCATGATTACTCGTGTAAGCTAACACGTGTAATCATAGCATCATTGTCAAGGGGAGTGGTATGGTAGGTGGTCTGCGGGTGGGCGTGGGGGTGCTCGGTGCCGGCTTCATCAGCGATTACCATCTCGCCGGGTTGCGGGCGGCCGGGGCGGATCTGGTGGCGATCGCCAGCGCGAGTGGTGCTTCAGCGGCGCGACAGGCGGCACGATACGGCATCGCCGCTGTCGCCGACGATTACCACGCCCTGCTCGCCCGGAGCGATATCGATGCGGTGATCATCGCGACGCCGGATGCGACCCATGCGCCCCTCGCCCATGCCGCGATCGCCGCGCGGAAGGCCGTGCTGCTCCAGAAACCGATGGCCGCGAACACGGCGGAGGCGGCACAACTCGCGCGCGCGGCGGAGCGGGCAGGGGTGCTGCTCTGCGTCAGCTTCATGCATCGCTATTTCGCGGAGGTCGCGGCGGCACGGGAGCTCCTCGCCGCCGATACAATCGGGTCGATCTATTCCATACGGCAGCGCAATGCCACACCGGGCGCCGACTGGGCGGCCTGGTTCTACGATCGCACCCAGACCGGCGGTGTGGTCCAGCAGCTCGGGATCCACGGCATCGACCTCCTGCGGCACCTCTGCGGCGAGATAGTCGCGGTGCGCGCGACCACCGCGCTCCTAAAGCGGCGGCGCGTGCTCGCCGATGGCACGAGTGTCACGCCGGACAACGAGGATACCGCGTTCGCCACCTATCGGTTCGCATCCGGCGCACTCGCCACGCATGAGATGATCTACCACGAGACGGCGGGGACCGTTCGCTTCCGCACCGAGATCTACGGCGAGACGGGCGCGCTCTGGTTGCGGAGCGAGCGCGGCCCGCTCGCCTGGCAGGGAGTACAAGGTGACTGGCGCGTGCCAGCGCTCCCTATCGAGTCGGTCGGCGAGCGCCAGCATCGGCATTTCCTGGCGATGGTGCGCGGCGATCTGCCGCCCGACCGGTCGGATGCGGACGGTATCGCGAGCCAGCGTATCGTCGAGGCGGTCTACCGGGCCGCCTCCTCCGATGTATGGGAGGAACTCGGATGAGCGGGGTGATTCGGCTCGGTATCCTCGGCTGCGCGCACGACCACGCGCACTTCTGGGCGCGCGCGGTCAACGATGCGCCGGATGCGATCCTCGTCGGCATCTGGGACGATGACAACGCGCGTGGGGAGCGGATGGCGCACGAATACGACACCGCCTACTTCCCCGAGCTGGCGCGCCTGCTCGAACGGTGCGATGCGGTGGGCATCACCTCGACGACCGCCCGGCACGCCGTTCTGATCGAGGCGGCGGCGGCCGCCGGGGTCCACATACTCTGCGAGAAACCGCTCGCCACGTCGCTGCCGGAATGCGAGCGTATCGAGCGCGCGGTGGCCGCGTCGCGCGTGACCTTCATGCAGCAATTCCCGAAGCGCTTCGATCCGGTGAATCACGAGCTTGCCGCGCTCGTGCGGCGCGGCGAGTTCGGGGCGATCACGCTCATCCGCATCCGGCATGGTCATGCCCACGGCCTCGATCCCGCCTGGCGTGCCGGGTGGTATACCGATCCGGCCGCCAGCGGCGGGGGCACCTTGCTCGATGAAGGCATCCACGCGGCGGACCTCCTGCGCTGGCTCCTTGACGATCCGACCACGGTCCAGGCGATGGTGGGCCACACGCTCGGCCTGCCGGTGGAGGATACCGCCACCGCGACCTTCCGCTTCCCATCGGGCGCGCTGGGGGAGGTGACGACGAGTTGGACGTTCCTGGCCGCCGAGCAATCCGTGGAGATCTACGGCACGCAGGGCTGCGCGACCCTCTCGGGCGTCGATCTCGCCACGCGTGGGGTCGCCCGCCCCCCGTACCTGCGCGTATTCCGGCGGGGCAGCGGGACTGAAGGATGGCGCGACTCCCCGCTCACGCCGCGGTTCATGGCGGGCGGGGCGACGTTTCACGGCGAGGGCGTGCGCCGCTTCATCGCTTGCCTGCGGCAAGGATCGGTCCCGCCGACCGGGGTCGCCGAGGGCCGACGGGCCCTGGCGATGATCGCGGCGGCGTATCGCGCGGCGGCGGCGGGGATGGAGCAGGCCATCGTCTCCGGTGAGGAAGGGAGGGGCTGATGCCGCACGCGTATACGGATCGCACGGTATACTACGGTGATCTACACAACCATTGCGGGAGCAGCTATGGGCATGGCTCGCTCGAGGGTATTGTCAACTTAAGCAGAGGACGGGCAATCGAGAAGGTACAAAAATTGGGCGAAGCCAGGAGGGTGGCGTTGCTCAGTCCATCGCCGGGGTGCCGGTGACCGCCCGCCAGGTGGCGAAGCGCTCGGCGCGAGTCTCGCGGTTGGCTTCGGCAGCGAGGCGGTGGCGGCGCGGGCGGAAGTGGCTGGCGATCGGCTCGTAGGCGGCGAGGAAGCGCTGCGCGTGCCCGGGCGACGTGAACCGGCGCGCCCGGCGCTCGCGTTCCCGCGTGGCCTGGTGGGAGTTCTCGGCCCGGTTATGCAATCGCCGATGCTGCCGATGCTCGACACCGGGCAGCAACTCCCGCTTCGCCGCCCCGTAGCTGGCGAGCTTGTCGGTGATCAGCACGCGGGGCACGTATTGCAGCCCCTTGAGGAGCCGACGGAAGAACTTCTTGGCGGCCGCCTTGTTCCGCTGACCCTGGACCAGGATGTCGAGCACGGCCTCGTTTTGGTCCACCGCCCGCCACAGGTCGTGTTGCACACCGTTGATCGACACGAAGACCTCGTCCAGGTGCCATCTATCGCCAGGGCGCGGCCGACGACGGCGCAACGCGTTGGCGTAGGGTTGCCCGAACTTGCGGCACCACTGCCGGACCGTCTCGTCGGTCAGGATGACGCCACGCTCGGCGAGTAGTTCCTCCACGTCGCGGTAGCGCAGCGCGAAGCGAAAGTACAGCCACACCGCGTGGCTAATGATCGTCGGCGGGAACCGGTGGCGTTTGTAGGTTGGGGCGGAGGTGTGTTTTTTCAGATGGCGAGTATCGCACGGCGGACGGCTTTCGTTACCTTGACAGTACCCCCGGAAGGGCGGACCAAGCAATACGAGCACCGCTATAGCTGGGTAGGTTTACGCTCAGGAAAAATCGAACGTGTAGAGCGTCGTGCCCCCGCGCTTCACGACGACACTATCATTTTCTGGCTCGTAGCGCACACGTTCAGGACGGTTGCGCTGTTCGAATATCTGGTTTTTCCCATCGAGCAGTGTTTCTATGCGTTGCTGCGCCTCTTGTATCGCACCGTCATCCTCGGATGAGACCGCCGCCAGGTATTCGGCATGCAGATTGGCGACATCCTCGATATCCGGATATCCCCGCAGGATCGATCTGGCAGGTTGGGGGATATTCGTGATCTTGTTGTTATTGGCCATGCTCCCTCTTTCTCTACGCCCCGCGTCGCCCTCGGCACTTCGCCGATAATGACGAGGAGGCCTACGAAGCCGACTAGAATGAACGGGGGTTGCAGGAATGGTGCCCTGTATTGCGTGGTGGAACAGCAGCCGGAGCCGCGTGTGCGGCTGCTGCGGTCTGGGTGAGGAGTACGCCGCAGGCGCGGCGCTGGGGCGGCGGGACGGAGACCCAGGGAACCGAAAACCTACCGCAGTAAACCAACCAAGGTTCAGCGCGGTCGCCCGCCGCCCGCTCACCATTATAGGAGCGGTGTCACCAGGCGACCAGTATACACCGCACGCCGAGGCGCTTATGCCGACACTCATACAGGAGCCGCTGGGTGCGGCGTGCGACTATTATCAGGCCGCGAACAGAACGGGCAGCTGTCTACGGTGCGATTCGCGGCGGCTCCTCTCCCTGTGACTGGACTCGCTCGGTAATCGAAGCGAGCCCCTCGCCCAGATCGACGTTCGTTCAACCGATGCTGTAGGTCGTGCTTAACAGGCGGTTTCATAACCCTGGCACGGGCGGTGCGGGTCCGGGGATATGAAAGTGTATGAACTGGTCTCCGACGAGTTGTGGGCGGCGATCGAACCGCTATTGCCGCCGCAGCGGGCGTAGCCCAAGGGCGGGCGGCCCTGGCTGCCCGACCGCCCCGCCCTGTGCGGGATCCTCTTCGTGCTGCGGAGGGGGAGCCAGTGGCGCTGGCCGCCCGCGCCGCCACCGACTCACCGCCGCCTATCGCCGGACCCGCACCGAACGCCTCGCCGCCTGGCGGGCGATCACCGGGCGGGTCCGCCCTCGTCCGAGCGAAGTCGCCCTCCCGCCCTCCGCCTGCCCTCGCCTACGCAAGCTGACAGTGGCCACAACGCCGCCGTCCGGGTGCCGCGCCTCATCGCCGACCACCTCGACGGCGCGGCGGCGGCGCTGGATGGCCCGTTCACCGCCAGCCATCTCGCGCACGATCCCGACAGCGCGCCGCTCGCCCACGATCCGGCCCTGGCGCGTCGACGGCTCGCCGAGGCGGGCGACCCCGGTGGCCTAGGTCTCGCCGATCGACATCCCGACCATCATGCCCGACGAGGCGCGGGAACTCGCCTGGCTGCTCGCGGGTCGCGTACGCCCACATGGCCCGCCCGCATACTCGGAGCGACGCGCCTCGTCGAGTTCCGGCCCGGTATTCCGCAGGCCGAGCTTCCCGACGATCGCCGTCTCCACATACTCCGCGTAGGTGCCGCCCGTCGCCTTGCCGACGATCAGGCCGAGCAGCCCGAACCCGATGTTCGTGTACTTGAACGTCGCGTCCGGCTGGCGCACGGCCCCCTCGCGCAGGGCCAGTTCCAGCAACGCGGTCTCATCCGGGAACGGTCGAGCGAGCGCCCAGTAGGTGGCATCGACGCCGTCGCGCCTGACGCCCGCGGCGTGGGCGACGAGGTGGCGCACGGTCACGTCCGCGAGCGGCGAACCGGCCTCCGCCAGGGCCGGCAGCCACGATCCCGCGGTGTCGTCCAGCCGCAGTTTACCCGCCTCGGCGAGCTGCATGATAGCCGTCGCGGTGAAGGTCTTGGAGTGCGAGGCGATCCGGAACAGGTGCGCGGTCGTCAACGGCTCGCGGGTGTCGATATCGGAAACACCGTACGCCTTGCTGAACTGCAGCGTGCCACCGAACCACACCGCCACCTGCGCGCCAGGGGTGTGGAGCTTCCACAGGCGGTAGTCGAGCCAGGAATCGACGTAGACGAGCGCCTCGCGTAAGAGATCGACCGCGGAACGAGAAGCATCGGACACGGGCGTGCTCCATCACTTGCTGCTCGAGCGTTCGCCGACAGGAGCGAACATCACGCCGGGTAAACCAAAGGATCTGACGCAACGGCACCATCGAACGGGCACTGTCAAGATAAGTCTCGCGGTGCGCAGGGAGGAGGCATGGAGGTGGGCTTAACCTGGGTCGGCTTACCGATCAGGCAGCAGCGGCCATGCCGGTGACCGCCCGCCAGGTAGCAAAGCGCTCGGTTCTGGCCGCACGGTAGGCGGCGGCGGTCAGGCGATGGCGACGCGGGCGGAAGTGGGCGGCGATCGGGCCGTAGGCGGCGAGGAAGCGCTGCGCGTGGCCCGGGCTCTTGAACCGCCGCATCCGCCGCTCGCGTTCGCGCGTGGGCTGGTGGGAATTCTCCGCCCGATTGTTCAGCCCCTTGTGCCGCCGGTGCTCCACGCTCGGGAGATCCTCGCGCATTGCCGCCCCATAGCTCGCGAGCTTATCGGTGATCACCACACGCGGCACATAGGCGAGACCCCTGAGCAACTTGCGCAGGAATCGGGTGGCGGCCCGCTTGTCGCGCCGCGCCTGCACCAGGGTGTCGAGGACGTTGCCCTCCTGATCGACCGCTCGCCAGAGATAGTGCGTCACCCCGTCGATGGTGATGAAGACCTCGTCGAGATGCCACTTGTCACCCGGTTTGGGCCGCCGATGGCGCAAGGTATTCGCGTAGACCTGCCCGAACTTGCGGCACCACTGGCGCACCGTCTCGTACGTCAGGATCACGCCTCGCTCGGCCAGCAGCTCCTCCACATCGCGGTAGCTCAGGGTGAAGCGGAAGTAGAGCCATACGGCATGCCCGATGACCTCCGGCGGGAACCGGTGGCGTTTGTAGCTGGGGGTGCTCGTCTCTTTCTTCATCCACGCAGTATCGCATAGCCAGCGTCCCCAGCCCGCTCAGTTAGCTTGACAGTACCCGAGGACAAGTTCGTCGCGCGGTACGGGATCATCGAGCGGCAGTTCCGAAAGGAGGGCGGGGACGAGCACCTCGCGGACGGGCGGCGCTCGCGACGGCGCCTCTACCTGGCGCGCGTCAAGGAGAAGCCGGGCATCTCCCCGGCTGTCCTCTTCCACCTGATCGACAGCGCGATCTTCCTGTGGCTCCGCGATGTCGCCGACGATCTGCCGCCCTACCAGGAGCACATCTTGACGGTGCCGCTCGACCGGGATGGCGGCGACGCCGCAGCCGGGGACGAGGACAGGGTCGGGGATGGGGCTACGAGCGGCCCACCGGGCGTCTCGCAACACGACGCCTACCAGCGCTTGGCGACGACGCCCAAGGCGGAGGTGCGGCGGGCGCTGGCGAGCGGGGGGAAGTCGAAGCACCTGCTCGGGGCCTACATCCAGGCGCTCCTCGCCTACCCCGACGCGTGTACCCGCGCCGAGACGGTCGTGGACAAGCGCCACGGCGCGGTCATCGCCGCGGCACCGGCGCTGCCGGCGGAGATCGTCTACCCGAAGGAACAGCTGCTGCTCGACCTCGCGCGCCGGGACCGGCTCCGGGGCCGCCGCACCCTCGTCTTCTGCACCCACACCGAGACCCGGGACATCACGCCCCGCCTGCGCGCGGTGCTCGAGGGCGCGGGCCTCCGGGTCGCGGTGCTGAAGGCCGCCACCGTCAGGCCCGAGGCGCGCGAGGCGTGGGTCGCCGCCCGCGTCGCGGAGGGCACCGAGGTGCTGCTCTGCAACCCGCGCCTCGTCGCCACCGGCCTGGATTATGTGGAATATCGCCCGGCGTCAAGCCTGACGGTGCCAGGATTGTGGGCAATATGAAGCTGGCCCCCGCGCGCCGGCCTCGCCGCGTGCCGAGACGCTGCCGACCCGGGGAGGGGCGAGCCGTCGGTATCTGCCACACCATGTGGCGCCGACCCGGACTCAGGCTGCGTCCCAGCCGGCCACGAGCGCGGCCAGCGCGTCGCGCCAGAGCCGCTCGGCGTCGTCGCGCGGGAGCGCGCCGCGCAACTCCAGCGCGGCCAGCCCCTCGCAGAGCGCGTGGAACGCACAGACGGCCTCGCGCAGCGGGCGCGTACCGAGCCGCTGCGCGTCCGCCAGCCGGGCGACGCGGTCCTGGAGGCCGTCCAGGGCGTGCTCGGCGGCCCCGCGGAACTCCCGGGCGAGGTCCGGCGGCACGGCCACATGCTGCACGCCCAGCCGGAACAGCGCCGGATGCCGGAGCGCGAAGCGGCGGAAGACCGCCACCCCCGCCTCCACCAGGTCGGCGGCCGGATCGCCCGTCGCCGGCAGGGCGTCGAGGGCGGCCCGGAGCAGGTCGAAGGCCCGGCCGCCGAGCGCGACCACGAGGCCCTCCTTCGAGCCGAACAGGCTGTAGACGGCGCGGGTCGTGGTGCCGACCGCGCCCGCCACGCGGCGGACCGACAGCGCCTCCAGGCCCTCCTCGGTCACGAGGCGCTCGGCGGCGTCGAGGAGGGCCAGCGCGGTGCGCTCGTCGTGCGCTTTTGGTCGTCCCATGGGTTGACACCTTATCGTTACAATGTTACGTTACATTGTATCATAAATCCCGGTAGCGTGAGCAGGAGGAGGATACCATGGTCAACATGCCGTCGCAGGCCGACTTCGATACCCGGCCGCCGATGCCGACGAGCGAGTATGCGCAGACCGTGGCCGGCGTCAATGTGGGCTATGACCTAGTGTTCACGCTCGCGTCCTGCTTCTTGCGCGCGCTGCACCAGCCGAAGCTCAACTTGCTGGTCGTCGGCGCCGGGGGCGGGGCGGAGATCGCGCGGTTCCTGCCCGACAATCCCGGCTGGTGCCTGGTGGGGGTGGACCCGTCGCGCGACATGCTCGCCCAGGCCCAGGCCACCGTCGAGCGCCTGGGCGTGCAGGAGCGGGTGGAGCTCGTGCGCGGCACGGTCGGCGACCTGCCGGCGGGGCGACGCTTCGATGCGGCCACCTGCCTGTACGTCCTGCACTTCCTGCCAGACGACGCCAAGCTGGCGCTCCTGCGGGAGATCGCCGCACGGCTGCGGCCCGAGGCGCCGGTGCTCGCGGCCAGCGGCGCCCGTGTCGACGATAGGGGGCTGCGCGACGACGTGCTCGGGGCCTGGCAGCAGCACGGCGAGCGGCAGGGCCTCCCCGCCGAGCGGATGGCGGCGACCATCCAGCAACTGATGGCGCAGCAGGCGGGCGCGACCACAGCGGAGGAATACGTGCGCCTGCTGCGCGAGGCGGGCTTCCCGCGGGTGGCCCCCTTCCTCAGCGTCATGGGTGGGGGCATGGCCGCCTGGATCGCCCGTCCCGGTGCCGCCAGCGAGGAACGCGAGCGGTCAGATTCACGTTGACCCACGACTGGTGCTCGCCGGGGCGGGACCGTGCGGCGCGGCCGCGCGGCCGCCTGGTTTTGCCCGCGAAGGTCCCCTTCGCGGGCAAAACCAGGGTTGGCAAGGACTACGGGGCGTGGGCCGGCAGCACCGGGAGCGCGTGCCGGGCGGGCGCGGCAGCGGGGACAGCCGGGAGCCCCGCGCCGCCCCGGTCACCCCCCAGTTCGCGCGGGGTCGGCCCCGCCGGCGTCGGGATGTCGGCAAGCTGCGCGAGCAGCCGCCCGTGCGCGGCGACGCCGTCCTCGACCGCCGCCTGCTCCTCGTCCGAGAGCGGGATCTCCTGACGCAGCCGCAGCAGGTTCGCCTTGCCCTCCAGCAACTGCGCGGCGGACGAGCCTTTCGGGCGGTAGAAGGCGCACTTGGCGCAGGCCATCCGGTGGGGGCACTGGTCGAAGAAGTCGTAGGTGCAGTAGCCGTGCCCCAGGTCGTAGAACCGCCACGGCTCGCCCGTCGCCGCCGCCCCGTTCTGGACGGCGTCCCGCTTGTAGATTACGGCCTAACTTTGGTTCATCGGCAGGTTTGGTGAGCCCGGACGGCCTGGCACGAACGGCGCCCGTGAGCCCGCTGACGCGCGGCGGCGACCGGCCGCACGCCGCCGCACAC
>JAABUM010002416.1_pt1 | contig 25033 bp, 25 predicted proteins | sample 5559161 | NCBI WGS metagenome assembly JAABUM01 (sample SAMN10711868, study PRJNA513369) | rock metagenome | isolation source: Antarctica rocks | place: Antarctica: Victoria Land, Siegfried Peak nord
CTGGCTGCCGGAGACCTCCGTGGTGTAGCGATCCACTCTTCGGTGAGCTAATGGCCACCCGGCCCGCGCAGGAATGCCTGCGCGGGCCGGTTCGTTTCTGACTACAGGGACTGACGGAAGGTAGTTCGTGACTCTGCAAGCGCGGTTCATCGAGACGCAGGTATCTGCTGACGCGCAAGGAATAGTGCTGGTGCTGCACGGTGGCGGTGCCCGACAGGCCGATGTGGCGGTGAGCCCCACTCAGTTGTCGGTGATCCGGACGGCCCCCATCGCTGCGCGGGTGGCGCGCACCGGCGCCGGCCGGCTGTCGGTCTTCCGACTGCTGAACTCCCGGCGCGGCTGGGACCCCTCGCACACGCCGGTGCAGGACGTCGACTGGGCACTGGGCGCGTTGCGTGAGCGGTTCGGCCACGGGCTGCCGATCTGTCTGATCGGTCACTCGCTCGGTGGCCGGGCGGCGCTGTTGTCAGCCGGCGCGGACGGGGTGCGCAGCGTGGTCGCGCTCGCTGCGTGGGTCTACCCGGACGACGGGGAGGGCCTCGATACCTCCGGTCGGCGCATCCTCTTCGTCCATGGTGATCAGGACCGGGTGGCGAAGCTGTCCAACGCGACTGCAGTGGCTCAGGCGATGGGCCGGACTGCTGATGTCGGATTCGTGACTGTCAAGGGCGGCAACCACGCGATGCTGCGACATGGCGGAGAGTTCGAGCGCCTCGCAGCTGATTTCGCTTCTGTGACGCTGTTGGGCGGCGAGCCGGACGGCACCGTCGCTCGAGTGCTCGCAGGCGAGCAACACCTCGAGGTCTGACACCCCTCCTGCTTCAGGTTGGGCCATTGATCGGGCTACCGGCCGGTGTTACTTTTCGAGACGGATCAGGGGAACGTTTCTACGGAAGTAGTTGGTCATGCGCACACCCACTATCCGACGTTCGCGTCGAACAGTTCTTGCCCTGGCCACAGCGGCCACGCTCAGCGTGGGGGTAGCGGTCCCTTCCTTCGCGTCGACCGGGCACTCCAGCGCCAGGCCGAAACACCACGGCTCCACCTTCCAACTCCCGGTGGTTCCCGGTTCGGGTTACCTGGCTCTCGGCGATTCGGTGGCGTTCGGTTACCGGGAACCGACGACGTTCCCGCCGCCCAACTACACCGATCCGAAGAGTTTCGTCGGGTACCCGGAGGAGATCGGGTCGGCTCTCGGACTGCGTGTCACGAATGCCTCGTGTTCGGGAGAGACGTCCGGCAGCTTCGTCAGCACAGCCAACCCGAGCTACGCGTGTGAGACGCCGACGGGTTACCGCACCAACTTCCCGCTGCACGTGAAGTACCGCGACAAGAGCCAGAGCCAGCTGACGTACGCAGTTGATTTCCTGAAGCGACACCGCAATACCCGACTGGTGACCCTGGGTATCGGGGCCAACGACGGGTTCCTCTGCCAGGCCCTGAACGGCGGTACATGCGCCGGCCCGGCTCTGGGAGCGACTCTCGCCGGGGTGAAGAGGAACGTCAGCCGGATCCTGTTCGATCTGCGTTACCGGGCGCACTACTTCGGTCAGATCGTGATCGTGAACTACTACTCGACCGACTACCGGTCGGCTGCTGCCAACGCGAGCAGCCAGGGGCTCAACCAGGTGGTCGCCGCGGCCGCGAAGCCCTATGGCGTCAAGATCGCCGATCAGTTCGGCGCCTTCCAGAACGCAGCGCTGCATTCTGGTGGCGACAGTTGCGCGGCGGGACTGCTGACGCAGTTGTTCCCGCAGCAGACCAAGACCTCCGGCGGAGCCCAAAAGGGGTGCGGGGTCCACCCGAGCGTCGCTGGGCAGGACGTGCTGGCCGCCACCATCGAGAAGGTTGTCAAGAAGACCTACTTCTGAGGTTCGCGTTCCGTCCCGGGGCGGGAGCACTGACATCCGTGGCCCTGGTTCCACGGTCGGGTCGCTGGCGCCCGAAAAGGGCCCCCTGACGCAGACTGCGGCCTCGTTTGTGTTGCCGGTGACCCAAACGAGGGAAGGGGAGGTCAGCGGGCCAGGGCGCGCAGGCCCCAGCGGATGTGCCGGCGTTCCAGTTCGTCCGCCAGGGTCGTCCGACCGTCGACGAGCCGCTCGAACGCTTGCCAACCCCGGCGGGTGTGCGCAGCGATGTGGTGCATAGCCGCCGGGTTGCGCGCGAACGCCCGCAATGCCAGGCGCCCAGCGTCCATCTCGCGCACCAAAGTGGCGGCTATTGCGCGGTCATACGCCGACCGCACTTCCGCTGGTTCGGCGAGGCTCTCGGCTACGGCCTGCCCGGCGGATCTCCCGGAGCGCACCGCATACGAGATGCCCTCTCGGGTCCACGGTTCGAGAAGCCCCGCAGCGTCGCCCGCGACGAGGACGCGTCCGCTGGACAGGGGCGAAGTCGCTGTGCGCGTGCGGGTGAGGTGGCCGGACGACTTCACCTCGGTCAACGACGACAGGCCCATCTGCTCGACGAACCGCGCGAGATAGGCGCGGGTCGACGGAGCATTACCACGAGACTGGATGACACCTACCGTCAAAGTGTCACCTTTAGGGAAGACCCACGCGTAGGTGCCGGGGTCGGTGCCCCAGTCCAGGTGGATGCGCTTGTCCCAGCGCGCGGCCTGGCACCCGGTCTCCAGCTCGACCTCGAGGCCGAGGTCGACCGTGTCGGGCGTGACGCCGACGTACCGTCCGATGCGACTCGTCGATCCGTCTGCGCCGACAACGTAGCGCGCGGTCAGCGGACCATCGGACGTGGCGAGAGTGACCTGTACGGAGTCCTCGGAGATGCCGGTGACCGTCACCCCGTCCCGAACCTCGGCCCCCGCGCGGCGAGCCTCGACCAGCAGCGCAGCGTCGAATTCGGAACGGTCCACGAGGGCGATGAGCCCGTTATCGCTGCGCCGGTCGGCCCACCGTTTGCCCGCCAGGGTGATGGTGGCCCGGTGGACATCGACCCGGGTCGGCACCTGGAAGTCGGGCGGGAGGGCGCCGAGTGTGGGCCCGATCAGGCCACCCCCGCAGGTCTTGTAGCGGGGGAATCGTGCCCGGTCCAGCACAAGGGTTCGAGCCCCGGCGACCGCCGCTGCATGCGCTGCGCTGGAGCCGGCCGGGCCGGCGCCCACCACGATCACGTCATACGGCATCGGGCCAGTCTGCCGGGCAGGATCGATGCCGGGCGGCATGGGGCGGTCAGATATCGTCACCGATAGGTAGCCAACAGGCGTGGTGGAGGATTGCGGTGCCCGAACTCAAGGATCACTACGACGTCGTCGTGGTCGGCGCGGGGTTGTCGGGTATCGATGCGGCCTATCGTCTGCAGACCCAGTGCCCCGACAAGGAGTACGTCATCCTCGAGGCCCGCAGTGGTCTCGGTGGCACCTGGGATCTCTTCACTTATCCTGGCGTCCGGTCTGACTCGGACATGTACACGCTCGGCTTCCCGTTCGAGCCGTGGACCGGCGGCGAGTCCATCGCGGACGCGTCCGACATCTTGGGCTACTTGAAGTCCACGGCGTCGAAGTACGGCATCGACGCCCGCATCGCATTCGACAGCAAGCTGACCGATGCAGCCTGGAGCAGCGCGGATGCCGGCTGGACCCTGACTGTCAGCACGCCGGCCGGCGACCGCCACCTCACCGCGTCCTTCATCTACCTGTGCTCCGGGTACTACGACTACCAGCAGGGTTACACGCCGGAGTTCGAAGGCCGCGTCGACTTCACCGGGCCGGTGGTGCACCCGCAGTTCTGGCCCGAGTACCTCGACGTCGACGGTAAGAACATCGTGGTGATCGGCTCCGGCGCGACGGCTGTGACGCTGGTGCCGGCGCTCGTGGCTCAAGGCGCGAAACCGACGATGCTGCAGCGTTCTCCGTCCTACGTTGTCGCCCAACCGGCGCGGGACAACTCGGCTGAGAAGTTGCGCAAACGGTTGTCCGCAGAGCGCGCGCACAGCATTGTGCGATGGAAGTACGTGCTGAGCACGCAGGGCTTCTACCAGTTCACCCGACGGATGCCTGGTGCTGCAAAAAAATTGCTGCGCAAGGAGACCGAGGCTCAGCTGAAGGGAAGTGGCGTCGGAGTCGAACACTTCACCCCGCGCTACAACCCGTGGGACGAGCGGCTGTGCGTGGTGCCGGGCGGCGACCTGTTCAAGGCGTTGCGCGAGCACGATGCGCAGATCGTTACCGACATCATCGACCGGTTCGTTCCAGAGGGTGTCCGCCTGTCGTCCGGGCGCGTGTTGGTGGCCGACATCATTGTGACGGCGACCGGTCTCAACATGCTCGCGGCAGGTGGCGCGAAACTCACCGTCGACGGTGAGTTGGTCGACCTCGGAAGTCGTTACATTTACCGCGGAATGATGATCGAGGGCGTGCCGAATGCGGCTATGTGCATCGGTTATACAAACGCCTCGTGGACGCTGCGGGCGGACCTGTGCTCGCAGTACTTCGCCAAGTTCATCAACTACGTCGACGCATCGGGGTCGGCGTACGGCTACCCGACGGCGCACGAGTCGATGCGCAGCAAGCCGGCGATCGATCTGCAGTCCGGGTACGTGCAGCGCTCGGTGAAGGACTTCCCCAAGCAGGGCGACCGCAACCCGTGGCGGTTGCGGCAGAACTACGTTCTGGACAGTAGGGATCTGAGGCGTGCGGACGTCACCAAGGACATGACGATCGTCGCGCTGGGTTCGCTCAAGTCCCCGAACGACGACCTGCAGACGGTGCCGGCGTGAACCGTCCGGCCGCATCGGCCTGACATGCGGGTCGCATTGTCGTCCTACCGTTCCAAACCGCACTCCGGTGGTCAGGGTGTGTACGTGCGCAATCTGTCGCGCGAGTTGGTCGCGCTGGGCCACCGGGTCCAGGTCTTCAGCGGCCCGCCCTACCCCGAGCTGGACCCCGGCGTCGGGCTGACACGTGTCCCGAGCCTCGATCTCTACCGTCACGAAGATCGCTTCCACCACCCGACGTGGTCTGAATTGCGTTCGCGCGTCGACGTGCTGGAATACCTCATGATGTGCGCGAGCGGGTTTCCCGAGCCGCGCACCTTCGGGATCAGGCTCGAACAGTTGCTCGCGGACCGCATCGGGGAGTTCGACATTCTGCACGACAATCAGACGCTGGCGCCCGGCATCCTGCGGCTCGAGAAACGCGGGCTGCCGCTGCTCACCACGATCCATCACCCGATCAGCCGCGACCGACGCCTGGAACTGGACGCTACACAGGGGTGGCAGCGGATCACCAAGCGCCGTTGGTACGGCTTCGTGGCGATGCAGGCCAGGGTCGCTCGGGGAAGTGACCACCTGCTCACCGTTTCGCAGAATTCGGCGGTCGACATCGAGCATGATTTCAAGGTGCCACCCGATCGGATGAACGTCGTCCCCGTCGGAGTCGACGTCAGCACCTACCGGCCGCCGACCGCGCCGCGGGTGCGCGGGCGAATCGTCGCCATCGCCAGCGCCGACGTGCCGTTGAAGGGTCTCGATGTGTTGATCCGTGCGCTTGTCGAGATGGATGCGGGTGCGTGGAGCGAGTTGTTCGTCGTCGGCCACGCCTCGGACCGGACGAACAAGGCCCTGGCGCAGGCGGGGTTGCTGGACCGGGTGCGGTTCGAGAAGGGCCTCAGCGATGCCGACCTGGGACAGCTGATCGGGTCTGCTCAGGTTCACGCGATTCCCTCGCTGTACGAGGGTTTTTCGCTTCCCGCAGTCGAGGCGATGGCCTGCGGGACACCCATCGTCGCGTCCCGAGTCGGGGCGTTGCCCGAGCTCGTTGCAGCCGACGCCGGGGTGCTCGTGCCGCCGGGTGACGCGGGGGCGCTGGGGCGGGCGCTGACCGAGGTACTAGCCGCGCCGGAACGCCGGGCTGCGATGGGTGCGGCCGGTCGTGAACGAGCGGTGTCGACGTACAGCTGGAGGTCCGTCGCGCAGGCGACGGCTCACGTCTACGAGCAGGTGATCGCCGCCGGTCACCCCTCGCCGACTCCTGCGAAGGAGAATGCACCGTGATCACGATCAGGTTCGACACGTTCGACGTGCGGCCGGGAATGACTTTCATCGACGTCGGATGCGGCCAGGGGCGCCACTCCTATGAGGCCTACCGGCGCGGTGCCCATGTCACGGCCTTCGATCTCGACGAGTCCGACCTCGCGGACGTGAAGTCGATGTTCGGGGCGATGGAGCTTGAGGGGCAGGGCGGCGCAGGCGCAACGGCAGAGGTGCAGCACGGCGATGTCACTGCGATGCCCTACGCGGATGGCGCCTTCGATCGGGTGTTGGCATCGGAGATCCTGGAGCACATCCCCGACGTGGACGCCGCGATCGCCGAGATCGCGCGCATTACGAAGCCCGGTGGACTGGTCGCGGTGACGGTTCCGCGCAACTGGCCCGAGCAGATCTGTTGGAAGCTGTCGGATCAGTACCACCAGGTCGAGGGCGGCCACGTGCGGATCTTCGAGGCGTCCGACCTCGTCGCTCGGCTGGCAGCAACGGGTCTCGAGCCGATCGGTCAACACCACGCCCACGCGCTGCACTCGCCCTATTGGTGGATCAAATGCGCGTCGGGCACTGACAACGAGAACGCGCTCACCCGTGGTTACCACCGCCTGTTGGTGTGGGACATGATGTCGGCGCCCAAGGTGACCCGGCTGACCGAGCGGGCGCTCAACCCGGTGCTCGGCAAGAGTTTCGTGGTCTACCTGCGTAAGCCGGTATGACCGACCCCCTTGCGGTGCCGGGGGTTCTCTCGGCTGAACAGGTCGCCCGCACAGGGAATTTCATTGCGTCGCACCAGTCGGTCGACGGCGCGATCCCGTGGTTCGTCGGCGGTCATCTCGATCCGTGGGACCACGTCGAGTCCGCGATGGGGTTATCTGTGACGGGGCACCACGCGGCAGCGCTGGCGGCCTACGACTACCTGGGCCGCACCCAGCGCGCTGACGGGTCGTGGCCGATGATCGTGCGCGGGGATCGTGTCGAGGACGCAGCCGCCGACACCAACCAGTGTCTCTATATCGCCACCGGTGTGTGGCACCTGTACCGGGTCACCGGTGACGTCGAAGTCCTCGTGCGGTTCTGGCCGACGATCGAGCGCGCAGTCCAGTTCGCGATGTCCGCTCAGCTGGGATCAGGGGCGCTCGCCTGGGCGGTGTCCGAGGTCGGCTCGGTGCAGGACTTCGCGCTGACCACCGGAAGCGCCAGTGCAGCTCTGTCACTGGAGTGCGCCGTGCTGATCGCGGAGCGACTTAGCCACGACCGGCCCGCTTGGCGTGCGCTGCGGGACTCGATCCACCACGCGCTGCAGACTGCGCCCGAGGCGTTCGCCGATCGGGGGCGCTTCTCGATGGACTGGTACTACCCGGTGCTGTGCGGCAGTTTCCGGGGTGACGCCGGACGGGAACGCATCGAGGCCGGGTGGGACCGATTCGTGTGGGCCGATCGCGGCATTCGCTGCGTGGACGACGAACCGTGGATTACTGCCGCCGAGACTGCCGAACTCGTCGCCGCGCTCGATGCCCTTGGCGAGCACGACCCTGCAACAACGATGTTCGTCGATGTCCAGTTCCTGCGCAATGAGGAATCTGGCGGCTACTGGACCGGGCGCAACATCCCGCAGGACCTGTTGTTTCCCGCGGAACGCACCACCTGGTCGGCTGCAGCAGTCCTCTTGGCGGCTGACTCACTCACGCAGACCACCGGTGGAGCAGTCCTTTTCCGGGACGCCGGGGCCACCACCCGAGCACCTAGCCTTCGGTGATGGTTCCTGATGACGTTGCGGCGCGGGTGGCGCAGCTGACCGGATTCATGCCCACCGACGACGGCGAGGCGTTGTACGACGTTGCGTGTGCTGCGGGACCGGGTAGTTGGCTGGAGATCGGCACCTATTGCGGCAAGTCGACCTACCTGCTCGCCAATGCTGCCCGCGTCGCCGGCGCCCGGTTGATCACGGTCGACCACCACCACGGGTCCGAAGAGAATCAGCCCGGTCGGGAGTGGCACGACACCTCGATGGTCGACCCGGTCAGCGGGGCGCTCGACACACTGCCGTACTTCCGCCCGGTACTCGACGAACTGGACGACGTCTGCTCGGCTGTTGTCTCACGGACCCAGGTCGTCGCTCAGTGGTGGGCGACGCCCGTCGAGCTGCTGTTCCTGGATGGAAACCACACCGAGGAGACCGCGCAGCACGACTATCGGGCCTTCGCTCCGCACGTGGTCAGGGGCGGGGTGCTGCTGGTCCACGACGTCTTCCCGGATCCCGCAGATGGCGGGCAAGCACCGTGGCACGTCGTGCAAGCTGCGCTCGCGAATGGGTTCGAGCAGGTAGCCGAGCACGGCTCGCTATACGTGTTACGCCGCTCTTAGCGGGTTCGCGCTCGCGAGCACGTTTGGCCTTACCGGCTGTTCGGGCTCCTCGGATCCGAAGCCGCGGCCTGTTGTGGAGTCGATAGAGAGCCCAGTGAGTACCCTCGGGTAACTCGAGCACCCCACCCACCTACATCGGGCGGGTCCGATGGGTGCCCGGCAACGGCGGCCGCAGCCTGCAGGTCTTCCCGACGCAGGTTGCCCGTACCGCCACGAGCGACACCGGAGCGACCGCAGCGTGGAAACTGGTGGTGCACCTCGCGCCCGGCGCCGATACCCCGACTATGAAGGCACAGTTCGACTGCCACTGGATGTTCGCGCGTGTCGCGAAGCCGGGCAAATCATCCTGGGATCTGGAGACCTGGCGTCCGGTGGTCAGCGCCCAGGCGATGTTCGACACCCGCTGCAATCCCGGCGGCCCCGGGAACTGAGTCGACCTGCCGGTCATTACGACGGGGTGATGGCCGATCAGCGGCTCCCGACGTGAAGAAAGTTACTCGCCGAAGGGCAGCGGCGTCCCATGCCTCCACCCACATCTCCTGCAGTAGATTCAGCCGGCTATGGCCGCCGGATCTGGCGACGTTGGGCCATAGGCTCCGATGTCAAACGCTCCCCGACCGCCTGCGACCATCAATTTCAAGGAATCACTCATCTAGGCGCAACGGGGCCGTGCGATGGAGCGGGTGGGGCAGCGAAGGAGGGCAGCACTGTGCCCAGCCAGGTCAGTGCCCGCGGCAGGATGGCCACGAATGCGCCGATTCGGTGCCCGAGGTCTTGCTGGGTGAAGGCCGTCACCGACAGGGGTGGCCGGGCCTGCCGCACGAACCGTGCGCTGACCGGGCCGGACTGCGGGTCGGCGGTCAAGTCCTGGATCCACACGTTGGTAGCGGGTGGCTTCTTGCTGATCAGAGTCAAAAGGTCATACCGGGAGGGTGTCTTGCCTGGGCCGAAGGGGCGCCAGTTGGTGTATTCGGGCTTGAAATACGCGCCGAGCAGGATGGCGGCGCTGTAACGGTCGGGGTGGCCCAGTCCAGCCATTGCCGCACACCACCCGCCCGCGCTGTAACCCATGACCGCCCACGCGCTGGGCGACGCCTGTACGCGCAGATGGGAGACGGTCCAGTCTGGCACCGTCTTGGTCAGCCAGGTTTCCATCGCGATACCCCCTCCGTCGACGCATTCCGTATCGATCCCGGCCGGCTCGAAGTCCGGCATCACCACGATCGCCTGACCCAGGGCACGTTTGCCGATCGCGTCGGCGAGCACGTTCTGCAGGTGATCGACGCGGTTCCAGTCGCGCGGGCCACCGGGTACCCCGTGGAACGCCTCGATCACCGGGTAGGTGCGGTTTGCCTGCGCCGGGTCCGTGTAGGACGGGGGCAGCCACACGATGACCCGCCCGGCGCGGAGGCCCTTCCCGGCGGCCGGACCGAGGCCAGGAACGGTGACGCGGACGAACTGGCCGGTGCGCCCCGGGTTTGCCCGCAGCCGCAGGCTCGCCTGTGTTGCGTTGCGTTGCGCACGATATGTTCGGTCAGCGGTGGCGTTGCGGCGCTGTGCCGCGGGCCCGGTCATCTTGGCCTGGGGACTTGCCCCGGCTTGTGTCTGTCGGCCCTGCACTGGCGGCGTGCCGGTCACGACGCTGGCCAGATCCGTCCAGGTGGTGTAGAACCCGTAGTGGCGGTTCATCAGGCCCGCTACGGCTGCCACTGCCGTGACCACGACCACCACCTGCGTCATCACCCGTAGCAGCACGTGGCGAGCGCCGCCGGCGGCGAGCCGATGCCAGCAGACGATGCTGGTGACCAGCACGGCCGCGGCGAACGCCCACAACCCCCCAACAGTGACGAGCGAGGTCGGGCTCACCGGTTAGCACTCAGCATCTCGGGGGCATGTCCGCCGGCTGCTCTTGAACCGGGTACGGGGCTGCGCCGTTGATTCCGACACGGGGTTATGCGGATCGCCAGATGAGGTGTATTTCCGGGGCCGATTGAGGCCGCTCGCGAAGCACAGCGAGTTCGTGGCGAGGCGATCGAGGGTAGGTGCCGACCCTTACCCGGTGGCGTGCCTGGTAGGCGGGTGTAGGTCAGCCGCCGGCTGTGGCTGTGGCTGTGGCTGTGGCTGTGGCTGTGGCTGTGGCTGTGGCTGTGGCACAGGTTGGGCCCATTGACGACCATGGTCAGCGCCGCGAACGAGCAGCCCCGTACGTTGCGCATGGGGCGGGCCAAGGAGTTGTTGAGCACCTCACCGGCACCGTCCTGGTGGATCCACTGGGAGCGGCCCTCGATGAGAAGTGTCTCGTTCACCTCGGAGGTCGCCACCAGCCATGCCGCGGGCAGAGCCTGAACGTTCTCGCAATACACGAAATGCTGACTGATGGCCTCGAACTGGGACGCTTGATCGGGTTGTCCGAGACCATCCCTCAGGGACTCTTGCGTGGGTGGGTGCATGAATATTCTCTTTCGACGTCTGCCCGGTGGGCCTGTCCCAGCAACGAATCTCCTGACCCCTATGTCAATGTTCACCCGGGGTCACGAGGGTTGAGTGCGAGTAGTCGAAGGGTCGGCTGCGGATACCCGTCCGCGGCCAGCAAGATAACATCTCGATATAAGGCGAACCGCTGCTCCATCAGCCACCGGTCACCGATCCCCGGCCGGTGAACGACCGTGACGGGACGACTGCGACGTAGGCGAAGAGGTAGGACAAGGCCGCGATCTCGATGGCTCGGTCCACGCCCCCACAGCATCAGCAGGCTTGCGCACACGTAGAGGGTGAACAGCGACCAGTACGGGGTACTGAAGCGCTTGTTGATGTCAGAGAACCAGCCGGGGAATATCTCGTCGCACGACCACGAGTACGGCAGTTCCAGCACAGCCATGACCACCGCGTTGACGCTGGTCGCGGTGGTCAGCAGCCCACCGATGCCCACGAGGGTGACCGCAGAACCGCCGAGAATGACGCTGGGTTCGGTCGTGCTGCTGGCGGTTGCGATGGTGACGAAGAGGCCCGCGCCGAGCGTGCCCGCCACCACCGTCGCAATTGCGGCCAGTAGCCCCATGTGCGGACGAGACCTGTGTCGCGATTGCTCGAGACCATTGGTGAGCCTTCCGGATTAGCTGGTGCCGGTTGCGGCGGGGCCCGTCCAGCTCACGCGTGGTCATGTTTTCGTCCCGCAGTTCTTAACAAGGGGCCCCGGGCGTCGTCAAGCCCTCGTGAGCCGGGGACTTCTGTGTTGGCGCGGGCAACCCGGATAGCGTCGGCGGTATGACGGGTGCTCTGGACGGACTGCTGATCGCCGACTTCGGGCGGGTGCTCGCCGGCCCTTACGCCACCATGATGTTGGCCGACCTCGGAGCCGAGGTGGTCAAGGTCGAACAGCCGGGCACTGGCGACGACACGAGGACCTGGGGGCCGCCGTTCGACGAGCGCGGCGTCGCGACCTACTACCTCTCGGTCAACCGCAACAAGCGAAGCGAAGCGCTCGACCTTCGCGCGGCCGACGACCTGGCCAGCGCGAAAGAGCTCGCCGGGCGAGCCGACGTCGTGGTCGAGAACTTCCTACCCGGTGGCATGGACCGCCTCGGCCTCGGCTACGACGCCGTTCGGGCCGTCAACCCGGGCGTCGTGTACTGCAGCATCACCGGGTTCGGCCAGCACAGCGCCCTTGCCGGGTACGACCTGCTGGTGCAGGCGGTCGGTGGGCTGATGTCGATGACGGGCCCCGCCCCGGGTGAGCCGATCCGTGCCGGGGTCGCCGTGGTCGACGTGCTGACCGGTTTGCATGCGACCGTCGGGATTCTGGCTGCGGTACGGCACCGCGACCGCACGGGCGAGGGTCAACGGGTCGATGTGGATCTGATGTCGTGCCTGCTCTCGAGTCTGGTGAACCAGTCCAGCGGCTACCTGCTTGCCGGGACGGTCCCGCAGGCAATGGGTAACCGGCACCCCTCGCTCGTGCCGTACGAGGTGTTCGCCGCCCGTGACAAACCGTTGGTCATCGCCTGCGGCAACGACCGCCAGTTCCGCTGTCTTACATCGGTGCTGGCCAGAGAAGACCTTGCGCAGGACGAGCGTTACGCGACCAACACGGCCCGGGTGAATAACCGCGACGAACTGGTCCCGTTGCTGAACACGCTCCTGAGGTCGGCTGATGCAGCCGACTGGGCAGCGCGTATGTCGGCTGTCGGAGTGCCGGCCGGGCCGGTGAACAATCTCGCAGAAGCGTTCGTGTACGCGCAGACGCAGGGGCTCACCCCCGTTGTGGACTGCGATGGCGTCGCCCAGGTCGCCAACCCGATCCGACTCTCCAAGACCCCTGTCGCCTACCGCAGTGCCCCACCGGTGCTCGGAGGTTCGGGAACGTCTGCATAACCGGAGGTCGAGTCGGGTAGGTCACGTGAGCACGCGATCGACTCGACGAAGGAGCAACACCATGGAGCAGCTCGGTACCAGGAAGATCCTCGTGATCACCACCAACTACGGCATCGAGCAGGACGAACTCGTCGTGCCCGTCGCGAAGCTCACGGAGGCCGGAGCCCAGGTGACCGTCGCCGCAGTCGAGAAGGGCTCGATAGCGACTCTCGTCGGAGACAAGGACCCGGGCCAGGACGTTGCGGCCGACGTTGCGCTCGCAGATGTAGACGCAGCCGGCTACGACGCGTTGCTCATTCCAGGCGGAACCATCAACGCCGACACACTGCGCACCACGAGCGCCGCGACTGCCCTGGTGACCGCGTTCGCGAATGCGGGGAAGGTGGTCGCCGCGATCTGCCACGGGCCGTGGGTGCTGGTCGAAGCGGGCGTGCTCGGGGGCAAGACGCTGACCTCTTTCGAATCGGTGGCCACCGACATCAGGAACGCAGGCGGCACGTGGGTAGACCAGGCAGTGAAGGTATGCCCGTGCGAGGGCTGGACGCTGATCACCTCGCGTACCCCGGACGACTTGGAAGAGTTCGTACCCGCTATTGCGGATGCGTTGAAGTGAGCCACCTGGGATAAAACACGGCGACGCATTATTTGCTGGGATTTACCTGGTAGCCACCCTTTTGCACCAACTCAATCGTGGTTTAGTAACGATTCAGCATCGTGCATCCATTGGTTCGGTAATTACTCCTAGTTTGAGTGCGTTCACCGCATCTTCGAGAGGCTATCCATGACCGGCACCACACCCCTTGAGTCCGCTCCGAGCGAGGGCAAGGGTCTGCAGGGCGGCGCGCTGGGCGTCATCTCCAGCGTCGTCATCGGCGTCGCCTCGACTGCCCCGGCGTACAGTCTCGCCGCGACACTCGGCTTCATTGTCGTCGGTGTCGGAGTGCAAGCACCGCTGATCGTCATCTTGGCGTTCATCCCGATGCTCTTCACAGCGATCGGCTACCAGGAACTCAACAAGGCCGACCCCGACTGCGGGACGACGTTCACCTGGGCGACCCGCGCGTTCGGCCCGAAGACCGGGTGGATCGGCGGCTGGGGCATCATTGCCGCCGACATCCTGGTGATGGCGAGCCTCGCGCAGGTGGCGGGGCAGTACGGGTTCCTGCTCTTCGGCGCCGACAAGATCGGTCGCGACCCCACGAGTGGGTGGGTGCTTCTGGTCGGAGTTATCTGGATCATCGTGATGACGTTGATCTGCTACCTCGGCACCGAGCTCTCGGCCCGGCTCCAGCAGGTGCTGCTCACGATCGAGCTGGTTGTTCTCGTTCTCTTCGTCGTCATCGCGCTATTCCGTGTCTACACGAACAACGCGGTCTCGACGTCGATCAAGATCCAGTGGTCGTGGTTCAACCCGCTCCAAATCGACAGTTTCTCGACCTTCTTCCGTGGCCTGCTGCTGATGCTCTTCATCTACTGGGGCTGGGACAGCGCCGTGTCGGTGAACGAGGAGACCGCCGACCCGGGCAAAACGCCCGGCCGCGCGGCGATCATTTCCACGGTGATGCTGGTCGTCACCTACACCCTGGTGACATTGGCGGCGCAGTCCTACGCAGGTGTGGGTGACAAGGGCATCGGCCTGGGAAACACCGACAACTCCAGCGACGTGCTGTCGGTGCTCGGCAAAGCGGTCTTCGGTAGCGGCACTTTCGGGAGCATCATGACCCACGTGCTGATCCTGATGGTGCTCACCTCGGCGGCCGCGTCCACCCAGACCACCATTCTGCCGACGGCCCGCACAGCGCTGTCGATGGGCGTCTACCGGGCGCTGCCGAAGCGGTTCGCTGAGGTCCACCCCACGTTCAAGACCCCCACCTGGGCCACCCTCGGCTTCGGTGGAATCTCGATCGTGCTGTACGTCATCCTGAACTACACCGCGAACGCGGCGAACGTCATCGCGGACTGTGTGACGGCGCTCGGCATGATGATCGCGTTCTACTACGGCCTGACCGGGTTCACCTGCGCCTGGTACTACCGCAAGACGTTCCGCAATTCCGCGCGTGACCTGTGGATGCAGGGAATCCTGCCGACTCTCGGCGGCATCATCATGTACTTCGCACTGGCATGGAGCCTGCACGACAACTGGCTCAGCCCCACCAAGGACGCGGCCGCGTCCTACACCGGCCTCAACGTGCCTGGCCTGGGCTGGGTGGTCGGCGGCGCGTTCGTCCTCGGAGTCGGGACCATGATCATCGGCGTGATCATCATGTTCATTCTCATGCGCACCCAGCCGCCCTTCTTCCGTGGCGAAACCCTGAACCGCAACACCAAGACACTCGTCCCGGATGTCGCCGAACTGGCGGTTCCGCCAGACCTCGCCTGATCTCAGGCCTCGGCGTCCTCGGCGAGTTTCTTGTGGATCTGCGCCATATCGAGGCCGCGCACCTGCTGGATCAGGTCGGTGAGCATCGGCTTGGTCATTGCCCCCGGCTGGGCGAAGACCATCACGCCGTCACGGAACGCCATCACCGTCGGGATCGAGCTGATGTTCAGCGCCTGGCCGAGTGCAGGTTCGGCGTCGGTATCGACCTTGCCGAAGGTGATGTCGTCGTTCTCACCGGACGCCTGCTCGAAGACGGGGCTGAACTGCTTGCACGGGCCGCACCACTCGGCCCAGAAATCGATCAGCACGATGCCGTCGGTCTTGACGGTGTCGGTAAAGGTGTCGGTGGTCAGTGTTTTCGTTGTCCCGGTGCTCATGCTGCTCCTCGCTCAGGTTCGTGTGGGTCTCGCACGGTGCAGCGTCGGGCGGACCGGGAAGATTCCGGGGTGCGGGGCGCTGCTGGTCAGCGCTGGGACCTGGTCGGTGCGACAGTGGTGGTCATGACAACTGAACAAGTCCTCGACGGTTGGGAACAGTCGGTATTCGAGGCCGATGGACGGACCCACCCGACCTACCGCCGCGGGAGCGGGCCGGGCGTCATCGTCATTCACGAGATCCCGGGCATGACGCCTGAGGTGATCGCTTTCGCACAGGAAGTCGTCGACGCCGGCTTCACCGTCGTGATGCCGCATCTGTTCGGTGACCCCGGTCGGCCGGTCAGCGCCGGGTACGCCGCGTCGGTCGCGACGAAGTTGTGCGTCAGCAAGGAGTTCACGACATTCGCGACCGGTCGCACCAGCCCGATCGCAGGGTGGCTGCGCGGACTGTCGAGGTCACTGCACGAGGAACTCGGCGGCGTCGGCGTCGGAGTGGTCGGCATGTGCTTCACCGGTGGTTTCGCGCTCGCGATGATGGTCGACGAGTCGGTCGCTGCGCCCGTGCTCGCGCAACCGTCGCTGCCGTTCCCCGTGGGCAGTCGCCGCGGCGCGGACCTCGCGCTCAGCGCTGCGGACCTTGCTGCGGTGAAGACGCGTGCTGCCGCCGGGTGCGCCGTCCTCGGGTTGCGCTACGAGGGTGACAAGGCAGTCGGCACGCGTTTCGCAACGTTGCACCGCGAACTGGGGAACGCCTTCACCGCGGTGCAGTTCCCGGGGTCCAAACACTCCACGCTGACGGCGCACCGTCAGCAGGAGGGTGTCGACAAGGTGCTCGCCTTCCTGCGCGACCGGTTGCTCGCGGCTACCTAGGCTGAGGCTGTGACATCTGCCGACAACACGCCGCCGATCCTCGACCTGCTGAGGGCACGTAGTTCACCGTCGGTGTTCGACCCGCACCACGACCTGACGGACGAAGACCTGGCGTCTTTGCTCGAAGCCGCGCGGTGGTCGCCGTCGTGCGGCAACGCCCAGCCGTGGGCGTTCATGGTCGCCCGTCGCGGCGACGCAACTCATCACCGACTGGTTGCCGCGCTCAGCCGTGGCAACTCGGGTTGGGTGCCATCGGCGAGCGTCGTCCTGGTGTCGATGGCGCGCACCACCCCCGACAGGAAACCGATGTTCGCGGACTACGCGCGCTACGACCTGGGACAGGCCGCCGCTCACCTGTGCGTGCAGGCTGCGTCAATGGGGTTGGGCGTGCACCAATTCGCCGGGTTCGACCACGACGCGCTCGCGGCGGACTACGCGGTGCCGTCCGAGTGGACCGTCCTGTCGGGCATCGCCATCGGTCGCCCATGGCCGGTCGCGGAGCGCGACGGCGTCGACCCTTCAACCGCAGAACGGGAATTGCGAGAGCGTAGGCGGAAGCCGTTGTCCGAGCTGGCTTTCGGCAGCAGCTTCGGCCAATCACTCGACCTGCACGCACCCTGACCTTGTCGCGCGCCGTGCCATCAGTTCAACCCTACTGGCCCACCTGACACGCCATCGCCATCGTTGTGGTGCGGTGCTCGCGCGATGTGGACCTCAACGCCTCGATCTTGGAACGCCTGGACAGTCTCGTTATCGGCCTGCCAATCGGTCACCAGATGAGCGATCTGATCAGTAGGGACAGTCCGACACATCGTGTCGATACCCAACTTGGTGTGGTCCGCGAGGACGACGGTCTCAGTTGCGGCATTGGCAATTGCCCGGTCAGAACTCGCCACCATCATGTTCGGCGTCGACAACCCGTGGTCGACACTCAAGCCGTTTCCTGACAGGAACGCACGATTCAGCCGGAGGCCCGCCAGGTTGCGCTCGGTGTCGGACCCGACGAGGGCGAAGGTCGCACCGCGCAGCGTGCCGCCGGTCACGATGACCTCGACGGAACTTCCGGCCAATTTCTCGGTCACCAACAAAGAGTTGGTGACCACCGTGAGGTCTCGAAACCCCACCAGACGCTGTGCGAGGGCCTGAGTGGTGCTACCCGCGCCCAGCAGGATCGCGTCGCCTTCTCCCACCAGTTCTGCAGCGGCAGCGGCAATAGCGATCTTCTCCTGGGCCGCCACGGATGATTTCTGCAGGTAGCTCAACTCGTGGGTGAGGTCACTGGGCAGCACGGCACCCCCATGCCGGCGCCGTAACAGGTTCTCCTGCTCCAACGAGCGCAGATCACGTCGAATGGTGACCTCGGAGGACCCTGTCATGTCGACCAGGGATCGCAGCGACACGACCCCCCTGGATCTGACCGATTCCAGGATGGCCTCGCGCCTCTCTGCTGCGATCATTCTTCTCGTCCTCACGGGTGCATTGCGGTTGAGTAGACCGTACCCGGCTGACGGGTTGATGATCGAAAACGATCATTACCGAACTGTTATCCGATCGATATTGACCGATGTCGCTCGTTTGTGTTGAATGGTGATACGCCGCATCATGACGGCGCCCACTTGGAAGAGGAAACGCGATGACTCGACGAGCTCCATGGAATCTGCGGTCGGTAGGAGTGGCAGCCGCGGCAGCCACGATGGTCATCGCTACTGCGGGATGCACCAAGAGCAGCAGCTCGGGCAGCACCGCGTCCGCTGTCAGCAGCCCCAGCAGTAGCGGCGGCAGTTCGTCGTCGTCCGCCGGCGGCGGAGCACAGCAGACGGACACGGCGTCTGGTAAAACGTGCGCCTACACCAAGTACGGGGCACCCAAGCTGGACCTGAAGACCACGACGGTCGGCTTCTCCCAGTCCGAATCGACGAGCAATCCGTTCCGCGCGGCTGAGACCACGTCGATCACCGACGAGGCCAAGAAGCTCGGCATCAAGCTCATCCAGCGCAACGCCAACGCCAACGTGTCCCAGCAGAACACCGACATCCAGGACATGATCTCCCAGGGTGCGAAGGTGCTGATCGTCGCTCCGGAGAACTCTGCAGGGCTGACGCCGGCGCTGAACGCAGCCAAGGCCAAGAAGATCCCCGTCCTCACTATCGACCGCACAGCCAACGGCACTGTGTGCAGCGATTTCATCGGTTTCATCGGTTCTGACTTCACCGGTCAGGCCAAGATCGCCGCGAACGACCTCGGCGGCGCACTGGGCGGCAAGGGCAACGTCGCCGTTCTGCAGGGGACCTCCGGCAACAACGTCGCCACCGAGCGCACCAACGGCTTCAGCAGCGAGCTCAAAGCGAAGTTCCCCGGGATGAAGATCGTCGCCTCCCAGACCGCGAACTTCGACCAGGCAACCGGTCAGAAGGTCATGGAGCAGATGTTGCAGAGCAACCCGAACATCACCGGCGTGTACGCCGAGAACGACACCATGGCTCTCGGTGCAATCCAGGCGATCCGTTCTGCGGGCAAGGTGCCGGGCAAGGACATCAAGATCGTCAGCATCGATGGCACCCGACAGGCCGTCAAGGACGTCGCCTCCGGTGTCATGGTGGCTGATGTCGAGACCAATCCCCGGTTCGGTCCGCTCGCCTTCTCCACGCTGCAGAAGTTCTACACCTCTGCTGGGACCTCGCAGAAGGTCATCATCAAGGACGGGCACTTCACCAAGGCCAACGCCAAGCAGGCTCTGAACAACGGCAGCGTCTACTGATCCGCAGTTCTTTCGTTCACTGCGGTGGGTCCGGCGGTGCGGGGCCCACTGCGATCGGAAAGGCCGTGATGCCAGTTACATCAGATGTCGTGCTCCGTCTGGACGGGGTCAGCAAGTCCTTTCCCGGCGTCCGCGCACTGCGCGATGTATCACTTGAGCTTCACGCGGGGGAGGTCCATGCGCTGGTCGGCGAGAACGGTGCCGGCAAATCCACGCTGATCAAGATCTCCACCGGTGTCTACACCGTCGATGAGGGTCAGGTGAGCCTGTTCGGAGAGCCGGTGAACTTCAACAACCCCCTGGAGGCGCAGGCCGCAGGTGTGTCCACCATCTATCAGGAGGTCAATCTGATCCCGTTGATGAGCGTGGCACGTAACCTCTACCTCGGCCGCGAACCGCGCCGTTTCGGTCTGATCGACACCGCCAAGATGAACCGTGACGCCCGCCTCCGGCTGCTTGAGTTCGGTATCGACGTCAACCCCACCCGACCGCTGCGATCCCTGGCACTCGGCACCCAGCAGATGGTCTCGATCGCCCGGGCAGTGGAGATCGATGCCCGCGTGGTGATCATGGATGAACCCACGTCGTCTCTGGAGCAACGAGAGGTCGAGACCCTCTTCGGCGTCATTGGGCGGCTCGCCGCTGCCGGTATCGCCATCCTTTACGTCAGTCATCGAATAGAGGAGCTGTACCGCATCTGCAACCGGGTGACCGTGATGCGCGACGGTGGGGTGGTGGGCTCGTCCGCCATGGCCGACATCAGCCGCCTCCAACTGGTCTCGATGATGCTGGGCCGGGATGCCAGTGAGCTGCAACAGCACGGGACTACGGCTTTCACCGAGAACGAAGTGGTGGCGGACGACGTCATCCTGAGCGCGCAGGGTCTGGTCGCACGCCACGCCCTCGACGACGTCTCGGTCGAGGTATGCCGGGGGGAGGTCGTAGGCCTCGGTGGTCTACTCGGGGCCGGCCGCAGCGAGACTGCGAGAGCGATCGTCGGCGCGTTGGACACCGAGGCCGGCGTCGTGAGCGTCAACGGCACCCGACTGCGCAGGCGCTCGCCGGCAGCAGCCATCAACGCCGGAATCGCAATGCTGTCGGAGGATCGCAAACTGGACGGCATCGTGCCCGGTCTGTCCGTGCGGGAGAACATCGTCCTCGCAGCACTGCCGCGGTTGTCCCGCTTCGGCCTGGTCAACCGGGCCAAGCAGGACGAGATCGTGTACTTCTTCATCGACCGGCTGAAGATCAAGGTGTCCGGTCCCGAGCAGCGGGTGTCGGACCTGTCCGGTGGCAATCAGCAGAAGGTGCTGCTCGCGAGGTGGCTGTGCCTGCAACCCAAGGCCCTCCTGCTGGACGAGCCGACCCGCGGCATCGACGTGGGGGCCAAGGCCGAGGTGCAGGGCCTGATCGACGAACTCGCCCGGGACGGTCTCGCCGTACTGCTCATCTCTTCAGATCTCGAAGAGTTGATCGAGGGCTCGCACCGGATCGTCGTCCTCAAGGAGGGAAAGATCATCGACACCCTGACGGGCGATGGCGTGACCGACGCCAACCTGATGCGCACCCTCGCCACTGAAATTCCTGCGACCCCGTCCGAAGCCCGTGCGACCCCCTCCGCAGGCTTTACACCGGGTAAGTCCGCAGACGTGAAGGACCCCTCATGACGACCGCGGTCGCCGCCAAGACCACGACCAACGCGATCGGTCGTCGGCGGTGGGCCAGCCTGACCGCGAAGTACGGCGTCTACGGCGGAATCATCGTGTTGATCGCGGTCAACATTTTCATCTCGACCGATTTCGTCAGCCTGTCCAACCTGCGCGTGCAGCTCTACCAGGCGGTCCCGGTGCTGATCGTGGCTCTCGGGATGGCGCTGGTCATCGGCACCGAGGGCATCGATCTGTCGGTCGGCGCGGTAATCGCGCTGTCGTCGTCGATCCTGCCGCTCTACCTCGGCTACGGGGTGTGGGTCTCCATTGCGCTGGCCATCCTGGCCGGAGGGGTCGCCGGGTTGATATCCGGCAGTCTTGTCGCGTTCGCCAGAGTGCAGCCGATCGTGGCGACCCTGGCGATGATGATCGGGCTGCGCGGCCTTGCCGTGATCATGAACGGCGCATCGGCCAAACCCATCGATGACATGACGCTGCTCGATCTGGGTCTGACCGGGTGGCTGAGCCTGCCCACGATGGCCTATGTCGCTGTTGTCCTGGTGGCGATCGTGGCGTTCGTGATGCGGCGTACGACAGTGGGTCGGAACTTGGTCGCCGTCGGTGACAACCCGTCGGCAAGTTTCCTGTCCGGTCTGCCGGTGCGTCGGATCCTCTTGGCCGTCTACATCGCGTCGGGCATGCTCGCCGCCATCGCAGGCATCCTCATCGCGGGTCACGGTGCCTACGCCGATCCGGCCAACTACGGCCTGAACTACGAACTGTTGGCCATTACCGCCGTCGTCGTGGGAGGTACGCCCCTGAGTGGGGGACAGGTGCGGGTGATCGGAACCGTCGCCGGAACGATCTTCATGCAGTTGGTGACCGCAACCCTCGTGCAGAACAACGTCAAGAACTCCTACGCGCAGATGATCGAAGCCGTGATCATCTGTATTGCCGTATTCGTTGCTCGGGAAAGCGCTAGCCGATGAGCCAGCAGATGACCTCACCCGCCGACGCGGTGGAGACGTCCGGGGTGAAAGAGACCCGGAGCGAGCGCATCTTCTCGCTGCTGCAACGCCAGGGTGGGCTCGCGGTTCTGGTGCTCGTCGTCGTTCTCTCCAGCATCTTCTCCTCGGGTTTCGCCTCGAGCGGAAACTTCTCCACGATTCTGGTCGGGACGTCGTACATATCACTGCTCGCCCTGGCCGAGACGTTTGTGATCATCACCGGCGGGATCGACCTGTCCGTCGGGTCGATGTTCGCGCTCGGTGGAGTCCTTGCCGCGTGGGGGATGAACCACGGCGGCAGTGGTGTGGCCCTGCTGCTGCCGATCGTCGTCGGCGTCGTCATCGGCGCAATCCAGGGCTCGCTCATCGCGTATGCACGGCTCGCGCCGTTCATCGTCACCTTGGCGGGTCTGCTGTTCGCTCGCGGACTGTTGCAGGCAATCAGCAACGAGGGGTCGAAGACCTACCTCATCCCAGGGGGCTCGTTCTTCGCTTTCGTCGGCGACGGCATCTGGCGGCCGATCATCACCGCTGTCATATTGTTCGCGCTCGGCTCGGTGCTCCTGACCCGCACCAGGTTCGGTCAAGCGCTCTTCGCGTTGGGCGGCAGCGAGAACGCAGCACTGCTGATGGGGATCCGGGTGAAACGCACCAAGGTCGCGTTGTACGTGCTGTCGGGCACCCTCGCTTCGGTTGCCGGGATGCTCAACGCGTCGCGTTTGCAGTCCGGTGTAAGCAACATCGGGGTCGGTTACGAACTGACCGCCATCGCTGCGGTGGTGATCGGCGGCACCATTCTGACCGGTGGGTCCGGCTCGGTCTACGGCACGGCCGCCGGCGTGCTGCTGCTCGCAGTGATCCTCAATCTGATCGGGGTGCACCTGTCCAAATACGGCTCGTCCGCCTCGGATCTGGTCAACGGTGGGTTCCTGATGCTCGTGGTCGTGCTGCAGTCGTTCCTGGCCCGACGCCGTGAACTATGACGTTCCGGAGAAACGACGTACGGCGAACTGCTTACAACCTGGCCGATGGTCGTGACATCTTCTACTACGACGAACGTATGGGACTTTCGCATCCGCACCTCGACCCGCGGGACCTGCCTGCCGTGACCTTACGGTCGCAGGCCCGGTGGGACCCGCTGTTACGGGAGTGGGTCGCCATCGCATCCCATCGGCAGGACCGGACGTACGAGCCTGCCGACACTGCGTGCCCGCTGTGCCCCAGCGGACCGGATCGAGCCACCGAGGTGCCGTCGCAGGACTACGACGTGGTCGTTTTCGCGAACCGTTTCCCGTCGTTCGCTGATGACGCGGCTCCGGTTCCCGACACGGTCGACAGCGAGCCGTTGTTGGGCCGAATGCGGGGTTCGGGCCGGTGTGAAGTGGTGTGCTTCAGCCCGGAGCACGGCGCCAGCCTTGCAGACGTGTCACCCCGGCGGATGCGAACTGTCCTGGATGCCTGGGCTGACCGGACCAGCGCTCTCAACCAGATGCAGGACGTGGCGCACGTTTTCCCGTTCGAGAACCGGGGAGCCGAGATCGGGGTGACCCTCAGCCACCCCCATGGGCAGATCTACGGTTATCCGTTCATCACGCCATGGACGGAACGGATGCTCACCGCCTGCGCGCACCATCATCGCCAGCACGGCACCAATCTCTTCCAGGACCTGTTGCGCGCCGAACAACGCACAGGCACGAGGGTGGTCACCAGATCGGAGCACTGGACGGCCTTCGTCCCCGCCACCGCCCGGTGGCCGATGGAGGTGCACATGTACCCCAACCGTCGGGTGCGTGATCTACCCGAGCTCGACGACACACAACGGGACGACTTCGCGCAGGTCTACCTGGACCTGCTGCACCGGCTCGACAGGCTGTACGACATGCCGCTGCCCTACGTGTCCGGCTGGCACCAGGCGCCTGCACGCTCGAACCGGGAGCACGCCTATCTGCACCTGCGACTGCTCTCCAATCGCCGCAGTAGGACGAAGTTGAAGTACGCGGCCGGCTCGGAGAGCGGGATGGGCGTCTTCATCAACGACATTGCGCCCGAACTCCAGGCTGCCGCTCTTCGGGAGGTTGCCCCACGGTGAGCAGAACGTTCGAAAGCGCATACGGGCGACCCTCGCAACGGACCTGGTTTGCCCCTGGGCGGGTGAACCTTATCGGCGAACACACCGACTACAACAAGGGTTTCGCGCTTCCGATGGCGCTGCCGCTGGGAGTGCGCGTCGAGGCCGCTCGGGGAACAGACGCGGTCGTGCGGGTCCGTGTCTGCTCAGCATCCCGGTGGGGTGGTGACTGCTGACATCGAGAACCTGAGGCCCGGCAGCGTCCGAGACTGGGCGGCATACGCGGTCGGTGTGCTGTGGGCGCTGCGCGAGGAGGGGCACCGGTTGGGCGGTGTTGATCTGCTGATCGACGGCGAGGTGCCAGTTGGTGCAGGGTTGTCCTCCTCGGCCGCTCTGGAATGCGCACTCGTCTGCGTCATCAACGATCTCTTCGACCTCGGGTGCAGCGTCAATGACCTGATCCGGATCGCCCGCCGCGCTGAGAACGACTATGTCGGCGTCCCTACCGGGGCACTGGATCAGACGGCGTCGATGATGTGCCACCCGAATCAGGCGCTCTTCATCGATTTTCGATCCATGTACACGCGCCTGATCCCGTTTGATTTGAGCACGGCGGGTCTGGCGTTGCTGGTCATCGACACTCGCGCACCGCACCGCCTGATGGACGGGGAATACGCCACTCGGAGAGCAGAGTGCACGCGCGCGGCGGCCCTGTTAGGCAGGACTTCGATGCGCGATGTCGACATTGCAGACCTCGCGAAGGCCGGGGCCGAACTCACAGATTCCGTGCTGCGGCAGCGGATGGCTCACGTCGTCACCGAGAACGCCCGCGTGTTGAGCGCGGTGCGGCTGCTCGACACCGGAGAGGATCTTCGTGAACTCGGGCCGTTGCTGACTGCTTCACACCTGTCCTTGAGCAGGGACTACGACGTGTCGTGTCCCGAACTCGACGTGGCCGTCGAGGCTGCGTTGGGTGCAGGCGCGTGCGGTGCCCGAATGACGGGCGGTGGCTTCGGCGGTAGCGCCATCGCCCTGGTCGAAGAAGTCGACCAGGGCGATATCGGTGAATCGGTCCGGCGGGCGTTCAAAAACGCCGATTTGGCGGAGCCGGCAGTCTTTGCAGTACAACCGAGTCCCGGGGCACACCGGATGAATGTAAGTGCCTGAGCGACTACCAGTTCTGCGACCC
>JAABUM010002417.1_pt1 | contig 25032 bp, 43 predicted proteins | sample 5559161 | NCBI WGS metagenome assembly JAABUM01 (sample SAMN10711868, study PRJNA513369) | rock metagenome | isolation source: Antarctica rocks | place: Antarctica: Victoria Land, Siegfried Peak nord
CCCCTAGCCTGCTATCGGGCACCTGACCGTGTATGCCTGATGCTCTACAGATAAACTCTCGCGCTGCCGCAGCCCAACTGCCTGCCGCTCTGCTCGGACGTGTGCTGGACTGCTGCTGCTGCGCCGCTATCGCCTGCACTGCCTTGAGGTATGCATGACAGTCATATAAAACAGCTTTCGGGGAGCCGTTAGGCTCTATGAAAGCTTGCCCCTGACGATATTCTGCAGTCTTCACCCCTGCTGCCCACGGTCAGGTCAGCCCTCTATTCTTTTCCAGACTGCTTGGGACAGCCACCGGCCCTACAACACCCTGATCAAGACTGCTTGAGTGCGTAATGCCCGGCTTGCACAGTGATCCACGTTTCCGCTTGTGTAATAACAGCACCTGCACGAGTCCGCACGCTGATGTCTCGGCGGATGCCTGCGGGTGTGCCAGCTGGCAACACCATTTCATGTGAAATTTTCCAGCAGCGCGACACTTCACGTTGCCTGCATGCGCAGCGATGCAGCACTCTGCCGCATCAGCTGTGCTACTGGTGGCCTTGACACTCTGTGCTGCTTCCGTCGCTCAGGTGATCTGGCGTCCATTTCCTTGACTTCTGTCAGTTCCTGACAGGATCGCAGCGGCTCTGTGCATCATGTTCCAACGCTCTGCACAATAAAATCGTGCATGCTAGATGCTTTGCGCATATTTTGCGCCCCTGTCTTGCACGGAGGTTTGACCAACTGGCAGTGCGTCCCCTACTGCTTATAGAGTGCGACAGCGGCCCTGACGCAATCACCTGCAGTCTTGGCTGAATGCTTGCCATTTACAGACGGAATTTACAGCTCTGGGGATCGGTGACGCGGCATTCCGCACGGCATTCGCATCCAAATGAGGCGCCGTCCGGCTGCTCGCAGGCCGCACCATGTGTGCCTTATCTCAGCAACTACACGGCCACCATATCGAATCTGTCCATCTTCACGTCCTTCCTCCAGACCTTCGAGCAAGTGGGCGTTGACACGGCGCCGTCGGCGGGGTTCACGGCATTCGCACCGACGGACAACGCATGGGGGCGCATAGAACAGATCTTGAGTGAGTGGCGCCACTCTGAGCAGCGCACTGCCAGTGACATCACGCATGCATGCAAGACCTGCTTCTGTGTTGCAGGTCAAACAAATCAGATCAATTCATATCGTTACACAAGTCGTGTCTCCTGCCATACTCACCTGCGCCTGGCATGCGCGCACTTGCAGCGACCAGCGTCGGCGGAAATGACAGCGTGGTTACCAGTCAGGAGGCCGACATACTGCTCACTGTGGGACTGTACCATCTCACGAGCCGAGCCCAGAGCAGGTCGGCGTTCCTGGCTGACGGCAGCGCGCAGACGGCGCTGGGCGTCCTCACGGGTGCACCTGTGGCGAGACCTGCTCACAAAGTTGATTGCAGTATCGCAAGAATGTATGTTTGTTCCGGTTGCACCTGCCCCGCTTTGCATTGGCGAGGGTGTGTCTACATCACACCAAGTCAGGTGTTGAGTGAAGCTGGTGTCGGAACACCCTTACGTGCGGACCCTGCAGGGCTGAACGTCTCGCTCTACTTTGAGCAGATCAGAGGGGAGGTGCGGAACGTTTCCATTACAGCACCTTTTTCATCACAGCACCCACTTGCTTTGGCGCTGCATACATAATCGTCTAATTGCTCATGACGATGTGAAACTCTTTCGCTGCTGCCTATTGCAGATACAAGTGGAGGGGATACCCTTTGGAAATGCAGCGCCGCTGTCGACGCGAGAACGTGTGTGCGACACTTATGTGTACACTATTGACCAAGTCATGCAGCCGACGACCAGCCTGGCGCAGACGCCGGGCTTCTCAGAAATCAGTGAGTGCAAAACCGCTGTTTGGCAGCGAGAGCGCATGTTTGCTTCTGCAAATGTATGCGCGTGCTGCAGGTTGACGGAAGGCCCCATGCCTTTCATGCGCGCTTGCCGGCGCAACTGACTTGGGCACCCTCCTGACGAGGAGGCTCCAACCGTACTGACAGTTGCTGTGCACTGCAACTGCAGTTTCGGCGGCAGCGGCGCCATCAGGCGCGCCGGTTCCAGTCAGCGACATCTTCACGCTGCCGCTGCCGCCGGACACGCCGGGCATCTCAGTCACTGCCACAGGCCCGGCGCTGGGGCCCCTTTCCACCAACGCGTCTTCGAACATCAACGGCGACAATCTTGTGGCGCCCGCCACGGCGCCAGCAAATGCACCGGCGCCGGCGCCGCAGGCGGCGCCACCGCTCAGAAGAGGCGGCGGCGCGGCCACAGTTTTGGCCGGTCTGGCAGCAGCGGGGCTCGCGGCAGCGGTATTGCAGACGCTTTGATGTTCGTGGCAGGGTGGAAGTTTCGTGAACCTACATACAAACTTAACGACCTGGTTGTTAGGGTATCGTGATTTTCCTGCAGGTTGCGAAGTTGGTATAACCATTCGTGCTTCACATTGCAGTTCGGCTTTAATTTTGGTACTTGCAGAATTGATTGCTGAAACAGATTGGGACGTGCGACAAAATATCAAGGCTACAGATCGGCATCGAGCCACAGTATCACCTCGACAAACCTCGCACTCTTCTCAAAGCCATCAGTGCCGCGGCTGCAGCCATCCTAGCAGTACATCGTTGACGAGGGCGGGATTGTCGTCGTGGACGCAGTGGTTCTGGCCTGCGCACATCCATGCCAGATTTTTCCAAGGATTTCCGGTCTTCCAATATATATTCAGACTGCAGGACTGCTGGCATCGTCATAGCATCTCTGCGGACAGATGTGTGGCAATATCCCACGCACCTGCGAGCTCCCTGAACTCGGTGTCCTCCCGGGTCGCCGGCAGCGCCTTGAAGAGCTGGCCCACAGGACCGTCCAGGGGCGTAAATACGTCGCTGTCGCCCCAAAGCACCAGCAGCGGCCCGCTGACGGACGGCAGCAGCTGCGCCGGCGGCGGTCCCGGGGGCCCTGCGCCGAATACACGACATTAGGTTGGGCGGGAACGATTTCTGTCAGTTGAAGGAGCGCCTTTGTTGTCTCGCGCCCAGGACACTCACTGCAGTGATTAGAGGCAGCTGTCTCCGTCCAGGGCTCAACACAAGCGTGCACGAAGCTATGCCCTGTCAGAGCAAGCATGCGGAGAACTGCCAATGTGATAATAAGGGCAGCGCCAAACCTGTGATGATGCTCACGAAGGCATCCAGGGCGCCGACATCATTTGACGGATCGAAGAGCATGTCCACCAATGCGTCATCCACCGCTTCCTCGTCCATGTACACATTCTGCAGGCGGAAGATGTATGCTGTAGTGGGCTCTGAGGGAAAGGCTTCCACCCCAGCGCTTGCAGCATCTTCGATCAGATCGGAAGTGCGGGGACTGCGGGTGCCTGGGCGCGTAGAGGACGCCACTTGGCAGTGTACCAGCGACTGCCAGCGTAGCTGAGGCAGGCACAGGTGGCAAACTCGGCTGGCTGTCTCACACTGCATGCATACTAAAGCTCTACAGGCAGGCTCGCGCAGGCAACCCTATCTGTCTGGACGCCTCCACAGCTGTGCCCACCTTTAGCACAGTCCGCAGGTTGTCTTTGCTCCGGAAGCGGTCGAACAGGTAGCGCGCGATGCGTGGCTTGGACAGCAGGAAGTCTATCGCCCAGAACAACGGCAACGCTAGCCTGATGCGCCAGTCTTGTGTGATGGCCTTGTTGTTCAGACCTGCCGCGTTGGTGTTCATCTGTTGGTGAGCGGCTTCCGAAGGATTGCGGGCACTATATATGCACTGTTCTCAATAGCAGAGACGAATTGGCTTCAGCCTCGCTGACCCACCTCCGGAGCAGTTCACCAGGACCGTGCCGGCAATCCTCTCAGCTGACGCCTCTGCATTGACCTGCGCCGCAAAACCGAAAGTGTGTTCCGAAAGCATGGTGGCAAACAGGGATGCACTTGATACAAGGGCAAACAAAGGAAGACGAGTGGGTCATGGGACCCCGTGCCGAGTGACTGCCTGCGTTTGCAGTGGCACAAGACAAGACCGCACCGTCAGACACACCAGGCTGCCGACGCTGTTTCCGACTAACACGGCGGGCTGGTCGACGAAATCGGCCAAGAAGTCCCTCACGAGCTCCGCCCAGCTGCGTCGAGATGGACTCGATCATTGAAAAGGGCTAGATGAACCATCTGCGCACACCAGGACGCTGCGAAAGACATGCACTTTTGCATCTTGCTCACAGCTCGATGGTGTAGCCGAGCTGGGGCTTGTCTGAGGCGCCCTGCCCCAGGAGATCCAGCGCCCACACCTGCGCAGCTGGTTCGTCGCGTGTGATAGTGCGCAGCCTAGAGAGAGAGAGGCATGTTCTACATGGCATGTACACACACCTGGTAGCCTGCTGCTGCCAGCGCCGGAATGTTCTTCTTCCAGTGCCCAATGGATGCGCCGAAGCCGTGGACCATCAGGATCGGCTTGCCGCACCCTGCCACCTGCACTCCAGAAGTGCCGTACGTCACGCAAAGTGAGCTCAGCCGGGATGTGACAGCGCACTCTATGGTCAAGAGCGCCTTAGTGCGGCATGGTGCCACCACCGACACAGCAGGGCGCGCAGGGTGCATCGGCCATCGAGTGGCTGTTGGACCTATCAACACACCGCATAGTTGATCTTGTGCGACCGCCAGCGCCAGCTGTGTGTCGTGTATGGCTGCGCCGCCGGGGCATCGTCTGCTGGTGTCTGAATGCCCACCGCGGACGCTGAGCAGACCGTCTGGAATTTGGCGGTACAGTAGAACGGCTGTGCTGCTGCACGACGCTGCCTCCTGTTTGTAGCATGGCTGACGCCACATGGCCGATGCCGCTGCGGCGACAGGCGGTGAGCTGGCGGGCATTGGCAATGGTGCTGCAGCAGCGGTCCTGGCAACGAACAGCTGCTTTGGAGCGGTGCATACATCATGGCTGAATCACTTCGGGTGTCTGTGGCAGGTTGCAATCTTCTTTCTGGCACACTCAACCCTGATTTTAATAACACCTCAAGTGAGTGTTCCGGCGCAATCCTCACTTGCTTTAGATGTAAGTGGGACTTTCCTGTTGCAATCTAATCAGAAAATGACCAATGTAACGCAAAGACAGGTCTCAGTTGCAAGCATTGATGCGCACGTGCCGCTGAAAACACGGCTGCACGATGTGGGAGACCGACACCTCCAGCTTCGCGCTCAGTTTGTCGTGTTTTTCTAGATCAAAAAATCGTGGAAGGACCCAAAACGCAGTGCATCACTGACAGGCGTTGCGACATGTTGCGATGTTCTCAAGAATTGATGTTGCTGCCGACGCTGACTTTCAATCGAGGCAGTCGTTTCTTCCAAAAACGATCTTCATTGTGTTAGAGTCTGGGAGTTTTCAAGAGCGTCCAATGCCAGTAAAGTCGTCGCTCTGTCAATGCGTACCATTACCGCACGGCTGGCGGCGGTTGCTGCAGCTCAGAAACAGGGCGATCCCAGCCTCACCAAGGGTTAATCGCAGCCCACGCACTGCTGCAAAAGCCTGACTGGGATTGCCTGCCGTCGCTAAACTCCACACCATTCCACACACTATCAGCAGCAGCCAGATCGCTGCAAGCGGAGCAGGAAAGTGTATGGAACCTCAGCCGGGTGCAGCGCAAGAGCTCCGCAATATGAAACCTGCAGAACAGTATCCACGTGGTGCACGCATGGCGCTGTGCACGCCCGGCATGTTGACAGAGCGTGGGTGTGCCGCTGGCGCAGCAGTGGCACCTGTCATGCCGCGCTTGCTGAAAGCTCGGAATGCGCCAGGCTCAGATGCTGTCTCAGCCTGCCAAGACAACAGGTGAGTACTATGCCTCCATGCACCTGGTGGGGCCGCCCATACCATGAAACACGACGTAATCGGTGAGGCGAGCGTCATCGCGCGCAGGCACGGCAGGGCTGCCACAACGGCACCAGCAATGGTCGTACCAGCAGCACGCACGCTGGGAGGCCAGGCGCCAGCAACTCAGGCCGGCCAATTCGGTGCTGCGAGCGGCTCACAGTGCGGCGACAGCGCCAGCTTCACAGCTGCTTTGCTGTGTCATTCTGCTGAGCTGACAGCGGCGGGTAGGAAGCTGGTCCGCGGACCACACTGGGCGCATGGCAGCCTCCCACATCCCGGTCTGCTGCAACAGCAGCATGGTCAACATGCTGCATTGCGCGGCGGCAGATGCGGTGTGGCAGCTACAGCGGCGTCAGCACATGACCCCGCAGGCCACCAGCAGCGGCAGCAGCGGCGGCAGCTGACCTCAGACCAACGGCCGGCGCGGGCTGCGTGCAGCAGGGGCAGCCTGCCGGTGCGCCTTGGCAGACGCCTCGAAAAGTGCACGCAGAAGACGCATGCCGCCAGCTCGGGGGAGGCGGCACCACGTCTCGACCGTGCCTCGGCCTCCTTCATGCGCTGGGTGGCCATGAGCGTGCCGAGCTGCCCTACTGCACCTCTGCAGCGACAAGACGGCGCAATCGGCAATGCCGCCGCCGGCGCACTGAGCAGCGGTGCCGACATCGTGCGACGGGTCAGTGAGATGCACCTGGCGGCGGGATTGGCCAAGCTCGGTCGCAAGGCGGACACCGTGTGCCGCTGAGGATTGCGGCTAGGCACCTACACGGCCATCTTGCCCCTCCAGCCAGCTGACGTCAAGGTAATCAAGTTACCGTACGACATGCTTCGTAAACTTTGTCAGACCAGTCGGGCATTCCACCTGGCATGACTTTTGTGTCTAACTCCTGATTACACCGCAATTCGATTGCAGGCACTTGCGTCCGAGCTTGCGATCGGTTCCACGATCGATCAATAGTCGGAAGCCTGCCGTCGCCGCTCCCGGCTCGGGAGTGATTTCGCGCCAGAGAGAGCACGGAGAGACGGGGCGTCATCATACTGAGGGGTTGGTAGCAGCTGAGGCACCGCCGCTGCACGCGGAGAGCAGGTGGGGAACCTTTTGACTTTCCGAAGCCTCTTGAACACATGTCTAGCGCCCGCTCGAGGCAGTGCACCTCCCCGATGATGGTTCGCGAGAAATTATCCAACACGGAGCGTCATGGCTGGCACTGGCAGAAGGGGGCACGCGTGCAGCCGGATTATGTGCCTGATCGACGTCGTATGGCCACACGGTCGTGTTCGCCTCGCTCAAGTGCTGATCGGTGCGTGCAGACATGCGTGCGCGTTTGGCCACCGAGCCTCCCTGTCACGGTCAGCGAAGACCTTTCAGCACTTTGACATTTGGGAGAATCAGCGCAGTATAACTGGAGACCTCCGGGCAGGCTACTGTCTTGCTTTGCAACGCCGCAATCCCGGTCCGGCACACTTGGACTTACCATCACTGGGTCGAAGCACGGTAGTGCCCGGTTGCTCAGCTGGGAAACGTCGGCCAGGAGAGAAGAAAGCCTCGGTGGATAATTCTTGAGTCTCACCTGCAGTGCGCCTGCAGGTCAGGCCTCACGGTTATGCGGAGTCTGGAAGCATGTGCGCACCTAGCATTCGTGCTGCAACTCCAGCGGCCTGGTGACTGCTGAAGTCCGCGAACGGTCTGGAGCCCACTCACTTCACCCGCCTGTTTGCAGGTGCAATTCCTTGGAGGCGCTTCCCCAGCCGCATCAAGGGTGACAGGCTGGCGGCAGCCGACATGCGCGCCGGTACGCTACCGCTGCTGCTGCTGGCGGCGGCTGTGCTGCTGCTGGGCCAACTGCCCCGCAGCCATGGCCACGCCTACCTCATGGTGCGCCTAGCTGATCTTGCTCGGCCGATGCATGATGTGCCGGATGTGCAGATGCCTGCGTGATGATTGGGGCCTGCCATCGCGCCCAGCAGCGGCTGGCAGCGGCATCGTCTGCCAGCCGCCTTGCGTAGCCACGGTCGCTATCAAGTCCGCCTGCGGTCATGACCATACAACGCACACGAGTCTGCCTCAAACGTGCTGTGGCGTGCGCAGCAACCCGCGGCGCGCAACTGGCTGTACGCGCACACGCAAAACTTCTACGATGAGATGAGCCTCAACAAGATCGGCACCGGCCTGTGCGGCGGGCAGCAGCCGGCCGACTCCCGCTTCGCGGCGGCGCCCATCCCGCCGCAGAGCCCCCTAGACGGCATCTTCGCCCAGGGCGTCACCACCGGCACCTACACTGAGGTGGGCATGGATGAGCAAACAAGATCCTCTTGTGGCATTTTGCGCATCATCATGCCGGCAGATGTTGCGTGCGATGCCGCAGCATTGACATGCAGCTGCGCCCTGGGAGTGAGGCTCTGCTGGTTTGCTGTGGCGGTCTGCAGTACAGTCCTGGACATGCAACATTGTGCAGATCATTCCTGCAGCCTGACAGTACGCCAGAACCTCTGCCCAAAGCACGCCCTGCTGACTGTTGCGGCGGGTGCTTTGGCGTGGCGCAGGGCCAGGTGTTCCAGATCCGCATCCACATGTCGACGGCGCACTGGGGGCGTTTCGAGCTGCGCCTGTGCCCGCTGTCGGACCCGTCGCTGACGACTGAGAACATGGAGTTTAACGAGGCCTGCCTCGCGGCGCACCAGCTGTACCTGGCTCCCAACGCCACGCAACCAGGTGCCGGACGGCAAAGTCACATTCCTTCCCCCAATACAGTGTATGCAAAGGCAGGCCTTAAGGCGCACCAGCTGTACCTGGCGCTCCACGCCATGCAGCCAGGTGCAGATTCGACGCACACCCCACAACCTCTCGCCAATATGCCGTGAAGGCAAACACACAAAGATAGGCTTTGCGGCGCGACAGCTGCACCCAACGAACAAGGGCCCTGCCCCTCATCCGCCTTTGGCCCCCCAGCCGCTCCTGTCGCATGTGTTGCACAGGCCTGTTGGACCCGCTCAACTGGTCCAATGCTGCACCACATCTAAATCCCTCCGCACCTCTGCAGGCATATCGGACCTGCGCAGCGGCCCAGAAAAGTACTACTACTTCACACGGGCGGACCAGACGGCGCTCGGCTTATAAGAAAACCCGCTCTATTGTGTGATATTACTGCAGGCATATCGGACCTGCGCAACGGCCCGGAAAAGTACTACTACTTCACGCGGGCGGACCAGACGGCGTCCGACGTGTACGCCTCCTTCGTGCTGCCGGCGGGCGTCACCTGCGAGCGGTGCGTCATGCAGTGGCGCTGGGTCACCGGCAACTCCTGCTGGGGTGAGTTATGGTCCCTCTCTTCGTCTCTCTCTAGCTGGCAGCCCCCTGCCTGCTTGGCAAGCAGCTTGCTGCCGCCATTGGCGCACCGGCTGCAGTCTACTCTCACACGTGTGCGTGCAGCGTGCACCATGCCGCAAAGCAAAGCTTGCAAAGCTTTGACTGTCTGCTCTTTGACTAACCCCCTGCCGCACCGTGTGCCGCAGCCCCTGGCACCAACTTCACATACGTCCAGGAGATCACGTTCAACCTGCCGGCCTGCGACCCCAATAACTACCTCAACCCGACGCAGCTGCCGCCTGAGAAATTGTGTGCCTCCAGTCCCCGCTGCTTGCTGCCGCTGAAGCATCCCAGGTCAATGCGCTCCTGGTGACAACCCAACGCTGCACGGGATGTTCATCAATTCACGAATGAGAGTTTGACGCGCCTGCTGTTTCTTGTCTCTTCTGCAGCTGGAACTGCGCCGACATCAGAATCAAGTGCGCACACCCTCGTTGTGTGATCGGCATGCCTGCTCTACGCCTGCTCTCTGCTGTATGCCATCCATGTATGCACGTTGTCTGCAGTCGCCTCGAACGACCCTCAAGGCACCACCAGCCTGCCACCCCCGAGAATCTCCGCCATCTGACGCGCAGTCTCCTGTCCCCGCCTGCAGTGCAAAAGCAGGGCAGGAGTCGCCACCCCCGCCGCCCCCGCCGCCGCAGCCGCCGTTGCCGCCGCCGCCGCCGCCGGGCGTGGCGCCGCCGCCGTCCCCGCCGGCCCGCGAGCCGCCGAGCCCACCCAACCCGCCGTCGCTGCCGCCGCCGCCGAATCCGCCCTTTGCGCCGTCCACGAACGAGCTGTTCCTTTCACCGCCGCCGCTGGCCGCCGTCACACTGCAGCCCCCCAAAGCGCCCACTAAGAAGCCAAGCGCAAAGCCCACCAAGCAACCGACGCGCAAACCGACTCGCAAGCCGACGCGAAAACCTACTCGGAAACCCACAAAGAAACGCCCGACTTCTCGGCCAAAGCCCACCAAGAAAAATCCCACGAAGAAGCCCACGAGGAAGCCGACCCTCCAGTGCGCTTGCCTATGGAGGGTCTTTGCTGGGGCCCCCCTTGGGAGCCACTTTGCACCGTCTCAGCTCCACCTCAATGCCTGTATGCACACGTTTGGTCGCACGTCGCTCCTGCCGCAACCCTTCCACAGGCTAGTAGGTCTGCTTGGGCATGATTGATTCCTTCCTTCCTCCCCCTTTCAGGCCCACGAAGAAGCCCACGGCGCGCAAGACGCTCGCCCCGACGGCGACGCCGACCAAGGCGCCGACCGCAGCATCAACGGCAGCGCCGACGGATGCGCCAGTGCCGATCACTGACGCTCCGACGGATGCGCCGGTGCCGTTCACTGACGCTCCAACGGGTGCGCCAGCGGCAGACACGCCGACGGGCGCGCCGACAAACGGGGACGGACAGAAGGTCGCCAGCATGTGGCAACAGTGCGGTGAGTCTCCGTTGCTGGCTGTCCTGTTTGTTTGTCTTGCTGCTGCTTGTCATCACAACTTGCCGTCATGTGAAGGAACGACAATGGCGCAGGCTGGTTGAAGCATTTTCAATGGTTGATGGGCAGGTGGGCAGTGGGGCAACCCGGCATACACGACCGACGTGGCGTGGGGCGACACAGTGTGTGCCGACGGCACCACGTGCCAAAGACTCAGCCCCGACTACTGGCAATGCCGTCCTTGAGTCCGCCCTCGGACACAGGAGCCGCCGCCGCCGCCGCCGCCGCCGCCAGCCAGCCAGCCAGCCAATCACAGTAGGCATGATGCGAGGGGCCCTGGGGTAGTGGGGTTGCATCATCCGGCCGGCTGGCTGTAGCGTGGCCCTTTCAGGGATTCAGCAGCGATATCAGATTCCTAGTTAGCTATATCAGCGGCTGCTTCCATTATAGCTGCAGTGGTTTCAGCCATCCTAGCGCAGGTAGAACAATTGGTTTTGCAACCGAAGTGTGGTGTAGAGAGGAGATCGAGCTTGCTGCTTCTGATTTGATGACTTGCGAATTGCTGCCTTGATTCTGGCTGCATGCGGCGCCGCATGTTTGCCACAGTGACCTTTCTTCTGCGGCGGCATGGAGCGCTGCGTTGACCGTTTTTTGTGCATGAGAGCTTTGTTCGGACGTGTCTTCAGCACGAGGGGCAGAGTACTGCGAACTATCCGGATTCGGCCGAGGGCAAAGACTGCTGTTCGCGAAGCTGTTGGTAAGCATATAATGGTACATCTGCTCTGCAGACAATGCCGCCCGCAGCCAGTTTCCGCAAAGGTTGCCCTTGTGGCCAGGCGCCATCATCACCGACGTCGCATTCTGCCACTCTACACCGCTTGCTCCATGGCCTGCAAGTGCAGTGAAAGAAACGTTCACATTCCACCAAGCGCAGCAGGGAAAAAAGCAAAGTTTGGCACGCAACGCATTTTATATGGCGGAACGAATCATCTCCCCGACTGCCTCAGGGTCACAGACTTCAATCACGCCAGCTGCAACTACACAGGACGCGCCAGGACTGACTACAAGTTTTGAGTGGTGCAAAACTCGCCGTGCGACATCATGCAAGGTGCAAGATTGCCCTGTGACGCCATGCGATGCGCTGGAATGTTCCGAGAATTGATGCAAGGTTGGTGGGAGGCGCACCTTCTTGACCGCCACCTCCATGCGCTCAACGTGATGCAGACCACACATACATCTTTTTGGCAGACACATCGAAGGCTTGTTGGATTGCGAAAAGGATTGGTTTGTGGAGACGCCTTCTTTTAAGGAAGCACCTTGTTGACCGCCACCTCCATGTCCTGCGCGGTGATCTCGCCCTTCGGATTTGCCTCGATCCGCGAGAACATCTCCGTCTGCACGGCGTAAATAAGCGAGGGCGATCAGAATTGCGGCTAACACATCGCAAAGGCGGCGCATTCACCCTGCACCGTCGTGCGCGGGGACACCCGGTCGAGGCTCAAGATGGCAGTCGGTTTCCATGGGGGGCGCTGCAGACTTCCGACTTCCCGGGACCATGCGAGGAGGGAGGAGCCGCACCATCATGATCATGAGCTCGCGCGGCGTCTGCAGCCGGCCAATGTAGCTGGAAAAGTCCTCCACCTTGACCTGCGCGCAGGCTGGGAGGGTTTGGTTCTCAGGGTTCTGCAAGGGATCGGCGACGCGACACCTGTCCCGCGTGGCGAGCGATTCGCCGCAGGATGTTTGGGCAAACGAGGGGGGGGCGCCAAGCCAGCGATGCGCCCCAGGTGGCCCTGCTGCCACAGGCACCTCCCCCTGCGACAGCCCATGCGCCTTGCATCGTTGTGTGAGCGCCAAAATCGGACCTCGTTGAATGAGTCACTGAAGGAGGCGGTGGGCGCACCGCCCTTCTCAACAACGTTTCGGTGTTGCCTTTCTCATTCGATATGCACGTTGCCCTGTTGCCTGGAAGCGAACCTTGTTGAAGAGGTCGGAGAAGGAAGAGGAGGGCGCACTGCCCTTGACATCACAGCTCGACATCTCTTCTCGTGTTTCAAATTCAATTTGCAAACCATACTGTCGGAGGAGGCACCTTGTTGAAGAGGTCGGAGAAGGAGGAGGAGGGCGCGTCCGCGGGCTGCGTCACCGGCGCCTCCCACAGCGAATCGTCCTCCCCTGCGGACCGTTCCACACGGCTGCAATTTTGCAGCAACCCAGTGCATGCGTGGTGTTCGAGTGCAATCCAGTGCAAGCGCCACGTGCAACCCAGGGTGCAGGGTGCCATTGCACAGCACGAATGGGCACACGATGCGGCGTCCATGACTGGTGCAGGACGCATGACAGAGCCCTCGTCGTCTGACCTTGCGCGTCGCGGAAAGAGGCATGAATCGGTGGAAGCTCACCAATGGCCTTGGAGCGGGCGGCCCGCTGCGCGGCCAGGAACCGCCGGTTGGCCTGCGCTTGGCACAGCACCTTGTCAGGCATGGATGTGGACCAAAGCATGAATGCAGAGTCTCTTCGAACATGGCACAGTTATCCTCAAGATGCAGAACGCATCAGGCATCACACGGCGCCGTGGTGGAGTTTTGTGTAGTCTTCCCCATTGTGCATGTGGACGCACCAGCTCCTCCAGCTGATGCCGCGACCAGGTGAGGTCGCGCACAAAGTGCCTGTCGAACCGCGCCTCCTGCGCCGCGGCAGGGTGGCAGCATTTCAGGACATGAGGGAGTCGCAGGTTGCAGTGCGTAATGCTGAGACGCCGCCGTTAGTCTGAACACTCTCAGGCGCGAGAGCGCAGTCCTGATGTCAAAATGATCTTTCGCCTGTTGAACAGATTCATCACATCAAATTCTGACCAGGCACCTTGAGGGTCTTGTCGGTGTTGAGGTCCAGCGCGAGGCGCGAGTCCGGGAAGAAGAAGTGCAGCCGCCCTGTGGTGCAGCAGCCAGCGATAAGCTGCAAACGACTTCTCAGCGGCAGAGCAGCAAGCACCACCCTAGCAGACCTCACTTGACACAGCTCAATCCAGGACGCGCCCACAGAGAGCGGAACAGATGCGCCCATCAAGGTTGAAATGATTGCAAAGGGGAAAGAGGATGGAAGTAAAGAGGACGGTACGCACCGAAGTTGAGGAGGTCGTTGCGGCACACCTCCCGCGCAAAGGCCTTGATTGCGCCCGGGTACTGCACCGGGTCCAGCAGCACCACCTGCGAAACAGCAGTCAGCTGTTGTGGCATTGCCCTTCATCATTCATCATCATAAGCACATTGTAAGCCATTGTAAGCCATTTCAAGTGAGACAAGATGAATTGAGCTGCCAGGGGTTGGAGACGCACTGAAGTATCATGTTCCTGGATCAGACAGAGGCTGGAGCAATACAGCAGCATCGGATGCAGCTGGAAGTGATGAATGTGGTGCTGACAGTGATGCAGCCGGCACTTCTTGGCCATTTGAACAGAAGCAGCGGTGGCAGCTGGCGCGCCTCGTCGAAGCAGTCGCCAAAAACGGCGACAGAGTCGTAGTTGCACAGCTTGACGAGCGAGGTCAGCAGCTCCAGCTTCTGGTGCGCGCTCACGCCAATGCACTGCCGCCTGATGGTGTCCACCTTGTCCTGTGGCGCGCGAGGGAAGAGCGGTGTCAGGCATCCAAGCAGCTGTCACAGGTGTGCACGTTAATAGTGCAGATGCTGCCGTCCCAGGCTGCGACTGCAGTATATGTGAACATCTGTTGGCAAACGGCAGCAGGCTCCCTTGCGTGGAAGGCACAGCAGGTGCGCCCTGTCGTTACGGCGAGCAGGTTTGCAGCGCGTGCATGGAGGTGAGGCAGGGCGACGGGCCTCTCACGTGGCTGCTGAAGAGGTGGCGGAGGAGGTGCGCCATGAGGCGCGGGTCGCGCTGCTTGACGATGCGGATGTTGCGCTGCAGCGCCACCGCCCGCTCCAGGGCCGCCCGCTGCGCGCTCGCGCGCCAGTAGTACAGCCCCGCCAGCCCGCCCGCCGCCACCAGCGCCCCCGTCAGCCGCGGGTGGTCGCCCACCTGCGAGCCGATTTCGAGGGCATCAAGTATCTGTTCGTTGGGATGGATTACGAGCTGTGCTAGGGCAAAGCCGCACGCCGCCACCAGCGCCCCGTCAGCTCGCCATGCTTTCATGACGTTGATGACACTCTCGCTTCCTTCCAATGAATTTCACGTGTTCGATTGACTTGAGGATGGTTGACATGAACTGCAGACTCACTGTGGGTGCAGAGGTGGAGACCTGGTCCCACAACGCGTTGAACGGCCGCGCCATGGCGTCTGCCGCCGCCTCGCTGCGCGTCGCCACCACCGCCCCTGCTGAACAAAAGCAGCTCTTTGGATGCTCCAATTGCATCCAAATCAAATTGCATCCAATTTGCTCTCCGTGGATGCCGCGCATGGCACCTGGCAAAGTTGGCTTCTGCAATGCGGGGCACCCTTGGGATGGCAGCGCCTCATCTATCTTACACAGTCTGCCGACTGTAGTGAACATGCAGCTGTGTGGGATGGCTCTCAGAATGAACTGCGCACCCGTGGCGAGGGTGGCGGCGGCGGCGCCGGCCACTGCCAGCTCGATGCTGTACTGCTTGTGCAGCAGGTTGCGCCGCAGCAGCGCCAGGCTGGCACTGTCCGTGTTTGCGTACAGGTGCGCCAGCACCAGCAGCTGCCTCGAGCCCCGCGGGTCCTGCGCATGTTGCACCAGCACTCTCCGTGTTTGCGTATCATGATCGCTGCAAGCTCAAGCTGCTACGTCTGCCTATGCAGGTTTGTTGCGCTCTGAAGCGGTGCTGCTACAGGCGAGCAGCTGCCTCTTACCTCACGCGCCCAGGCCTCATAGCACCTGACGCATCGCTGAAGCCTGACTGTCTGCCCTTGCAGCGGCGCCGGCGCCGGCAGCTGATTCCAGATTCCAGCCCCGTGCGTCCTAAAACGCAGACCTTCAAGACGCTAAACCCTGGTAACGCGCACCGCCTTGACGCGGTCCAGCATGGCACGGCCGGCAGGGTCGTTGGGCGACGTCATGATCTCCACCAGCTCCGTCGCCGCAAAGCACAGGATGCAGTCCACCATGTCCGCGGACCGCCAGTTCTCGGCTGTGAGAAATGATAGATGTCAGGTGATGTGCTAGCGTCATCAGCACCAGAGCCATGCATTTGCCGCACTTTGAAAACACTATCCATTAGATACACTTCGCGAAGACCAAGTCGCAATGGTTGCACTCGCCAAAGTGGGCGTCCCAGTTGTCGTCTGTGCAGCGTATCGTCTCCTGCACCGGGCGCAAGATTACCAGACTTGTACGGTGCTATGGGCCAGCACTTTGTCCACGACATTACATGTTGCAATGAAGGTTGCTGAGATAGCATGTGCACAGACAGCACGCTTGCCTGGAAGGTGCGCAGGCATGCGGTCATGTGCCCGGGACGGCACAGATCCACCATGAAGTGGCCCCGCGAGTGGCCCGCTGCCGCCGCATGCTCATTGTACTCGTAGTAAGAGTCTTGCATCTGCACGTGGAGGAGGCTTGCTGAGGGCAAGTCCGCGCGAGAATATGTCATCACAGACGAACTGCGCAACTTGGCGTGGCAGGTGTGAGCCGCTGTTGCACCTGCATCCGGATGGTCGTCTTGCCGGAACCGCGCCTCCCGAACAGCAGGTAGGTCTGGTCTGCGACACACAACATGAACAGGTTTCAGCACAGGCCTTTCCAAAATTGCAGCACCTTCATGCGCAGCAGCGATCCCTGCTGTCGGGTGTTTACCTGATGGCTGAAACCCCTGCAAGTCGGAGTGCGTGTATAGCGACGTCGAGTCCAGGTGCGTCTTCTCCGCTGTCCTGTCTGTGAAAGGGTTGCGGGCAAGGCCCAGCCCTCGCAGAAGGTCTGTTGACGGGGCCATGATTTTACTAGCTTATTGCAGGAGCACCGCTGAGGCAACCTGCGTGTGCTGCGCCAAACGAGCAAGGTCCGCAGCTTTCCGTCGCTCAGGCAATCATCTCACAGTATGCGCGCTGCGCTTCGCGTTGGAAGGCAGGCTCGAAACCTGCTCATCACGTAACCCACCTTGCAAAAGCTCGCTGGCTCCTGCGTGCAGAACAATTCATTTTCGGAGCCTCATTCAGCAGCAGAGGGAGCATCCCGCAATGGCAGAGTCTAGCGGCGACACGAGCACCGAGGTGCGCGGTGAATCACACGCATGACATTTCAAGTTTGAATGCTTTGCGGCTGCGCAAACTTGACCTACTGCATCATGCGCAGGGGCAGCCGCTGCAGGCGCTGTTCGCCAAGGCACAGGCGCTGTTCGCTCAGGCTGAGGGCGGTTCGGAGCCTGCAGCCAAGGACGGCGTCGGGCTGCTGCGCCGATGCGCAGACGCCGTGAACAGGCTCGCCCTGTTCTCCAGGTGAACATCATGATATCACTTGGAGTTTGGAAGTGCCGTTTGTATGCCGGAGCATCTGAGTTCTGATCCACGGCAATGGCACAGCAGGGAGCAGGGAGCACTAGATCACTTGACGTCATCACTTGCGCCATCATGTCAAAGTACCCTGTAGCTGATGCGAACCTCCCGGCCGGCGCAGCAACGAGGAGAAGGACGACGTTGCGACGCCGGACCTGAAGTACCTGTCGATACCCTACCTGCACGGCGAGCTGGCCGCCCGCGGCGCCGCCACCGATATGCAGGAGCGCCTAGCGTCGCTGCAGGACTCCAGCCAGCAGTACATGCGGTGCGTCATGGGTTGGGAATATGCGGCCAAATCTCGGCCATATATTGATAATCGACCGTATGAGCACCCTTGTGCAGTACTGTCCGTCATCAACACAGGGTTGGGACCAGCCCAAAAGCGGCACAGCGTCGCCATTGCCGCTCCCAACAAAAGCCACGCGGTGCTTTTCAATGTAATGTGCTGAGCTGCTAGGTGTGTACAACATGAATGTGCACTCTCCTGATCCTGATCCTGATTCTTGTGGCAGGTTCCTGCACCGCCTCCAGCAGTATGGGCTGCTGGAGATGACCGTCTCGGAGGCGTTTGACCGGCTGGAGGCGGGCGAGCGGTCCGACCCCACCACCACCCGCTCCTCCAAAATCGCCATCTTCAAAATGTGCGCATCCAAAACTCAGATCAATTGATGTGTTGCCTTGGTGTCGTTGTGCGACCGCTACTCGTGCCGAGAGGTGTCAATCCTCCTCCTCCTGAGCCGGCTGAACAGTCAAATGTGCATCATGCACGCCACCATGTGCGCCAATGTTGTGTGCAGCAATACAAACCGAAGTTGATGTGCTGTGTCTCCGCGCAGGGAGCGGGACGTGAAGGCGCAGCTGCAGGCAATCAACCGGCGGCGGCTGGAGTCGCGGCAACTGCCGGAGCTGGATGACGATGAAGACGAAGACGGGGTGGGGGCGGTGGACGAGGAAGCGGAGCGTGAGGCGTGGTTGCTGCAGCTGGACCTGTATGCCATCAAGGTCAGGGTTTTGACAAGGTTCTGTGCCAAAATCGCTGCGCGATAAGGATGCTGTTACAAGCAACAGCATTGCTCAGGCAGGCACATCCTCAAGAAAGTGTGACCTGTGAGCTGGCAGATGACGATGGGATGCACCATGTCGCTTCTTATTTCGTGACGCAACATGGAGCGCACGGTCCGAGAGATTCCTTCAAGAAGCGAAAATGGCACGATGACTCTGCTGTTTCACCGCAGGCTGTGCAGGCGCTGTCGGCCACGCAGCAGGAGGTGCAGCTGCTGCAGGCCGCGGCGGCGATGCCGGAGGCCGAGCGGCAAAAGGCGAAAGAATCCAACGCGCCGCCGCCGGAGCTCATGCGGCAGCTCATGTCTGCGGCGTCCGGGCTGGAGAGCCAGCGGCAGCAGATACGGGAGAACCTGCTGCGGCCGTCGCACATGATGCCCACCCGCTCCCTCGCGCAGCAGGTGAGTTTCTTGATGGCAGAAGCCCTTCAATGAAGTGATCTGAAATGGTTCTGATTCCGAGATGTGCAATGAACACCACCTGCAAGTTTTGGACACCTAGCGATGGTGGTTGTGTGCTGCAAGCATCGAACCTGCATGCTTGGAATGCTGTATGCCCAGAGCATGCGCCCGGTGCAACGTTGCGCGATGTTCTGCGGCACATTCAATTGCCTCCCATTCCGGTCCGCACAGGCAGACATCGAAATCGCCCAGGCGCAAGAGGCAGCGCAGCAGCAGCAGGCAGCGGAGGCGGCCCGCGCCGCTAAGGGCAGCGACGACGAGGATGACGACGAGGCAGTGTTCCGACAGCGCGCCCAGGACGACTGGAAGGTGCGACAATCCGATATGATGAACGTCTCAACAGTGAAGCACTCATAGGAATGTGGGAGGCGATGACGGAGATGACGACGAGGCAGTCTTCCGGCAGCGCGCCCAGGACGACTGGAAGGCGCAGATGTTCACTCCAGACCCTGCTGCTGGGACATCGCAGTTATGCACAGGGCTCCAGTGGGTCTGCTGCACCGCATGCAGCAGACTACGCTGTGTCACGAATGTGGCCATGCTGTGGTCCATGTGTCGCTTGCTTCTGCACACGATGGCAGCGTCGTCTGGGGTCGATAACTCAGCCGCTCTCTGACCTCAGTGACTTCCAGGTCATCGCGCTCACAGGCAGTGGCAGGTCACCTGCCCATTAACAGCATGTGCACTGATTTCTTCTGCTTGTGGGTGCAGGATGAACACCCGACTGGCTGGGGCAACTCGAAGCTGCGGCCCACCGCCTGATGATGACTCTGGGCGAGCAATGGTGCTTCACCTGTGGTTCTGCTGCGGCTGTGCAGCAGTCCCTGTCGCCGGCACGCAGCAGAGAATGCCTGGGCATGAACACCGGCATTCATGCCGGGCGTCATAACTATCATGCGCAGTTGGAACATCAGCTAGAATGTTGAGAGTTTGATTCGGGTGGCTGTTGTTGTTGTGGTTTGGTAGAGTGTGTGTAGAGAGTGCACGTGTCAGGCTCAGTGATCTTGGAGTTCACAGCTTGTCGCGTGGTAAAGACAGAGCGGTTCGAGAGATTCACTTCCCTGCTGCAGCTGCGCCATGTCCCGCTTGACACTGCCCACAGTCCCTATGTTATCATCCTGGTCGTTGACAGCGATCAGAAGCAGCTACCTGAGATTGTCTTAGCTGACCTACTTGACTCCTGCCTGTCAAGTGGTGATGCGGCAGCTGGGAAGGGCCACTGTCACCGCCTGCACGGCTCTTGCACAGGCGTCTGCCCATGCGGCGCCACCCTCTGCCAACGCCGTCGTGGCGTGACTGTCTCTCATGGCCGTGGACAAGCCCTCCATGTTCAGCTGCCGCAGCCGCATCAGCTGGTGCAGGGCGCCAAAGCTTGTTACGTCGAAGGCGGTCCTGCAGGGCATACGCTGGGCAGACGGTCATGATAATCAAGTACAGCATTCCCAACGAGTTTTAAAAATCTAGCCAAGATTCGTAAAATGAGAAATGCAAGCGAAGTCATACACCTGAACATATATGCACATCAGGTACGTCATGCGCCTGAAGCGTATGTGTTGCCTCACCGATACTTGTCTGCATGGCAGCGTCTTCTGACGAGGCTCCCAGATGCACAGACTGCAGCGCCGTCAGAGGAGCAAAGCCAGCAAGCCGCCGCCCACCTGGTAGCGCAGCTGCATGACCTGCACATACATTTTGACTCCATTGGGATGCATCGATGCAGCGCTCAACATTTGCATTGATAACCGACTGCAAGGCAGGATCTCAACCATGCTCCAAGCATGATTATATTATTCCGCACTCAAGGGCGCGCCTCACAGGCTGGAACACGCTGCGGCGATTTCGCAGGCAGGCGGGCCCGCCTGCCACCTGGGCGGCATGCCGATCGACAGGGACGTCAGGGCAGGCAGGCTGCCCAGATTCGGCGCCACGCAGGGCTGCAGGCGCTCGTCGAGGGCAGCCAGCATCGCGATGTCCAGCTTCCTGAGGCAGGGCCATTCGAGGTGGCCTTGCGGGAACAGCGGCAACTGCAGTGAGACCTCCCGCAGCCCCGGGCCCATGAGGGCGCCTGGCTCCAGCCCGAAGCTTCTCTGCGTTCAAAAGCGAGGCGAGCACCATCAATGCTGCGGTCTGAGGCACCTCGCAGATTAGCTGAGGTGTTGATGCGCTTTGCATTGATGTTCAGCCATACAAATGTCAGTGAGTTGATAGGGAGAGAAGGAAGTCTCAACCGCATGTTGGGGTGCTATGTGAAGTGTTGCAGAGTAGCAGGTTATTCAAAGCTCACCATGATGTCATTGGGCCTGAGAGCTTCACACACATCAAGCCTGGACAGAGCCGCGAGGGCAGATAGGCCAGCCGGCAGCCGCTGGATGCGGAGAGGCAGCGGCGTCAGGGCAGCAGCGTCAGGCTGATGATTGTGCATTGTCCAGGTGATAGCGGTGTGGAGGCACTGTGCGGCGGCCAGGAGAAGCGTGCTATCAACAGCAATGACAACAAAACACTGCAGCATCACTGCAGACGGGAGAATCGCACCGCCGCAGGGCGGTGATGTCAGGCGGCAACGCCGTGAGCTTGTTCTGGCCTTTCAACTGGAGCTTCTGCAGCTTGATCAACCGACTGAGTGGCGATATGTCAGAGGCGCCTGCCGTCACCAGTCCATCCTCATGCGTGCGCCAGTCTTTTGCTGTCGCTCGGCTGATGATGCACAAGCTTGTCAGCAGCGTCAGCTGAGCCAGTGCCTGCAGAACGCCACAGCACTCACACGTCATTATGTGCTGCAGGGGCAGCATAGTATTTGCTCTGATCCACACAGGCCGGCTCAAAACGCGTCATTTCGGCAGAGCGGTCCGGATCGGATTGCCGTTCCCACCTCTCCATGTGGTCCTCATCAACGTCGAAACCGACGGCATGTGACCACTCTGGACACGGGTAGCTCGTGTGGAATGTGACGCTGTCGATGCTGCCACTCAAGCCGGCCAGCGCAAAGGGGTTGCCGAACAGGGTCCCCGCAAAGGGACATACGCCACGCAGGTCCAGCTTGATGAACGGACGTCCAGGGCATCTGCCAGCAGGGGAACGCAACATCCTGAAAGGCAAGCCCACGCTTGGGCGCCATTGCCGCAGACTCCAGATCGAAAAGGTCAGCGATTGGATGCCTGCAGTAAGGCAACCGAGCGTTGAATGTGCTGAACTGAAAGTGCTCGTGTTACCTTGCCGCTGTGATCAAGGGTTGCATGCGCATGTCATGCAGCATGGAGGCATGGATGCGCTGCCGCTGCGGAGCAGGCACACCCCTCGTTTCCGCTGAATCAGGAAGCTCAAAAACTCCAGCGCCTGCACGATTGACTTCTCGGCGAGCTCTTTCAGCCTGTCTTGGTTTTATTCAGCATGGCGATCCCACACATTCTGCACCACGACTGCTCGGGCCCATCCTCCAGTCGCGGCCGTACGCCAAACTTGGGCCTGACATTCAGGTGCCCCAGCGCTCCGGGCAGGGGATCTTGCGCATTGAGCCTCTTGCACGTGCAGGCAGCGTTCACTTTGGCCTTCCAAGGCAGCGCAGCAAGAATCGAGCTCAAAACTCGAAACTCGTCCGGCAGCTGCATCAGCTTCATGTTGCCACAGCTGGTTTGCTCGGCGGGAAAGGTTTTCGCTGGTTTGCTCGGCAGAATGAAGCCCGAAACAGGTTTTTTCTGGAGCGGGGGGTCGCGTTGTGCAGCTGCTACGCAGGTCCTGCACAAGCAGTGTTTACCATTCCAAGGGTTTAGCAATGGCATTGGCTTTCGCACGTTCTTCGTCTTCAAAGAACCCACTCAGGAGATCACACTCTTTGCATTGTCTGATCAGCTTGCCAGTGCGCCTGTGTGCTCAGCCTGGAATTATACAACCCATGATGTCCGTGCCGCCTGCCTGGACACTGTTATTGCCGCAGCGCATTCCTGTGTGTGTGTATGGAATGCGATTTGCCACGTTCTCAGCTGGTCCACCATGGAAGGTAACCCCACGCGACTGTCACTCACATGACATGAATTTCACACTCTGCCAGTTCCGCCGCCAGCACTGCAGGATCAGCGTCCCAACCAGCCAGGATATCCGCCGCATATTCCAGCGTCACCCTTGAACACCTCTGTGGCGCTGCCCCACTCCATGGATCTGCAGCTGCCGCAGCTGCTCCAGCGGCTGCAGATGTGTAAAACTTGCCACACTTGAAGCCCATCCTGCGATCGATGCAGCTCCACATGGGTATGGAGTGCGGGACGGGCCAGAAAGCGATGCCTATTGAAATGCAGTAAGACGTGCAATTGACGAGCCGATGTGTGCCCCGGCATCATCCAGACGCAATCCTTTGCTTATCCTTGCCAGTGTTTCCGCGATGGGAAGGATTTTGGCGGGGTCCGCATGCCCAGAGCCAGCAGCCGCAGCGCAGACATGCGGGAGACCTCGGGCGGCAGAGCAGCGGCGTCGCTGCAGCGCGAGGCGCCGCCGGCCAGGTCCAGCATGGTGAGGGATGTCAGGCCGCACAGGCATCCCCACTGCACGGCGCTCGTCTCGTTTCTGTAACACCAGCTCCTGCGGCGACCAAACTATCGGTGCTGGTCCGTATGCTGTTCCGTTCGGGATGGCCTTTCTGTTTAACGGCATTGCACAAGAACCAGCGGGCAGGCAGGGCAGCAGAGAAAGCCCGCATGTTGTGCAGGGCACAAGCCTGATTACCTTGAGGTTCGGGCATGTCGCTGCACCGATGATGGGTCCGGGCCCTGAGGTTTGCTGGTTGCTGGTGACGCCGATGTGCAGGCGGGTCAGGCGTTGCAGGCGACCCAGCTCAGGCGATTCGAAGTTGTCTTCATCAGCGTCGTCATCATCTTCGTCTTCTTCCTCGGGGCGCGCGGTCATCAGCAGCGTCAGCCCGAGCGGATGAGGTCGCCCTTAAATCCGGACCAGCAGAGCCGCACCCTCTGCAGCGACGGTCCCCGCAGAGCGCCTGACTCAATGGTGCAGGCAGGAGACGGGGTTCTCCAAGAAACGGCAAGCACAAGGCGCCACATTTCCGTTGGGATGTCAACAGCGCCACTTGCATGAACAGCAGACAGGCTGCAGCAGTGCAGGAACATTGCAAGTTTCAGGATCACACGCAGCAGGTGTGCATCACCTGAAAATCCTCCATCTCCCACCAATACAGTGCCACGCCCTGAGTCAGCTTGAGGTCTATGAGGTGCACGAGGGCGGAGCGGCTGGCGGGGAGAGCATTGGCACGGCAGTCTTCCAGCCAGAGCTGCCGCAGCCTGCATCGAGGAGGGCTGCCGCCTCAGCACACGTTGCAGGCTGCACAAACAAATACCTGGTCTAAACAAATTTGTGGCGCCATGCTTGCGAACCTGTTCAGGTTGGAGATCGCTGGTGGCAGACCCATCAGCCGCGTCTGCCCTGTCAAGATCAGCGTTGAAAGGTGCTGCAGGCGCGTCAGGGGTGACAGGTCGGAAACACCAAGTTCGCCCAAGCCCCAGTCGTCATTACCGTCTCCTTCGTCGATGACCGTGTCGGCGATGATGCAGAGTTTCGTCAATCCTTGCAGCTGGCCTAGCGCCTGCATGTTCAAGAGAACAAATCGTCAGCGCACCACCTTACGACAGTCTGCAGAAGAGAGCTACACGTCCGACGTGCCACATCACTCAGCCAGATGAAGGTGGAGTCGCACCTAAATGTTTGCTTCACTCAGGCCGTAGGACTGCGCCAGTTTGCTCCCGTCTCGGGGCTGGTCCAGTGCAGCGTCAGGCGATCAACGTTGTCCCTCAGGTGCGCTGCAGCGCCGGCGCTTGACAGTGGCCCTTCGCTGAAGGGGCTGTGGCCTCGCAGCGTCAGGCGCAGCGGCGGTCGCCCGCTGGCCAGCATGCTGGGCTGCGCAGCCGGGCGAGGCACGGCACTGCCGCTTTCAGAAAATTGCGCCCAGGCGTCGGCTTGGTGTCCCAACCCTCAAGGTACAGCGCGAATGCCAGAGAGTCGATACCTGCGGCACAGCATTGAATCCTAATCCATCCGCCTGCGTCATACTGTTGTGGCGCTGATGACGTTGACCTTCGATTGTGGTGAGAATGCAGCTGCAGAAGTCACGATGGGACATCAGAGCTGGCGTCCAGCACCTTGTTTGCGTCTCAAGAGAAAGTGCACCAGCTGCATTTCCTGCAGCGGTGGCTGCCGCAGGAACTCTTCCACCCGTTTGATATCGCGGTCCCACTCGGCCTGCCTGCAGCACAAAACATCAGCCGGTTGTGCGTTGCCAGGCAGTGCGCGATGCAATCTGGCCGCTCTAGGCGCGCATGGCTGCCAATAAGGCCCCTCCTTATAACTGTCGGAATACTGCACGCCGCTCTGTATGGAAAGGCAGG
>JAABUM010002421.1_pt1 | contig 25017 bp, 24 predicted proteins | sample 5559161 | NCBI WGS metagenome assembly JAABUM01 (sample SAMN10711868, study PRJNA513369) | rock metagenome | isolation source: Antarctica rocks | place: Antarctica: Victoria Land, Siegfried Peak nord
TGATCGCGGGGCTGCTCGGACCGCTGTTCTACCGCCGCTGGTTCTCCCGCGAACCACTGGACGACCAGTTCCTCACCATCGTCGCCGCAGTCGTCCTCAGCGGCCAGGGAGCTACCGACGATCCGCCGCAGGCGTAGGCGTTCGACGGCCCCAGTAGCCGACCGACCACCGGCACAGGCGCCCAGGACCGCGAGCTGTCCGCGGTGCTAACCAGGTCAGGACCGTCGGCCCGCCCTGACGGCCGTGGTCAACCTGGTGGCGTTCGGCGGCTGATAATGAGCCGAGGGCCGGACCAGCAGACCGACTGACAGGAGGAGTGCCTGGTGGCAGCTAAAGCCGTGGTCGAGCAGGCCCGCCGGGCGCTGGGGCCGGTCGGGGCGGCGCTGCCGTCCGCGACCGGCCAGGCCACCCCGGTGGGGCTGCAGCGCGACGCGGTCCGCCGCCTGGAGCAGGCCGGCTACGCCTCGGCGTGGGTGAACGAGGTGATCGGCAAGGACGCCCTCGTGCAGGCCAGCGTGCTGCTGGCCGCCACCGACCGCCTGGTCGTCGGGACCGGCATCGCTAACGTCTGGGCCAGGTCCGCGCAGACCGCGCACGGCGCCGCCGCCCAGCTCGCCGAGGCCTACCCCCGTCGTCTGGTCCTCGGGCTCGGGGTCGGCCAGCCCCAGCAGGCGGCCAGCGTCGGCGCGAAGTTCGGCAGCCCACTGGCGACGATGCGGACCTACCTGCAACAGATGGTCACCCCCTTCCCGGGGCGGCTGCAGGCCCCCGACGGGCCCTACGCCCGGAACGTCGGCGCGAACGGCCCGAGGATGCTCGCGCTCGCCGGACAGGCCGCCGACGGCGCGATGCCCGCCATGCAGCCGCCTGCGTCCACGCTCGAAGCCAGAGCTCTGCTCGGCCCCGACAAGCTTCTGGTCGTCCTGATGGACGCCAGCGCGGTGCAGGGCGACGCCGCCGCGGTCGCGCGGACCGTGCGCGAGCACCTGCATGCCGGCGCCGACCACGTGGTGGCAGGCCTGCCGATGGGAAGCGACTTCTCCGCCGGCGTGGATCGCCTGGTTACGCTCGGTCCGGCTCTAACGAACATCCCGCCGGCCAGCTGCTGAGCACGCTGGCACTCTCATGTCATCTTCTCGCGGCCACCCGGCTCGGGCCAGGGTCGCTTTCTGTGAGGTCAGCAGCGCCTCGATCCCGGCAAGTAACCAGCCGGTAGCCCGGCAGCCGGGTCGGCGGGAACTCGCCGAGCGTTGCTGCCGGCAGCCGCCGGCGCCGGCGTGGTCACAGCGGTCAGCGCGAGCGAGCCGGCGCTGACCGTGGGAGTTGCCGGCGGGGTGGGGGTTGGTGCGGGCGAGGGTCAGAGCATGACGACGATCTTGCTGGCGGACACGCCGTGGATGTGGGCGGTAAGGGCGTTCTGCAGGTGGTCGAGTCCGGTGCCGACGACGTGGGGTTCGGGTGCCGCCTGGTAGCGGTGGTCGGCCAGTGCCTTCGGCAGGTAGTCGATGTAGATGGCTGGGCCGACCTCGTTGTCCTTGAGGGTGCTGCCCCAGATGGCCGTGGTGCGGATGCCCCGTCTGCGGGATCTCAGCTGCAGTGCGGCGGTGGCGCGCAGCATCCGGCTGATCAGCGCGATCAGGTGCAGGGTCCGCCTCGGTGTGTCGGCGAGGTGCTCGAAGGAGACGGCGGTGGACGCGGTAGCGATGACCTTGCTGCCGGTGGCGGCGTGGACGATGTCCAGGCAGGCCTCTGCCGAGCCGGTGCCGATGGCGATGGTGCCGGCCAGGGTGCGCCCCCGCAGGGCCTGGGTGAGGTCGGCGACGGCGGTGGGGCTGCGGTAGTCGAAGACCTGGCTGGCGCCGAGTCCTTGGACGTAGTCGGCGTTGTGGGGGGAGGCGGTGGTGATGACGTCGTAGCCGGCGGCGGCGGCAAGCTGGATGGCGTTGCTGCCGACGCTGGTGGAGCCGCCCCACACCAGCACGGTCTGACCGGTCGGCCCGCTGGTCGGCGGGGCCTGCGCGCTCGGGTGGCGCAGGGCGAGCAGGTCGCGTTGGAACAGGGCGCAGGCGGCGGTGGACAGGGCGAGTGGGAGCACGGCGGCGCGCTGGTAGGTCAGGTCGTCGGGGATCGGTGAGCTCATGTGGTCGGGCAGCACCGTGTAGAGCTGGAAGGCGCCCTGCGCGGAGGTGTTGGGGTCCTTGTCGGTGCCGACGGCGTGGCCGAGCACGCGGTCCCCGACTTGGAACCGGGTGACCGCGCTGCCGACCTCGACGACCTTCCCGGCGACGTCCTCACCGAGCACGAACGGCAGCTTGATCCAGGGCAGGATTGGGCGGCCGACGACCTGCTTGATCCAGTCGAGGGGGTTGATCGCGACGGCGTGGTTGCGCACGACGATCTCGTGCTCACCCGGGGGCGTGTAGGGCGCGGGCCCGACCTGCAGCGGAGCGCGAGTGGCGGTCAGCCAGGCGGCGGTGTTCGTCGGCATTCCAGGTCAGCCTCTCTCGACGTGGTCGGGCTGGCCGTCGAAGACGAACTCGCCGCCGCACGCTTCGGCGAGCGACGGCCCGTACAGCGCTGCTGGGGTGTACGCGCCGGGCCTCCCCTCGCCGTGCAGCAGGCGGCGCGCGACCTCGGCCAGGACCGCGGCGGTGAACGTCGAGGCGTCACCGGCGCGCAGCCAGCCCACCCTGTGGGTTCCGTCTGCCCACTGCACGTCGGCGCGGCCCCACGAGTGATCGCGGGGGCGCGGCCGGTCCCCGAACCGCACCCGGGCGAGCCGGCGCCTGGCCAGGGTGCGCAGCGGGCCGATCGACAGCAGGGCCGACGCGAGCGGTAGGACCGCCCGGGCTGCCGCCGAGCTCGGCACCTCGCTGGAGGCCGCCACCACCAGCGGCGCCCCGCTCGCCCGCTGCGCCGCGACGAGCTCTCCCAGCGGGATGCTCGCAGTGGTGACCTGCGACCCGTCGGGCAGGGTCAGGTGTTCCCGCTCGCCACCGACCCGCGCCCGCACGAGGCGGCCGCGGGCGTACCGGCATCCGCCCTCGGGGACCCCGTCGATGATCGTCGCGGCCAGGGCCTCGCCCAGAACGCCGGCCTCGAGCTCCACCGAGGGCACCGCGTCGGTGCGGACGCGCTCCGGCGCCGCCCGGCCCTCGCACAGCGTCACGACGACGCTCTCGGTGGCCAGCACGCCGAACCCTGCTCCGGTCACCAGTGTGCGGCCGGCCGCGGCCGCCTGCTCGTGCAGAGCGAGCACCGCGGACGCGGCGAGGAAGTCGTTGCCGAGGTCGACGTAGGAACTCGCTGGCAGGCACGCCTGCGCAAGCGGCGCCGCGGTGGCCGCGAACGGCCCGACCGTGTTGACCACGACGGCCGGTCGCTCCCGCCGGATCTGGGCGATCATCGCGTCGACCGAGTCCGCCACCACGGCCCGCGCACCTCCCACCCGGACCGCAACCTCCTTCAGCCGGGCCGCGTCCCGGCCGACCAGCACCGGAGACACGCCCACGGCCGCCAGGTTGGCCGCGGTCGCCCGGCCGCTGCGGCCCGCACCGCCCAAGATCCAAACCTCGTCTACCACCGCACAGCTCCGCTCATCCGGGTCGGCACTCAGCTGACGACATGTTGTGTCGTCACAATACTCCTTCACGACACGGCGTGTCATCATCTACCGTGAGGCCGTGAGCCGGTGGCAGTCCGATGCGCGGGGGCGCCTGGAGCGCGCCGCTGTCGAGCTATTCGTGGAGCAGGGGTTCGCCGCAACGACGGTGCCGCAGATCACCGCCCGCGCCGGGCTCACGACCCGCACGTTCTTCCGGCACTTCGCTGACAAGCGCGAGGTGCTCTTCGACGGCGACGAGATCCCCGCGTACGCCACGCGCCTCATGCGGGAGGCGCCGCCGGCCCTCGACCCGATGACGCTGATCGTGCAAGGGCTGCGGACCGTCGCGGAGAGCCGGTTCGAGGGACGAGCCGACGAGCTCCGGGTCCGCCGCGACATCATCCGATCAGATGCCGGCCTGCGCGAGCGTGACCTGCGCAAACGGGCCGCGCTGGCGGACGCGATCCGGCAGGGCTTCCTCGACCGCGGCGTCGACGCCCGCACCGGGACCCTCGCAGCAGAGATCAGCGTGAGCGTGCTCTACACCGCGCTAGAACAGTGGCTCGACCAGAACGACGACCGGCCGCTGTTCAACATCGTGCTCGACACGCTTGACGCCCTGCAGGACCTGCTGACCACACCGACCCTGCGCGACCGCAGGCGCCCGTCGGCGTAGACGCCCGCGTGCTGACCCGCGGGCCGACTGCCGACTGAGCGGGCCGGGCGGCGCAGCCGCACTGCAGGAGGAAGTCGGTAGAGGACCGACGACCGAGCCGGTGCTGAGCGTCGCGACCACGTGTCCGGCCATATCTCGTCAGCGGAGTCGGCGGGCGACGATCGCGCGGGGTCGGCCGACGATCCAGGCGGTGCTGGAAACGGCGTGGCTGCCCTCTTCGGCGGTCGGCGTTCACGGTCTCGTCAAGGCGGCCGAGCTCGGGCCGGAATTGGATCCGGGGTAAGCGGCATGGCTCGCTGGCAGGGCACGCTTTCCTGTCCGAACGCCAGCACGGCGGCGTCGGTGACCGCCGGGGTTCGGTGGATGGCCTGCCCCATTTCGCACCCGGCCGGCTCGGGGCTGCCTCCTCGGCGGCGACGCCTTGCATCTTCTGCTGCGCCGCCTCGGGTGTGGCTTGGCCCAGGCGAGCACCAACGGGAGCACGCCTGAGCCCGGTCACGTCAACTGGAGGCGATGCGACTGGCAGCGCGACGCACGATGTCCGCGTCGCGATGGGTGCGCGCAAGGATGAGCGCCCCCTCGATGGTGCACAGGGCAGTCTCCGCCCGTTCGACGGCCTCGGTGATGCCCTGTGCGCCTAGGTACGTCGCGATCAACTGCTGCCAGTCTCGATAAGCGTTGGCGCAGACCGTCCGAACTGCTGCATCATCCGAGGCCGTGCGGCCGCCGAGCCGGTCAGGCGGGGTGGGCGCGTCGGGGAGGTGCATGGGCGCTCCGTTCATCGTGGTGGGATCGGGCCGCACCCAAGGCGGGCGCGGGCCGTGGTCCTTACGCTGAGCAGGCATGGAGTGGTCATCGACGTCGCTGCGCCTGCTTCGGGCAGTCGCCGAAACCGGGTCGTTCACCGCTGCCGCCGCGGCGCTGGGTTACACCCAGTCGACCGTGTCCCGTCAGATGGCTGTGTTGGAGCGGGCGAGCGGCAGCAGGCTGTTCGAGCGGCGGCCGGGCGGTGTCCGGCTGACCCCGGCTGGTGTGACGCTGCTGCGGCACGCGTCGGCGGCGCTCGATGAGGTGGACCGGGCCGGCCGCCGGTTGCAGGGCACCGACCCGGCGGGGGGCACGCTGCGCCTGGCGTGTTCAGCAGCATCGGGGCGGCGCTGGTCTGGGAGGCGCTGACGCTGGCGCGTCGGCGCCTGCCGGACGTCGAGGTCGTCACCCGGGAGGGCTCGACCCCCGCGCTGGTCCGGGGGCTGCGCGCCGCCACCCTGGACCTCGCGCTGATCTCGTCGCGGCCGCCGTACCCCGCCCCCGACGACCAGGACCCGCCGCTGGAGCTCGAGGTGCTGCTCGAGGGCGACCTGCTGGGGGCGGTGCCCGCCGCCGGGGACCTCGGCCGGGACGGTTCGGTGTCGCTCGCTGAGCTGGAGTCCTCCGTCTGGATCACGAGCCCGCAGCCCCTGGGCGAACCCGCTTTGGGGGTGTGGCCGGCCCTGGCGCGCCGGCCGGCGGTCGGGCACCAGACCGGGGACTGGCTGTCCAAGCTGGCCCTGGTCGCCGGGGGCTGGGGCGTCACCACACTGCCGCCGTCCCTGGTCGCTCTGGTGCCCGCCGCAGTCCGCGTCGTGCGGGTCACAGGCGGCGCGCCGGTGACCCGCCGTCTGTGGCTCGCCCGGGTGCCCGGCGTCGAGGACGGGGCGTTGGACGGTGTCGCCGGCTGTCTGCGGGAGGCCGCTTCCCACCTGCCCGTGCACTGACTGGTCCCGCCGCGGCCCGGCTGGTCAGCGGCTCGTGGGCACCTTGTCCGCGGCGATGCGCTCGTCGAAGCCGGTAGCCGGGTCGAGCTTGCGGCCGTCGGCCCACCAGTTCGCCGACGCCGACTCGACCACGTTGATGTAGATGTCCCGCGTCTCCAGGTCGGTGCGCCGGGTCAGGTTGTTCACCATCGTGCGGTATAGCCGCTGCAGAACCTCCACCGGGCGCGGCCCGAAGTACGTCTGGATGAAGACCGCCTCCGGGCGGCGCTCCAGACCGAATGCCACCGGCGCCGTGATCAGGTTGTCGGCGTCGAGCTCGTGGAAAACGTGGTACTTGTCGTCGTCCGGGATTCCGAGGACCTCGACGAGCGACTCGTGGATCGCATCGGAGATCGCCCGCCGGTGCGCGGCCGCGCTGCCTTTACGCAGGTAGATCTTGGTCATCGGCATCGGGTGCTCCTCACGTCGTCGCCGGCCGGTGCCCGGTCGGTCGCACGGCACAGCCAACCCGACGCCGAACCATGCGTCCAACGACTGTTGCGCATGTCCTGCATGCCGTTAGCGCACAAGCAGCAGCCGGTCCGCCTGGACCGTCAAGACTTGGACTCGCAGCGGCACGTGACGGGCTTCTCGCAGGGCCATCGGCAGGAACGGCCTCGAGGTCGCCTCAAGGGATCGTGCCGGTACGGGAATCGTGCTGCCGGACGACTGGCCGGTCAGCGGTCAAGCCACGCTGTCCCACAGACCGTGCATGCTCGGGAAACTCTGAGCCTCGCCGAGTTCGACGTCGGCGTCCTTCGCGGAAGACAGCCGCGCCGGCCCACCCACCACTCGGGACCCTCGAGCTCAGCGGACAGGTAGGCGCGTTAGGGCGCGGTGTGCAAAGCGATGTCCATCAGCTGCTCGGCGACGACGTACGGGTGGGTGACCACCGCGTCGTGTCCGGTTTCGATCTCCCGCAGCTGCCAGCCCGGTTGAGCTTGTGCGAGCTCCCGGCTGCTGGCCAGCCGTCTAGACAGGGGTTGCGTGCACGTGATGTACGTGCAGGGCAGGCCGTTGCCCAGCGGGTGGGCGAGGTGCACCGTGTCCTGGTAGCTGCGCGCGGGGTGCGGGGTGAGGCGACGGATCAACCACCGCACGTCGGCTGAGGCGGTGACGTTGAACATCTCCGCAGCAGGGACTGGTAGGCACGCTACTCCTTTGTGGGTCACCACTGCTGCCTCCTGGCCAGCCACCACCTTTGGCGATAAGCCGGTGAGGGCGCTGTCACCATCGAGCACGAGGGTCGCGTCGAGATAGACGATCTGGGCGATGCGCTCCGGCACCCGGTCAGCGGTCCCGGACACGGCAATCCCGCCCAAGCTGTGAGCGACCAGGATGACGTCGTTGAGCTCCTCGCACTCGAGCACGCCGACAACGTCTTCGATGAACGTCTCGATACTGGTGTCGGGTCGGAGTAGGTGTGCGCGTTCACCAAGGCCGGTCTGAGTGGGCGTCAGGACGGTGTGGCCGCGAGCGCCCAGCAGGTGCGCAACCCGGCTCCAGCACCAGCCGCCGTGAAACGCCCCGTGAACCAGGACGAAGGTTGCGCCGGAGCTCGCAGATGATGTCGGGATCATGACCTGGCCATTCTGAGGAGTGTCAGGGCGCCGGAGGCGGGCCACCGGTGCGCCAACGTGGCTGAGCTGATCGCGGATGGACCCGAAGTACAAGTACCGCGGACGCCGAGAGTGCAGGAAGCAACGCGGATCTCGCCCGCGTAGGTGGTGTTCTTGCCGAGGCAGCGCTCCCGCAGATGGGGCAGGCTCTGCTGGCTGAGGTGGCTTCTGCTCGTAGGCTGGCCGCTCTGACGTTTCGTGCTCGCAACGGTTCTGCCTTGGCAGAGCCGTGCGCCGGCGCCATTTTCGCCGATCAACGCGGACCTTGCTGCGCCGCCAGCTTTCGATGGATCAGCTCGGCGATGTCGCCGTTGTTGAGCTCCAGTGCCAGCAGGTGTCCGTTGCCGTGGATGCCGTGCTCGCCGAGGCGCACGTGGTCGACGGTGACTCCCGCGTCGCGCAGGAACTGCACCGTCAGGTGGTCGTAGGTGTCGTGGTAGGAGGCCTCTGCGGTGATTAGCAGCACCGGCACGGCGCGCAGGCGGCTCAGGGTGCGAGCTGGCGTCAGTTGGCGGGCGACCTGGTCGGGTCCGACCGTAAACGGCAGTCCGCCTGCGCCGTCGAGCGCGGGGTCGTAGGTCAGCGGCGTGGTGGTGATGCCGTAGGGGCGTGGCGGCTCGCCGACCGGTTCGGTGCGCGGCTCGAAGTACGGCGGGCCTTTGGGTTCGAGTGCGACGACCGAGCGGACGAGCTCGGGGCGGGCGTCGGCGACGTGCCATCCGTAGGGGCCGGCCTGGGAGTGGGTCAGCACGTGGCACGGCCCGATCCGGTCCAGGAGGGCGGACAGCGCCGACCGGGCTGAGCGCTCGGCGGCGCGGTCGTCGAGGAGGCGGCCGACCTGGCTGGCGTAGAAGGCCTCGAAGGTGGCATCTCCGCGACGGCCGCTGCCGGGCCACTGCGAGTGCAGCCCGGCGCCGGGCCATGCCTGGGCCGCCGGAGCGGTGAAAATGTACTCGGTCAGCTCGGCGGTGTAGTGCAGCAGCGGGCCGTGGTGGGACAGGTGGTAGCGGGACCGTCCGATCCCTGGCAGGTCGACGACGTAGGTGGGGTGCCCGTAGCCGGCCAGCAGCGGTGCCAGGCCGGGGCGGCCGTCGGGGGTCATCTCCCAGTGGGCGCCGGTCTGAGCCCCGCCGGGCACCAGGACGACCGGGAGCAGGTCGCCCTCGCCGATGCGCCGGACGTACATCTGGCCGACCAGCAGGTGGCTGCCGTCGGCGTCGGTGACGTAACCACCGCCGGCGTAGAAGCTCTCGGGAGCCTTCACCGTGGTGCGGGTCGTCCGTCGTCGAGGTCGGACAGCAGCAGGTCGTAGGCCGCGAGGAGCTGGGAGCGGACCGCCTGCTCGACCCGGTCGGGGTCTCGGGTGCGCAGCGCGGCGACGACGTCGCGGTGCGCGTGCAGGTGGCGCAGGCCGGTCGCGGGGAAGCGGTCGCGCATCACGGTGATCGACTGCAGTCGTCTCGCTCGGCTGAACACTCCCGCGCTGGAGGCGAGGGCCTCGACGGCTGGGCTGCGTGCCGCAGCGTGCAGGATCGCGTCGAAGGCGGCGGCGGCGGCGAGCAGCTGCGCCGCGGACGCCTGTGCCGCGCGGGCCGCCATGTCATCGACAAGGGCGTCCATCCGGTCGAGGTCCGCGTCGCTGATCTTGGCTGTCGCGAAACGTGCCACCGCCGCCCGCAGGACGACCTCGGCGTGCAGCAGCTCGCGCAACGCCTGTTCGGAGTGCGCCACCACCGCCAGCGACCGGGGTGTGGGCCGCTCGAGCAGACCTTCCTGCTCCAGGCGGCGGATAGCCTCCCGGACGGGAGTGGCACTGACGCCGAGCAGGACGGCGAGGCCGCGTTCGGTCAACCGCTGGCCGGGCGTGAGCGCGCCGGTGGCAATCTTCTCGCGGAGCGCCCGGTAGGCCCGTTCGGCCAATGACTCGGCCCGGTCGAGGACTTCCAGACCGGCGTCGTTGGGTGGGCTCGACGGTTGGGTCACCGCCCGTCTCCGGCGGGGATCGGCACGGTGAGCAGCGGCACGTACTGCTGTCCGGCGTGCATGTCCCGGTCGTGCAGCGCTCCCTGGATGACGGGCCGTGGCAGCGAGACCTTGACCGCGCGAAGCGCAGGCAGCCGGAAGATGCGGATGCCGGCCGGGTCCACGCCGTAGCACCCGGCGATCGTCACCGGGTCGGTGACCGCTGAGCCGGCGATGCGCTCATAGGCGGCGTCGTCGACGGCGAACACGTCGATGGTGAGCCAGAACGGACCCGCGTTCTTGGACCGGACCGCCGCGAGGTCCGCCAGCCGGGTGCTCATGCGACCAGTGCCGAGCTGATGGTGCGAAACATTTCGTGCGGGCCGGTGACGTCGAGGGCGTGCTGGAGCACGAACTCGTGCAGCGCGCCGCGCTCGATCTCGGCTGGGGAGCCGAGCAGCGCGAAGCTGGGCAGCTCGGTGTCGCCGGGTAGCGGTGCGTGCAGCAGGACCGGGTTGGCGAGCTTCGCCAGCTGCGTGGCAGCAGCCTGGTCGGGTGCGGTGGCGAGGAAGATGATCGCGACCTCGCGGGGTGGTGTGCCCGCTTCCGGCTCCGCCGTTCCGAGTACGGCGTCGTGGCCGTAGCGCCGGATCTGCAGGTCGTAGGTGCCGGGTTCGAGCCCGACGGTGGTCGGTACCTGAGCGTGCAGGTAGGCCAGCACCTGTTCACACCACTGGTCAAGGCGAGCGAGCACCTTCAGGTCGCGGATGCCGGAGATGATGACCGTCTGGTAGCCGGCAGGGGCGGCACCTTCAAGCTTGACCGTGTACTGGTCGGCGTGCTCGAAGCGTGAGCCGGTGACCCGGACCCGCCGGTCATCCAGGGCGGTGTAGACGGCGTCTGTCGTGTCGAGGGTTCCGGCGGGCTCACGCATCCGGAACGGGTCGGCGTTCTCATACAGCATGTGCGCCGCGACCGAGCGTGGGGTGCAGGCACTGCCGGGATCCAGCGGCTCGACGGTGAACCCGTCGCCGTCGATGGTGACGAGCACCCCGCCACTGCGGGGGTTGGTGGTGCACAGGCCGCCGCACTCGACGGTCTTGGCCGCGTGCCAGACCGGGCCGGGCGGGAGCCCGCGCGACAGCGGCAGCGCGGCGATCAACGCGGTGTCGGTGGCCCGGCCGGCAAGCACCAGATCGGCGCCGCCGGCGATCGCGGCGGCGATGGGTTCGTGGCCCATCAGGGCCACGATGTGGCTGCAGCGCCCCAGCACGTCGACGTCGAGCTCACCAGCAGGTTCGAGCGGACGGATCCGGCGCTGGCCGAGGCAGTCCTTGAGGTGCGCCGGGTCCTGCTCGCTGTAGATGCGCGCGACCGTCAGCGACAGCTGGGCCTCGCGGGCAATTTCCTGGGCGATGTCGTACACCCACTCCACGCCGGCGTCGGTTCCGGAGGTGCCGCACGAGCCGACGACCACCGGCACCCCGCGGGCGCGGGCGGCCGGCAAGATAGCGCGCAGGTCGCGGGCGACCGCGCCGCGCGAGGTTTTGGCCGTGCCGGTGCCGAGGTAGTGCGGGCCGGAGTCGGTCGACCCGCCGTCGACCGCGACGACGTCGGCTCCGAGCGCCAGGCCGCGGTCGATGCTCTCGGCCGGGAAGCCGCCTCCGAGCATGCCGACCGGGACCAGCACCCGAACGGGCCGCTGGTGGCCGGTCATCCGCGGGGTCCCTCGGCGAGGCGGACCAGCTGCCGCACGTCACCTGAGCCGGGGAACGCGAGCAGCGCGGCGACGAGTGCGGCGACGTCGCTGGCAGCAAGGACGCGGGAGGCGCAGTCGGCGAGCTTGTCCCACAGCTGGGGCGGGTCGGCGTGCAGCTCGGGCGGGTCTGACGCCGGGTCGCGCACCGCTGTCAGTACGCGTCCGCTCATGGTGGTGACGCTGACCTGGCCGGCGAAGGAGTTCGTCGGCGGGCCGGGTGCCGGGCTGACGTGGGTCCGGGCCATTAGCCCCCGCACGGCTGGGTCGAGGTGGGCGTCGCCGTCGAAGTGCTCGAGCCGGACGGTCCCGTCGATCAGGGCGCGGGCGACGACGTACTGCAAACTGAACTTGCCAGCCAGGGCGTCGTCAAACTGCGGCCGGTCGGTGTGCGGCATCCGCAGCGCATCGACGACGATGTTGATCCGGTCGATGTCGTCGGGTGCGGGGGCGTGCGCGGCGCGGATCTGCCGGGCTGCCTCGATGCTGGCGTGGGTGCTGTGGCAGCAGGGGTAGGCCTTGATCGGGTTCAGGCCCCGGTTGATCTCAAGGGTGGTCGGCTGCGCGAGGATCGCGGCAGTGTCATAGGTTCCCGCTCCGTTGTAGACGGCGAGGAAGCCCTGCGCCGCGTCGAGCGCGCCGGGGTTGGCGGTGAACCCGCCGGCGGCGAGCTTTGCCGACAGCAACCCGCCGCGGACCGCCTGGCCGATGTGCAGAGCCTTGGTCATGGTGCCGAAATTGGCCTTGATCCCTGCAGCGTGCGACGCAGCGACCGCGAGCGCGGCCGTGGTCCGCTCGCTGTCGAGCGCGAGCAGCTTCGCTGCGGCTGCCGCGACACCGAAGACGCCGAGCGTGGAGGTGGGGTGCCAGCCCTTGGCGTAGTGCGCGGTGTTGACGCCGCGGGCGAGGCGGATCAGCACCTCATAGCCCGCGGCGTAGGCGACCGCGAGGTCGGCGGCCGAGGCGTTCGTCTCCTCCCCGAGCGCGAGAATCGCCGGCACCAGGACGGTGGAGGGGTGCCCAACGACCACGAGGTTGCCGTCGTCGTAGTCGAGGGCGTGCGCGGCCATTGCGTTGAGCAGCCCGGCGTCCAGGGCGCTGCGCCGCTCGTGACCACCCAGGACCAGCGACGCTCCGGCGGCCGGGCCCATGGTCGCGTCGCGGACGATCCGGATGCTGTCAGCGTCGGCGCCGGCCAAAGCGACGCCGACCGTGTCGGCCAGGGCGGTCCGCACGACGTGCATGCCGTGCTCGTCGATGTCGCCGGCGGTGATCTTCACGACGCGGACGGCCAGGATCTCCAGCAGCGAGGCCGCCTCGGGCCGGATGCCTGCGCCGGTGGTGTCGCCGATACCGGTGCTGGTGTCGGTGCCGGTGCTGGTGTCGGTGCCGGTGCTGGTGTCGGTGCCGGTGCTGGTGTCGGTGCCGGTGCTGGTGTCGGTGCCGGTGCTGGTGTCGGTGCCGGTGCTGGTGTCGGTATCGGTGGCCGCGCTCATTCGACTACCGGGATCTTCGTCTCGTACACCGGCTGGTCGACGCGTGAGGCGAATCCGCCGCGCACCGCACCGGCGGTGGGGTCAGTGTAGAACGCGGTCATGCTCTCGGCGAGCTGCCGGCTGTTGGGCACCGCGAGCCACATGCGCAGCAGGTGCCGGCGTCGGTCGGGTTCGGGCCAGTCCACGAACTCGGTGCGGGCGTGGTAGACCACGTGGTTGTTCAGGAACTGGAAGTCGCCGGGCTCGAACATCATCGAGGTGTGGAACCGCGGCTCGTTCGCGAGCGCGTTCACCAGCGTCATCGCCTCGTGCTGCAGCGGGGTCAGCGGCGGAACGCCGGGGAGCTCCTGCGCGGTCAGGATGTGGGTGCCGATCCACCGCGAGGAGAACCGGCCGTCGTACTCGGAGAAGACCGGCTGCTGGTAGTAGGGCAGCTCGCCGTCGGCCTCCTGGCCCTTCCAGCTCCAGTAGAACGGCTGCTGCAGCACCTCGTACAGGTCGGGTCGGGTCGCGGCGATCTCATCGCGGATGGCGACGGAGCTGCAGAACATCGACCGTCCGCCGCTCTGGGCGGTTCGCAGGACCAGCAGCGCGACGACGTCGGCCGAGTCGGTGTGAAAGCCCAGCAGGTCCTTGGACATGTAGCCGCGGCCCTTGTCGTTATCGATCTTGTCGCCGACGTTGCGCACATCGCCGAGGAAGTCGCCCTTGCTGCTCTGGCTCACCGCGGTCCCCATGTGCAGCCCGACGCCCCAGTAGATCAGCCGCAACTCGTCTTTCGTGTACTGCTCGACCGGCAGGCCGCGCAGCACGTACAGGCCGAGGTCGTTTTCGATCCGGTCCAGCACCTGCTGCAAGGTGGCAGGAAGCACCGTCAGCGGAAACAACTCCCGGGTCAGGGTCTGGATTGACGCGCCCTGCTTCTGCGCATGTCGCAGCGCGCCCTCGATGTCGGCCTTCTCCGCCTCGCTGAGCTGGTAGATCCAGCGGCCGGCGTCCTCGAGGTCGGACGGGAACCAGGCGATGTCCTTGCCAAGCGTCGGAGCTGTCACGGTGACCTACCTCAAGGGAGTCGACTAGCAGTGGGCTGCTGTCTGCTATAGCAGATTACCTGTGGCGAACGGACCGCGTCAATCTCCATAGCTGAAGTGCTGCTTACGCGGCCTATCGGGCCGATATTGGCCGCGCCGCCGATATCGGACGCACCTCGAGATCAGCCGGCAATCAGCACGCGCCCGAACAGCGCCAGCAGCCCACAGCAGGCTGGGCCACCCGATCGCCCGGGTTGGGCTGATCGACCTTACCGGGGTCGGCCAGGTTAACGCCCCGACACTACGTTCGGCGAGCTCGTGGATCAGGGTCAGCACGGCCTTCTTCTCAGCGCTCGCTCAGCGCGTCGGCTACGTGATCGAGGCGCGGGACCGCTGTCGGGTCGGGGTGCAGCACGCGGCGAGGGCTGCTGGACCTGGCCCTCGTGCTCATCTTCGCCACCTAACGCTCATAGGGCGCCCGGCTGGTATGCCACCCAGCCCGGCTGTGTGAAGGAGGACCTCGCCCTCACTCCTGGCCTGCCGATTGGGGCCATGCGGGTATGGCTCCTGGGGGAAGCGGCACGTCGAAGGCGTTCAGCAGAAACGACACGGTGGTGTAGTAGCCGCACAGCGAGACCAGCTCGACCAGGCCGGCATCGCCCAGGAGCTCACGGGCAGCGCGGTAGGTGGCGTCGTCCACCCGGCCTGTTTGGGTCAGCTGCCGGGCCAGCGCGTGCACCGTCCGCTCGTCCTGTGCCTCGAACGGTGGGTCCTCGCCGCGGCCGATGGCGTCCACCACCGCATCCGACACGCCGTGCTCCCGGGCCATCTGGGCATGCGCCCACCACTCGAACTCGGCTTTCCACCAAGCGCCGACCGTGATGATGACTATTTCCAGCAGTCGGCGCTCGATCGAGGTCTCGAAGCGAAGGGTCCGCCCCAGCTCGCCAAGCCGCCCTCCGACGGTCGGCGCATGGACAAATGCGTTGAACGGACCGTGCAAGCCACCTTCATCGTTGACTACGCGGTCACCACGGGAACTGACGACCGCGTCCCAGACGCCCTGACCAGGCCCGTCCAACTCGTCGCGACGAAGATAGGGCAAGCGACTCATGCTGCGGCCCTCCTGTCACACCGGCGAAGACTTGCCGCACCACATTCCGGCGTCGCCGCACTTTTCAGCAGCGCCCATGACCCGGCCGTCCATTACCCATGCTCATCGGGTGCTCCTTGTTCTCGTTGGCAGCAACTGCACAAGTGGCTTACGGGTAGAAGGCGCGGCTCTTCATGGTCCGGCCGGGGGTCCGGCGGTAATTACCCTCGATGGGATCGGTGACGTCCTAGGCGAAGACGTCGGCGACGTAGCGGCCGTGTTCGCGTTGCATCTCGGCGAGCCAGGTGTCTGCTTGTTCGGCGGTGGCTCCGGTGGCTTCGCGGTAGATGCGGGTGCAGGTGTCATAGACCGCTGGTGCCATGAGGCGGCCGTCTCCGCAGACGTAGAACACGGCGCCTTGGCGGACCAGGTCGATGACGTCGGCGCGGTCGGCCCACAGCCGGTCCTGCACGAACGTCTGCCCGTCCTGGGGGGCGGCGGAGTAAGCCGGCCGCATGTCGACGATGCCCTGCTCGGCCCAGGCTGCGAGCTCGTCGCGGTAAAGGTAGTCCACGTCGGGATGGTCGCAGCCGAAGAACAGCAGCGCGGGTGCCGGGGCGGTGTCTTGCTCCTGTGCCTGCTGGGCGCGGTCTTGCAGGAAGCCGCGGAAGGGGGCGATGCCGGTACCCGCGGAAGCCATCACCAGTGGCGTCGCGAGGGACTGCGGCGGGCGGAAGCCGACGTTGGACGGCCGCACACTCACCGCGATCTTCGTGCCGGGGCGGGCGTGGGCGAGGTAGGTCGAGGCGGCGCCCTCATACGTGCCGCGCCCGGAAAGGGCCGGGGCCTGCAGCACCGCGACTGTCACGGTGGCGTGGTCCGGACTCCAACGCGGCGAGGAGGAGATCGAGTACTGCCGCGGAGTCAACGGGGCGAGCAGCTGCAGGAAAGAGGAGAACGGCAGCTGGCAGGAGGGGTAGGACTCGAGCAGGTCCAGCACGGTGACCCGCCGGTCGAGCACCTGATCGGCGTAGGCGGCCGGAGCGGCGGCCAGCACCTGCAGAGCCTGCTTGTCCGGCGGGCATGCGGTGGCAGCGGCGAGCTGCTCGATCTGCTTGCGGGTCGCCGGCTGGGACAGCTCGACGTAGCTGGCGAGCAGCTCACCTGCGGTGACCGGGGTATCGGTGGGCAGGAACGTCTGGCCGCCTGGGCCGATCCGGATCACGGTCTGGGCGTCGTAGGCCAACCCGAAGCGGCTCAGCGCACGGTCGACGACCCTGGCAGGGTTCAGCGGCAGCACCGCCAGGTAGTCCCCGGCCTGGTAGGTCGCCCCCTCGGGCAGGGCGATCTCCAGGTGGCGCTTGGACCGGGCCTGCGGGGCGGACATGTCGACCAGCTCCCGGTTGGCCACCACGGTCCCCAGCTGCAGCCGGTTGTGCCGCAGGATCGGGTCGCGGACGGCGCCGACGAACTCGACCTCGAGCAGCGGGGAGGCTGCTGGGGCCTGGTCGTCCTGGCCGAACTCGGCACCCAGGGTGTCCCAGAACCCGGCGTACCAGTCCTCGAAGTCACCGAAGAAGTCCCCGCGGGCGTTGGCCTCCCCGCGGGCCAGCAGCCGGCGTGCTCCAGCGGCAACGAGGGCCTCGTCGACAGCTGTAGGCACGGCCTGGTAGGTGCGGGCCCAGTCCTTGTTGCCGCATCCGAACACCGCGTAGCGGACCCCCTGCAGGGTCCCGGCACGGCAGGACTGGACCCAGGGCAGGAACGCCCGGGCGTTGTCGGGGGGCTGGCCCTCGTAGGAGGAGGTGACGATGACGACGGCCCCCTCTGTGGGCAGGTGCCCGGTGGCGCTGTCCAGCGATCCAAGGGTGGGGCGGTAGCCGCGGCGGCCGGCGTCGGTGGCGATGCGCTGCGCGAAGGCCTGGGAGGTGCCGGCGACCGACCCGTACAGCACCCGGATCGGTATCCCGTTCGCAGCCCCCGGTGTGGCCTCAGGTGCCGCAGCGGCGCCCGGCCGTTCGGCAGCCGCTGAAACGATGGTCCGCTGCCGGCGCCGGACGCGCATGTGCAGTCCCTCCGGCTTGATCGTCAGGGTCTGTGTGATCGTCAGCTGGTAGTCCGGGTCGGCGGCGGAGATCTCGAAGCGTTGCAGCATCATCGCCAGGAACAGCACGGCCTCCTGCAGCGCAAAACCGCGCCCGATGCAGGATCGCTGGCCGTTGCCGAACGGCTTCCAGGCGTTGGGCGGCAGCTGCTGGGCGCGGTCGAAGGCGAACCGGTCCGGGTCGAAGCTGGCCGCCTGCGGGCCCCATACCGTCGGGTCGCGGTGCAGCGCGAGTGTCGAGACCAGCAGCGTCTCGTGACCGTCGATGTGGTAGCGGCCGCCGAGGGTGGTCTGGTCCTGCAGCGGGCTAACGGCGAACGCGGGGGCAGTCGGCCACAGCCGCAGCGTCTCCTTCAGGATCTGGTCGAGGTAGGTCAGCTGCGACAGGTGCTCGAAGCGCGCGGACTGGTCGCCCAGCACCCCATCGACCTGCTCGACGGCGCGGGCCAGCACCTCGGGGTGGCGCAGCAGCTCGTACATCGCGAAGGTCAGCAGGCCGCTTGTCGTCTCATGCCCGGCGATCAGGAACGTGACGAGCTGAAACCGGACGTTCTCATCGGAGAGGTGCTCGCCGGTGAGCGGGTCGGCGGCGCCGAGCATCGCATCGAGGATGTCGTGCTGGCCATCAGGCAGCGGGTTGCGGCGCCGGTCGTCGATGAGCTGCTCGGCGACCTCGAACATCAGCCGCTTGTCCTCCTCGTACTGGTCACGGGCGGCCAGCATCGCCCGGTCCTGCGTCGGGGCAGGTCGGCTGCCCACACCGGCTTCGAGCAGCGCGCGGACCATCGCACCGACGAACGGGTGCATCGCCTCGCGGTAGAAGCTGTTGAACCGGTAGCTGAACGAGCACAGCGCGATCGTGTCCAACGTCAGCCGGGTGGCGTTGTCAGAGACCTCGATGCGGTGCGCCGGGCCTTGACGTTCCCATTTGAGCAGCAGCTGGTCGGCGATGTCGACCATGCCGGTGAACATCTCCCGCAGGGCTGCCGGCCCGAACGCGGGCATCAGGATGCGGTGCGCCGCGCCCCAGTTGGGTTCGTCGGTCCCTGCGGTGAACAGCCCGTCGCCGGTGAAGTCACGGACCTGCCGCAGCGCTGGGTGAAGGTTCTTGTCGAACCGGGTCTCGTCGCACAACTCGTCGACCAGCTCCTGGGAGCTGACTACCAGCAGGTCCCGGCCCGGGGCCTGGAGCCGGAACAGGCCCCCGTACTCTCGGGCCAGATCCACCAACCCCAGGGCTCCCAGCAGCGTCGTGGGCTGCGCGGTCGGGATCGACGTTGACGTTGGCGGCGGCAGGGTCACACGGGTTCCTTTGGGTCGAAGCTAGGAAGAAGCGGTGTTGGCAGGGCTCATTCAGGCGGAGTGGTGCCGGCCACGGCACCGCGCCCGGCTCTTGGCAAGGCTTGCCATCTGGCCCTGGAGGGTGTGCGGTCCCCCGACCTCTAGTCGCGTTGCTCGATCCAGTCGGCTCTGAAGCCGCCAGTTCAGTGTTGTTCTGCTCGACGGCCATGAGGTGCCCGTTGCCGCGGATGCCGCGCTCGGCGAGGTCTGCGTGTTCGACGGTGACTCCGGCCTCCTGCAGGACTGCAACGGTGCGTCTGTCGTAGAGCCGGTCGTGGTGACCGGGTGCGGTGAAGACGGCTTCGAGCAGGCCTGCCGACCAGTGGATGAGGGCCCGTGGTGGTCCGGGTGGTAGTGAGAGCGCCCTGTTCCCGGTAGGTCTGCGACGTAGACGGTGCGGCCGGTGGCTGCAAGCAGCGGTGCCAGGCCGGGGCGGCCGTCGGGGGTGCTCTCGTAGTGGCTGCCGCTCATCGCGCGCCGCCGTGCAGCATGATCACCGGCAGGGCGCCTTGCGGCTGCGGGGTGCTGTGGCCGGGGAACCGGCGGACGTACATCTGGCCGGTTCGCAGCTGCTGGCCGGTGCCGTCGTCGGTGTCCTCGCCGCTGACGTAGAAGCTGTTGGGCTGCTCCATCTCAGTCGCCGTCCAAGTTGGACAGGAGCAGGTCCAGGGACGCGAGGAGCTGCGCTCGGACGAGGCGCTCCACGTCGTCGGCGTCACGGCGCCGCAGCGCATCGACGATGTCCCGGTGCGCCTTGAGGTGGGCCAGCCCGACGTGTGGGATCCGGTCCCGCATCGCGGTGACGGCGTGGACCCTGCGGGATCGTCCGACGATGCCGGTACTTGCGACGAGCGACTCCAGTGCGGTGTTGTCGGCTGCGTCCTCCAGGATCGCGTCGAACGCTTGCGCCTTCGCCAGGGTCTCGGTCGCGCTCGCGTGCGGGCCGGTCGCTTCGAGCTCGTCGACGATGGCGGCCATCTGGTTGATGTCGGCGTCGCTGATCTTGGTGGCGGCGAATCGGGCGAGCGCGGACCGCAGGACCGCCTCTGCGTACAGCAGCTCGTACAAGCTCTGCTCGGAGTGCTCGACGACCGTCATCCAGCGAGTGCTGGAGCGGCTGATGAGCCCTTCCTGCTCCAGCCGGCGGACAGCCTCCCGCACGGGCGTCGGGCTCACCCCGAGCAGCGACGCGATACCTCGTTCGGTAAGGCGCTGCCCGGGGACGAGCGCGCCGGTGGCGATGCGCTCGCGCAGCTCGTGGTGCACCCGCTCGGCGAGCGACCCAGGCCGGGCGAGGACCTCGAGCCCGGCGTTTAACAGTTCTCCCATGGCACTACCTCCCTTCGTTGGCACCCTACGGCCGCTATGGCAAACAGCAAATGTTCATCGGGCCTTGACGGCGTGACTTGAATCTCCTACGTTCATATCGCTATAGCAAGTAGCCGACACCACGGTTCTGCCTCTTAAGGAGACCCCAGCTCATGGACGAGTTTGCGGACTGCGCCGAGCAGGTGCGCGCCCGGGTCGACGCGCTGCAGGTCTTCCCGACCTTCGAGGGCGTCGCCGCCGTGCTGCAGCTGTGCCCGGTCCGCAAGGCGGTGTCGGCATGACCGGATCTGCAGTCCGGGTGCTCACCCTGGCTGGCAAGCGCACCGGCTCGTGGGTCCCGGTCGGGATCCTCGGGGGTGGCGTCCGCGCCGGGACCGTGGAGCGGGGCATCGCCCTCGGCGCCGACGTGATCGCGGTCGGCGCCGGGTCCACAGACGCACTCTTTGGGCACCGCCACCCCGAAGACGGCCTGGGTCGCCGCGGCCCGCGACCTCAAGGGCCTGATGCTGGCAGCCCACTCGGCCGGTATCCCCTGGTTGTCCGCTCCTGCGGGACGTCCGGGATGGACGCCGGCGGCGCCTGGGTCCAGCAGATCGCCCAGCAGATCGCCCTCGAGGAGGGCTTCGTGCTTCGCGTCGCCTGCCTGTTCAGTGAGCTGCAGTCCGCTCAGGCGGAGAAGCTGCGCTCGGCCGGACGGGTCCGCCCGCGCGGGCCCGAGGGCCTGGCTGGACGCTGCTACGCTCGCCCGCTGCAGCCACGTCGCCGGCCTCATGGGGCACGAGCCGATCGCAGCTGCCGTCCAGGACGGCGTTGACGTCGTGCTCGCCGTCCGCGCCACCGACACCGCCCTGATCGCCGCCTTCCCGCTGCTGCGGGGAATGCCCGCCGGCCCGGTCTGGCACGGCGCAAAAATCGCTGAGTGCGGCGGCCTGTGCACGACCAACCCCCGCAGCGGCGGGGCCCTGGTCACCTTTGACGAGACCGGCTTCGAGTGTCCCGCTCCTGGACGTGGACATCCCCTGAGAAGTCGGCAGCCGTCCCAGACCCGTCCGCCAACCCCGCAGCTTCAAGCGGCAACACCGCTGTACCCACGCCCCTGCCCCTGCCGCAACCTCAGCCCCAGCGCGTCACACAACAACCATCTGCCGAATCGCACTCACTAACTAAGGAGCGGGTACATGCCAGGAGAAGTCATCGGCGACAGAAGCGCCACTGGAGCGCCGGCTGCGGTACGTACTGGTGGTGCGCGGCCGGCTCAGGCCGGCGGGCTGAGCCGGCTGTGGAACCGCCAGCTGCCGCACTATCCCGACAACGGGCCGCGGTCGGTGTATCTGGCGATCACCGTTCTGGCGACGGTCATCCTGTACTACGAGCTCTACATCCAGGGCGCGGTCGGGCCGAGCATCATTAAAGACTTCGGGATGAGCTTCACCTACTTCGTGTTCATCGCCGTCGTCGGCAATGCCTTCGGCGCGTTCGCGTCCCTGTTCGCCGGGCTCGCCGACAAGTGGGGCCGGGCCAACCTGGTCGTCGGCGGGCTGCTGATCACCGGGCTGCTGATCACCTTCGGCGTGCCGAACGCGTCGAGCAAGCTCATGTACGGGGTCATGTTGACGGCGGTCAGCATCGTCGAAGGCGTGGTGCTGGTGGCCACCCCAGCGCTGATCCGCGACTTCTCCCCGCAGGTTGGTCGGGGCGCCGCCATGGGCTTTTGGACCCTGGGACCCGTGCTGGGCAGCCTGGTGGTCACGATCGTGTCCAGCCACACCCTCACCAGCCACCCCAACTGGCGGTTCCAGTTCTACGTCTGCGGCATCGCCGGACTGGTGGTCTTCCTCGTCGCCCTGATCGGGCTGCGCGAACTGTCCCCGCAGATCCGCGACCAGCTGATGGTCTCCATGCGCGACAAGGCACTGATCGAGGCCCGCGCCGCCGGCATCGACCCGGAGGCGGCGACCAAGGGCCACTGGGGGCAGATGATGCGCCCCGACATCATCGGCTCAGCGTTTGCGATCAGCGTGTTCCTGCTCTTCTACTACATTGCCGTCGGGTTCTTCGTCGTCTACTTCGCGACAGTCTTCGGCTACTCCGAAAGCAAGGCCAACGGCCTGGCCAACTGGTACTGGGCCACCAACGCCATCGCGCTCGTCGTCACCGGCGTGGTCTCGGACAAGCTGCGGGTCCGCAAACCGTTCATGATCTTCGGTTGTCTGCTCAGCCTGGTCGGCGTCGGCCTGTTCGCCAGAGCAGCAACCCATCCCGGCACCGGCTACTACACCTTCGTCGTCTACCTGATCCTGGGTGCCCTCGGCGGCGGCATCGCCTACTGCGCCTGGATGGCGAGCTTCACCGAGACCGTCGAGAAGCACAACCCGGCTGCGACTGCCACCGGCCTGGCGGTATGGGGCTGGACCATCCGAGCCGTCGTGACAGCCTCTCTGGCGATCTTTACCCTGCTGCTGCCGGCTACCTCGACCCTGGTCGACAAGGGCACCACTGTGCAGGGCATCGTCGCGGCCCACCCCCAACAAGTAGCGGTCCTGAGTTCCCTGGACCCGGCGACCTCAGCAGCGCTGGGAAAGAACCCGGGTGACCCGGTGGCCCTGCCCAAGGCGCTCGGTGAGGTTGCCGCCGAGCAAGGTGCCGGCCCGGCCAAGGCTGCTGACGTCCAGGCGGCGGCCGCCCGGCGCACAAAGGAGATCGCCACCGCCGGTGCCATCGACGCAGGCACGCTGGCAACGCTGACCAAGGGCGACTTCTCGGTCGTGCCCAAGGCGGTCAGCGAGATCGCGAGCAAGTTCAGCATCCCGCCAGCGGAAGCGACCAGCCGTCTGACAGCACTCGCGGCCCCGGCCACCAAAGCGGACCTGACGCTGATCTCGCCGTACGGCGCAGCCCTGACCAACGCCAGCACCGCCATCCCGCCCAGCGACCTGAAGTACCTGGCGGCGAACGGCAAGCAGGTGAAGAAGGCGGCGCAGGACAACCCCAAGCAGTGGCAACGCTGGTGGTGGATCTGCTTCGCCGCCCAGGTGGTGTTCCTGCCGTTCATCTTCTTGATGACCGGCAGGTGGAGCCCGCGCAAGGCCCGGGAAGACGAGCTCGAGCACGAGCGGCTCATCGAACGGGAGATGGCAGCACTGGGGAGCGCACCGGCCCGCGCATGACCGGTCGGCCTGGCCGGGAGGAGGGGGCGGACTGTGCCCCTCCCCCCGGCAGGCCGGGTTGTCTCATCGCTTTTGGCCTGGCTTGGGCATGCAGCGGGAGCCGTTCGGAGGACAAGTTGATGAACCGGCGCACCGGCGGTCATGACAAAGACCGAGAGACAAGCACCGAACAGATGCCCCGGGAGCAGGAGGGCAAGGCTGACCGCGGCTCCGAACCCGGTCAGTCCCCGACCCCACGCCGTGCACCCGGACGCCCCCTTTCAGGCAAGCCCCCCAGCCGGGCCGGGTCAGTACGTCTGGAGCCCGCGCTGCGGGTCCAAGCCGCCCAGCAGGCAGCAGCCGAAGGCGTCACCGTCTCTGAGGTCATCCGGAGGGCGCTGCGTGCGTATCTGCGCAGCGCGTAGATAGCGCCGCGCAAGCCGACACGGCACACGTCACCACCACTAAATCGACTTGTGGTTCGCCATCAACCCCTGACCACCCCGAGCTGCGCAGCTAGCCCAGCGGCCGGACGGCGAGCCGCAGACGGCAGCCCTGCGGCCGCGGTGCAGCATCCGTTGGCACGCGTCCGTCGACGTCGGCCACGCCCGCGGCAGGTCCTGGAACGAACCTCATCGCGGCAGCACTCGCAGTATCCCGGCAAGCCACGCGCCAGCGGTTCGCCGACAAGCTTTCCGCCTAGCCGCCACACGATCAGCGCCTCGCTTGCCCGGACTATCGCCGTGACGACATCGGTCGGCGACGACTTCATCGCGGCCGGCCCCTACCTAGCCGGCCGGGCATCAGCAGGGCGGTGGCCTCGGCGGCGACCGCGAGGATGAGAAGGTCCTGAGGCGCCGGTGTCATGCAATCGCTGTCGGTAGCCCGCCGTCATGCGGCGGCTGGTGCTCCCGCCCGCGCGCTCGGCTCACCGTCACCCTCCAGAAGCGAGCGCAGCACGTAGCGCAGGATGCCGCCGTGGCGGAAGTAGGCCGCCTCCCCGGGGGTGTCGATCCGGACAAGCAGCTCGACCTGCTTGCCGTCGGCCTCGATAGTGATCATCCCGCTCTTCTCGGAGACGTCGGCGAGGCCCCGGACGGTGAACTGCTCCTCACCCGTGAGGCCGAGCGAGGCCACCGACTCGCCCTCGGCGAACTGCAGCGGCAGCACGCCCATCCCGATCAGGTTGGAGCGGTGGATGCGCTCGTAGGACTCCGCGACGACGGCCCGCACCCCGAGCAGGGCGGTCCCCTTCGCCGCCCAGTCACGCGAGGAGCCCGAGCCGTACTCCTTGCCCGCCAGCACGACGAGCGGGACGCCCTCCTGCGCGTACTGCTGCGCCGCGTCATAGATCGCCATCTGCTCGCCGCCGGGCAGGTGGCGGGTGACGCCGCCCTCGGTGCCGGGGGCCAGCTGGTTGCGCAGCCGAATGTTGGCGAAGGTCCCGCGGATCATCACCTCGTGGTTGCCGCGGCGTGAGCCGTAGGAGTTGAAGTCCCGCGCCTCCACGCCGTGCTCGCCGAGGTAGCGGCCGGCCGGCGAGTCACGCTTGATCGCGCCGGCGGGCGAGATGTGGTCTGTGGTGACGCTGTCACCCAGCAGAGCCAGCACGCGGGCGCCCTTGATGTCGGCGGGCGGCTGCGGCTCGCGGTCCATCCCGTCGAAGTAGGGCGGGCGCCGCACGTAGGTGGACTCGCCCTCCCACGAGAAGGCGCCCGTGCCCGACTCCCCCATCGGCAGCGACTGCCAGCGCTCGTCGCCGGCGAACACGTCGGCGTAGTCCTTGGCGAACATGCTGGCCTGGATGGCCTCACCGACGACCTGGCTGATCTCGCTGTCGGTCGGCCAGATGTCGCGCAGGTAGACCGGGGTGCCCTCGTGGTCGGTACCGAGCGGTTCGGTGGTGATGTCGAGGTCCATCGTCCCGGCCAGGGCGTAGGCCACTACCAGCGGCGGCGAGGCGAGGTAGTTCATCTTGATGTCCGGGTTGATCCGGCCCTCGAAGTTGCGGTTGCCTGAGAGCACGCTGACGACGGCGAGGTCACCGGCCGAGACCGCCTCGGAGAT
>JAABUM010001251.1_pt1 | contig 25011 bp, 23 predicted proteins | sample 5559161 | NCBI WGS metagenome assembly JAABUM01 (sample SAMN10711868, study PRJNA513369) | rock metagenome | isolation source: Antarctica rocks | place: Antarctica: Victoria Land, Siegfried Peak nord
GAGCTCGATGTTCGCCGGAACAAGATCTAACCCGGGAAAGTACGTCTTGCGAACAATTTCTGATAACTGGCGCCGCCTGTCATCATATCGGAGCGCCGCGTATAATGTTTCGTTTTCTGCGACGTCGAACTCAGGTTGATAGCCGTGAAGTGCGGATAAAGAGGCTTGCGGGTCGAGGTCGATCGCCAGGGTTCTGTACCCGCGTAAGGCCAGGTGCTGCGATAGGTGCGCTGCAGTCGTAGTCTTCCCTGAACCACCCTTGAAATTGACTACACAAATCACCTGCAGGTGGTCGGTGCCGCGGCGGCGTGGTAAATACCTACGCTCGGCCTTCCCACTCTCGTCGAGGTAGACCCGCAACGACTGGATATCTTCAACGGAATATGAGCGGCGCCCCGAGAGACTTGCCTCGGGTTGGGGTCCACGGCCCTCCAGGCTGAGACGTCGCAGGTAGCCGGCATCTACGCCGATAAGGTCGGCTACTTCGCCGGAAGTGAACCTACGCAAGGTCTTGGCCGCCGTCGGTGGGAAGAGCTTCAGGCGATGCTCCTGGAGACGCTCTGACAACTCGCGCGCGTGTTGACCGACGAGCGTATGTATCGCCCTTTTTGAGATGATTTTGGATCGGACAGCTGCGGTCACGTGCTTATCTCGTGCTTACGCTTTTCAACGCTCGGCGCGCTTCGAAGCGTGACAATGTTGCGCGATTCGCAGTTTTCGGCAAGCGATTATTGGTTAATGAGAGCTTAATGCGGCTGAGATACCCCCGCTTCGCGTTTTCGCTGGCAGGATCAAGCCCGCTGTTCCCTCCGGGCCGAAGGCATAAGAGCGCCTCTTTCGGCGCACGCCCGACCCTTTTGCTGGGCGAAGTTGCCGGCCGGCAACTTACGCGCTCCCCTGGCTCAGGCCGAACGATCCGGGCCCTACTGTTACGTGGCCCCGAGCAACACAACACCTCCGACCAGCACGAGGCAGCCCAACCAGCCGCGACACACCGACCGGCTCGCGCAGGATCACCACGCCGAACAGGCCACCAACCCTCATCGACATTTCGAGCGCTGGCGCGACCACGCTCAGCGGCGCTCCCATGCCCAATGCCGCGAGCATGAGAATGTAGGAGAGCGGCGACAGCAAGCCCATGCCGATCGCGAGAGCCATCGCTTGCTTACCAGCTCACGCGCACCACCGAATATGCCGCAGCACGATCGGCGCGAGCAGAACGAAGCGCAGCAGATTCGAACACCAGTCGAGGATGACGGCTCAATCGGACGATTTTTGATCCCATAGGCGTGAACGATCGTATAAACCGCGATAAGCCAGCCCGTAACGCCACCCCAGCGCACACCGACCTGGCAGCTAGGCCGGCAGAATGTAGAGAGATCACCTCGCGTCGAGACAGGACCCGAGCAGCAAGAACGCGCCCAACGACGACAGCATGGGGCCGGTACCGCGGGCTACCAGGTAGACAACGGATAGGTCCGCAACTTGGTAGCCCCGCTGACGGTCATCGAGTAGACGGGCGGATGGGGAAGGGCCGGCAAGCTGCTCGTTCGTGATCGGGTCGAAGGGCAGGGTGGTCTCGTCATAAGTGATGAGGTGCTCCTCGCGGTGTTCGGGACCCGCGTCGATCGTGGCCTTCACGGCTACCGAACAGCCGCGGGCGAGTCGGGCTGCACCCCAAAAGGGCTGAAGCGTAGCGCAGGACCGCGGAAGCCTGACTTGTTTGTTCCGCGATGAGGGCGGGCCATCGGGCCGCCCGGGGAAAGAAGCCGGCGCGAGCCGTTGCGGCTTTAGGCCTGGCCGTGGTGAGAATGCCACTCTCACCAGAAGGCCGGCGCGCGGCCATGTCCGCGTCAGCCGAAAGCGCAGCACTGCGAAAGGAGACCGCACCGACGAAGAAGCACGGACAGGTCCGTGACGTTGCCAGAACCGGGTAGGCCACCCTGCCCTCATGCCGCCCGATGGGGCCTCCCCTCCGTCACGAGCTGTGACCTAATCCGGCCCCGCAAGGCTTGCCATTCCCACTGGCGCAGGTCGGCGTTGAAATCGATGAGGCGCGGCCGGAGCACCTGGACCGCGATGCCGTCCGCTTCGGTTTGTTCATTGAGATGGTCGGCCGCGCTCCGTTCGGCTGGGTTGTTGTCGCGCGCGATCAGAAGCGTCGCGAGTTTCGGGGGCAGGGCGAGCAGGAAGCGTGGGCCGCCGAGAGTGCCGCGATCGCACTGGCCTCGGGCAGGAGGGGTGCCATGGACAGCACCGTCTCGATCCCTTCCCCGACGAGCAGGATATCGGCGTCAACCGGACCGAAGCGCACCCCCGTGCCCAGCCAAGTGATCCAGCGCGCGGCATGGCGAGCCGATCGACGCCTTGGGGGGCCGGGTCGAGACAGGTGCGATGCAGGCTCGTGAGCGCTCCGCGACCGTCGGTGACGGCGGCCAACCGGGCCGGGGATGCCTGACGCGGGCCATCGAGCGTCTCGCGATAGAACACGCCCGGGCGATAGGGCAATGCGCCGAGGTCGACGGTGCCGACGTCGGTACCGCGGGAGATAGCGCTCGGCCAGAGTGCCCCGGATTGGCGGTCCTGCCTCGAACAGCCGCCGCGCCGCCTCGGTAGAGCCAGCGCGCGGGCAGGGTGCTTGTGCCCCCGATTGCATGGGTTCGGTTCGAACTAGGAAGGGACGGCCAGGAAAGCTTTTGCCTGGTCCATTGCCTGGTGGAATGACCCATAGAGATCGAGCAAGTCGCCGCGTTGAGGTCGTGGTCGAGTAGCTCGGCCATTCGGCTTCGCCCTCACAGATCCGGGCGGGCGGCTTTCCCGCACCCGGCTCTTCCCGGAAGTCACCCGCATCAGGCTCTCCGTGGCGTCCAGGGGTGAGTGATGCGCGGGAGCGGCAATGGCAGACGCGCGGTCACCTCGTCGAACCACTCCCAGCCCATGCGACGGTTCTTCTGACTGCGCCGTTGCAGGCACTTGAGCCAGATCCGCCGGACATCCTGCCGGAAGGCGTTGAGAGACCGCCAGTTGTGCGGCATGCCGAAATAGCCGTAGTGGCCGCGCAGCACGCTGGCGAGCCAGCGGTGCTGAAGGGTCAGAGGCTGGTGCATGCGCTGCCGCGCTTCCTGGCGGATCGCCTTCAGCTTGCGCGTCAGGCGAGTGCTCTGCGTCTTGTGCTTCACCATGAAGCGGCCGTCCCGGGTCCACCCGCAGTAGTGGGTGAACCCGAGGAAGGCAAAGGTTTCCGGCCGCTGATCGCCACGAGCTTTCCCGAGAATTGCTTGACCCAGTCGGGATCCGCGTAGCCCTCCCATGCAAGGACCCGCAACGTCTCGGCGGATGCCGTGGTCGTCCAAAGCCCGAAGGCGAGAGTAGCGGCACTCAGCAGCTTCATAGGTTTGATCACTGTCTTCTCCTTCAGGCGCCCATCTTTGAAAGAACGAACCATGAGCGTGATGCGACTTTAACGATTAAGAACCAGTTCGCTTCGTGCTGTCAAGGCGGGGGGAAGCGCTTGTCTTAATCAGCCGCGTTTCAGAACCGTGTTTACGCCGTCCTCCGCGTAATGAGACCGATGCGAGTCCCCCGCTGCGGTAAATCATCCAGCGATGCTGTTCCAACCTATGGCATCGGCTACGCGCCGGTGGCGTGAGTCGTCGGAGGGTTTCGGGACGACCAAAGGCTCCGATGCGGAGATAGTGTCTCGAGGCAAGGTCGGAACGGCTTTTTACCGACAAGACGTCGGCTGGTCGACCATAGGTGTCTGATGAACGGCGGACGCTTGGGACGGGCCGAATGTCCGGAGCAAGTCTTGATAAACTCGTTTCTTTTACTTTATCGTTTAAGCCTTCCGCAGGGCGGTGCCGAGGCGGCATTCTTCTTCCCGCGGAGCACCGATGAGAGGCCTAGTTATGCGCCGGCGATCTAGCGAGCGGTGTTTCCGGCGACCTTCGACGTACGCATCCATCGTTGCGCCTCCCCCTACCCTATCGCGGACGAGTATTGGGGAAAACGCGGTTGCGGTCGTCTGCTACCACGACGTTTCGATCGGGCCGCAGGTGATCGACCGGCTCGAGCGCCGCGTGATCGTGCGGGCCCGGCGTCGGCTTCGACAATGTCGACATTTTCTATGCGGCGAAAGCGGGGATCGTCGTCTGCAACACCCCCAACTACGGGACCATGGACGTCGCCGATCACGCGATCGCGCTCGCGCTGTCGTTTGTCCGGGGCGTGGCCGCCTACAACCAACGGATCTTCGACTCGCCTCGGCTTTGCGCGCATTGAAGACTTTTGGGGGAACTCGGCTGGGCTTTCGGATCCGTGCCAACAGTACGGCCCCTCAGCCCGCTGGTGTTCGGAATCGTGGGCCTCGGCCGCATCGGCACTGGGACGGTGTTGCGGGCCAAGGCTTTCGGCATGCGGGTGCTTTTCTATGATCCGTTCAAGCCGACCGGAACGGACCGCGCATTGGGCATCGAGCGGGCCACGTCGCTCTCCAAATTGCTGGTGGATTCCGATGTCGTGTCCCTGCATGTGCCGCTCACCGCGGACACTCAGGGAATGATCTCGGTGCAAACCTTCGCGTCCATGAGAAGGCGTTTCAATCGGATTGAAGTTGGGGCTATAGAGCGGCAGGAACGTGAGCCTCGCGCCGACGATCTCGATCGCATCTCTCACGCCGGCCGCCTTTGGAGCGGGGAGATTGTCCATATTGATGACGTCGCCCTGCGACAGGATTGGAACCAGGACTTGCTCGACGTAGGCCAGAAACCCTTTGCCATTATGGCGCCGTCGTAGACGAACGGGGCGGTGATGCCCATCAGCCGTAGCGCGCCGGTGAAGGTGGTGGTCTTCCAACAACCGTGCGGCACACCGGCCCAGCAGCGCTCACCGCGCGGCGCGCGTCCCCGCAGACGGGACATCTTGGTCGACAGCCCGGTCTCATCACTGAAGACGAGCTTCGCGGGATCCAGATCGAGCTGGCCGTAACCAAGCGCGACGGCGCTTCAGGATATCGGGGCGGTCCTGCGCCAGACGAAGTTTTTCCCATCTGCCCTCCCCGCTGGGGTGACGTGGGGACGGACCGTCGGCGTAGGATGATTGGTGGAAGACTCAGATAAGGCCTGCTGATCCACCGCCGCTGGCGCAGCAGCATTCACGCATCGCGGACGCGATCTCGAGGCGCCACGGCGATGACGCTGCGGAGGCGATGGTGGAGCATTTGAGGGCGGCGAGGCGACCATGGATCCGAGCCATCTTGGTGCTGGCGCCGGTCTCGTGGATAAACACCAGCCGCTCCGGGTCAAGATCGGGCTGAGCGTCGAAGCAAGCTTGGCGCCGCTCCAAGATATCGAGACGGTCCTGCTCCGCGGCATGCGCGGACTTTTTTCACCGTGATCTTCCGCCGAGCGAAAAAGCGCCAGAGGCTCGACACCGCGACAGCAACCGCATGCTCGGCCGACAGCGCCCGCAGATGGACCAGGGTGATGTCCGGCTTGGCGTCAACATCCTCCAGGATCACCGGAGCGCACGCCTCGATTTCCCAACTGAGTTGATTGGTGATTCATAACGGGTCGGCTTTGATGGTGTCGACCATGCTGCGGGAAGCCCCGCGATACGCCATAATGTGCCGATCACGGGCCATTCAAGAACGCTGAGGCGAGGCGCCCCAACAAAGTCATGCGAGAAGATTCCGTCGGGGTCCGATGAAGTTGGCGGTCGCCCTCGTTCCCGGCGCGACGACCGGGTCAATTCATCACCGCGCCGGCTTGCGGCTGAAGAAAGCCAGGACGGCGATGATGATCGCGCCTGTGATGATGGATCGGTTGCCCGGGCCGAACCGCAGCGTGTTGAGGGTCGTGCTGGTCAGGAACAGGAAGGCCGAGGCGCCGAAGACGCCCAGGACCGACGCCTGTCCTCCCGCGACGTTCGAGCCGCCGATCACGACGACGGCTATGGAAACCAGCATGAAGTCCTGTGCCATGCCGAGCGAGGCGCCGCCCGAATAGGCCGCGTAGAGCATGCCCGCGACGGCCGCCATGAGGCCGCAGAGCAGATAGGCGCCGAAAAGAGTACTCTCGACCCGTAGCGCCGCGAAGCGTGCCGCGCGGCTGTTCTGCCCGATCGCCTCGACGCATCGTCCGAACACGCCATAAGCGAATTCGATGCTAAGCCATGCCGAAAGCAGCGCTGCGATCCAGGCCACGGCGGGGATGCCGGCGAGCGAGGCCGTCACGAAGCTGGCGAGGCCGGGGGCCGGCGCGGCCGTGGACCCGCGCGAATAGGCGATCGCGAGCGACTGGGCCACGAACCCGCAGGCCAGTGTGGCGATCATCGGAGGAATGCGGAGGACGAGGACGAGCAGAGCATTGGCCATGCCTGCTGCGGCGCCGGTGAACAACCCCAGGACAAGGCCGAGCCACAGGCCCTGATCGTTGTCATGCATCTGTCCCATGGCCAGGTAGGCTGCGAGCGTCATGACCGCCGGGATGGAAAGATCGATGTTGCCGTTGCCTGCCGCGATGACCACCATCTGCCCAAGCCCGGCAAGGGTCGAAAGCCCCGCAAACGCCAGCACGGCCCCCAAGAGGGGCCGCAGGGCTCCGCCGCCCACCATGGCGAGTTCGATTGCGAAAAGCCCGCAGGCCGCGGCGCAGATCCATGACCCTGGCCGGAGCATCAGGGAGGCGACCGCTTTCATATCAAGGCTCCCGAGACGAGAAGGCGCGTGCGGCGAGCACTAGGACCAAGATCGCGCCCTGCACGCTCATCTGCCAGTCCGTTGAGATGTTCAGAAAGGAAAGGAGCACGCTCACCAGCAGCATGGTCAAGGCGCCGATCACGGAACCGAAGGCGGAGACGACGCCGCCGGAGAACTGCCCGCCGCCCACGACGACGGCTGCGATCGAGAGCAGCGTGTACTGGTCGCCGACGTTGGCGTCGCCCGTGGTGTTCAGGCCCGTGAGGGCCACCCCGGCGAGTAGGGCGAAGAAGCCCCCCGCGACGAAGAGGCCGACCTTCAACCGCAGCAGCGACCAGCCCGAGCGGGCAAGCGTGGCCGGGCTGCCACCTGCGCCGCGCAGGACGGCGCCGAGAGAGGATACGTTCAGCACCCAATGGGCGAGCAGACCCACGGCGAGCGAGACGATGATGGGAACCGGAAAGATAGGCGGTTGGCCGCGCACGAGGCCCACGAGCCACGCGGGAGCCGAGCCACCGGGGCGCGGCATCACCAGCACCGCGAGGCCAAGCCAGACGAAGGAGGCCCCGAGCGTCACGATGATGGACGGCAGGGCTCGATGTTGGATGAGGGCGCCCATGGCGCCGTAGGCGGCGAGACAGCCCGCAAAGCTCGCGACCGCCAGCAACGGATCGGCCTCCAGCCATCGCGCCGCGATGCAATTGGCGAGGGCGATAAACGAGCCGATGCCGAGATCGATGTCACCCATAAGAATAATACAGGATTGCGCCATCGAGGCGAATATCAGGGGAATCGAGAAGTTCAACAGCAGCCGCAGTCCCATGTAGCTGAAGCTGCGAGGCTGGATGACGAAGATGACGACCATCAGCAGCGCAAAGGATACAAACGGAAGGAAGGCGGTCCAGTCCAAGCTCCCGGTCCGGCGGCGTGCCGGGGCGCCGCGCGCGTAGCCGTTCGTCACCTCAGGCCTCCGCGAAAGAGGCACGAAGGATGCGGCCTTCCGCGAAGGCCTCCCGCGGCACGTCATCGACGATGCGGTCCTCGTAGAACACGTAGCAGCGATCGCAGATTTCGAGCTCCTCGAGTTCGGTGGTGTACCAGAGGAAGGCGCGGGCCGCCTCGCGCGCCTCGCGTCGAACGAGGTCGTAGAAGTCCAGCTTGGTCGTGATGTCGACACCCCGGGTCGGATCATCGAGGAGGATGGCCGCGGCGCCCGACGCCAGGGCGCGGGCGATCAGCACCTTCTGCTGGTTGCCGCCGGACAGGCCCAGCATCGCATGCTCGACGTCGGGGATGCGGATGCTCATCGTCTCGCGCCAGGTCTCAGCGAGTCGGCGTTCCCGTGCAGGCGGCACGAAACGGAGCAGGCTCAACCGGTCGAGCAGGCCGATGCTGAGGTTCCGCTTCATCGACCAAAGGGGGAAGACGCCCTCGCGGCCGCGATCCCCGCTCACATAGGCGAGACGACCGTTCGTCGCCGCGGCTTCGCCGGAGCGGCGCCGGCCGAGGAAGAGGCGGTGTAGCAGGCGGCGTTGACCATGCCCGTCGAGCCCGGCCAGCCCAACGATCTCGCCACCCCGTACGGTCAGGCTTCGCCCCCGGTGAACGGGACCCGACACCTCGATCCGCAAAGGCCCGAGATGGGTCGGCCCGCCGGACGCCTCGCGCGCCGCCGTCGGAACGTTTCCCATCATGAGGCTCACGATCGCATCCTTGGTCATCCGATCCGCCGGCTCAACCGCCACGATGCGCCCATCCAGCATGACAACGACGCCCTGGACCGCGCTCAGCACCTCTCCGAGCCGGTGCGAGATGAAGACGCTGGCGACGCCCTCGTCGGCGACCCGGCGGATGTAGCGCAGGAGCTGTTCGGCCGAGACGGCGTCGAGCGAGGAGGTCGGCTCGTCGAGCACCACGAGCCGAATCGGCTGGTCGACGACCGTGAAGGCGCGCGCGATCTCGACCTGCTGCCGCTCCCCGATCGAGAGCCGCCCCACCCGTGCCCTGGGATCGATGCCATGGCCCGGAAAGATGGCCTCAAGCGTCTCGCCAATCATGCGTTCGGCGCGCCCGCGCCACCCCCGCCCCTTCAAGTTTCGATGCTGGAGCCTCAGGTTCTCGCCGACCGACAGGTTGGTGCAGAGCGCGAGCTCCTGGAACACGCAGCGGATGCCGAGAGAGAAGGCGCGCGAGACGTCGTAGCCCACAGTAACGTCGGCACCTTCGACCGTGATGTGGCCCTGATCCGGCGGGATCATGCCGATGAGGACGTTCATCAGCGTCGACTTGCCGGCGCCGTTGTGGCCGATGATCCCCAGCCGTTCGCCACGCGCGATGCCGAGCGACAACGGCGCGACGGCCCGGACGGAGCCGAAGCTCTTGGAGACCGACTCAAGTCGGACGACGCCCGGAACGCCTTCGGTCATCGGGAAACGGTTCATCTGCGCGGGAACTTCAGGACTTCGATGGAGGCGGGGCCGCCGGAAGCGGCTTGCCGGCGGCATTGGCATCGATCAGCCGGACCGTCCAATCCTTGTCATAGATGGGGGTCGCGACGTCGCCTTTGGGCGTCGCGGCCGCCCAGACGTCGAGGTTGCTTTTGTCTACGACCAGGAGTGGAACGCGCAGGTTCTTGTCGACGGCCTTGCCGGCGAGCACCTGCTGGGCAACCCAGAAGGCGATCGAGGAGACGCCCGGCGCGGACGACAACGAGACCGTCTCATAGCTTGGATCGCCCTTCAGCTGAGCCTGCCAGGCCGCGAACTCCTCCTGGTAGTTGCCGAAGACGATCGGCGGGATCGGCTGGTTCGCGGCCTTGAAGGCCTGGTAGACGCCGAAACCGCCGCCTTGGGACAGCACGGCATCGACCTTGGGCAGCGACGGCAGGATCGCGGCTACCTCCTTCTGCGCGACATTCGGGGTCCAATTGCCGTTCACCGTGGCCACGATCTTGAGGTCCGGATGCTGCTTCAATTCCTCCTGGACGCCTTTTTCGATGTCTTCGTCGATCGACGCGCCCGCAATGCCGCGCACGTCGATGAGGGAGCCGTTCCCGTTCAGGCGGTCGGCCACGAACTTCGTCATCTGCCGGCCCATGGCGGGGAAGTCGAAGGATACCTTGTAGGCGCAGGGGGCAGTCGCCACGCCGTCGAAGACCACGACAACGATGTTCGCCTTGCAGGCTTCTTCGATTGTGCCGTTGAGGGCCGTGGGAGAGGCTGCATCGATAACGATCGCGTCCCACCCCTCAAGTATAAGGTTCTCGATTTGCGAGGCTTGATCGGGTGCGCTGTTGTTGGCGTTGACGACCTTGGTCGCTTTGATCTGGCCCGCCTTGACGGCGCCGTTCGCCGCCGAATCCCAGGTCCGCAGCATGAGCTGCCGCCAGGCGTTGCCCGCGTATGAATTGGACAGCGCGATGCGCTTGGCGGCCGTGCTCTGCGTGCCGGCGCCCTCGTCGGCGGCGAACGAGGGGCTCGACACGGCGAGGGCTGCGAGCGCACCACCAGCCATCATGGTCTTGAGACATGCTTTCATCGTCCAGCCTTCGTGGGAAGAGTGTCGTTACGCCGGCCGTCCGCTTCCCGACGGACGGCTCGCGCGGAAGCCGGCGGGCGCTAGGGAGAGCGGCGTAGGGCCGTCGTCCGGTCTGGGTCAACGCGGCCGTCCGGTAGAAGCGAAACGCCGTAGACCGCCTCGGCACGAGATGCCGAAATCCAGCCTTCGGCGACGTCCCGTGCCACGCGGCCGGGGTCGCGTTCGAAGGCGCGGCCATAGCCGCCGCCGCCGCAGCTGATCGAGACCATGGCCTCGCCGGGACGGACCAGCACCTCGGCGCAGCCCGGCTGCGGCTCCAGCGTGCCGTCGCTCAGTCGCCTATATTGCGCCGAGCGACCGCCCTCGCCGCCGCCGCGGGTGCCCCGCGGGGGATTGCTGTTGCCATCGCTGACGTAGGCAACCACCATCTCTTCCCGGAGCGGCGCGAATTCCGAATACGCGCTGAGCGCCCCACGGAACCGGCCCGGCCCTTCCGTGTCGGGGATGAGGCGCCGCGCGTCGACCCGGATTGGGTGGCGCAGCTCATCCATCTCGATCGAATCCTGGTAACACATGCCGGCATTGCCGACGTGGATGATCGTGAGCCAGCCGTCGGTCTGCGGCGCCCCGGCGCCACCGGTGCAGCCCAGGTAGACCTCGTTGACGTAGGGCTTGCCGTCGTTCGTCCCCGAGATGACGCCCGATGAGGGCGGGATCACCGCGCCCGTCTCGGCCATGCCGAGACCCTCGCCGATCTCGGCGATCGCGCATTGGATGGGGTTGGCGACTCGGTCCGCGATGTTCGTTGTGGCGACCGAACAGGATGTCGGATTAAACGGGCGGCCCACGATGCAGTTGTCGCGCAGGTAGATCTTGATGCGGCGGAAGCTGCCCTCGTTCTTCGGCACCCGATGATCGATGCTATTGAAGATCGCGACCATGGGGGCCGACAAGGCGCACGCCTCGGAGAGGTTGAGGCCGTTGGGCATGCAATCCGGGTTGTCCCGCAGATCGACCTCTATCTGACCTTCATCGGGCTTAATTTCCACGGTCACCTGGATGACTACGCCGGCTTCAGGCGTACCAGGGAACGGATCGTGCGTGCTCGATCGCGTGACCCGCCCCGCCGGCATGCGCCGCACGACGTCGATCATCCGCCTCTCGCTGTAGTCGAACCAGTCGCGCGTGTACTGGGCGAGGGCATCCCAGCCGAACTCGCGGCCGAGCTCCAGGATCTCGCGCTCGCCGACACGGGCGGCGCCCAGGGTCGCGAGGTAGTCGCCCCACCATTGCTCGGGCACGCGGATCCGCATCCGGCACATGCGGACGATGTCCATGCAGTGCTCGTAGCCCTCCTGAATCTTCACGGCCGGGAAGATCAGGGCGCCCTCGGCATAGACGTCCCGCGCCGCTCCCATGTAGGTTGTGGGAAGGGCGTTGCCGCAGTCGGCTTGATGGCCCTTGGCCAGCACCGTGAAGCGATGCACGCCCTCGTCGTCGATCACGGGGATCAGGATCGAGTGATCGGCGGGATGGGTGCAGCCGTGATAGGGCGAGTTGTGCAGGAAGGCGTCGCCCCGCTTCAGAACCGGATGGTTCTCCCTCATGGTGCGCGCCATGCGGTCGGGGCCGCGCAGCACGTGAATCGGCAGGCTCTCCGCTGTTGCGAGCAGTTCGTCGGCGGCGGTGAGCACCACACAGGAGAAGTCGCGCGCAATGGTGAGGATGCCAGATCGGCCGGTGCGCTGGAGCGTGTTGGCCATCTTGCGAGCCGCGCCTTCGAAGCGGGCCGTCAAGATTGCGAGCCGCATTCCGCTCATCGAACGGGCGGGCGGGCCTGCAGAGCCGGCGGGGGCGTCGCTCATCTCACACCTCGATCAGCAGGGAGCCCAAGGAATCCCGATGCGCTCGTGCGCCAGGATCGAGGACCACGGACGTGAAAGCAGACTCCACGATCGCTGGCCCCTCAATCGCAGCGCCCTCGGCCAGGGCCTCGAACCGGTGGACCGGCGTGTCGCGCCAGCCTTCGGCGATGAAGAAGACGCGGCGGCTGGGCAGCCCGTGAGCGTCCGTCAGCGCGGCGAGCCGATCCGGCTCCGCGCCGTGGATCCGGCAGCGCACCTCGGCGTTCCAGCTCACCATCTCGACCGGGGACGCCGGATCCGAGATCGCGAAGGTCTGCTCGTGAACCCGATGGAAGTCCGCCACAAGGTCGTCGACGTCCTGCCGCGAGGCGAACCGGTCTCGCCGCAACGGTACCTCGATCTCCCAAGCCTGATCGGGATAGCGTGCCTCCACGGCCCAATGCACCGTGGTCGAAACGGCACCGGCGCCGGGTCCCTCGGCGAAACGCGCGCAGGCCTGGGCCAGCGTTTCGAGCCGACCGTTGACGTCTGCGGCCGTGAAGCGGTCGCTCCACGCGTGCAGGACTGACTGGAACTGGGCCGAAAGGTCGGAAACCATCGCGCCGGCGGCCGAGAGGGCGGCGCCAGTCTCCGGCACCATCACGCGCCGACAACCGAGCCGCCTGGCGATGGCCACGCAGTTCAACCCTGCCGCGCCGCCGCCGGCCACGAAGGTCGCGCCGGCAGGATCGACGCCCTGGTTCACCGTCATGTCGAGGATGGCCTGGATCATGTGCTCGGTCGCGAGCTCGATGATCGCCGCCGCGGCCTGTTCGGCGGAGAATCCGAGCGGCCGGCCGACGTCGCGCAGGATGGCCTCCACGGCCCCCGCCCGATCGAGGCGCATGCGCCCGCCGAGGAAGAAGCGCTCGTCGATGATCCCAAGCGTCACGGCCGCGTCGGTCACGGTCGGCGCCCTGCCCCCGCGCCCGTAGCACACCGGCCCCGGCACCGCGCCCGCGCTCTCCGGCCCGACCTGCAGAAGGCCGCCTTCGTCGACCGAGGCGATCGAGCCGCCGCCGGCGCCGACACTCTTCACGTCCACCGACGGCATGCCGGTCATGATGCTTCGGAAAGGCTGTCCCAGCCAAGTCTCGCGCGTCCGAGGGATGCGGCCGTCGCGCACGATCGAAACATCAAAGGTCGTGCCGCCGGTATCCCCGACAATAAGGATGGGGCTCCCCTCGCCGCAGCCATACGCGCGCGCCGCGACGGGTGCCATGCTGGGTCCCGAATTGATCAGGTGGACGGGTGCCTCTGCGACATGCGCGGCATCCATTACGCCGCCCTGCGACGTCACGATCAGAACGCGGCCCGCAAACCCGGCCTCGCGGAGGCGACTGGAGAGACCGCCCATATAGCTTCGCATGATCGGCTTGAGCGACGCGTCGAGGCAGGTGGAGGACGCCCGTCGAAACTCCCGCAGGGACGGGTTCACCTGATGCGATAAGGTGTAGGGGAGGTCGGGGCGAAGCCGCTCGATGAGCCGGCCCACGGCGAGTTCATGCGCCGGGTTGACGACAGACCAGAGCAGGCATACCGCCACCGCCTCGACGTTGCGCCTTTCGAACCCACGAACGATCCGTTCGACCTCGGCCTCGTCCAACTCGGTCGAGACCGTGCCGTCGGCGAGGATCCGGCCCGGAACCTCGAAGGTCAGCGCTTTCGGAACGAAAGGCTCGGGATATGGGACCGAAAAGTTGAAAGGCTCGATACGGCCACCTTCGCGGAACACCAGGATGTCGGGATGCCCCGCCGTGGTCAGCAAGGCCGTTCGCGCCGTCCTCCCCGTGACGATCGCGTTGATGGCGTGGGTTGTGCCATGCACCAGAAGCTCGGCTGCGCCGAGAAACTCTCTCAACGGCTGCCCAACAGCTGCGGCAGCCGCTCTGAGGCCGTCGACGACCCCGGCCGTCGGATCGGCCGGGGTGGTAGGCACCTTGTGCAGAGAAAGGCCACGGAGCGGATCGGCGACGAGCACGTCGGTGAAGGTGCCTCCCGTATCGACGGCCAAGCGCAGCCCACCCAGCATGATGTCTCCTTTAAACGTTGAAAACGATCTCAAGCACGCGGTTCGTCAAAGTCGACATCTCGGCTTGGTGTAAGTCACGAGCAGCCCCGGATGAAGCGCGGCATGCATGATGCTGAAGAGCAGTCTCTCAGCTTCGAGGAGCTTTCCCGGCACACGTTCGCACAATTGCCTTCGTGATCGAGCCACTCCTGCAGTCCGATACCGATCGAACCTGCCGCCAGATTGGGCAGGCACGCTGCAAAAATTTAACATTGCGGGCTTTAACGTTTAAGCAAAAACAAATTCTCTTTTATCAACGACCTTGTCAAGTAAATTATGCGCCGATTTTTCAGCAAGGTCCCCTCTCTCTAGTGAAGGCTGGTCCATGACGCACTACATCGAAGCCCGGCCAGACGTCCGGAGCCAGAATCGCGGCGGTAGCTGCCGCACAGAGTTGCTGCCGAAGGTAGTCGTGAAGAGACTTCGTCAAGCTGAAATTCGGATCAGGGCGGAACCGGCCGGCTCAGCGCGTCCAAAGCCCGCCGCGCAGCGTCGGTGATCGCGCTCCAGGCGCCTTCCTGGATAGCCTGGGAAGGCGTCAGCCAGGACCCGCCGATGCAGGCGACGTTCGGGCAAGCCAGGTACGCCGGCGCGCGACTGAGATCGATTCCGCCGGTTGGGCAGAAGACCAGATCGGCGAGTGGGCCGTAAAACGCCTTCAGCATCGCCGTGCCGCCAGCGGGTTCGGCGGGGAAGAACTTGAGTCGGGTCGCCCCCCTTTCCACCGCCCGCATGGCTTCACTCGGGCTTGCGACGCCCGACAGTAGGGGGATCGAAAGGTCGTGCACCTCCGACCAGAGGCGATCGGTCATCCCGGGTGATACCAGAAAATGCGCACCGGCCTTCTCGGCCAGCCGCGCCTGGTCGCCGGTCAGGACCGTTCCCGCGCCGACGATGGCGTTGGGGACCTCGGCCGCGATCCGTTCGATGGCCTCCAGTGCGGCCGCGGTGCGTAACGTTACCTCGATGACGCGGATGCCGCCTGCAACGAATGCCCTGGCTAGGGACACCGCATCTTTGTCATCCCGTATCGTGACGACCGGGATCATGGGGCCGTCGGACATGATGGTGGACAGATTGCGGTTCATGCTCTCGCTGCTTTCATCCCTCGGTATTTGCCAACGCCTTCACTACGGCCGCCAACGTCGGGATCGGGGGAACGGCTCCATAACCTGTCGTGGATAGAGCAGCCGCGCAGGCCGCGTGACGCGCCGCTGCCGCGAGATCGCTGCCTGCGACCAGGCGCGCCAGGAAGCTCCCGCAAAAGGTGTCGCCGGCCCCCGTGGCGTCGATCGGGTGACACGGAAAGGCCGTCACGCGCCATCGACAATTCGGAGTCGCGACGATGGCCCCGGCAGGCCCCATCTTCAGCACCACGATGCGCGGACCAAGACTGAGACAAAGGTCCACGATCGCATCGGGGTCGGCAATCTCGACTAGGAGGCGCATGTCTTCGAGACCCGGAAAGGCAATGTCGGCCGCCCGCAGCCCTTGCTGGATGACGCCGGACGCTCTCTGCCGTGGCCAAAGCTTCGGCCGGAAATTCGTGTCGAAGGCGACCCGCCTACCAGCGGACCGGGCCAAGGCCATGGCGTCGAATGTGGCGTCCGCCGCGCGATCCGCGATGCCGAGGCTGATCCCCGATGCGAAAAGTATCTGCGAGCCCTCAATGATGCGCCGTCCCACCGTATCCAGAACATGGTGCGACGCGGCTGATCCACGGCGGAGGTAGGAAAAGTGATGGCCGGCCTCGTCGTACGACACGAAATACAGACCGGTCGAATGATCCGCATCGATGACGACAGCGCTGCTGTCGACTGACTCGCGACGCCAAAGATCAAGGAAGCTATGGCCTGCCATGTCATCGCCAACCGCCGAAACAAAAGCCACACGGGCGCCCTGCCGGGCAGCCGCGATCGCGACGTTTGATGCGTCCCCTCCATGGCCCTCGCGATAAGCGCGCTGACCCAACGACCCCTCACCTTGCTGGTTCAGTTCCAATAAAGCTTCGCCCACGCAGACAAGGTCGAATAGTGCTGGGTTCGATGGAGTCGGATCGGCGGGACTGTCGTTCATGGCCGTGCCACTCGCCTCAGTGATTATCCCGCGGCACGCCCATCGACTGGGCGACACGCTGGTATTTGATCGCGGGTTTCAGCACCATGCCTTCGTCGAACTGGTCGACTATCGAGCGCTGGATCTCCTGCCAAGGCGTCTGGTTGCCGGCAAACTTGAATCCGCCGTGACCCTGCATCGCGGCACGGCGCTCGTTCAGCTCCGCGTCCGAGATCATGATGTTGGCCGAGCGCTTGTTGAGATCGATCCGCACGCGGTCGCCTGTCTTGAGGATCGCGAGACCGCCGCCCGCCGCCGCTTCCGGCGATGCGTTGAGGATCGAGGGCGACGCCGAGGTCCCGGACTGGCGCCCGTCGCCGATGCAGGGAAGGGCGTGGATGCCCTTCTTGATGAGGGCCGCCGGCGGCTGCATGTTGACCACTTCGGCGCCACCTGGATAGCCGATCGGCCCGGTGCCGCGGATGAACAGCATGCAATGCTCGTCAATCTCCAGGTTCGGATCGTCGATGCGGTGGTGGTAGTCCTCCGGGCCCTCAAACACGATGGCGCGGCCTTCGAAGGCGCCCGGATCGAGCGGGTTCAACAGATAGCGGTCCTGGAATTCCTCCGAGATCACGCTGGTCTTCATGACGGCGTTGTTGAACATATTGCCCTTCAGCACGATGAAGCCGGCATCTTCCCGCAGCGGGGTGACGATCGGGGTGATCACGTCGGTGTCGACGATCCTGCGATCGCGATTGTTGTCGCCAAAACTCTTGCCGTTGACCGTGATGGCGCCCTCGCGGATATGGCCCTTGGTCATCAACTGGGCCACCACGGCCGGCACGCCGCCGGCTCTGTGGAACTCCTCGCCGAGATATTTGCCGGCCGGCTGCATGTTCACGAGCAGCGGGATCTTGTGGCCGATCGTCTCCCATTCCTCGATCGCCAGCGGCACGCCGATATGGCGCGCGATGGCGTTGATGTGGATTGTGGCGTTGGTGGAGCCGCCGATGGCTGAGTTGACCACGATGGCGTTTTCCAGGGCCTCGCGGGAAATGACGTCGGAGGGCTTGAGGTCCTCCCACACCATGTCGACGATGCGGCGGCCGGTCTCGTAGGCGATCTGCCCGCGCTCGCGGTAGGGGGCCGGGATGGCGGCGCAGCCCGGCAGCGTCATGCCGAGCGCCTCGGCGAGCGCGTTCATGGTCGAGGCCGTGCCCATGGTGTTGCAGTGGCCCACCGAGGGCGCCGAGGAGGTGACGAGTTCCATGAACTCCTCGTAGTCGATCTTGCCGGCCGCGAGTTCGTCGCGGCTCTTCCACACCACGGTGCCGGAGCCCGTGCGCTCGCCGTTGTGCCAGCCGTTGAGCATCGGGCCGCCGCAGAGCACGATGGCCGGGATGTTCACGGTGGCGGCCGCCATGATGCAGGCCGGAGTCGTCTTGTCGCAGCCGGTCGTCAGCACCACGCCGTCGAGCGGGTAGCCGTAGAGCGTCTCGACGAGGCCCAGATAGGCCAAGTTGCGGTCGAGCGCCGCCGTGGGGCGCTTGCCGGTTTCCTGGATGGGGTGGACCGGGAATTCCATCGGCACGCCACCCATCGCCAATATGCCGTCGCGCACCCGCTTGGCGAGTTCGAGGTGGTGCCGGTTACAGGGCGAGAGGTCGTTGCCGGTCTGGGCGATGCCGATGATCGGCTTGCCCGAGCGCAACTCGCCCGGCGTCAGGCCGAAGTTCAGGTAGCGCTCGATATAGAGCGCCGTCATGCCGGGGTTTTCCGGGTTGTCGAACCAGAGCTGGGAGCGGAGCTTGCGCTTTCCGAGCGTCGCAGCCGGTGCGTCAGCCGGGTTCATTTCGTGTGACATTCGCCCCTGTCTCCCCCTAGGTTCAGTTGGCGATCTCGTCGCTTGCTTTATCGTTTAAGACGCTCCTTGTGGCAGGTCAACGATTCCGATGCCGTTCGCAGTTGACAACCGGAAAGGGCAGGATCATCTGGGCTGGGCAAGACCTACGAGGTCAGCATCCGCCGATCGTTGACCGCGACGAAGCTGCGGAGCTTCGCCATCTTATGTCCGAGCCCGATGAGCGGCTGACGATCGGCAACGGTCGAAGCGGTTGGACATGGGCCAGTTCCGACTCTGTCTCAGAGCAGCGCGAGCGACCGACGCCCGCACCGCGAAGCTGCCCCGCCGCCTGAAGACACGGCGGCGAGACGTCGCTCACACGATGTTCTTTGGGAGTCTAGAGGCGGATGAGCAGGTACAAACCGACATTGCGGCCGCGGCAACCCGATCATCGACTAGACTGAGCATGGCCTGGCCAGGCCGCAGGACACCGTGTAGATCAAAAGAGTACCATGCCGAGGTTCGGCAACCGAAAAAGCCTCCGGTCCGGGAACATTGCGGCGAGGCAGCAAATCTACTTCACAGAAACATCAGTGAATTAGGCAATACGTGTTCTCACCGTGATTGGATTGTCGCGCTACAGGTACGTCTCGCCCAACCCTCAAATCCACCCGGCGTCGACCACAAATGTCTGCTTCGAACACATCCGGCTGTCGTCGGCAGCAAGCCAAAGCGTCATGCGGGCGATGTCGGGCGAATGGAGACGGCCCTTGAGGGCTTGCCGTTCGTCGATCTGACGCTCGCCCAGCTTGTCGAGCCAAAGGGAGACCTGGCGGTCCGTCATGACCCATCCAGGTGCAACGGCATTGACCCGAATGTTCTCGGGGCCGAGCTCGGTCGAAAGCGCACGGGTCAGGCCGACGACGGCGGCCTTCGAGGTCACGTAGCAAACGCAGTCCCCATCAGCGACCGTCCAGGTGATCGACGAGAAGTTGATGATCGAGCCGCCGCCGGACGCCCGCATGTAGGGACGCACGTACTTTGCGGCGAACAACTGGTGCTTCAGGTTCACCGAAACACAGTCGTCGAAGTAGTCTGATGTGACGGAGTCCAAAGTATGGCGATCATCGTTGCCGGCGTTGTTGACGAGCGCTGTAATCGGGCCCACCTCGGCGCAAGCGCGATCAATGACTTTCTTGAGATGTTCGACGTCCCGCAGATCACAGGCCTCGAAGTAAGGTTCGTGTCCTCCCTTCGCCGTCATCGCGTTGACAGCGTCGCGGCCTGCCTCCTCGTTAAGGTCGACGAAGGCGACCTTGCTGCCTTGCTCGTGGAAGTGCTCAACGATGCTCCGGCCGATGCCTGAAGCGCCGCCGGTCACGAACACCACCTTGTCCCGCAAGCTGGGATATCGCGCGCCGTTCTCGATGGTTCCGCGTTCCAAGATCAATCTCCCCATCGTTCAAAGGGTTCGGAGCCGGAGTAGTCCGTCCGGGCGGATGCCGCCCGGGACTCAACGCCTCTTCGAAAAATGCTGCATGATCGAGCGGAGGCCACGCGACTTGGCGATATGGTAGCCGAGCTTCTGCCCGAAGTCGGTTTCCAGCTAGATCGTGTATTCCACGACCGACTCGCCGGCATGGGAGCCGAACGGCCTGCTGGTGATGGTCATTCCGTCAACCCTTCCAAAACCGTAATGTACAAGGGTCCGCGAACGCCTTGCCCACTTGCGACGCGGTCCGACATCAAAGGACCCCATACTTCTCGTAGACGTCCCGGAGGAACTTGCCCTGCTTGAGCTCCTCACGAGTGTTGTTCTCGCTCTTCGCCTTGGTTAGCGCGCGATCGATGACGTCCTCGGCCCGTTCGAGGGGGATGACGACGACGCCGTCGACATCCCCGAAGACGATGTCGCCCGACCGGACCGCGACGCCGGCGCATTCGAGGGGACGGTCCATCTCGATCATCCGGGCCCGGCCCTTGCTGTCCAGCGGACCTATGCCGCCGTGGAACACCGGAAAGTTCAGCCGCTTGATATGGCGCACGTCGCGGATGAGGCCGTCTGTCACGCAACCGACGGCGCCCCGGGCACGGGACGCGGTTGTCAGGAGCTCGCCCCAGGGCGCGATTCGGTCTGTCGGACCGTTGCAGCCGAGGACTGTCACTTCATCGGGCTTGAGGTCGTCCAGAAGGGCGATCTCGACCTCGTAGGGGTTCTCGCCCTTCGGTACGGAATAGGTCTCTGCGAACAACCCGGTCCGGGCGCGCCCCATCAAAACCAGCGTGTCGTCCACCGGACGAACGAACGGCCGCATCGCCTGAATGGGAAGGCCGAACTCGTCCAACACGTCGGACAGCACGGCAGAATAAAGCTCCTTCGACAAGCGCTTGAAGTCGAACATCACAAACTCCTCTTTAACGTTTAAGTTAATGAGGTTGGCTTCTCAGTCAAGCGAAAAAGCAGCGAGGGCGAATCGTCCGAACCGTTCCATCCAGGATGGAACCTGAGGCCAGACCCCCTTTACGCGCGGGATCCGCCTGCTGCGATCACGCCGTACGGCTTGCGCCGAGGCAGCCTGGATGCGTAATACGTGGACGCGAGGATCTGCCGATCCCCTGGTTCCGCGTTCGGCTGACCAACCGTGGCAATCGGGCCCATTCCGACTAGCGACGAAGGTTTCAGCCCCTTTCAGCGGATCCGGAACGCGCATACCCCAAATGAGAAGCCCGCCGGAAAACGCACCGCAACGCCGCACTTCCCTGCAAGACGTGGCAAGGCTGGCTGGGGTGTCGGCGGCCGCGGTATCCTACGTGGTGACCGGGCGGACCAGCGAGGTCAGCGCGCGAACCTCGGAAAAGATAGAGCTTGCCATCAAGGAGCTGAGGTACAAGCGTCAGCGACGGGGGCTGAGCCTCAAATTGAACCGGGAGTTCGCGATCGGCCTCGTAGTGGTCGATCCAAATCCGAGCTTCTTGGCCGATCCTTTCACCACCCAAGTCGCGACCGGCTTGAGCAAGGCGCTCATGGAGCCTGGATTCGGCTTGACGGTCAGCGGCTGCAGCACGCACGAGGATCTCGCGCGACTCATGGAGCGCCCGATCGGCGTCGACGCATACGTGATCATCGCTTCGGGTTCGGCCTCCGACCGTGAGCGGCTCTACCGCCTTATGGGCGACGTCGACCTGCCGCTCGTAGTCGTGCAGGAGGATGCGCCGTCTGGCGTACGTGACGCATGCAGCGTCCTGCAAGACGATTTCGGCGGCGCGCAGATCCTAACCCGCCACCTTATCGAGCGTGGTACGAGGCACCTGCTGTTCGCAGCGCCGTCTTGCCCTTGGCCGGCGATCGAAAGGCGCGAACGCGGGATAAGGGCCATGCTGGGGGACCAAGGTGCGTTCGCGAAGGTCGAATGCGAGGAGGAAGACTTCGACGCCACCGCGTCGGCGATCGAGCGCTACCTCGAATCCCACCCGCTGCCGGATGCCATTATGGGGGCCAACGACCAGATCGCCATCGCGGCGCTGCGGGTCCTCGAGCGGCGCGGTACGTCCGTGCCAGAACAGGTCCAGGTGACCGGGTACAACGATTTCCCGTTCCGGAACTTTATAAGGCCGCTGCTGACAACGATCCGATCTGCCGCCGACGAGATCGGTCGCAGTTGCGCCGAAGCCGTCCTCACGCGGCTCGACCGGGGCAACTTCCATGAACGGACGATCGAGCACGGCGTGACGCTCGACATCGGCGGCACCACCACTCCGATCATAGACCCGCCGGTGAGGGCCTCGACGCCGGCATCTAAAGCGCGACGTCGCCCACTCGCGGCCAAGCTGCCGGACTGATTGCAATCGGACCGCGCGGCCAGCAGATCCGCCGAGCCTTCGGACAGGACGGACCGTCGTTAGGTTCAGGATCCAAGGCCGCCTCAGGCGCCCTTGGCCGTGACCGCATTCAAGCGTCAGTTAGGCGGCGCGAACAGATGAACAGATCGTCGTTCATCGATGATGATCTCGGCCGCTCCGGGCCTCCACATTAGACAGGCCTGGCGTTCAGCGACTTGTCGCTGAGGTCGGTCTTGGCCATGTCGGGTTTGGCATCGAGGTCTCACGCCTGGCTCGTTCCTGTCGTGACTGGCATCAGTTGTTGGATGCGATCTGACGAGCCTGCAGGCTCAGCTGGTTTTGCGTGCCGCTCTGCGTCGTGGTGATCAGCCCGGTCAACGGATCGGTCGCTGTCGTGACCGTTCCGGGGCCGTAGTTCCCGGTGGTCTGACCGTAGCTGTTGAGGAACTGCGAGACGCCGCCGACCAGCGACAGCATGATCGCGGAGCCGAAGCGCTCGAGGTGGTGGTTTTCGACGAAGCCCGCACCGCACCCGGCAGTTTCTGAACGAAGCTGCTGGATCCAGCTCGGGCTGAACCTCGACGCCGTCTACGCGCGCGCCTATGCGGGCTAGGTCGAACGGGGCGAGTACGTCATGGTCGCGGTCACCGACACGGGCACCGGCATCCCGCGCCATCAGCTCGGCCGAATCTTCGAGCCGTTCTTTTTCCGGCTCTATCTTTCCCGGCACCCGGCAAGGTTCCGGGAGCCGAAGCCGAGGAGGCGGAGGTGGAAGCGCCGGCGCGCGCCGAGACCGGCGAAACGGTACTCGTCGTGGACGACCAGGCGATGGTCCGCAGGCCAGTAACCAAAACGCTCGAAGGACTCGGCTATTCGGCGCTGGAGGTTGTTGACGGGCCGTCAGGCCTCAAGGCGCTTCAGTCCGATCACCGCGTCGACCTCCCCGGACCGACGTCGGCCTGCCGGGGTCTCAACGGCCGCCAGCTCGCCGACGCGGCGCGCGCAGTGCGACTCGACCTGAAGTTGCTGTTCATCACGGGCTATGCCGGCAACGCCGCTGCCGGCAACGGCGTGCTCGATCCTGGCAGGGAGATCCTGCCCAAGCCGTTCGCCATGGACCAGCTCGCGGGAAAACGCTCATCCACGCATGACGGTCGAAACCGCGCTGTCGGAGCCGATCCTGGTTCCACAAGCTGCGGAAAGGCCCCGAGGTCAGGGACCGGGCCCGCGAGCTTCTTGCCCTCAGGGGTCTCGACGAAACCGTGATGACACGCTACCCGCATGAATTCTCGGGCGGTCAGCGGCAGCGCATCGGCATCGCTCGCGCCTTGGCAGTCGAGTCCGAGTTCATCGTCTGCGACGAGCCCGTGTCGGCCCTCGGGGTGTCGATCCAGGAGCAGGTCTGAAACTTTTCGAGGATCTGCAGGATGGGCTCGACCCGACCTACCTGTTCATTGCGCACGGCCTCAATGTCGTCAGACATGTGTCCGATCGCGTCATAGTCCTGTATCTCGGCAAAACCGTCGAGATCGCCGACACCGTGGAGGTGTATCGCCGCCCGCTGCACCCTTAGCCGGACGTTTCCTTCCAGTCGCTTAGAAAGAGCTTTGATCTGCAAAGACGCCGGACCGTCTAATCTAAACGATCCCGGAGAGTCTCTCTCTAAGTCTGCAGTCGTTGAGAATTTGGAGCGGGCGAAGGGATTCGAACTCTCAACCCCAACCTTGGCAAGGTCGCATCCGCCTGTCTGAGTACGCGATTGCACGCCGGCCTATCCCTTACTGCTCCATCACCGCCGACAGCCTGTCTCTGGCGTCCAGCACTTTCAGTTCCGCGCCATGATTGCCGGCCATCTTCGGAAGACTTCCGCACGGCTCGTACCAAAGCCACTGTCGCAAGAAGCGATTGCTTATGGAAACCGATGGCTCCGTCCATGTCGCGCCGACGCCGACACAACACGCCTGAAACCCAGACCAGTTCGACCGGGGGTTCCCGGCTCGCGAAGAGTACGAACGCGCCATCCGAGCCGAGGCTGATCGACCTTGTGAAGATGCTGGCCAGACAATCCGCTCGGGATTACGTTGAGCAGGCTCGTCGCGATGCGGAGCGCAGCCGCGACTGACAGCCGGTTGGGTCCATGCTCAAAGTCGCCCTCTACGCCCGTTACTCGTCCGACAATCAGCGCGACGCTTCGATCGAGGACCAACTGCGGCTGTGCCGCCTGCATGCCACGAAGCAGGGCTGGACGGTGGTCGACAGCTACAGCGACCGTGCCATCTCCGGCGCATCCTTGCTCCGACCCGGCATTCAGGAACTGATCCAAGACGCCCAGCGTCGTCGGTTCCAGATCGTGCTGTCCGAGGCAATGGACCGGCTAAGCCGCGACCAGGAGGATATCGCCGGCCTGTTCAAGCGCATGGAGTTTGCGGGCGTGAGGATCGTCACCTTATCCGAGGGCGACGTCTCGCACCTGCATGTCGGCCTCAAAGGTACGATGAATGCTCTGTTCCTGAAGGACCTGGCCGACAAGACGCGCCGCGGTCAGCGGGGGCGGGTGGAAAGGGGAAAAGCCGGCGGCGGGCTATGCTTCGGTTACGACGTCGTGCGGACGCTCGGCGTAGACGGGCAGCACACCCCAGGCGAGCGGCGCGTCAACGAAGCCGAGGCCGAGATCGTCCGGCGCATCTTTCGCGAGTACGCGGCCGGCCGTTCGTCGCGCAGGATCGCGCTCGACCTCAACGCCGCCGGGATGGCGGGACCACAAGGCCGTGCCTGGGGCGCCAGCACGATCCACGGCAATGTCCAGCGTCGCAACGGGGTGCTGAACAATGAACTCTATGTGGGGCGATTGATCTGGAATCGGCAGCGCTTCCTGAAGGACCCGGATTCGGGCAAGCGGATCGCTCGGCCCAACCTGGAAGCCGAGTGGGTGAGGCAAGACGTCCCCGAACTGCGCATCGTCGACGACGCGCTTTGGCGGTCGGTGCGGGAGCGCCAGGCGTCCTTGCAAATGACCCCGCGAGAGATGGCGGCGAACCCGCTTGCCGAACGTCGCCGACCC
>JAABUM010002422.1_pt1 | contig 25007 bp, 43 predicted proteins | sample 5559161 | NCBI WGS metagenome assembly JAABUM01 (sample SAMN10711868, study PRJNA513369) | rock metagenome | isolation source: Antarctica rocks | place: Antarctica: Victoria Land, Siegfried Peak nord
GTGGGGCTGGCTGACAGCGCCCGCACGGCGCCGCTGTGGCCTGCAGCAGGTTGCAAAGAACGGCGTCATGCGCTGCCAAGCCAGCGACAGTCTTGAGCTTTGCAGCGCCAACGCCACCCCTTCCTCGCCCAAACTGCGGCAGCTTGAAAGCTGCGCGGAGATCCAGGCACTGTCGCAGGAGAGACTGCCTCCAGCGGGGACCGCCACGTCGCGGCCAGAGCAGCGGCGTCCAAAGAGGGTTCCAGATCACCATGACAGAACCCAAAACGACCGGCGGCACCTTGCAGCGTGGCGAGGCACTTGAGGGTTTCCACGTCCCACACGCGCACGGTCTTGTCGTAGGAGCCGCTGAACATGCGGCCGCCGGAGTAGACCAGGGTGCGCACCGGGCCGCTGTGCCCCTTGAGCGTGTCGATGCACTCCAGCTTGGCGATGTCCCACACCTGGCGCACCGCATTATGGGACCAGTCAAGGACGATGTCCGTGACTGCTTCAGCGTACTGGAGTGGATTGGATGATGCGTAATGGCTGGTGCACTGGGAATACCGCCTCCAGCACCACCTCTAGTGTCCGAAAGCGCTCGCGCCACTGCGCCCTGGCGGCTACTGGGGATAGAACCCAGCACCGCAAGCAGCAGTGCTGTGCCGGACTCCGCACCCCGCTGCCGCAGGAGCTTGCAGCTGATTGTGCAGCTGAGGCTTCAGGCCAGGACTCGCAATGACTCACAAATGCACCACACCAGTGCGATGACTCATGGAATGTACGACAGCAGTGCAGGGCGCAGCCCACCTTGACGCTGCCGTCGTAGGAGCCGGAGAACAGGCGGCCATTGGAGACGGCAAGGGCGCGCACAGCGTCTGTGTGCCCCGTCAGCGTCTTCACCCGCCCCAGCGTCTCCAGGCTCCACACCTGTGGGAATATATTGCAGAGTGTGGTCGATCAGATTGAAAGCTTCCTTGACGTTTTGCAAATGTCATGTCGCGCCCTCGGCAACAGCTCAGGATACAGCAGAACAGTGCAGGATCACCCAGTGATGACGAGTTGCGGTTACAAGCGCCAAAACCAAATTTCGAGGCCGGGGTTTGCAAAAAGAGTCCAAAGCCTCACCTTGATGCTGTAGTCGTAGGAGCCGGAAAAGAGCTTGCCGTCAGCGCAGGCGAGCGACAGCACGGGGCGCGAGTGGTCCTCCAGCACGCGCTCGCAGCGGCGCGACTCGATGTCCCACACCCGGATCGTCTTGTCTGCCGACGCGGAGAAGAGGCGGTGCCCCGCGACCTCCACCGCCCACACGATCTCGTCGTGCCCCTGTTCAGAGGCAAGAGTGATTTGTGACCCTTCCTGCAAGGGTGATTAAAACCTGATCCATTGGAAGAGACGTGCAAAGCCCAGTCCTCCCGCCCACAGATGATCTTCAAAGTGTACGATTGCCACAGCAGAGCAAATCTGTGCTGCTGTCGTTGCATGCCAACTGATCTGGGAGATGCTATGCAGCGAGACGCAAGGACAACTGCACTATTGATGCAGGAGCTGAACGCGCAACCCACTTGAAGAATGTTGGTGGGAACCTCCTCCTCAAAGCGGTAGTACGATGTCGTGTTTGCCCGCTGGTCCCGCACTGGCAGCGCCACGCCATTTGCGGATGCCCACTCCTGCGCACGCCAAGGACAATCTGATGTCAACAGAGCCAGATTACAAGCATACCAACCTATTCAGCTCCAAGCACAAGGACATGATGCCCGGCCTCCACGCTGCTAGAGGAGGACAAGCTTCGTGTACTTCGATGAGAAAGTCAGACACAACATGCGTGAGGTGCGAGCGGCGTAACGCGCCTGCACTGCGACGCGCAGGGCGAAGTTGGGCGTGAGCTCCAGATGCCGCAAGCGCATGCCCGTCACCGGGCACGTCCTGTTGCCCTGTTGCAACCACCGCTCGATGCAGACCTGCGTGTACAGTACAGTGTACCAGTCAAGATCCAGTACCAGAGTTGCTGATCAATGTCCCCTAGACTGCAAACGGTTGTGCTGCAGATGTTGATGGCAGGAGTTTGCCATGCTCAGGCCTTGGCGAGCCCTGCAGCAGCATGCTGCCCGCAGGCGGCGGCATGATGCTTGGGAGCACAAAAGCAAAAGCCGCCCGGACGCACCCGCTCGTAGGTGTGCCCCGTGGCGAGCATGCACGGGTCGCCCATGAGCTCCATGCTGATGGGGCAGTAGAAGCTGCTGGGCGCCAGGGCGCCCTTGCCGCCGGAGCTGGCACGGCGCGTGCCCACCGGCATCGCCGCGAGCGCGCCAGGGTCGCCCTTCAGGCTGGCCGCCACCGTGATGGCCGCCGGCGGCTGCGGCACCGCCTCCGTCACCCTGCGTGGAAAGAGTATCCGAGCGTGTCGCTCGTGCTGTGAGCTCAAGCTGGTGCCTGCTCTGCTGACACCGAGCAACGCCGAACCGCTGATATTTTCCGGCGGCCAGTCTGTTATGGTGCATGCTGGCCTGCTGACGGAGCAGGGCTCTGCAGAGCTACTGTGGCACCGTCAAATACGGCTCGGGCTCCGTCTCTGAAGGGTCGGCAGGCCAGAGGAGCTTCAGATCACAGGCAGGGCTTGCGCTGAGTCTGACACACATGCTTGGTGGAAGGAGGCGAGGAAATGCTGCAGCCCCAAGCAGGCTGCCTGAACCGTTGGAGCTTGGATCAAAACCAGAGTTGGCAGCTGAAGCACCATATCGAGCCTGCCTCTGCACCCAGCCTGAGCCAGGCACGTTGCAAGCGAGCAAACGTGCAAGTGGCAGGACCGGACACGCGGCGCGTGTAGCCGTCCGGCAAGCATCGCACTGCGCACCGTGCGCCACTGCACGATCCGACTAGCCAGGCCTTGCATTGCCGCATCCACCATGCTATGCACATACTCATCCACTACAAAAGGCCTCTGTGCGTCACTCACCCGGAGTCCTCCTCGTCGGGCAACGTGGCTGGCTGCGCCGGCTGTGATGTGTCCAGGCTGCGTTGCGAACTGTCTCCGCTCCTGAAGATTGCCCGGAGCTGGCGCATGGCAGCGCGGTGTTTGCTTTGACAATTCTCTACTGTTGGCGAGGCGCGGCCCCGCGGCGCCCGAGGCTGCGCAGCGCTGCTGCACAGTGCGAATGTTGCCGCTGCTCACGCTGCTGCTGGGGCTGCCGAGGCGAAGCTCAGGCGCTGACGGCGTCCTCGGCCAGGGAGGTACTGGGGCTTGCCACTCAGCGGCAGTAACTGCGCGCTCGCGTCTGGTGGCGTACCGCACAACAATCTGCACAATAACACAGTGCAGGCTGCAGCAGCGTACAGCTCGAATTCTGCAGCGAGGTGCTGTGGCCCTAGCTCTGAGGTCGGGTTCTCCTGAAGTGCACAACGTGTGCTTCTGCAACCGTCTGCCTGCCAGCGAGTGGCGCAGTACCTCGCCCAGCTATCTGCCAAGCCACAGGCGAGGGTCAATCGCAGCCGTTTACGCAGTGTGCCAGCTCACAATTGACTGCCAGTCCACCTAGACTTCTTCCGAGTGTGGGGTTGTTCAGGCAGTGAGGCGAGGGATGACTCTGGAGATTACGTATCACGAGGGGTTCTGCGCAAGTTGCCAGTCCAAGCGGATGTTGTCAAACAAACACTCACTTGCGCTTTCTGTGATCTCCTGAGTGTTTTTGGTAAGTCACAAAGCCACGCGGACCTCGATCGTTTGCTCGAGAAATTGTGATATCGCGTGATCTCCGACACCGTCTTCCAACTCTCCAGATGGAATCTTGAACACTGCTCTCAAATACGCTGCAAACAGCAGATTCAATGCCGAAGGCTAGACAATCACCCCTCCTTGCGGTGTAGCTTCTGACCAGCGGGCGCGATGCCCGCGGCAGCAGCGCGGCAGCGCGCTGTGCTGCAGACGGGCGCGCCGGGGCCGCCCAGCGTCATGGCAGGTGTGGGGATGGAGCAGCTGATCATGCACAACACTGCCTGTCTCATGCAACTAGGTACTCCGGCAAGCACTGACTGCGCGCTCCACACCCGCAGTGCTGGTCTTCGCCTCGCTGGCGGCGCTGCTGCTGTTCAAGGGCTACGACAGCTTCGTCGCGCCACACGCCGCAATCGCGCGCGCGGGGCGCCTTGCAAATGGCACCTCCCCCTTCGACTCACCGTCGCACCTGACTCTAAAATCACTGCCTGGCATCGGGCCGCGCGACACTCCTGAGTGGCGGTCGCTGCAGCAGCAGCTCGTGAAGGAGGTGGCCAAAGGCGACGCCGGCAAGGTGCCCGGACGCTTCATTCCTTTGAAACGCCACATCACACCTGACGAATGCAATCAGATCCCGCTGCGCATTGCAGTGCTTTGCACAGGGCGTCAATGTAACGCTGGGCCGACTGGCAGCCCAGCAACGCGGCTGTATTGGAAGGGTCAAACTTCACTTTTCGCTGCAATCCACATCGTCACCCGCCCGCTGCCGCAGGGCTTCGAGTACCTCTTCTACGGGGACTCGATCACGGAGCGGTGGCGCGGCACGGAGATGGGGAAGCCATGCAGCAATAAGGACAAGGAGTGCCCTGAGTGCGCCAAGTCCTTCAAGAAGCGGTTCGGCAGCTTCCGCACCGCGCTGCTCGCCATCTCAGGCGAATTACCTCTGCACACTTTTTCGGCACTTAGGACGTGGCACAACCAAGCAGCTCCTGCACACTCATCGCTCTCACTCAGGCGGCCTTGGCAATCAGGGATCCTTGGCACGCTATCTCAACATGTTATGCGTTGAATCCGCGGCATCCTGCACAGTGCAGGCGACCAGACGGGCCACCTGCTGTGGCGGCTGGACAATGGCGAGGTGCCGGCGCCACAGCACCAGCCCAAGGCCGCCATCCTGCTCATTGGCACGAATGATTTGGGCGCATTTGCCAGAGTCAACAAGGACCCCACAGATGCGGCCCCGGACGCTGTCAGAAGGTTTATGTCCTCCCTTCTTGACTACGACTCCTCATGCGGTTGGCACGCAGAATGTCCTGGGAGTGGATATCTCTTTGGCGATCTGATCGCTGGTTGCTATACGGTCCCGCAGCCCATTCAGATGCAATGCAGGCGCAGTGCATGCCTCGCTGAATGGGGAAGCAAACAATGTCGGCTGGTGTGCAGGTTGACGGCGATTGTGGGGCTGCTGCGCAACCGCCTGCCCAGCACGCATGTGCTCCTGGCGGCGGTGCTGCCTCGCGGGGCACGAGCTTCTGACAAATACGCATGGCCCAACAAGTATTCAAAGGTGCTGCCTCTCATACTTTTGCCAGTCTTTGCTATGCTGGCAGATTGCGCTCTCTGCAGATACTTCTGCTCAGTGCCACTGCAACGGGTTCTTTCGAATCACTTTGGCCGTCACAGCAACATATGTTCAAGGCTCAACTGCTGTCCACGCAGGGCATCGACTTCATCAACGATCACATGGAGACGGCGGCTGCCGGCGAGGGAAACGTGACCTACGTCTCCTGCAATGAGGGCTTCATCACGAACGGGCACATAGACGGGGCGCTGATGCCGGATGCTCTTCATCCCAATGCTGCCGGTGAGCTGCAGTCATTCAACATTGACTGCTCTGCTCCCTCCCGCTCGCAGTCTTGTCATGACGTTGGATTGCACTTTCACCTGGAACACTGTGGCACAGCAGAGCGCTTTCCTGGTACACACAGCAGCTGTCCGCTGCCTCAGCAATGTTCCGACAAATGCCTTGTCACCACTGCTCAACGTCGAGGCGGTTTGTGGCTGCAGGCATGGATGTCCTGGCAAGATGTTACATAGATGCGCTTCATCGGTTGGGTCTGATGACCAGGAGGAAGCCAGAGCCGTGGCAACGGCTGCGGCGGCGGCAACGGCGGCTTTAGATGTTGTGTTTCCAGAGGGAGCCAGACGGCGAACATCATTCACTCAGCCCTGTATTCTACTGCAGAGGATTGTGATGTTGTACACACTGCAAATGTTCTGCTGGGTTCAACCCCTGCTGTGCTGCATCCTGTCAGAGCAGCCAGAGACATCACGGCTTCCCTGCCGCACTTCTGCGGAACTGGCAGCGCTTCAAGAGCGATCCTCCGGCGCTTTTTGACTGGACTCCCAGGTTCTTCAGGTTTAATGAGGTACCAAGGGTGGTAGATCTGGGTGCACAGCAACTGGACGGCAAGACGCCGACGCGCAGAACACAGCCGCGGATGGCACCTGCCAGTTGCCGCTGAACAAACCGCCGAACTTAACCGCCCTGCAGCGAAACTGCATTCTGCATCAAAGCTGTTGCATTGTGCGATGATTGCTCGCACAAATTTAAGCAAGCAGTCCAATAACCTAGCGCGACGCCTTGATATTTGATCAGTCATGTCGGAGCACCTGCAGTGGTTGGAAATGCCGCCCGAGCTGGTCTACGAGATCCTGCTCCAGCTTGACAGCCGCAGAGATCTTGCCTCCGCAAGAACCGTCTGCAGATCGTTTGCTGCTGCAGCTCGAAGGCTGACCACCGCTAAGGGAGACGCCGACGACGCGCAATTCCTGCAGGCTGCGTCCACCGCCAAGAGCGTCCGCTTACATGCACTAGAATGTCCGAACGGATGATTACCAGGCCTATGAAAGGTACTGAGATCCGGAACGGCACCCATGTTTCATGCAGTCCTCGAGCGCTGCTGTTCTTTCTATGCAGCCTGCGCCGCCGCCGCCAGCGGCGCAGATGGAACTGTTAGAGCTCACGCCGGCGACCATCGGCGGCATATGCCTGCATCGGTGTGCCCGCCACGGCGGCGGGCCTCGCGCTCGCGCTGCAGGCAGGGCTGTCTGGAGTCAATGTCTTGTCTGGAGTCAATGTCTTGTCGTTCCAGTGCCCAGTTTATTCAGTAACTGTCAGTATCCAGTCAGTCTAGGTAACCTCTCCAATTTCGTTCAGTTGATCTTCCCTACTGCAGGCGCGCACCTCACTCCGCGCCGTCGAGCTCGGCGGCCTCACCAGCCTGCAGCCGCTGGCGGCGCTGCCCAGGCTGTCCTGGGTCGTCGCGACCTGCACGCTTTGCGGCTGCGCAGCGAGGAGTGGCCCCGGACCCGACACAGCGCCTGAAGCCGTGACTACGCTGCGTCAGTGCTGCCCATTGTCTGCGACTTCCAGGTGACTCATCCAGTCATCTAGACTTCCAACACAAACTGCATGGCGCCCATGCTTGGCAGCGTTGAGCGAGCCGGCCAGCACTGCACCGCCACTGGCATGCCCTCTCGCCTGGCGTCCATGCCAATTAGCACCTGCACACCTTCCTGGTTCCTCATGGGTGATAGCATGATGTGCGGCGGTGTGCACATCATCGCAGAGACAGCCCATCAACTGCCACATGTCTTCGACAGCATTGACAACACACCTGCGGCAATGAGCATTGCTGCAATGAGTGTTGACAACCACGCTTGCTGCGCCGCCTGCGCAGGCGATCACGCATTTGACGGCGCTGTCAACTCTGGACGACTAGCTCACGGAGGGCGGCCGCTTGACCTCGCTGTCGGCGCTGCGCCGCCTCTCCAAACTGCAGTGCCTGCAGCTGACGCACCACGGCGTGAGCGTTGACGGTCACGCCGTCCTACTCGTCGACAGGTGCACCGTGACGTGCTGGTCAACGAGCGCTTCCAGCGGCAGCTGACGGCGCTGCGGCTCGCGCCGGTGCTGGCGGGCAAGGCGTGTCTGGACTTGGACCCGGAGATAAACCGCAGCCCGCTGACGAGGTTCGTCAATCTAGAGCAGCTGCTCGTGGTGCCGCTCCTGGCGTTCCCGGTGCGCTTTGCAGAATGCTTTTGTCGTTATCCGTAGTTGTGTATTATCTGTTTGTATCCCTATCCATTCATCGCGGAATTCGCCACCTTGGAGCAGCTGCTTGTTGTGCCGCTCCTGGCATTCCCGGTGCGCTTCTCAGTTTGACACAACACCGCAGAAATCCCCTTCCTTTCCTGTCCATGAGCTCGACAGTTGCATGTGGCCATTCTCATTCGAAACATGCGCCTTCAACGCGTGAAGGAATGCAGAACAGCTGTTCAGTTCCCATCCCCGCCACCACCACTAGTACAAGAACGTATTCCCATCTTCAGCTGCCAGCTCATTGCCGGGCACAACAGTTGCATTCGCACCAAGCACTTTGCAAGAGATGACTCAAAACATGCGGCTTGACTGCCACTGACTGCCGGCCGCGCCGTGCACAGCGCGGAGAAACGGCCTCCTCGATCTGCAAGGCCTGCGTCGTCTTTTATGCGCACCTCGTATTCGCAACAATATTCTCCATGCTCGCAGATTGACGGGCTGGCGCGGCTGTCGAAGCTGCAGCAGCTCAATCGGACCCTGGCAGGTTGTCGATGCGCACCTCGTAATCATTGTGACATTTTTGATCTCCATGCGCGCAGATTGACGGCCTGCCGCGGCTGTCGAAGCTGCGGCGCCTTGACCTCCAGGCCCTGGAAGTCAGAGCGCCTGAGGTCGCAGTAAAGCTGACGGTGCGTCGCTTACAGATTGAGGATCTCAGTCGACGGTAATCGACTTCTCACAGCATTGAACCAGCCTGAAGCACAGCCATGAACCCGCCTGACGGTCGAAGTCGGTCTGTTTCGCTTTCAGTAAGGAGCCTTGCAACCTTTTTCCTACACCCCAGGTGCTGGCGCAGCTGCCACAACTGGCGGCACTGCGTCTGGAGGGCGGCGTGAGGGATGCCATCACACACCCTCAAGGCGGGGTGCTGAACCCCCATCGGCAGGGGTTCTCCCATGCGGACGCCGCTGTGCAGGCAAGCGCGCTGATGCCACACAGAGCTGACTTGGTTGGGCACGCCGATTGGTGGCCCTCCAGTAGCGCCTTTTCGAGTGGTGTCCTGCCAAGGAAACCCTAAACCCAAGGCCGGCTAACGGCTTCGCCATGCGATCATGTGTCCTTACACACTGGAAGATGGTTGCATTGCCAGAGGTGCAGCTCACAAGTGCTCCATTTGCGCTCTAAAAGCGACACCTTGGCCGCTTGAACTAGCGGCCTAGAGTCTTGCCGATGCTTGTTTCACAAGCATGCGGCGGACATCAGGCGCAGCCCAACGCTTGTATATTAGGGAAAGCAGGATTGAGATGAGAGTTCGCCTTCCTTTTCTGGCGATCTCGGGGTGCAGCGGCCTCACCTACCTCGATCTACGGCTGCACAGCGGCCTGACCACCGATGGGCTGCGCCACTTGGCCACTCTGCAGCGGCTGTACGTGTTCCAGGCAGACCCGCAGCGCAGCGTAGCAAACGGCCACCGTCCTGACCTCCCCGACCCGTTGACGGCGGCAGAAGTGGCAGAGCTGGCGGCCGCGCTGCGGGCGCTGTGGTACCTCGCATGCCGCAGACGCAGCCGGGCGCCGAGGTGAGGGCCCACAAACCCTGCAAATGCATGTGAGGAGCCAGGTCCCTGGACGACAGAGGTCTCGGGCGGGTGCCTCGGGGCTGGATGGTGATCGCAATTCCACTGGCCAAGCCTCCCTTGTCAGCGGCAAGCCTGGAAATTGGGACTTTTGCTGTGGCGTTCAGGTGCAGAGATTTTCGGTATGGCGGCTGCAGAAATTGTCCGACCCCGTGCTCACACCTTGGTATTTGCTGCACCTGCATAGGGCGTCGTCAAGGTCAACAGCAGGGTTTTTGCCCTGAGCGAGCTGCCTGGACGAACCTTTGCGCGCTAGCGTCCTGGCGGCGACGCCAAAATCGGCGATTTCATGACGTCGGCGGCGTCCTCGGACAAGGCGCAGGCCGAATTTGTCACTGATGACTTTGAGTGCGCCTGGGTGTTCGAAGCTGCCAGGCACTGGAATCGAAGCTAACATCCCATGTGATGATGCTGCTGTTGCGGCGGCAGCTGTTGTACCCTTCACTAGTTTATTGATTCAGAGGTTGCAAAATTGTCAGCACAAGTTGACAACCATGGCACAGGATCGAGATGCATGATGACGAAGCATTGTGTCTGCCGGCAGCCAGAGGTGAGTCATGGGTCTCCCGGCACGATTCACATCGCATGAGAGCAAGGACTGGCGCGGGCGGCTGATCCATGAACCACCAATTGCCCAACTAGCTACTTGCAGACAGCCCAACTTCGCTTGTGAAGAAGCATCAACGACGTCATGCTGGCCCGCCCGCTGGGACGCCCAGCAGCTTCTCCTCAAACTGCTCTGCAACCACGTCTGCGGCGTCCAGAGCGCCACAGTCCGCAATGACGATCTTCCTGCCGGGCTTGCCGTCGGGCGACCCCGCGTGCGCGACGCGGCTAACGATGTCAAAGCCGCCGATCACCTGCAGATTTCAAGGCAGCACATCATGAAGCGTGCAGAATGAACGAGTGTCCTGAGTTTGAGCTGCTGCGGGTGCGTGCACTGCTGCGGGTTGCTCTTGAGTGTCGTGGCAAACCGTTAGGGGAATCAGCAGGCATAGAGTCATCCCGCGAATTATGGATCAAATAGCGACATGCTGCAATTGAACTCTGCGCACCTTGCCGAACACGGTGTGCTTGCCGTTGAGGTGCGGTGTCTGGTTCAAAGTGATGAAGAACTGGCTGCCATTTGTGTCTGGACCTGCACGTTTTCAATGATGAGCGTACAGTCGCCAGTTTCACTTTCACCTTCCTGCTTTCACAGCAATATTGGGTGATTGCGTCAATGCAAACAGCTTCAAGCTCAGCCTGAAAGCTGCATGTGAAAGCACAGAAGGCACCACACCAGCATTGGCCATGGACAGCAGGAAGCCTGCGTCGTGGGCGATGCCGAAATTCTCGTCCTGAAAGGCAAGTGACACTTGATGTCGCCAATGTCTGGTGCCGCATCGGGAACTTGAAGTGATCACACACATGACCAGGACGCAATTCTTCTGACAGTTGCGCACCTCGAAAGGCCCGCCGTATATTGACTCGCCGCCTGTGCCATCGCCTGCACGACAACGAGTGGACCATGGTCCTCACACCGCCGCATGCACCACTCTCAACAACCTGAGCTTGGTTAGCAAACACACCACCAAGCAGCGCAAGCTGTGCGAAGCAGCACATAGGCGCACCATGTGTGAAGTCTCCTGCTTGGATCATGAATCCAGGGATGATGCGGTGGAAGGTGCTGCCCTTGTAGTGCAGCGGCGTTCCATCCGCGGTGGAGCCCTGCACAGCCAGCAATGCATGCACGATGAGCCACGCATCTGGTCATGCATTTGACATTGATCTGAGCCTCAGGTCCCTCGCCAAAAGGCAATTCCACACCAGACTCTGCAGCATATCTGCTGACGTACCGGCCATCGGGACGCTGGCAGGACAACAAACTGCTGTATCCTCCTCGCGGATCTCGAGCACCTTTTCGCCGGTCGTGAGCGCCCGAAAGTTCTCCGCCGTCCGCGGCGCCACGTCGCCAAACAGGCCCAGCGTTACGCGCCCGATGGGTTTGCCGTCCTCCTCCAGGTCCATGAACACGTGCGTCGTGACGGCCGCCGCAGCCGACGCCGAGCTGTCCGACTCTAAAATCTGCTGCCACTCCTCCTGCCGCCCCTTCTCGATGTTGATCTCCACGAAGCGCTGGCCGCCCTCCTCCTCGAGGCTCCAGAAGCAGCCTGCAGCGGGGCGCCAGACTGCTTCAGCTGGACTGCTCCAGCGCCAGGGGCGATGCTGGCGGCCGCGTCCAGTGAAAGGTCTACTGCTGACACGCCGTCAGATCCTGCCCCTGCACCTGCCCTGACATGCGGGGTGCTGTCTGGCAGGCACACTCGGAGAGCTTCTGCGCGAGCTCCTGCACGAGCTTCTGCACTCTCGGTGATCGCCCTGATGCTGCTGCCGCTGAAGTGCCTGCACCGACCTTGACGCGATTGTGCATCGAAGCTGCAGCATGCCATAGCTTTTCGCATCCTTACCGTCGAGCTCGACGCGGTGGCCGCCAAAGTCGCCCTCCAGCAGGACCTCGTCTTTGACCGCCAGCCGCAGCCGCGCAGGGTGCACCTCCCACTGCACGTCCTTGCCGCGGATTCCCTCGGTGATCGGCACCCGCACCAGGATCTCGTCGGGGCCCTGCTTCCACGCCACTGCCAGCCCTTGTTTCTGCACCGCAGCGGCGGTGTTGTGTCAGTTCAGACACGTGGCGCCTGGCATTGCCGCCGGCGTGCATGTCGCAGGCAGGCTTGGCGGCAGATCTGATCTCGGCTGGCATCAAGACACATCTGCAGGTACTCGATTGGACTGCAACGCACCTCTTTGAGTGCTGCACACACTTGCAGCCTTTGCGACCGGCGACTGCGTGTCCTCAGCGACGCCACATTCGGCAGCGGATTGGCACAGCGACCGGATGTGGAGACCGCTTGCGGGGAGCTGCGGAGGTCCATGCTGCTCACAACGCTCTGCAGATGATGCTGGCGATGCACGTTGGGAGCAATTGCAAGTGTGATCTGGCGGAGAACTCGAGAACATCTCAAGAGTGTTTGTCTCGGAGTTTTCCGACATAAGCACACACCACCACATCACGCCCTGTCAAGTCCAGCTTGTGGTTGCGACAAACTCCTCAGCGCAGCTTGCGCAGCATGAGGTTCGTTTCATCGTGTCGGGGTGCAGCGCGGCAGTTGCAATTGCTTCTGCCAAAGTGCAGCACGCTGCCGTGCGCCGTCGCCGCGCCGCTGGCAGCGCGCCGCTGGCAGCGAGCACTCACCCAAAACTTACTCTCGCGACCTCGCCATGCTTCGAGGCTTGAAATTGAGCCGTCTTTAACATCCTTGCCGTGCAGTGCAGCCGACCCAAGGATGGAGTGGTGGGAAGTATTGTCAGCGTTCATGATACTGGCGCAAGCATCGGTTCTTCTGTTTGCTGTGGTAACTCGGCCAGTTCTGCAGAGGCCACTGGTGCATGCTGCGCAGCCTCAGGCAGATGCAACAACAAGCGGCTGGAAAAGGCGCATCTATTGCATTAATGACGACGTCTCAAACGCTGGAGCCATTCGACATGCATGTTGACCACATTCCCTCAAATCGTCAACCGTACCAGCTTCTAAGGTGACTGCCCTACTGATCATGCATCGTCAAGTCAAAGACGACATGCTGCGCTGCTGTCAGTCTCTACGACTTCAGAAGTGCCGTGATGTGTCACATCAGAAGAGCTCTAACAGAACTTGAGAGTCACAGTCGATGCGCGTCTTTTGAAGCTCTGCTGCATTCCTCTGCGCTCGACACTGCCGCGGCACAAACAGCCGCCCGATCCGCGTAGTGGAGGTTTGCTCCATTTCCAATGCGGCCCAGAGGAAAAGCTGATAGAGGCGAGCTGCTGGCCGAGGCGCGGGATTGCCGAGGCATAGTCCAAGCACGACTCGACCAGAGCCACGTCAATGAGCGCGCTGCTGCCAGCAGCGCGCTCATCTGGAGCAGGCTGCTCCAGATGAGTCCAGATGAGCATGTAGCCGCCCGCGGCAGTCGAACGTCAGCTGCTCCGCCGGAATGCGGAGACCAGCGATGCGCGGTGCGGAGTAGTCGGCAATGTACCACTGGGGGCGAGCGACTGCGTTGAGGCATGCGATGCCTGCGCCCTGTGGATCCAGCAGCTCCGACACCTGCGTCACAGCCGAATAAAGCCGATTGTTGCAGGACTGGCTTAGCCCCAAGCTCAAGCGTGACAGGAGCGTCTTCACAGCAGCATCGGGACGAGCCGAAGGCTGCCTTGCTGATATTTCCTGAGTCGTCTGGAAACCATGGCTCCAGAAGTCCATTACTCTGCAGCGCCACTTCGAAGGTGCGGCACAATCTCGTCGGAATGTCCTCTGTCACCAGCGTCTGCATGGCATGGCCAGTCCACCTTCAGTCAGCTGACACCTCAACACCCGCCCAAGCAACTTGGCTGCGCGCTCGCGGCCGTAGTCCATTTCCGAGGCTGTTATGCAGCCATCAGCAGTCATTATCTGTAGTAAATTGAATCACATGGCACACCTAAGTCAGTGAGCCACGCGCTCTGAGCAGTGGCCGCGTGTCCTCAAGCGATTTGGGATTTAATGCGCACGGTCTAGAGCCAGATGCTGATTGTACAGATCGCCTGCGGCGAGCTCCGATTTCGAGCTGTCTTGAATTTTCTGCGTCGCTGTTTAAATGTGCATAGGCACAGCAGATGCAATCTGTGCGCTGTCCCGGAGCAGATGTTGCGGAGTTCCGGAAGAACTTGCGCTCAGGAAACTCAAACATCAAAATTTGTTTGCAGCTCGCCTCAAACGCACGTCCAGCAACATCTGGACCCATTCTGCGGTGTCGAAATGCTGCGCGGCGGTCCTCAGTGCTTCTACCACAGCACAGTGTGCTGCAGATTACTATCGCTGCGCTGTTGGCAGCGAGCACCCAACGGCGCCTTGCGCTGCACAACAGCCTCTGCGCACTCAGCACAGACAGCATGGACGTTCCGCACCTCGTTATGCGGTCCAGCTCACGACCTGAGGACCTTTGCGGCATGGGGTGTGGCCAGCATGCGGCAGCGGCAACAATTCCTGATGCACACCAGCGCTGTCCGGTGGCAGGACGTTGAGAAGGGACAGCCTGATGATGATGACGAGGCGCACCAGCCAGACGAGCCCGCAGATAATGACGACTCCCTGAGCCCTTTCAAAGCGAGGTAGGTCTGCCGTTGCTGACATGTGATCATGCATTAGCCACCATGGGCAGGTGGAATCCTGGCTTGAGCTGCACAGCCAGCTTGCGCACACCTGCGGTGTCTCCAGGGGCAATGGCCCGGCTGCGCTTGTGTTGGGACAAGGTTTGCAAACACAGCCACAGGCTGCGCAACCACATTTGCCGGTTGACGCAGCGACAAGCGGGCCAAGGCGGAGCGCAAAGCCACAAACTCCGCCGCGGGCATGCTGTCGCGGCGGCCGCACTCCGAGCGCGAGCTGCGCCACAAGCTGGCGGAGCGGGAGCATGGCCCCGGCGCCATAGACGCGGCCGTGGAACGACTGCAGGAGCTGGTGAGCTTGGAACGGCAATTCTCAGCCACACACTCCTCGGCGGGACTGCCACCAGCGTCACCTGAGGGCTGGCGGTGATTGCCATCTCATAGATGCTGACCCTTTGCCTGCTGAAGCATTATGATGCATGGAAACAAGCACGCGGCACCAACTCCGTCTCCTCTGAGCAAGGGTTTTCGAATTTAAATCATTTATTTCGCTTTGGTGCGCACCGCAGGGCATGCAGGACAACAGGGAGTATGCGGAGCTGTTTGCGCAGTCCAAGTGGCGGCAGTCGCGCTGGGCGCCCTCCCGCATCCGCAGGGTGAGTCGTCATCGCTACTTACAGAGCTACATGTCAGGGCTGTCAGCCCATGCAAGAAGGCAACCCGTGCCAGCGAGCCCTTCAGGGTGGGCGGATCGTTCTCTCCACTGGGCAGAAGTTCCTACGACAAGCGGCAGGCGGATGACAGTGGAACCTCTCACGGAGTTTGTTGTGGATGCAGGAGCTAATGGCCAAGGGCCTGACTTCAGATGACATCAATCATGGCCTGAGAAGCGTGTTTGGCGAAGACATGCGGATTGCAATCCCTGCGGCCGACGAAGAGGATGAAGAAGTCACCGTCGACACCAGATTCGGTGTGCTCCATGGGCTTGTCTGGATATCATGTCTTTTGGACGCCCAGGTTTGCAAGCGGAACTCGTCCCTGCACTGGCCTCTGCTGGCCACCCACGGCATTGCTTCCATGTGCGCAGAGGTTTTGATATATGGTTTGCAAATCCGCCAGATCCGCGGCACCACCTGCTGGAGGGAGCGTGGTAAGCGAACCTGAGCCGCGGGGCCTGCCGCACAGTAAAGCCAAAACAACATCACAATATCCATGTGATGCTCTGGATTCTCTGTTCTCTTGTACGCTATGCAGGTCCGCGGCACCACCTGTTGGAGGGTGCGCGGTGGCAGGGGGACCTGAGGGGCCGCTGCCAAGTGAAGCTAAACCAGGGTCTAAATGTGAAAATGACACTTTCTATTTACGTTTCGTTACCTGGTGCAGAGCCGCGGCACCACCTGTTGGTGGGCGCGCGGCCGCAGGCGGACCTGAGCCGTGGGCCGCTGCCAAATGATGCTGAATTAGCATCTGATTTTGCACGTTTCACACTCGTATCCGTTCACACTGTGCCAGATCCGCGGCACCACCTGCTGGAGGGCGCGCGGCGGCAGGCGGACCTGAGCCGCGGGCTGCCGCACGAAACGCGCAAGCGGCGGCTGGTCATGTGGCTGCAGCGGCGTGGTCACAGCTGGGACACCATCAGCGGCCTGCTGGAGCAGATCGAATTGAAGTGAGGTCGGCGGGCTGTCGATGGCAGATGCAAAGTTTTAATGGGGATGTTCATTCGATGCGTCTGCTGTCTGCCTTTAGAGATTAGAGCTTCAGCTCTGGATCAAAGCACCGCCAAAGGCATACATTCGTGACAGAAAAGATTGATCCAGGCACCGCAGCCGCAGGCTGTCCCCCAAAAAGAGTGTAAAAAGTGCAAAACCAGACGTCCGACCAAATCTAGAAACCTTGGGGAAACTCAGACGTTGCTGTCGTACGGGTCCCGCAGCTTCCCCAATAAACTCAGACGTTGCTGTCGTACGGGTCCCGCAGATCCCGCAGCAAATGCTGCGTGCCCCGCCAGTGCAGGCCAACGCCGCGCACCGAATGCACATAGAAAACGATCGCCGCCAAGAGCAGCACCAGCAGCGGCACCAGCAGGGCTTTTGCGCTGAAATCCTTGCGCTTCTTGACCGCTGCCACGCACGCCGAGGCGTCTGCCGACACGGACAGCAGCGCCGCCTCGCCGGCGGGAACCGCGACGGCGGTGGCAAACACCATGTGCGCCTGCTTGATGCGGCGCAGGCGCGTGAGCGACGCCGCCGACCATGCCTGCACCTCGCCTGCGGCCAGCAGGACTATCGTCAGGTGGAGCGGTAACAGGGTCTGATGGAGTTTCGTGGGGAGGGCAGGCACCCGGTCGACCTCCTGTCACTGCAACATGCCTTATGAATGGCATGCAGGGTCTTGTTGACGAGGATCTGCCAGGTCGGTGTCGATCACGACTGGCAATCAGGACAGTGCTGCATGTGCCAGTCTCGGGTGGGGTGCAGGAGCCGACACCTTCTGAGGTGCCGAAGGCGAGGACGCCGCCCTCGGGCCCAATGTCAAAGGCGGTGATGGCGGAGGCGACCGCTTTCACCCGCCGCTTCAGCATGACGTCCCCCTCCTGGTTCTGCAGCAGAGATCGGAAAGAAGTAGGCCGACACACAGCCCCCTCGTGCACTGAACTGGCAGGGCAGAGCTGCAGCAGAGAGAGCTGCAGCAGAGAGCGCTGCGGTGCAGCAGCATCCTCTGTGGCTTGGCGCAGGGGTCGGAGACGAGCGTGGCAGGGTCGTCACAAAGTAAAAAATTACACACCTGTTCCCAGTGCAGCAGATAGCCGATGCCGGCTGCGTTGGCCACCGTGTAGAGGCCCAGGCTGCCATCACGCGCAAAGCGCGCCCTGTTGAAGGAGCCCCTTCGCATGTCTGCACACGCACATTAAGAGAATTGGCATGGCTGCAGACTGTCGAGAAATTCACGTCCTGCCGACCTGCAGTATTCGCGATGCAGCAGGGGGCACGCTGTTTGCCGCACAAGGGTGCCAGGAATGCAGCATCTACATGGAGCCTGCATGCCAGACCTGACCACCAACAAGCACCTGCCCATGCTCAGATTTGATATTCTCGACACGGAAGCGAGCTGAGCTCATCGAGTGCGGGGATTACACGTGCTGAGCCACACGGATTTGGGTTCGCAGCGCAGCCCCACCTTCAGGCAGCGCCAGCTTCAGCAGCTGCAGGCCGCGCTGCCAGTCCCACAGGCTGCAGGAGCCATCCTCGCAGGTCACAGCCACCACCCGCTGCTGGTGCGCCGCGCTGAAGTCGATGTCCCGCAGCCCATCCGGCAGCCCCTTGTCGCCTCTGCGGCATTAAACCATCTGTTGAAGTGTCAAGTCCTGCGGCAATCACCCGCTGCTGGTGAGGACGCCTGAAGTCGGTGTCCCGCAGTCTGTTTGGAAGCACCTCGACGCCTCTGCAGCGGCACCCTTCCGAGTTCGAGACGGGTCTCGGACCTTCGGTGCCACGTCTAGCATGCAGGTAGACGCACACATGCGGAAGGGAGGTGTAAAGTGAGCATGATGCAGGCGTGAGGAGCAGGTGCGATGATGACAGGCAAGGGCGCGCAACATGGACGCGCCGCAGATGCTGCTGCAGCTCGCCATTGCCATGCCTGACATCAATGCGCGCATGCAGCAGGGGTCGCCTGACAGAGAGTGACGAATTTGAGGAGCTCACGTTAGGGATACGCGGGTGCGCAGCGTCGGCCAGTCCAGCACGGTGAGGGCGCCGTCCTCGCCGCCGATCGCCAGCAGCCGGCCGTCGCCGCTGAAGGCCAGGCACTTGACCACCGGCAGCGCCGCCAGCACGCCCGCCTCCTCGCCTGCGCTGACCAACGTGTACGGCTCAAGTCCTGGTTTGGGGTTGTCATCACTGCAGCTGGGAAGCCCCTGACCACCGGCAGCGCCGCCAGCACGCCTGCCTCCCCGGTCGAGCACCACGCAGAAAACGCTAGTGGAGAGCTGGGAAGTGTGCGCCGCGCGTATAGTGACACTCAGGGTATGAGAACGTCTACTCTGCAAGCCCGTTATGGAAGCCGTCAGCACACCGGCCTCCGCGCTTGTGGGCGACAGCACAAGGGGCTTTATTACGGTTTGCGAGTGTTGCCGTCGCTGCTGCCGAGGGAGGTGTGCGCCGCGCGACTTGCGCAGGAGGCATCGATTTTCTCAAGCTAACCTTTGCGCGAAGCTGTCCCTGTCCAAGAACAACTCTGCCTTTGTCCAGGGGTCAACCTGACACTCCTTGCCCAGCTATGACCAGGGACAGCGAGGGGGTGCCGCCGTCGCCGTCGGGGTGCGCAATGTTCACGCGGCACAATACACACATAAAGGAACGAATATGGGACCCTACCTTTGACGAGGGACAGCGACGGGGCTCCGCTTTCACCATTGGGGCGCGCCACGTTCATGCGGCACAGGCCGCCTGTCCAGACCAGAAGTGTGGGACCCTACCTGTGACGAGGGACAGCGACGGGGTGCCGCCGTCGCCGTCGGGGCGCGCGACGTTCACGCGGCACAGTACCTTCTCGATAAACGTAAACAAGAGCGACAAAACCACTACCTGTGACGAGGGACAGCGTCGGGGCGCCGCCACTGCCGTCGGGGCGCGCCACGTTTACGCGGCACAGGCCGCCGCCGCCGAGTGCCAACACGAGCGCCCTGCCGCTCGGGTGCGCCGCCATGCGGATGGGGCAGTCCTCAAGCTCCAGGACGGCCACCTCGTCCGACAGCTGCTCGCCGTCCACTGTGGCTGCCACCACCCTGCGGCAACAACTTTGGCAGTGAGGGCGCCGGCAGGACGCATTGCGGCACATGCAGCACAGCTGCACATCATGGAAAGGTCGTGTTGATAAGCAAGGATGAGTATTGCAGCTCCACACACCTGTTTTTAATGCCACTACTTTTCTTGCCGCCACCTCCTGCGACAAAGACTGTGTCGCCTTGCGGCCAGGCGGCCGCATACAGCGGCGCGCCATATTTGCGGGACTGCTGCGCCTGCTTCCCCATTGCAGCTGCCTCCCTGTGATCTAGATGTCTTTTGCGTACTACAGAGTCTCACCCGACGCCTGTGCAGCGGTTGCACCTAAAGCGGAAGCTGGGATGCTTTCAGCGTACGAGCTGGCGTGCAAACTGAAATGCCGAGCAGGAGCCTGTGTAAATTGCTGCGCGTGCGGGTGGTTTCGGATAGCTGAATTTGCAAGTTCAAAGTTAACGTGGTACAGCTTTGCGGCGCTGAACTTGCTTCCGGAATGTGCACAGAAGCCGAATGATGTGTTGATCCTCATTTGTGTACTTGCGTCTCTCCGTCGCAAATTCTGTACAAAGGTTTAGTTGCGGACGGCCTTCCTGCGGGCAGCAGCCTGTCACAATGGTGCAGTCAGGTTTCATGCTTCACGTTGAGAGGTGCAGCTCAACTTGAAGACCATGCATACGGCAAGACGCAGACCAGATGAATCCACAATCTTGATCAAGCAGTCTAGGGCTGACAGGAGCACGCTACCTATCTCTGGTCGATGTGTCACTTCATCCCTGCGAGCGCGTTGGATGCCCGTCGCGCATGGCTGAGTCCTGCCATGGGGAATGGGGGTAGCCAGACAGGCGTGCGCAGAATGAGCTTGAATGTGCGTGGCCGAAGTGACACATCGCCGCTGCATCGCGTGTCATGTCAAATACCAGGGCAGTTGGCACCCATGGTGCTGCTGTGGCGGCAGGGTCATGCGACATGTTGCTTCTGTATGGCGTGCACAATCTCCCAGCACCCATCTACTCAAGTTCTGCAACCGTCAGCAAGTCATCAGTGAGTGGATTCGTCAGGTTGGTGGCGCCGGCGGCATGGCGCATTCGCATTGCCGCAGCAGTCACCGTGGCGGCTGCGCGCTTGATGCTGCGAGGTGCGCTGCTTCGCTGACCATGCAGCGCAGCACTGCAGCGCCGAACGCAATGACCAAACAAAGCGAAGGCGGTGCTTATGAGGCCGCCTGGTGCTTTGCATCAGGTTGTCCAGTTAAAGCAAAAGGTGTGCGCCCCACCGTGCGTCCAAATGCAGGTCTCTCCCACTCTCGAAAAGCAGGAGCATATGCCTGGTGCACGTCGCAGCCTTCACATGACAGCGTGTTTGATGATGCCCCCTGTAGCCGTCTTGTGCATTTTGCCAATCTCGCAATGGTGGCATTTTCGCACGGCCGCACGTCTTGGCGTGCAGCTTCAGCAAGGCGTTGCCAGCATGACAGCAGCGCAGTGGTGACCATTCTTGCTACCAGCTCACAAATGATGGTGCACAACCGCTTCTCTGTCACCAAGTCACTGACGTGAACTTCAAACCCTGGGATGCCTTGGAGTTTCCGCCGGCTATTGCGTTGGCGAGTTGTCAGCACGGCTTTCCACTCCGGCTTCCTGAAGTCCACAAGCTTTGCGATGCCCGGCCACAAGTGAACGCATCTCTTTCCTTGGCCTGTGCATAGCAGTTGTTTCTGAGCCCTGTTGCTGACGCGACACGTTGAGCCCACGGCACACAAAGTCGAAATCAACTTTGGGCAGATTTGCAGAGAGAGTCCAGTGAGACAGCAATGCGCTTGGGTCGACTCATCCGCAACTGACTGGAGCCGAGCTTCAGGGCTGAGCAATTGTTGTCGAGCAGCATGGCCACGGAGGCTGACGAGCAGCAGCTGCAGGCGCAGTCGTCAGGCAGCAGCCAGTACATGACTCTAGCGGCTAATTCGGCGGGCGGCTCTCTTGCAGCGCGCAGCATTCGTGGCACCAAAGCGGCTGCAGCCTCCGGGGCGCAGCAGCCACGCTCGGCAGTGTCGTGTGCAGATGAATATGCCTCAGGGGCAATGGACATCGAGTCAGCACAGGGGCCCGCGATTCTGGATGCTGCTGCCCCGGCACTGCCTGTGGCCAACGAGCAGATCGAAGACGGGCAAGCCTTTCTGGACCAGCTGAGCAACTTCTTTCAGGCCTGGGGGGAGCAGCCTCCTCACCTTCTGAGGTGGATGGCTTTTCAGGCGCTGCTTGTCCTGTCTTGTGTCTTGCCAGCCCCTCGACTTGCTGCCCTGATGCAGTGCCATGCACGACAGAGGGCCTGCAGATTTTGCCGCCATGCTGCTATGAGCAGTGGCGTCAATAGTGGATGCTATGTCTTGACAGTGTTGGATATGCCCACGCGCCAGCAGCATCTCGAAATCTGCACCTGAGCTTCGAAAGTATTTAACTCTTGTGCATGCAGATGTCCGACCTTCCAGGTAGGTTATGCAATCCAGAGCGGGAGCACGCATGCAAGTGTCATGATTGTAATCTGCGCTTTCAACTGTTCCATGCTGCTGGCAGCAGCGTACAAGCCTTTATACTTTGTGCTCTGTAGAAGCAGCCCATCAACCTACACAAGCTGTTCAATCTGGTGCAGCAGCACGGCGGCTATGACGAGGTGCGCCTGTTCAGGGTTTTGAGGCGGAGGACACACATGCCGCACAAAACGGACACTTACTGCCGTAGTCAGCGGCTGCCAAGTCGTTGAGCCTCTTAGCGGATGTTCTTGGAAGCAGCGTAACTCTTCATGTTTATGGGTATTGCTGGCGATTGGCGTGTCCTGCTGGATCCATCTGGTTTGCTGAGGCTCTACATCATGCCCAGTACTGAATGTGGTGCACAAGCATACTACAAGTCAAAAAATCCGCATGCAGGTGTGTGCAGCGAGAAAGTGGGCGACCATCGGCAGAGGGCTTTCATTTGACAGGTACAAGATGCTTTTTCGGAGCCCCGCTGACCGCAGTGCACCTAGAAGTGCCTGCCTGCCGCCACCACGACTTTGCCACCATGCATAATTAAGTCCAGCGGTCGAGCGTGTCGCGTCACCCCCCGGTACTGCACGCAATACAAAGCCGCGAAATTGACGATTAGCTTGATGAAACACGATAGTCCCTCAGATATACATGTGTACAAATCCCTGCAGGTCTGACACCCTGTCCAGCGCCATCAAGAAGGTGTTCCAGAAGTTCCTGCTGGAGTTTGACGAGGTGCGGCGTCGCCTCCGTCGACAGGAAGCCAAAGCGTTACTACAGTCGCGATGCGCCCCCTGCATCGTGCTGCATGCTGCCATACTGGCACTTGTGTAGCATGCCAGCACAATTAAGAGCCGCTGAACTGCTTTATTCAGAGCACGACCATCACAATGAATTGCACCATGCAGGCTCTGCGCAAGGCGGCGGCGTCTGGCAAGCTGCCGGGGTGGCTGGAGCCGCCGACGCCAGCCGCGGTGGCGGGCGGCAAGCGCCTGGTGGGCAGCGCGCGGCGCAAGCAGCGCGGCCGGCGCGGCAGCCACCATGCCGCCGGCTCCCTCACCCCCGACTTTGCCCAGGTGACTTCTCGTGGCCTATTGTGGGAGCTGTCTTCGCTTAAGGTGTTCCCACTCGTCTCTTTCCGTCGCTGAGGTGAAGCAATCACAATGCGCATGCGTGTGGGTTGCCAGATTGTGGATTTGCGGCTCGGTCGCTCACAGTTTTAGAAAACGTGCTGAGCTGGCTCTTCGTATGCGCTGCAGGCTGACCAGCTGACAGATGGCAGCCCGGCAACCTCTGGAGCAGGCGAGGGGCAGCAGCCCGGCAAGGTAGGGAGTTTCACGGTCCTTAAAGCTTAGCCTGGTTTTCAGCCGGAGAGCTCCTCGAGCAGAGGCGGGCTGTTGTGGCATATCTGCTCTAGAGGCACCAGCAAGCGCATTGCAGCTGTGACTACGGGAGATGGCACACAGCAGGACGATTGAGCTGCATCAGGGTCCATCCCTCACGACATGGTGTACATTTATGCTGCTGCACAGACGCTGCCAAAGCGGGCACGCAAGACGCCAGCGGCGCTGCTGGCGGGCGGCGACTTCTGCACCGGCGCGTTCGTCTACGATGCGGTGGAGCTGGAGCGAAAGCGCCGGCCCCCGCCGCCTGCGGTCGCCAGCCCGCGCCCCTCCAAGGCCGCGAAGACGGCCGCCGGCGGCAAGAAGACGAGCGGCTGGGGCGCACCAAAAACCGGAGGCGCTGCCGCCGCCGCCGCCGGCGCCGGCGGAGTCAAGCCAGGCGGTGCCGGCATTCCGCCAAGCCTGCAGGAGGAGTGGGTTCCGCCAAGCCTGCAGGAGGAGTGGGTACCAGGTACAAACTGCCTGCTGGCATTTGTGTCGTGCCCAGCACCTGAATCGTCTTTGCCGTCCTGAATCATCACCTATGCTGTCCCTCCTCGTCTGCATGGCAGTTGTAATCGGCTGATCGACTGTAAATGCTGATGGCACACATTTGGGAAACCTGGCTGCCCGCTGCGCCTCTGTGCGAGGGGGCCGCCTATCAGCCGCCAGGCACAGCTTGCCACAGAAATCGCATGCAGAAGCCGGGACCGCCGAAGCTGACATCTGCGATCTGCCCACAGGGCCGGAGGTGCCGCTGACGGGGGCGCAGCTCGTGGGCCGGCGCATCGGGGTGCTGTGGCCCGAGCACTACTCCTACTTCCTGGGCCGCGTCACTTGCTTCTCCCCCGAGGCGTGCTCCTGCTACACTCCTGAAGCGTCATCTCAGCCATGGCTTTGCTGGTCACAAGCAGGGCAATCGAGTGCCCTTGCGTCCCGCTTCTGGTGTATGTCTGGATCCTGGCTGCTGAAGGGAAAGCTACCCTGGATCTTGCAGTGGCTTCACAGACGACTATTCTCTCACGACCTAGGTTGGTTTTGAAGAGCCATCTTCTGATTTTCCACTGCAGCAAGGGCTGCACGAGGTGGTGTACGAGGACGGGGACACGGAGGCTGTCTGAAATTGAGTCAACCTCGAATGCAAGGTGACTAAAGACAATACGAGTGCAAGTGGTTCTGTGCTCGCTGCAGCAAGGGCTGCACGAGGTGGTGTACGAGGACGGGGACACGGAGGTGCTGCGCCTGGACCGAGAGGAGTGGCAGCTGCTCATGGGCGGCGCGGAGGAGGCTACAGCACCGGCGGCGGCGCAGGTGCGAGTCCTTTCTATAAGCATGTTTTGTCATTTGTGGTTCTCAGGCGCCTGTGTACACCAGGAGGGGTGTGCAGCTGCTCACGGGCGGCGCAGAGGCTGTGGGTGGTTCAACGCACTTTGGCTGACCTTGTGGGTCCTTCACAAGCCGTGCCAGGCTCCGGCAGCGAGCGAGCACTCTTCCTTGTTGCTACTTTCCTATGAAACGTTCCAATATATGGCAGCCATGCATGCCTCAACGTGGAAGGAATTGCTCAGAATATTAGCCTGCAGGCTTCGGCACACATGGAACCAGCCGAAATAATTGACAGCCTGCAGTTCATCGGGAAGCATCGGGTCGTGCAGGGTGAGGTGGAGCAGGGAACAGACAACGAGAGTCTGACAGAGGCGCCTCCGCAGCTGACCTCCCGGG
>JAABUM010002423.1_pt1 | contig 24973 bp, 20 predicted proteins | sample 5559161 | NCBI WGS metagenome assembly JAABUM01 (sample SAMN10711868, study PRJNA513369) | rock metagenome | isolation source: Antarctica rocks | place: Antarctica: Victoria Land, Siegfried Peak nord
GCCACAGACCCCTCGCGCTCGGGCTGGCCGCCGCGCTAGCCTTGGCCGCCGCCCCCGCCGGCTTGGCCGCCTACGCCGCTCCCCCGGCCCCTCTAGCCAGCGTCGGTGCGCATCACAAGAAGGGTGGGCACGACGCGGGTGCCACCCATGCCCTCCCGCAGAGGATACGCCAGTTCCAGGGCACCGTCGCCTCCGTCGCCGGCGACGCCGTGGTGCTCCAACTCCAGGGCCACCAGGCCGTCACACAGAGTGTCACGGCCACCGTGACCATCTCCGAGACCCTCACCCCTGGTGCCCTGGCTGCGCTCGCCCCCGGCCAGCGCGTTCACATATCCGCCGTCGCCACTGGTCCGGCGGGCGACGCCTATGTCGCCGTGCGCGTCGTCATCGGCCACCGCGCCTTCGGCCGTGGCGATAGCAACAAGAAGAAGACGCGCTAACCACGGCCGGCGCAGACCTCGCCAGGGGAAGGGCTACCTCGGTGCTGCACGTAGATGTCACCCTTCCCCTGGCCGTGCTCAACGCATACGGTGATCGCCCCCCGTCGGCACCGCCGCGGGACGCCCCCCATGAGAACGGTAGGGCCACGGCCGTTCCCCGCATAGCGCGCGGACGCGCCGCGCCAGCCATCTCGCCACGACACGATCACAGCATCATCTACAAGGAGACCACCGTTGAAACGATTCGCCAGCGCCCTGGGCATGATCGCCCTGTCTCTCCTCGCCCTCGCGGGTACACCCGCCACCACGCACGCGGCCACTGGGGTGTCCGCCCAGCACGTCCCGGTCTGCGGGACGGTCCCTGTCGGCTACGCCCGCTGCCACGCCATCCTCGTCCTCCGCTCCGCTGGCAAGCCTGGTGGAGGCGGAGGGGTCATCGGTGGCTACTATCCGACTGATCTACAGAAGGCGTACAGTCTCCCGTCATTGACCGCAGGGAGTGGGCAGACCGTGGCCATCGTCGACGCCTACGACGACCCCACTGCCGAAGCCGACCTCGGCGTCTACCGCAGCCACTTCGGACTCTCGGCCTGTACGACAGCCAACGGGTGTTTCCGTAAAGTCAACCAGACGGGGGGCGCTTCCTACCCGACGGCCAACAGCGGCTGGGGCCAGGAGATCGCGCTCGACCTGGACATGGTCAGCGCGATCTGCCAGAATTGTCACATCCTGCTCGTCGAGGCCTCCAGCGCCAGCAACGCGGATCTCGCGGCGAGCGTGGACACGGCGGCCGGCCTGGGCGCTACCGCGATCAGCAACAGCTACGGCGGCTCCGAGTCCAGCAGCGATGTGTCGACCTACGACGCGCACTATACCCACCCCGGTATCGTCATCACGGCGAGCTCGGGCGACAGCGGCTATGGCCCGCAGTACCCGGCCGCGTCCCCCTCTGTGACCGCCGTCGGCGGCACCACCCTGACCCGCGACAGTAGCGCGCGCGGGTTCACCGAGACGGTCTGGAGCGGCGCCGGCAGCGGCTGCAGCGCCTACGAGCCTAAGCCCTCCTGGCAGACCGACCCCGGATGCGCCAAGCGCACCATCGCCGATGTGTCCGCCGTGGCCGACCCCGCCACCGGCGTCGCCATCTACGACAGCTACGCCTCCAAGGGCCAGAGCGGCTGGTTGGTCTTCGGTGGCACCAGCGTCGCCTCCCCCATCATCGCCAGCGTCTACGCCCTGGCCGGCAACGCCGCCAGCGTCACCTCTGGGTCCGCGTCGTACACCAGCCCCGCGGGCAGCCTGTTCGACGTCACCTCCGGCAGCAACGGCAGCTGCGGCGGCATCTACCTCTGCACCGGCGCGGTCGGCTATGACGGCCCCACCGGCAATGGGACCCCGCACGGGACCACCGGTTTCTAGTCGTTGTCGTTGCGGCCACGCCGCCCACACCCGTGGTCGATCACCCGCACAGGGGCGGTCTCAGCGCGAGATCGCCCCTGTGTGGACCTTGTGTTACGGAACGTGACACCGGGGGCAAAGTAAAGTAGCGCCATCGCTTCCGTAATTACCCGGGTTGAATTGCCCCGAGCTGTGCTGTGTTGAATTGCCCCGAGTTGTGCTGTAAGGAGGTACATAAAGTGCGCCATTGCGCACATACCCTGCGCCGTCCTCTGGAGACTGCGTACGTGACATTGGTGGCCGAACGGCTATGCCTGCATAGCCGCACGCGACAGGACCCAGCACATGATCCAGTGGGGCGGACAGGCTTGTATCAACGGGAAGCCAGCGCCCGTGCCGTCGTGCAGAGGTCTGACGGATCGGCGCGCCTTATATGCGATTAGCGGCGCATGTTATGTGCCTATCGACCTCGATTCAGGTATGAGACCCGCGCACTTAATGATATTGTTGGCGAAGTCACATAGTACCTGTGACCATGCTCACCATCTGCCTACTTTCACGCACGGACACGACCCTGGAAACGACTTCGCCACCAATATCATCTTATGTGCCTCCTTACAGCCGCCCCCGAGACCCACGCTGCTCACGTCCCGGCGTGCTACACTGCCTCCGGCGGCCGGCGGCGCGCTCCTGGGGTAAACGCGTGGCCGGTTGCCCCTCAGCCCTGCACGGTACCTCCCAGGAGAGCACGTCGAGGCTGGCCGTCCGTCGCCCCCTCCGCTCCCTCCCCCGCTGCCAACGCGCCGTCATTGTTCTGCTCGCCCTCGTCAGCATCGCCTTCGCCCTCGTCAGCATCGCCTTCGCCCTCGTCAGCATCGCCTTCGCCCTCGCTCCCCTCATCCACTCCTGTGCCGCCCTCCTGCTCGACGCCGCCGCCCTCCTGCTCGACGCCGCCACCGGCCTCGCCTTTGTTGCCATCGTTGCCCTCTCCCGCCTAGCCGCCACCACCACCGCCACGGGGCGCGTCTGAGCGCGCTGGCCCGCAGCCCCCGGGCCCTACGCGCTACGCGTGTGCGACGATGGGATGCTCGTACCACCCGCCCGCGCCCGCGCGCACGACCAAAGCCTCCGCCTCCGCCCGCGGCAGCGGCCGCGCGAAGTGGTAGCCCTGCCCCAGCGCGCAGCCCAACGCGCACACCTACGCCGCCTCCTCCGCCGTCTCCACTCCCTCCGCCACCACCGCCAGGCCCAGCGCCCGCCCCAGCCCCACCACCGCCCCCACGATCGACGCGTCCGCCGTCTCGCGCCGCACGCCCGTCACGAACGCCCGATCGATCTTGAGCGCGTCCACCGGGAACCGCTTCAGGTACGCCAGCGACGAGTAGCCCGTCCCGAAGTCGTCGATCGCTAGCCCCACCCCCAGCCCCTTGAGCCGGCGCAGCGTCTCCACCGTCGCCTCCGCGTTCCCCATCGCCACCCCCTCGGTGATCTCCAGCTGCACCTGACCCGCGTCCGCCCCACTCATGGCCAGCGCCCGCGCCACCTCCTCCTCCAGCGCCGGCTGCGCGAACTGCCGCGCCGACAGGTTCACGCTCACCACCACGGCCGGCCCGCCCCCCGCGCCCTCCGCGCCCTCCGCCCCCCAGCGCCGCGCCTGCCGGCAGGCCTCCTCCAGCACCCACTGCCCCAGGGGCACGATCAGCCCCGTCTCCTCGGCCAGCGGGATGAACGCGTCGGGCTCGACCAGCCCCCGCGCCGGATGCCGCCAGCGCACCAGCGCCTCCAGCCCGGCCAGGCGTCCCGTCGCCAGCTCCACCTTCGGCTGGTAGTACACCGCGAACTCCCCCCGCGTCAGCCCGCGCCGCAACTCCGCCTCCAACTCCAGCCGCTCCAGCGCGTGGGCGTTCATCGCCGCGTCGAACACCGCGTAGCGCCCCCGCCCCCCCGCCTTCGCCCGGTACAGCGCCACGTCCGCGTCGCGCAGCAGGTCCCCCGCCGTCGTCGCCGTCGCCACCGTCGCGCCCACGGCGATGCCGATGCTCGTCGCCGTCGCCACGTCGCGCCCCCCTAGCCGGAACGGCGCCTCCAGCGCCCGGATGATCCGCCCCGCCGCCCGCGTCGCCTCTCCCTCCGCGCCCCGCCCCGCCAGGAGGACGGCGAACTCGTCCCCGCCCAGCCGCGCCACCGTGTCCCCCCCGCGCACACAGCCCGCCAGCCGTCCCGCCACGGCCACGAGCAACGCGTCGCCCGCCGCGTGCCCCAGGCTGTCGTTGACCACCTTGAAGCGGTCCAGGTCCAGGAACAGCACCGCGACCGCGTCGTCCCCCTGCGCCGAGGCGGCGTCGGCCAGCGCCCGCCCCAGCCGTTCCTGCAACAACGCGCGGTTGGGCAGCCCGGTCAGCGCGTCGTGCGTCGCCTGGTGCTCCAACGCTCGCGCCGCCGCCTCGGCCCGCCCCAGCGCGCGCGCGGTCAGGTAGACCAGCGCGGTCGGCACCACCAGTAGCCCCACCGCCCAGCTGTCCCGCGCCGCCGCGAGCGCCCCGAGCAGCCCCACCAGGTATTGCGCCCCCTCCGCCGGCGCCGCCTCCCGCGCCACCGCCGCGATCACGCGCAGTGGCGGTCCCGCCCCCATCGGCGAGAGGACCAGCGGCGCCGTGACGATGTCGCCCGCCCCCAGGATCAGCGCCGCGGCGACCAGGGCCAGCGCGTCGGCCTGCCCCGCCCCCCCCGCAGCCCCGGCCCCGCTGGCCCCCGCGTGCGCTACCAGCGCGCCCAGGGCCACCACCACGACCCGACGCCCCACCTGGCTCGCGATGTCGCCCGCGAGCAGGCCGCGCGCCCGCCGCACCGCGAGGTCGCCCCCGAGCGCGCCGAGCCCCGCCGCGGCCGCGGCCAGCGGCACGGGGAGCAGCGCCGCCATCAGGTAATACGGCACGCTGGCGAGCCCCAGCTTCGTCCGCCCGCGCCCCCCGAGTGGGAAGCGATGGGCCGCGACGACGGCCACCACCAGAACTACGGCCAGGGCCGCAGCTGGCGCGCTGAAACCGCTGGAACCGCTGGAACTGCCGGGCGCGCGCCACCAGAGGGCCGCGAGGGTCAGCAGCGCGCACCCCACCGTCCCAGCCCCCACCAACGGCTGCGGCCAGAGGCGCGAGAGCCCGGCACGGAGGCGGAGGCGGGCCGTGGGGGGCGACCCCAGAGATCGCGCGGCGGGTGGCCGGCCCGGGGGCGTCGCAGGGGTGCCGGATCGTCTCGCCGCCGCACTAGCGGACTGGTCACCCGCCGCACTAGCGGGGGCCGGGCCCACGGGCCCCCCTTAGAAGGAGGCGCGCACATACAGGGCCTGCTCGTCCTGCCGAGCGGCGGCCCTAGCCCCCACCGCGCCGCTTGAGCCAGCCGCCCGCTGCGGGCCGCAGGCTACGGACCTGAGGGGGCGTCGCGCGGGGCGTCGCAAGGCCTATCTCCTCTGGTGTCGTCGTCGGGCTACAGGGCGTCACGCGACGAGATGCACACGCAAAGTCTGCCGGTCTAAGCCGCTCGCCGTGCCCGTCGCCAGCGGCGCGCCGGTCGCCGCGATCAAGGTAGTGGTCGCGGTCACCGTCACGCCCCGCGTCATCGTCGTGACCACCGTGGCGCTGTCGTAGACGCCCGGCGCGTCGTCGGCCACCACCGCGATCGTCTCCTTGGGGCCGAGCGGCCCCCCGCTCGGCGCGACGCTCACCGCGCGCAGCCCCGCCGGGACGTGCAGCGTGTAAGCCACCCCCTGCACGTCGGCCGCGTCGGCGGCGATGGCGGCGGAGAGGTCCACGACCGTCCCATTGGAGAGCGCGACGACCGGATCGGAGCGGCAGCCGCCGATGTCGGCGTGCGCGGCGCGCGGGAGGGAAGAGTTGACCAGGAGGCCAGCCGCCAGGAACACGGCGGCGTGGCACGGGCGGGCGAAACGAGGCATGGGCCGATCCTTTCTACTCTACGTCTTTACGTCCTATCCACGGTATCGCTGCCGGCACACTAGGTATAAGATTTCACATAAGATGCGCCGTGTCGCACATAACCTGCGCCCGCCGTCGCATAGAAGCTGCGCCGATCCGCCACGGCCTGCCCCCACTTCCCCTCGATGGGGCTGCACCACACCTGAGCGAGTCCTCGCCCGCGCTCTGAGCGCACGCCAGCGGGGATGCTCTCCTGCGCGGGCCGGCGCACCTTAGGCGCGACAACGGGAGGATCAGCGCATCTTATGTGCGATAATCGGCGCACGTTATGCGCCCCGCAGCGCCGATTCAGGTGTGGAGCCGGCGCACGTTATATGCATTCTTACACCTGTGACCCTCTTTTTGAGCGTAAAAATACCTCCGCTCCACTCCGGCAACGCCGCCGACGACAGACACGTGCTGTGCGGATTGGCGCACCTACTGTGACGTTTCGACAGTGCGTACTTGACGTTGGTAACGCGCTGAAGGGTGGAGACATGCCACACCGCCACGCCTTGATGGTCAGCTGGCGCGGTATGGATGACGCTCCGTACGAGGTCGAGCGCTTGTCTCTGCACCCCGTTCCGTGCCTACCCGCTCGGGTGCCAATGTCAAGTACGCACTCTCGACGTTTCTGCAGGATCGGCGCACCTAATATGACGTTTCCCGCCGCTGTAGGTGTGACATCGGCGCACTTAATCTGACGCCTTACAAGGGGGGAGCCACACCGCCCTGCACGCCCGCCAGCGGCCACCACACCGCCCCGTACGCCCGCCAGCGGGCCACCACAGCGCCTAAGCGCCCACCTACGGCCACGTCAGCCCCCTACAGGCCCTTCATGCACCGCTTTTGCTTGTTGTGTTGAGTGTAGAAGGTGAGTTTCACATCATGCGCGCGCCCTGTCACCGCCGCTATCCTGGTGGTTAGTAGGGGGTGGACACGCCGTTTTGGGGACGCCGGTGTGGTCACCCCTTATGCCTGTCGTTTCCCGCCCGCATCCCATCACTGCCGGGCCGCAGCCCCCATTCCCCCGGCCGCTTGGCCGTTGCGCGCACGCGCCGCCCGCATGAGCGGTCCAGCGCACATTGCCCACCTCGCCTGCACCTTTCTCCCCTCCGTGTACACGTGGAGGAGAGACTCTCAGGAGGACACCTCATGCCGTCACGCGCCCTTGCCAGCAGCGCCCTCATCCTCGGCGGCGTCCTCGGCCCGTTCGCTGTGCTCGCCGCTGGCCCCACCGACGCTAATCGCGTCACCCTCGCCCTCCTCCTTACCCTCATGCTCCTTGCCCTCCTCGCCGGCCTCGCCCTCGCCCTCCGCACCCCGCACGCCTAAGCACCCGTGCCACCGGGCACGGTGTAACGCCGCTGCCCACACCTGTTGACACACGCACCCCTGCGGGTCTATACTTCTGTTGATAGGTCCTTGACGCTACGTAGTAAAAGTGGTAAAGGAGACAGCCCCGTGACCACCGACGACCTCGCCCTGCTCCTCGCCGAGACCCGCTGTGCAAACTCAGCCAAATGACCCGTCCCCGATCAAGAACGTACCCGTGGCCGAAAAAGCATGCGATCGAAGCTCCACCGACGCCTTACGACGGCCTCAACGGCATCGTTTTTTCGGCCACAACTATGTTGCTGTTTGGGGACACCTCATTTGGCTTGGTCTGGTGCGCGCCGTGTTGCAGGCCGCGTAGGCACGATCAGACGGACAGCATCGCAGGCTGACACACGCCGCCGCCCGATTGTGTTCTGAATCCTGACGCTTCCGCGTCACCAGCGTGAGCGCGTCGATGTGCAGGGCGGGGCCGCGCTTGGCGACGGCGCGCTGGTATGCTAGGGGCGGGACCGGGGCCGTGGACATGGACGGAACTAGGACCATGGGCTGACCTCCTCGGCGCGGGGACCAGACCGCGCCCACGAGGTCAGCCTACACCATCCGGCGGCCGGTTAGGAAACGCCCTCGTCCGGGTTACAGCCTATCCAGAAAGTGCCTAAACACGCTCTCAGCGGCTGCATAAGCCTCTCTGACTGTTTTTTGGATAGGCTTAGTGGACCATATACTGCTCCTGCGGCGGCACTGGCTGTTGCGACAGTGAACCGCAGCCGCAGGGGCCATCAGCCACCGCTTTTGGCCACCGATCCAGGAGAAATTGGCGATGACAGATGAGGAAGCACTCTATGCAGGGGTTGATGGCGGAGGCAGCAAGACGCTCGCCGTCATCGTGGATGCCGCGGGGCAGGAACGTGGATGGGGAGCGGCGGGCGGCGCCAATGTCACCTCTCGCGGCCTAGATCGGTCGATTGTCGAGGTGCACAAGGCTCTGGTGGCCGCTGCCCATATGGCCCGGTGTACGCTACCGCTACGGGTGGCTTGGATTGGCCTTGCTGGCGTCGATCGCACGCCCGACCATACCGCACTGCTCCCATGCCTGCAGGGAGTGGCCCACACTGTTCAGCTCACCAACGACGCCGCGCTCGTTTTGAGCGCTCTCGAGAACGCACAGGGGGTGGCGCTAATCGCGGGGACGGGTTCGATCGCCTTGGGCTGCGACGACCGCAGGGTCAAGGTGCGGGCCGGTGGGTGGGGGTCCGCGCTGGGAGACGAGGGCAGCGGATACGCTCTCGGTCACGCAGGCCTCATCGCGGCGGCGCGCGCCGCCGACGGGCGCGGACCGGCAACGTCACTCCTCGACGGTGTCATGCGGGAGTGGCGGCTCAAACACCCCCAGGATATGATTGGACGGATGTACCCGCACGAGGACATCGGCACGGTGGCGCGGTTGGCGCCGCTCGTCCTCGCCGCCGCCCAGAACGGCGATACGGTAGCGGGGGATATCGTGGAACGCGGGGCTGATGAGTTGGCCCTGGTGGCCCTGACGGTCGGCGATAAGCTCCATTATCCGGATTTGTTACCCGTGGCGCTGGCTGGCGGCCTCCTGACCCACGAGCCCACCTACAGAGGAATGGTCGTGGAGCGCCTGGCGCGGCGGCGCCCCCTAGGCGAGGTGGTCGTCGTCCAGCGTCCGGCGGCGGCTGCCGCGCTTGCCGCAAGACATCTGGTGGGAACGCGCAACTCTGGCAGAGGCTGATGGCGTGAGTGGGCGGCGCACTACCCCTCCGCTCCCCTTATGCCTTGCTGCTCGGCGGTGGCGTATCCGACGCGAGGACCAAGCGGACCACACCGCCCGCGCGCGCCAGGATCCGCCGCGCGTCCGCTGCGCTGTGACCGGTTCTGTACATGATGATGGCCGTCTTGATCTCCCCGTCGGCCTGCTCGATTACATCGGCGGCCACGGCAAGCGGCGCATCGGTGGCCTGAGCCACGATGCGCCGCGCGCGCGCGCGCAGTTTAGCGTTGCTCGTCTGCATATCGACCATGAGGTTGCCGTACGTGTGCCCCGTCCGGATCATCGCGGCCGTAGAAATCATATTGAGCACCAGCTTCTGGGCCGTCCCGGCCTTCATCCTCGTCGAGCCGGTGACCACCTCAGGGCCGGTGTCCGGCGCGATCACGAGATCGGCAGTCGCCGCGACCGGACCATCACGCTTGCCAACGAGGGCGACGGTACACGCCCCACGCGACCGTGCCGCGCGCAGGGCGCCGACCACGTAGGGCGTGCGACCGCTGGCAGCGACGCCTAGCACGACATCGCGCGCGTCGACACGGCGCGCGATAATCTCACTCTCGCCCCGCACCTCATCATCCTCGGCCGCCTCGGCTGATTGAGTCATCGCCGACATCCCGCCCGCTAGGGATGCCTGTACCTGGTGCGGAGGTGTCCCATACGTCGGTGGACATTCCGCCGCGTCGAGAACTGCTAGGCGTCCGCTGGTCCCAGCTCCCACGTAGATCAACCGTCCGGCCTGTCTGAAGGCGACCACGACCCGCTCCACGACGACCTCGATCACTGCCAGCTCAGCGGCCACGGCCCCGGCGACGAGAGCGTCCTCCTCATTGATGCGGCGCAAAATCTCACCCGTAGGCAAGACATCAATATCAACCGTTCGTGGGTTAATCTCTTCGGTCGTCACACCGGCCACCCGCCCTGTCACACAATATCGCCACGACATCATCCACTGATGTCTAGACCTTGGATACCGTAGGCGTAGTGTATCATCGGCGGCGGCGGCTGTCAAAGCGTCGTGTGCGCTCGTGCTTGGACCGCAATCGGCTGTTGACAGAGACTGGAGCTTGTAGTATGATCCAACTACGTTTTCAGCCATGTCTAGACATGCAGACCGCGAGGGGGCGATGGCTCAAGAGATTGATTGGGCTCCGAGTGCGGAGGAGCAGGCTAGACCTACCTTAGTCACATCACCCGTTGCTCCCGCGCCTAACGATCAATCACCGGTGCGACGAATGGCGGGATCTCTCACGCTCGACCGCAGCGCGGATCAGCCCGTCTATCGACAATTACAGGGCCTGATTCGAGGCTCCATCGCATCGGGGGCATGGAAATCTGGGTCGGCAATCCCGACGGAGAAGGCGTTCGCCCAACAATTCGGTGTAGCGCGTATGACGGTGCGTCAAGCCTTGGACGGTCTCATCCGCGACGGGCTCCTCATCCGGGTACGTGGCCGGGGTACGCTCGTGACGCACCCACGAGTAGAGCGGACGTTGACGCGCATGCATAGCTTCAGCGAAGACATGCGCGACCGCGGCATGACTCCGTCGACCCGCCTGCTAACGCGTCGAGTCGTCCCGGCGCCGGATGAGGTGGGGACCGATCTGCGCCTTGGGCGGCGGGAAGCGGTCATCATGCTGCAACGCCTGCGCTTTGCCGACGATCTGCCGATGGCGTTAGAGACGAGCTACCTGAACTATGAGCGCTGCCAGCCGGTCCTAGACGCTGACCTAGAGGCGGAGTCACTCTACCATTTCCTGGAAACGCACTTGCGTCTCCCGCTATCTCATGCGACCCAGGAACTCGAAGCGAGCCTCCCGAACAAGCCTGAAGCGGAGTTGCTGCAGGCGTCGAGACACCAGCCGATGCTGGTAATCCGTCAGACCACCTACATCCGTGGCCCGGTGGGGGAAGAACCCCTCATCAGCGGGCGAACTGTCTACCGTGCGGATCGCTACCGTTTCCAACTGGAGGTGCCACGCTGAGGAGTACGTGAGGTCGCGCGCGTGCCGCGCATTCTTGCCGCGGCAGCCCGTCTTAATTCGTGTTGTCAGCGTACGACATCCTAGCGCTGATCGAAGCGGATGTCGATTGTACAGTGTCTCCTGAAGGAGGACAAGAGTATGCGTGTGCGACGATTCGTCATTGGCCTGGCCGTTCTGTTCCTGACGTTGAGCGCCCTCAACGCGCCGGCACAAGCCGCCCAACCTGCCGCGCCCAAAATTACGCTGACCTATTGGACGCACGTCAATCCGCCCGCGCAGGCGCTGGAGAAAAAGCTTGTCGCGCGGTACGAAGCGCTTCATCCCAACATCACCGTCAACTACCTCCCGCTCGACTTCAACTCGCTGCCCACCAAGCTAACGACGGTGCTCGCGGGCGGAGGTGGTCCGGACCTGTTCAACCTATTCCAGGCGCTGGTTCCCGGCCTGGTCCAGCGACAGTTCGTGGTCCCCGTGGACTACAAGGCCTTCGGCGTCGGCGATGCGAAGGGCTTCGCGTCCCGCTATTTGCCCTCGACCGTCCAGGGGTACACGTTCGGCGGCAAGGTCTACGGCGTGCCTCACGAGGTCTCGAACTTCGCCTTCTGGATCAACACGGCGCAGTTCAAGGCCGCCGGCCTCGATCCGGTCAAGAACTTCCCCAAGACGTGGGACGACGTGGCGCGGCTCGGCCAGAAGCTGACGGTCCGCAAGAACGGCAAGACGATCCGGGAAGGCATCTCCCTGCCGCTCTACAACTCCCTGCGCGACACGCTGGTCCTCGACGCCCTGACGCGCCAAGCGGGCGGAGACCTGTTCAGCCCGGACGGCAAGCGTGCCAATCTCACAGGCGCGGCGGCCGTTAAGGCCCTGAGCATGTGGAGCGATTTGGTCCACAAGGACAAGATCAATGATCCGTCCCTGGGCCCGACCGCGTCGACCGACAACCTCGACATCTTCGGCAACGGCACGGCGGCCATGACGAACGTCGGTGGCTCCTGGTTCATCAATTACATGAAGGCCGGCTTCCCCGTCGGCTACAAGTCCTATATGGTTGGCCCCGAGCCCCACTTCGCCGGTGGGCCGGCGACCGGCGCCGACCTGTACGGCTTCGGCCTGTTCGTGACCAGCACCTCGCATCACCAGACCGAGGCGTGGCAGTTTGCGCGCTTCCTCGCCGATAACGGCGATGCCTACTTTAACCAGGCCGGCATCTGGCTTGGTGACAAAGCGACCCTGAACAACGCCCACACGCCGCACTGGGATGTCTTCAAGACCTCCTTCGGTCAGGGCCGGTTCCTTCCGCCCTTGACCCACTTCAACGAGATCTCGACCATCCTTGAACGCGCGATCGAACGTGTCGTGCTTAGCGGTGTGAGCGCACAGCAGTCCCTGCAGCAGGCGCAGCAAGAGGTGCAGCCACTGCTCTAAGGCGGCCTATGCCCACGCACCGGCCCGCCCTGCGGATGTGGTGGCCCGGTGCGTGGGCCGGCGGGGCCGCTATACCGAGTGCGAGAGGACGACGTATCACCCGGGGCGGGGCGTGGAGGGCGGATGACAGGGGAGAAGCACGGAGGGTAACTGGAGGTAACATGGATGACAACAGGGCCACGCATAGGCACGCCGGAGAGGCGGTATCGATCGGAGCGATCGCCCTTGGCCGCAATCGGCGCTTGACACTGGCCCAGCGGCGCTCGATCGTCGGTGTCCTCTTCGTGCTCCCCGGCATCCTCCCCCTCCTCATTTTCGTGGTGTACCCCATGGCCAGCGCCCTCTACCTCAGCTTCACGAACTGGACGCTCATCGGTAGCCCGCAGCTACAGGGTCTGTCCACCTATGCCGCATTGCTGCACGACCAACAGTTCCTCACCTCGCTCACCGTCACCGTGGAGGTCGCCATCGGGACGACCGTCCCCTCGTGTGCGCTGGCGGTGCTCATCGCCCTACTCCTTGACGCGCGCGTACGCCGGACAGGCTGGTATCAGCCGTTGCTGTTCCTACCCTCGGTGTTGCCGAGCGTCGTCACCACGCTCGTGTGGGGCATCCTCTATCAGGGTAACGGAGTTATCAATGGGCTCCTTGGCCTGAATGTCGCCTGGCTGACCGACCCGCAGTGGGCGCTCATCGCGCTGATCGTTATGGTCGTGTGGACCAATCTGGGTTACTACGCAGTGATCATATTGGCCGGGCTGCGCGACGTACCGGCCGACTACTACGAGGCGGCGCGGATCGACGGTGCGGGAACCCCATCAATCGTCTGGCACATCACGCTCCCGTTGATCCGGCCGGCCCTGCTCTTCGTCGTGGTTACCGCGACCTCGGGCGCCCTGACGCTGTTCATCCAGCCCTATTTGCTGACGAGCGGCGGCCCCGGCGATGCGACGCGCACGCTCTCCGAATTAATCTACGACACAGGCTTCAGCTATCTCAATATCGGCAAGGCGGCGGCTATGTCTTTTGTGTTGCTGGTGGTGTCTCTCCTCATCGCGCTCGTCCAGTTCACCCTATTGCGGTCAAAGGATACGTAAGTGGACACACCTCCTCCTCGATCGCGCCAGGGTCTGCTGCGGACGGTACTGGTGCATGGGCTGCTGCTGCTGGTGGGGCTCATCGTGGCGATTCCCCTCTACTGGGCGCTCAAATCGTCCGTGACCACGAATGCCGACATGTTCGCCCAACCGCTCCATTGGGTCCCGACGTCGCTGGAGTGGCACAACTTCCCGGATGCCCTCTCGTCAGCCCCGTTCGATGTCTACTTCTTCAATAGTGTCGTCGTGGCCGTGGCCGTGACCATCACGACATTGGTATCGTCGTCGCTGGCCGGCTACGGGTTCGCCAAGTTCCACTTCCCCGGGCAGAACATCCTCTTCGTGATCGTCTTGGCCGCCATGATGGTGCCATTCCAGGCCATCATGATCCCGCTATTCGTGCTGGTTCGCGGCTTCGGTTGGCTCAATTCGCTCGCCGGTCTGATCATCCCGGGCGCGGTCAGCGGCTTCGGCATTTTCTTGATGCGCCAATTCATGAGCCGGTTGCCCGACGCGTTATGCGAGGCCGCACGTATCGATGGGTGTGGAGAACTGCGTCTATTCGTGTCCATCGTCGTGCCGCTCTCGCGCTCAGCGCTGGCTACCCTGGCTGTACTGACCTTCCTGGCGAGCTGGAACAACTTCCTGTGGCCGCTCATCGTCGTGCAGAACACAGCCTCCATGACCGTCCCGCTCGGCCTGGTGCAATTTCGGGGCTCCAACTATACGAACTACACAGGCATGCTAGCAGCTGCGCTCGTGGCTGCCGCGCCTGTCGTCGTGCTGTTCATCGTCATGCAGCGCCAGATTATCAGCACCTTTTCGAGCAGTGGCATCAAAGGTTGAGCTCCGTGGAGCGGTGGACGCTGCGGATGGAGGGATGCCCATGACGGCAGGGGCGCCACAGGTATCGATACCATCAGTGAGAGGAGCGGGCACATGACTGTAGCGAACGAGGATCTGGCGCCCACCGTGCGCCTGCGTGGATACCGGCGAGGGGATGAGGACCATGTCCTCGCCCTGTGGCACCTGTGCTTGCCGACCGATCCGATCGAGCGGGATGGCTTCGTCGCGCGTATCCTCCTCGATGTGAATTTCGAGCGGGATGGCTTTATCGTCGCCGAGGACGGCGACGACGTGGTCGGCTTCCTCTACGCGGCCGTCCGCTCCACGCCCATGTATCGCGACGACTTCGAGCACGAGGACGGCTGGACGACCGTCTTCTTCGTGCATCCCGGCTGGCGGCGGCGTGGCATCGGGCGCGCCCTCCTGCGCGCCGCCGAGGAGTTCGTCCGGGCGCGCGGGCGCACGGCTCTGGCCATCTCGCCGTACGCGCCGCACTATTTTTGGCCCGGACCCGACGTGGAGCGGCACGCGGCGGCGGCAGCCCTCCTCACGGCGTCCGGTTTCTCGGTCATCGAAGAGCCCGTAGCCATGGATATCAGCCTGGTCGGTTTCACGGCGCCGGAGAGTGTGGCACGCCTCCGGGAGCAGCGCCTGCGGGATGGCTACACGATCGGCGCGCTGGAGCGCCGCGATATTGTCGCCGTCCTGGACTTCGCCTTCGGGCATTTCGGCGCGGACTGGGCGCGCGCCATCCGCGACGCGCTCGTTCGCGGCGTCGGGCTACACCATGTGCTGACCGCGCGGCAAGACGGCGCCATCGTGGGCTTCTGTCTCTGGGGCGGCTACGACCACGTCGCCGAGCGCTTCGGCCCGTTCGGCGTGCATCCGGATCTACGTGGCGTGGGCCTCGGGAAGCTGCTGCTCTACGATTGCTTGACGCAAATGCAGGCCAGTGGCTTACACACGGCCTACTTCATGTGGACGGGTGAAGATGACCCGGCTGGTCACCTCTATCGGCGGGCCGGCTTCCAGGTGACGCGGCGCTTCCAGGTGTTCCGACGCACACTCTAAGCGCGACGGGTCGCCGGCCGACAGGTGGACCATAGGACAGGGTCATGTTGTAGGTTTCGGGTCGAGGGGCGTCGGGGCGACAATGACAGGCCCCGCTAAAGTGTCTGACGAAAGGGGCAGGGACGAATGTCGAGCATATCTGCCGTACTAGCCGTCGCCGGCCACGCAGCCGACATGGAGTTTACGGCCGGCGCTTTAATCGCCAAGTACACCCGCGCCGGGGCACGCGCCGTCTTCCTCCATGCCACCCCGGGGGAGATGGGCCATCCACGCCTGTCGGGGCCGGAGTACGCCCAGCAGAAGCATGAGGAGGCGCGGCGGGCCGCGGAGATCCTGGGTGCCGAGGCGCGCTTCCTGCCCTACTCGGATGCGGCCCTTCCGCACGACGACATCGTGGCGTACCAGATCGCGGATGTGATCCGCGAGGTGCGGCCAGAGGTGGTCATCAGTCACTGGCGCGGTAGTTTCCACTCGGATCACGTCAACGCCCATCTCAACACCGAGCGCGCGCTTTTCCTGGCCGCCTTGCCAGCGATCACGCGCGCGCACCCAGCCCATACGCCGTCGACCGTGCTCTACCCGGAGAATTGGGAGGACATGGACGGCTTCGATCCGACCCTCTTCGTGGACATCGGCGAGGTCTACGAGCAGTGGCTGGACGCGGCGAACCAATACGAATTGTTTAGGGGCGGTGTCTCGAGGTTCCGCTATCGTGAGTACTACCAGGCCCTGGCCACCGTGCGCGGCTGTCTAGCCGGTTTTGAGCGCGCCGTGGCTTTGATGCGTCCGAAGGAGGCGTTGATTGGCCGCTTCGCCGATCTTCCATCTATGGGAACGGCGGGATTCGTGATCTGAGGCGATGTGAACGCGGGCAACGAGGGAGAAGCAGGGACCGATGCAGGTGTGGCCGGTGACCGCACGCGTGCGGCCAGGGATCGATGTGCTGATCGAGTCAAACCTCGGAGCGTGGCATCGCGCGAGGTTGGGCCTTCTCTGTGGCGCGAGCGGTGTGACGTCCAGTCTCATGTCCACCGCGGGTGCGCTGTGGCGAGGCGGGGGAGCGCGGTTAGTCTGTTTGTTCGCGACGGAGCACGGGCTACGCGGCGACGCAGCGGCGGGCGAGTTGATCTCATCTGGCATCGATACGCAGACCGGGCTCCCGGTGTACAGCTTGTATGGGGACACGCGCGAGCCGACCGCGGCCATGCTCGCGTCGATCGACGCCGTCCTGGTCGACGTGCAAGATGTCGGCCTGCGCTACTATACCTATCCCTCCACGCTCCACGCCGTGTTGCGTGCCGCGGCGCGCCATGCGTGCGCCGTGGTCGTGCTCGACCGCCCTGCTCCATTGACTGGAAACATGGTCGAGGGGCCGGTGACCGAGCGCGCCTTCCAGTCTTTCGTGAGCACGCCCATCACCCCGATCCGGCATGGCCTCACCCTTGGCGAGTTGGCACGCTGGATGAACGATCGCGACGGTATAGGGGCGGATCTGCACGTCGTACCGATGAGAGGATGGTGCCGGACGCTGTGGTTCGATGAAACGGGCCTCGCATGGGTACCACCATCTCCCAACATTCCGACACTTGCCAGCGCGCTGGCTTACACGGCCACGTGTTTGATCGAGGGGACCCCGCTCTCCGAGGGCCGGGGCACGACGCAACCCTTCGAGATCCTTGGCGCGCCCTGGGTGCAGGGAGACGCGCTGGCGGAGCAGTTGAATGTCTTGAACCTGCCCGGCGTGCGCTTCCGGCCCGTTTGGTTCCGGCCGAGCGCGTCGAAGCATGCGCATCACACCTGCGTAGGGGTGCAGATGCACGTCCTCGACCGGCGCGCATTCGCGGGCGTGCGGACGGGATTGCATGTGTTGGCGGCCCTGTGGCGCCTGCATCCTGATCACATGACCTGGACAGTCGGTCCTTCGGGCCGGCCAATCCTTGATTTGCTGTTGGGGACCGATGTGGCGCGCCTGGCCATTGAACGGGGCGAGGAAATGACTGGCATTGCGGACGCGTGGTACGCGGGCGAAGCGGCTTTCCACATCGAGCGCGCGTCTATCTTGGTCTACGAAGAGGAGCGGCCATGACCCGCGGGCCTCTCGCATGCCTGGTCGACCACAGGTCTTGTGGTATCGGCGTGGTTCCTGGGGCAGGCCGATATCGATCGCCTGATGTAAGACGTCAGAGTTTTTGAGCCAAACCGCACAGTTGTTGAGCCAAAACCGCACAGTTGTTGAGCCCTCCGTCTCTTTGTGCGCCTCTTGTCCCCTCTCACACACGATATAGCCCCTTTTTCTCTGCAGTCTGACACCCTCTCCCTGCCCGATGGCTCACTATCTCTGACGTTTCTGCCCGATGGCTCACCATCTCTGCGGTTTTGGCTCAATAACTGTGCGGTTTTTGTGCCCTTGACACGTCCTTTTGGCTCAAAAACTCTGATGTCTTACAACCGGACGCTCGCCCCGCTCATCGCACACCGCCCGCATCCACGCGTAGAACGGCGCGTCCGCGTTCTTCGCCTTCCCTCGATCCGCTAGGTGCTGCCGTAGCCGCGCCTCCGCACTCAGCGTCGTCTGCCCCACGTACACCAGCGCCCGGCTCCGCGGATCAAGCACCCCGTAGATCGTGACCTGCCTCACGCTCACTCTCCCGCCTTCCCACCGTCTTCACATGCACCCGTCGCCGCGCCGACGTACCCTCCCTATCTACTCGCTGCATCAGTGCCATAACCGGTAACTGCACAGCCTCCAACGTCTCCCGATTAGCCCGCGTTCACCCCTACGGCCCACCACGTCCACCTGCCGCTGCGCGACAGGTCCCACCTCCCAATCGTACGCCTTGTGACGCTCCACACACCACAAATCATACGCACGCTTCGCATTCTCACACCCCTCCCTTACGCTTCGCGTTGCGACCTGCCGCTAGCCTCGCACGACAGCACCGCGGCTGTCAAGGAGCCGTGTGTATGCAAAAGACGTGCATGATTATGCACCGCGCCGCCCCTGACGCCGGCGGACTGACCCCGGTGGGAGCCGGCGCCAGGGCGCGAGCGGCCCCACCGTGCCCACGCCGTCGACGTCGCCTCCGCTCCCCATCACGGCGAGGCCCGCAGCTCCTCTGTCTGCTTAGCGAGAGATGCTAGGGCGCGAGCTGAGTCTTGAGGATGCATCTTGACTGTCGGCAACGGGTGTCCCCTCACGACGGCACCGCGTGGCCCCTCATGTGCCGCCCCCCGTCGGCAGTGCGTGGCCCCTCATCCCGCAGACAGCCGCTAGGAGACAGCCGCCCCCGCAGCGCCGGCGCCGCTGTGACAGAGCGTGGAGACCTGGCTACTCCCCCCGCTCATGTAAGATCCCATAGTTTTTGCGCCCTGTCCCGCAGTTCCTGCGCCCAAAATCCCACCGTTTTTGAGCCATCCTACAGATGTCCCCTCCGCCTGTGTGAAACGCCCCGTCCCCAGGGAACCGGGCCGACGGATCGGCGCACGACCTCTGGGATTTTTTGCAGGGTGGCGCACGCACTCTGGGATGTCTGGCTCAAAAACTCTGGGATGTGCGCCACTGTCCACACTCAAACGTGGCTCAAAAACTCTGGTGTAAGGCGTCACAGTTCCTGCGCCTAACGTCATAGGTCCTGCGCCAGAAACGTCACAGTTCCTGCGCCGTCTTGCACGCCGCCCCTTTTCGTACCCCCATGCCCCTCTTTTTGACCGTGATAGTGCATCTCTAGAGGTGCAGTATCTCCACTCACCGGGGATGCACAGCACGCGGATGGCGCAGCAACTGTGACGTTTTTGAAGGATGGCGCAAGAACTATGACGTTTTTGGCGCACCTACTGTGACGTTTTATGCTGCATCACGTGTCACTCCGGCGCAAAAATTCTGACGCCTTACACTAGCAGTCGATGTGCCAAGCCTATCCTTGTGGTTATGCCGCAGGTCATTTGACAATTTCACTTATCCAGATATAATACTTTTGTGAGACTAAGAATGGTCTTGGAGGGGAGGAAACCATGGCACACGCCCCGTCGGCGGCCGAGCAGGACTACCTCAAACAGATCTATCGCTTGCAGGAGGAGGGCGGCCACGCCACGACGCAGGGGCTGGCTGATTGCCTCGGCGTCAAGCCCTCTTCGGTCACGGCGATGCTCAAGCACCTCGCCGTAGACCCGGCCGGTCCCTACGTCCGCCATACGCCCTACCATGGGGCGGAGCTGACGGACAAGGGGCTGGCCGTCGCCCTGGAGATGGTGCGCCACCATCGCCTGATCGAGCAGTTCCTGGCCGAGTTGCTCGACATGCCCTGGGACCGCGTGCATGTCGAAGCCGAGCGCCTGGAGCACGTCCTGTCGGAGGAGCTGGAGGAGCGCATCGCCGCCAAGCTGGGCCACCCCACGCGCGACCCCCATGGCGACCCCATCCCCAGCCACGAGGGCACGATCGCGTCGAACGGGAGCATCGCCCTGGCCGCCCTCGCGGTGGGGGTGCGCGCGACGGTCGTGCGCGTGCCGGACGGCGATCCGGCCCTCTTGCGCTACCTGAGCACGCTCGGCCTGGTCCCCGACGCCGCGGTCGCGGTCGAGGCGGTGGCCCCCTACGGCGACGTGCTCACCGTGCGCGTCGGCGAGGCGACGCATGCGGTGGGCGCCGCGATCGCGCGACGCGTGCGGGTAGCCCCGCTGGCACGCCTACACGACGACACGCCAAGATAGAGTGATAGGAGTGACCCGATGAGAGTCTACCGCCCGTTACCGGCCGACGGCGTCCCCCTCGACGCGATCCCTGAGGAGGCGGGCGTCCGCGCGGCGGCGCGCGCCGCCCTCGACGGCCGCCGCCGCGGGCTCCGCGCGCTGCTGCCCTTCCTCGGCCCCGCCTTCATCGCCTGCGTGGCCTACATCGACCCAGGCAACTACGCGACCAACATCCAGGGCGGCAGCGCCTTCGGCTACAACCTGCTCTGGGTTATCCTGATGGCCAACCTGATGGCCATGCTCATCCAGTCCCTCTCGGCCAAGCTCGGCATCGCCACCGGGCGGAACCTCGCGGAGGTCTGCCGGGCCTACCTCCCCCGCCCGCTCGTCTACTTTATGTGGATCGGTTCGGAGGGAGCGGCCATGGCCACCGACCTGGCCGAGTTCCTCGGCGCGAGCCTGGGCCTGAACCTGCTGCTGCACATCCCGCTGCTGCTAGCCACGCTGCTCACGGGCGTGGCGACGCTAGGCATCCTGTACCTGCAAAACTATGGTGTGCGCCCGCTCGAAGCGTTCATCGCCGCGATGGTCGGGGTCGTCGCCGTGAGCTACCTGATCGAGACCGTGCTCTCGCGCCCGGCCTGGGGACAGGTGGCCTACCACAGCGTCGTGCCGTGGGTCGGCCCGGGCAGCATCCTCATCTCGGTCGGCATCATCGGCGCCACGATCATGCCGCATGTGGTCTACCTGCACTCCGCGCTGATGCAGGACCGCGTCGTACCGCGCAGCGAGGCCGAAGCCAAGCGCATCTTCCGCTTCACCCTCCCCGATGTCCTGATCGCGATGACTCTGGCCGGCGTGATCAACATGGCCATGCTCTACATGGCGGCCTCGACCTTCCATGCCCACGGCTTCACGGGCGTGGCCGACATCCCCTCGGCCTACCGCACCCTGACGCCGCTGCTGGGTCCGGCGGCGAGCACCGTCTTCGCCATCTCGCTGCTGGCCTCGGGCCTCTCCAGCTCGACGGTGGGCACGATGGCCGGGCAGGTGATCATGCAGGGGTTCGTGGGCTTCACCATCCCGGTGTTGGTGCGCCGGCTGGTGACGATGGCGCCGGCGGTGATCATCGTGGCCCTGGGGGTCAACCCGACCGAGGCGCTGGTGATCAGCCAGGTCGTGCTGAGCCTGATCCTGCCCATCCCCGTGCTCGCGCTGGTCTATTTCACCCGGCGCCGCGACGTGATGGGCACGCTGGCCAACCGGCGCGGCACCACGGTGCTGGCCCTGGGCTGCGCCGCGATCATCCTGCTGCTCAACATCGTGCTGGTCTATCAGACGGTCGGGGGCACGATCCCCGGCCTGGGCTAGCGATGCCGCCCCCCGCTGACACCTATCGCACGTTTCCCGGCATGCCAGGCCGTCCTGGCATCACTAGATTGCGAGATAAACGATGACGAGTCCAGCACGAGCCCCTGCCACGGTCCTCCATGCGCTCCCCGGTCGCCTGCGCGTCCATCTCCCCCCTCGCTCGGAGGCCGAGCTACGGCGCCTCGTGATAACCCTGCAAGCGCTGCCGGCCGTGCGGAGCGCGCGGGCGACCCCCCTGACGGGGACTGTCTTGGTCCACTTCGACGCGCGGGCGCTGGACACGGCGACCCTGGAAGCCCTGATCTGTGCGCCGCCGCGCACACCCGCCGCGTCGCGAACAAGGGGTGTGGCGCGTGAGAGGCGGTGGGAGAAACGGGTGGCACTGCGGCGAAGGTCCCGGCCTACGTCGCGTGGCCGGACGAGAGCGACCACGGCGACGCCGCCCCCCCGTCCCACGCGGGTGCTCTGGCCCCTGATCCATCTACTCTTCTGCGCGAGCCCCCTCGGCCTCGCCCTCCATGTGGGCGAGGTCTGCTGGGCCGTGTGGCCGTTCGTGATACGACGGGGGACACGGGTGCCGGGCGTGCCCGCGCGCCCCGTCGTGGGGGACAACGGCCGGGCGGCGCGTGACCGTCAATGGTCGATCGCCTCGTAGCTGTCGTCCCCTGATGGCGGCGCCGGAGCAACTGAGGCCCACCACGACAGGAGGGAGCGGACAGCGGCGCGCTGTTGTATGCAGTCATGTGCGACCGCCGCTTGGCCGCCGTAAACGGAGTTACCCGTGAGGCCGCTGATGGGACATCGCCCGCCGCTAGTTTGCACGTCGCAGGAGCTTCCGTAACACTACCCCAGATTGGCGTACCTGTTGCGGGTGCTACTTGTACATGGGGCAGAAGCACAAGGCAGACACCAAGCGTCCGCCCCGCGCGCCGCCGGCGATCTCCCCCGCCCTGGCCGCGCTCGCCGCCGATCGCGCCCTCGACGCGGACACCACGGCCATGCGCGCGCGCATCACCATCGCCGGCATCCAGCCCACCACCCGCGACGGCTGGCTCCTCGTCTGGGAGGCGATCCGGCACGCTTGCACGCCCAGCGCCCCCGCTGCGCACGCGGAAAAGCCGAGGCGGCACTCCCCGCCCCATTAAGGGAGTGCCGCCCCGACCCTTCGCACTTTATCAGGTGCTACCGCCCTGCCGTCGCGCGGATCGCCTTCATAAGACTACCAATCCCGCCCCCCCGCGTCCCGTCGAGCACCGGCCGCACCGCCCTGAGCGGAACCGTGTCCTGCACCTTGAAATGGCCCAATCCAACTCCGAGAGTGATCGAGGGCGGGCAGGCCGCTACCGGGTCCGGCTCGTCGCTCACCAGGTAAATCGCGTCCTTATGCACCGCCACAGGTGTATAGCCGTCCCCCTGCATCTTGTGCAGCGCCCGCGACATATTGGCGTTGGCCTGGCTAATGACGGCATGCCGCCAGTCGGGCCGGTAGAGCGAACTGCACCTGTCGCGCAGCCACGCGCCATTGAAGCTGCTCACCGTCAGGGAGTACGTGAGCTTAAGCGCCCCCAGTGCCAGCCGCCCCGCCGGCGTCGCGTCCCCCTGGAGCACCGTCCGCGCCCCGCGTAGCCGCTCATACCACGACTCTAGCGCCCGGCTGTGCTCCGTCCAGACGTATGCCCGGCTGATCGTGACGGCCCGGCCGCGCTCGTGCGCCAGCATGAGCGTCGGCGTGCAGTACCATCGCTCGTCCCCGCCGTCGATCCGCGCCAACCAGTAGCCCGGCAGCCGCTTATCGAACGCCACGGCACCGGCCACGTCCCGTCGCTCCTCGATCCCCGCTAGCCCCAGTTCCACGACGCCGGCAGCCGATAGCCATTGGGCGTTCTTGTCGTAGGAGTGGAGCCACGCCCGGCCCTGCTCGGCCGGCGTGAGCGGCCGCACGTAGCTCAACTCCGTCACCGTATCGGCCTGCATCGCCGGCCCCGGCCAGCTTTCCGCGAACGCGCGCCGCGCGCCAGCCCCACGTCTGCCCAGCGCCTCCACCAGGTCGAGGCCAGTACGCCCCGGTGAGCGGTAGTACGCCGCGCCCACGGCGCCGGCGTAGGCCAGCAGCCCCGCCAGCAACGTCGCGCCGTCGGCCGCGCGCTCCCCGTTATCATGCGACCATACGGCGTGCTCGTCGTAGATCGGAAACACGAGGGAGAGGCCCGCGCCCGCCTCGCCCTGGCGCCGGAGGTCCACCCACGGCGCCAGGCCCTCGGGGAACGCGAACAGGTCGGCCAGGCCGTCGCCGACGAACGCGTGGTGCAGCTCGCGGAATGGTCCCGCCCCCTGCGCGTCGAGGGTATCGGGCAGGCCGGCCGCGCGCATCCAGGCGTCCGTCAGCCAGAGTTGCGTCAGGCCGTGCCGCCGCGCGCCGGCGTAGAGATGCCCGACGTGCCCGATCCGGCCTGTGATGGGTGCCACGGCGCCGCCCGGCAGGTGCAGGCCGTCCACGTCGAGCACGCCGATCGACGGCACCGATGCCGTTGTCGTCATACTGTCTCCTCCGCGACGCTCATGGGTGGCCGTTACGAGCGGCACCGTCGCCCTCATGCGGTAGGAAAGGTGCAGTCCCGAGGCTTTGGGCAAAACGCAGCAGGTAGCCATTGGGGTCCATCACGAGGAACTGCTGTTGCCCGACCGCCCGGTCATCCCGGCGATACCAACGCTCGTGCGGCTCAACCATGAGCGGATATCCGTCCGTGCGCAGCGCCTCGATCAACGGGGCGATCCGATCAACGCCGATCTCGAAATTGACGCCGCGCCCATAGGGGTGCTCCAACGGCCCTGTCTCCCACGTCCCGTGCGCCTGCTCAATCATCAGCTGGCTCCCCTGGTAGGACAGGTAGGCGAACCGATCCTCGGGCCGTTGGTACTCGATGCGGAATCCGAGCACGCCGGTATAGAACCGGAGACTAACGGCAAAATCGGAGACGCTAAGTTCCGGAACCAACGCATTGTAGATCATGGCGTCTTCTCCCCTTTCAGTTTGTGGCTCGCGCGCTCCCGTGCCCGTCGCTCCTTGCGGGGACAGCGGCAGAGCGCATAGTGGCAGTGGGCGCACCGGTCGATGGTCAGGCGCTCGCCGGTCGCCGGCGAGGCGCGCGCCGGCGTCATGGCTGGTGTTAGTGGCGGCCGCTCCGGGGCGACGGCAGCCACGATCTCCCCCTTCGCGTCCCGGACCTCGAACACCACGCGGACCCCCGGCGCCGCACGCGCCAGGGCACGCTCGATGGCTCCGCGCAGGCGCTTGTCTAGCCACTGCTGCGTGAAGCTGTCGGGCACGCCGACGCGCAGCAGCTCACCGTCGACGCCCGCGACCGTCGTGGCCTCTAGCCACCGCTTGTAGTTCTCCGGCGTCATCTCGTCGCGTAACGCGGTCAGCGTGTCGCGCCAGGCCGGCTCCATGTCCAGCGGCGGCAGCGCGATCTCCACGCTCTCGACGGCGGCCCGCGCGTCCGGTGTCGTCTGCTCCTCGCCCCGGATCTTACCGACCTCGACCCGGATC
>JAABUM010002424.1_pt1 | contig 24971 bp, 22 predicted proteins | sample 5559161 | NCBI WGS metagenome assembly JAABUM01 (sample SAMN10711868, study PRJNA513369) | rock metagenome | isolation source: Antarctica rocks | place: Antarctica: Victoria Land, Siegfried Peak nord
GGGTCCGAGACCGACGACGTGCACCGTGCCGGTGTCGGTTGGCGCGGTCGCAGTTTCGGCAGCCGAGGTGGCCGCCCGACCCGCAGAGTCGGCACGCCGGTCCTGGCCGGGCACGATCACGATCGACATGTACGGGACGGTCGCGGGGTCCACGTCGGCTGCGGCCAGCACCCGCTCCCCCTGGCGGGTCGCCCGCTCGACGTACACGGCCCGATCCAGTAGCCCAGCCTGCCGCAGCGCTTCACGGACGTTCGCGAACGTTCGGCCGAGTTTCATCACCACGGCGGCGTCCGTGTCAGCCAGGCGTCGGGCGAGCTCGGGAACAGGCAGGGTGCCCGACAGCGTGGTCAGCACGTCCTCGTGGCGACACAGCGACGTCGCCGCGACCGCCGACGCTCCGGCCACGGCAGTCACGCCGGGCACGATCACGGTTGTGAAGCGATCCGAGAGCCGGTCGTGCAGGTACATGAACGAGCCGTAGAACATCGGGTCGCCCTCGGCCAGCACGACAACGTCACGCCCGGCCTCCAGGTGAGCTTCGAGCCGCGCCGCGCATTCGTCGTAGAAGTCGGCCAGCTGCTGGTGGTAACCCTCCGGGTGCGCGGTCCTACCCGTGGTGACGGGGTACCGCAGCTCCTCCTCCATGGCTGCGGTAGGGATCAGGTTGCTGGCGATGGCGCGCGCGATCGAGGACTTTCCGGTGCCCGCGTGGTAGGCGATGACGTCCGCCGTCTCGATGAGTCGAGCAGCCTTCAGGGTGATCAGGCCGGGATCGCCGGGGCCCAGCCCGACGCCGTAGAGACGACCGGTTGCGTTCTCGCTCATGCGAGTTCGGACTCTGTTGCGAGCGCATTCACTGCCGCCGATGCCATCGCCGACCCTCCACGATGGCCGTGCACGACGATCCACGGGATCTGCCCGCCCTCCGGCAACCGGTGATCGGCGAGTGCCTGTTTGGACTCCGCAGAGCCGATGAAGCCGACCGGCATGCCGACGATCGCGGCCGGCCGTGGGCCGCCGTCCATCACAACCTCCAACAGGTGGAAGAGTGCGGTGGGCGCGTTGCCGATCGCGACGACGGCGCCCTCCAACCGCTCGTCCCACAGCGAGACCGCCGCAGCAGCGCGAGTGGTGCCCCACTGCTTCGCCAGAGCGGGCACTTCGGCGTCACGCAAGGTGCAGAGCACCTCGTTGTCGGCGGGCATCCGGCGGCGGGTGACACCTGACGCGAGCATCACCGAGTCGGTGAACACCGCTGCGCCAGAACGCAGTGCCGTCCGGGCTGCGGTCACGACGTCCTCCGATGCGGCGACCGCGGGCACGATCGCGACGTCACCGCAGGCGTGCACGATGCGGGCGACCACGACCTCCAGGTCCGGCGCGAGACCGGCGAGGGACGCGTGCTCGCGCACCATCCGGAACGAGCGTCGGTAGATCTCCGACCCGTCCGCGACGTAGTCGTAGCGCCGGGTAGGAGGCTGGGGATTTTCAGGCAAAAGTTGCTCCGTTTGCTGCGCTGACGATCTCGTCGGCGTCGGCGGGTGAGATGAGGGTGAGGTGATCTGCGCGTGGTTCGCCGCATCGACGGTCGCAACCCACGATGTGGATCCGGGTGCCGCCGCCGATCGTACGGGTGCTCGCCGAAGTGGCGAGGTCGAGCGTGCGGGTCTGAGTGCGGGCGCAGGACGGCGCCCCGACGCAGGCGGTGAGTCTGGCCCACGGCGACTCCCGGGTCGTGGCCAACCCCGCCTTCGCGAGTTGCGCCCCGTGCCGGGCCCCACCGGGCACGACGAACGAGCGCCACGGCGTCAGGACCAGTTCGCCCGTGACAGCCGCGAGCGCATCGAGTTGGGCCGGTCGCACCATCGCCAACGGCACCCCGACCACGAGGTCGTCACCGACCGGGCCGGGTTCGAGGGGGGCTGCCGCCTGCACCGCATGGGAGTTCATCACGTCGAAAACAGCCGAATCAACAGGCAGGTCATCCATAGTCCAAACGTCCGCGCCTGAGCGAAGCTGCAAGAAGAGGTGTGCGCGGTGAATCAGCTCCGGCACGGCGTCAACTCGGGCAACCTCGATGGCGTGGTTGGCGGCGAGGACCAGTCCTCGGTCAGCGGAGAGAGACTGGTATGCCAGATCCCACCCCTCGCTCAGCACCGACCCGCTCTCGTCGCTCAACGCGAAGAGGAACCGGCCTGGCAGATCGGCGAGAGTCGGATCGGCGGTGATCGCCTCATCCAGCGCTTCGACCATCGGCCTGAACCCGAGCGCGAGGGGCGCAGCCAAGATGTTGCGCACGCGCTCGTGGGTGGCGCTCGGGAGCAACCCGGTGGCTTCGATCCGGCCGATCAGGGCCTCTGGCAACGGGTCGGGTAGCGCGCGCAGCTGCAGATTGGCGCGACTGGTCAGTTGCAGCAGCGGGGCGCCGAACTCTCCTGCCAGCGCCATCAAGTCGACAAGCACCGTTATGTCGATCCGGCCGCCGGGGATACGAAGGCGCACCAGTGCGCCATCGCCCGTCACGTACGGGCGCAGCACGCCAGGGCAGCGGTCGCCGCCGGACGGTCGGGCTCGGGAAGTCACCGCACGAGACTAGGTGCAGCCGAAGCGCAGTCCCTTCGGACGGGGCAGCTGCGGCAAGGAGCGTTAGGTGTCGATCGGGCCTGCATGGACCGATCTCGGCCCCTGTGGGTGCTCATCTCCTTCCGCTGCAAACTGATCGCCCCCACGCGGCAGGTCGCGGGTTGGCTACGCGGCGATCCAGGAAGACCGAAGCCGTGCTGCGGGTGGGTAGCATCTGGGGCGGTGCACGTTTGCGGAACCCGGTGAGAATCCGGGACGGTCCCGCCACTGTGAGCCGCCCGGCGCCTCGCAGCGCACAGGTCGGTGAGTCAGATACGCGGCGCGCGCTACCGCCTCGGTCAGCCGAGCGGAGCCCAGCCCGGCGGCTGAGGAAATTTCGCCGGGACACTGCACGGCCACCACGGGGCGCGGACCCCGGCCAAGGAGACACATGACTCGCGTCGCCCTCTTGTCGACTTCTGACACAGACCTGCTGAGTGCTCGCGCCAGCGGCTGCGACTACCTGTTCGCGAACCCGGCACGCCCGGCGCACACCGACATGGGCGAGGCAATCGGGAACGCCGACCTCATCGTCGCGCGAATTCTGGGTGGCCCGCAGGACCTGTGCACGGGCTTCCGCGGATTCGCCGAGACCGATGTGCCGATGGTGGTGCTCGGTGGTGAGCAGACCCCGAACGCCGAACTGATGGAGTGTTCGCGCAACGTGCCGGCCGGTGTCGTCGCCGAGGCGCACCGCTACCTCGCACAGGGCGGTCCGGACAACCTGGCGAACCTGCACGCGTTCCTGTCCGACACCCTGCTGCTCTCCGGCGAGGGTTTCGATGCACCGCTGGAACTGCCCGTGTGGGGAGTGCTCGACCGAGCCGAACCCGCACCCCTGGAGCGCACCCGACCCCGCGTCGGAGTGTTGTTCTACCGCGCGCAGCAGGCCGCCGGGAACATCGCCCACGTGCAGGCGCTGTGCGATGCGATCGACGCGGCAGGCGGCGTCGGCGTGCCGATCTTCGCCACCTCGCTGCGCGGGGCCCCGCAGGATCTGCTGGAGCACCTGGGCACCCTCGACACGCTGATCACCACAGTTCTCGCGGCGGGCGGCACCAAGCCCGCCGGCGCGCAGGCCGGCGGTGAAGACGAGACCTGGGACGTGCAGGCGCTCGCCGCGCTCGACATCCCGATCATCCAGGGCCTCGCGCTCACCTGGAGCCGCGCCGACTGGGCCGCCTCGGGTGAAGGCATGTCACCGCTCGACGTCGCGACCCAGGTCGCGGTGCCCGAGTTCGACGGCCGCCTGATCACCGTCCCGTTCGCCTTCAAAGAGGTCGACGCGGACGGCCTGCCGCACTACGTGGCCGACCTCGAACGTTGTGACCGGGTCGCAGGTATCGCCACCAACCACGCGCGCCTGCGGCACACCCCCGTCGGCGAGCGCAAGATCGCGGTCGTGCTCTCGGCGTACCCGACCAAGCACTCCCGCATCGGAAACGCAGTCGGCCTCGACACACCCGTCTCCACGATCCGGTTGCTGCGGCTGATGCGCGAGGCGGGTTACGACCTCGGCGAGCGCGGCGCGATCCCTGGACTGGATGACGTCGAGCCCATCGAGGGCGAAGCACTGGACACCACGGCCGGCAACGCGCTCATTCACGCGCTGATCGCAGCCGGTGGGCAGGACGCGAACTGGCTGACCCAGGAGCAGATCGAGAAGGCCCAGGTCCGCATTCCCGCCAGTCGCTACCAGCAGTGGTTCGACAAACTGCCCGCCGAACTGCGCGAAGGCATGGAGCAGCACTGGGGCCCCGCCCCCGGCACCCTCTATGTCGACAACGACGAGATCTTCTCCGCCGCAATGCTCTCCGGGAACCTCGTCATCCTCGTTCAGCCGCCGCGCGGCTTCGGTGAGAACCCGATCGCGATCTACCACGACCCCGATCTGCCGCCCAGCCACCACTACCTCGCGACCTACCGCTGGGTGGAGGAGGAATTCGGCGCGCACGCCGTTGTACACGTCGGCAAACACGGCAACCTGGAGTGGTTGTCGGGCAAGAACCTCGCGATGTCGCCGTCCTGCGGCACTGACGCAGCGCTGGGCAACCTGCCGCTGATCTACCCGTTCCTGGTCAACGACCCGGGCGAGGGCACCCAGGCCAAGCGCCGTGCGCATGCCACGATCGTCGATCACCTGATCCCGCCGATGGCCCGCGCCGAGGCGTACGGCGACATCGAACGGCTGGAGCAGCTGCTCGACGACTACGGCAACGCCAACGCGATGGACCCGCCCAAGGCTGCGGCGCTGCGCGGTGAGATCTGGACGCTGATCCAGGCCGCCAAGCTCGACCAGGACCTCGACATGGCGCAGCGACCGGACGACGACTCGTTCGACGACTTCGTGATGCACATCGACGGCTGGCTGTGCGAGATCAAGGACGTGCAGATCCGCGACGGGCTGCACGTGCTGGGTGAAGCACCCACCGGTGAGGGCCTGATCAACCTGGTGCTCGCAGTGCTGCGGGCAAATCAGGTGTTCGGCGGCCGCGACAACGGTGTGCCGGGGCTGCGCGCGTCGCTCGGGCTGGTCGAGGGCGCGAGTAGCGCCGAGACCGACCGCGTCGAAGGGCTGGCGCACGATCTCGTGCGCTCCCTCGCGGATGCCGAGTGGAACGTCGACGCTGTCGGCGCACTCATCGAAACCGCCTTGGGAGAAGCAAACCTGGGCGCGCAACGCTCGTTGGAGTTCGCCTGCCAGGAGGTCGTGCCGCGACTGGCCGAGACCACCCGCGAACTGCCCGCCGTGCTTCATGCGCTCGACGGTGGCTACATCCCCGCCGGCCCGTCCGGTTCACCGCTGCGCGGACTGGTCAACGTGCTGCCCACCGGTCGCAACTTCTACTCCGTCGACCCGAAGGCGATTCCCTCACGGCTGGCGTACGGCACCGGCGCGGCCATGGCCGAGTCGCTACTCGCGCGCTACCTGCAGGAGAGCGGCGAGTACCCCGAATCCGTGGGGCTGTCCGTCTGGGGCACATCGGCGATGCGCACCTCGGGTGACGACATCGGTGAGGTACTCGCGCTGATGGGTGTGCTGCCCGTCTGGGACGAGGCGTCCCGCCGGGTGGTCGGCATGGAGTCGTTGTCGCTTGCTGAGCTGGGCCGCCCACGCATCGACGTCACGGTCCGGATCTCCGGTTTCTTCCGCGATGCGTTCCCGCACGTCATCTCGATGCTGGACGACGCGGTGCAGCTCGTCGCCGACCTCGACGAACCGGATGAGTCGAACTTCGTGCGCAAGCACACGTTGGCCGACCTGCAGTCGCACGGCGACGAACGCCGTTCGCGCACCCGCATCTTCGGCTCCAAGCCGGGTGCATACGGCGCGGGCATCCTGCAGTTGGTCGAGTCCGGAAGCTGGCGGGACGACGCCGACCTGGCCGAGGTCTACACGCAGTGGGGCGGTTTCGCCTACGGCCGCGGGTTGGACGGCATCCCTGCGCGCGACGACATGGAGCGCAACTACAAGCGCATCCAGGTCGCCGCGAAGAACATCGACAACCGCGAGTCCGACATCCTCGATTCAGACGACTACTTCCAGTACCACGGCGGTATGGTCGCGGTCGTGCGCTCGCTGACCGGCTCCGAACCGAAGGCGTACGTCGGCGATTCGACGTCGCCGGATTCGGTGCGTACCCGTTCGCTGCAGGAGGAGACGAACCGGATCTTCCGGGCCCGGGTATCCAACCCGCGCTGGATCGCCGCGATGCAGCGCCACGGCTACAAGGGCGCTTTCGAACTCGCAGCGACGGTGGACTACCTGTTCGGCTTCGACGTGACCGCCGGGGTCGTGCAGGACTGGATGTACGAGACGCTCGCCAACCAGTACGTGCTCGACAAGACCAACCGCGACTTCATGCAGCACGCGAACCCGTGGGCGCTGCAGGGGATCGTGGAGAAGTTGGGCGAAGCCGCCGACCGCGGCCTTTGGAAAGAGCCCGACCCCGAGATCGTCGCGGCGATGCAGCAGGTCTACCTCGACGTCGAGGGCCAGCTCGAGGAATGAGCGAGCAGCGGTGGCCCCGGCCCGTGCCGGTCGTGGGTGACACGACCAGCGCGCGCAGCCGGGCTGCCGATCCGGCCGGGTGGTCGCTCGGCGAGACAGTCGCCGAGGCGTTACGCGACGTCATCGACGCCCGGCGCGACATCCGCCGGTACCGGCCCGACCCGGTGCCCGCGGACCTGTTGGAGCAGGTGCTCACCGCCGGACATCACGCGCCGAGCGTCGGGCATTCGCAACCGTGGCGGTTCGTCGTCGTGCAGGAACAGGCGACGCGCGACCGGGCTGCGCACCTCGCCGATCGGGCGCGGCTGGCGCAGGCCGAGCACCTCACGGAGGACCGTGCAGCGCGGCTGCTCGACCTCAAGCTGGAGGGTCTGCGTGAAGCCCCGGTCGGCGTCGTGGTGGCGTGCGACCGGCGAACTCCGTCGAACGGTGTGCTGGGTCGAGCGACATTCCCGGACAGCGACATGTGGTCGTGCGCGACCGCGATCCAGAACATGTGGCTCACCGCCCGAGCCCTCGGCCTCGGCATGGGCTGGGTAACTCTTTTCGACCCCGCTGACCTGGCCGGGCTACTGGACCTGCCGGATGGCGTCGAGACGCTGGGGTGGATGTGCCTGGGCTGGCCGGACGAACGCCCTAACTCCCCCGGCCTCGAACGCGCAGCGTGGTCGCAGCGAACACCGTTGCAGGACGTGGTAATCCACGAGAAGTGGCCTGCTTCAGACGATGCCCCCCTCGCGCCGGTCTCGCACCTGCGCGGGCCGAATGGCGATCGTCTTGTCGGAGTGACCGATGACGCTGACGAGCTGTTGTCGCCGCCCGACTCGCTCGGGGTGCTCGACCGGGTGCTCAACCGGGTCCAGTCACTGTCGACGACGGCACCCATCGGCGGCACCCTCGTGCTCGTCGCCGCCGACCACCCCGTCGCCGGTCTCGCAGTCAGCGCGTATCCCCCGCACATAACCCGTGACGTGGCTGCTGCTGCGGTCGCAGGGACGTCGATGGGTGCGGCTGCCGCGCAGGCTGCCGGGCTCGGGTGCACCGTGGTTGACGCCGGGGTTTCCGGCGCTCCGCTCGACGGTGCCCGACCGGCCCGGCCTAGCGGCGAGCGCGGTGACCTCGCAACCTCAGATGCTCTGACCGCTACCGATGTCGCCTCGATGCTCGATATCGGCCGCACGATCGGGCACGAAGTGGCGGCTGACGGCCTCGTCGTGCTCGGCGAGGTGGGGGTTGGCAACACCACCGTGGCCGCCGCTCTCGCGTGCGAACTGGTTGGCATGACACCTCGCGATGCGGTGGGTCTTGGCGCCGGTTCGGACGCCGAAATCGTGGCGCGCAAGACAGCCGTGGTCGAGGCGGCACTGCTACGTGCGCGACCCGCACTCGATGCAACGCAGGGAAGCTCGGACCATGCGCTCGTCACGCTACGCGCCCTCGGCGGTCCCGAGATCGCCGTCCTGGCCGGGGTCGTGCTGGGTGCGGCAGATGCAGGCTCCCCCGTCGTGCTGGACGGGCTCTGTGGATCGCTGCCGGGTCTCCTGGCGGTGAGGCTCGAACCGTCCGTTCAGGCGTATCTGGTTGCCGGGCAACAGTCCCGCGAGCGTGCCCACGTGGCCGTACTGCGAGACCTTGGCCTTGAGCCGTTGCTGGCCCTGCGACTGCGAGCCGGCGAAGGGGTCGGTGCCTGCCTGGCTGCGGCGATGCTCCTGCAGGGCCTTACCATCCGCCGCCTGGCCGGCCGCACTTCGGAAGACACCTAGACTCGATCAAACCACTTCGATATGAACGTCGTGACCTACTGATCGCGCTAGTCGAGCATCACGAGTCACGACTGAGCTACGAAGCGCTTCAGCGAGGACAACGTACGCTGCGTCGTAGGCCGAAACGTTGTGTCGTAGCTGGAATGCGCGACGCCTCAGGGGGTCCGTTGACGGCCATCGCTCTATTGCCAGATCATCGAAGTCAGTCAGCGCGTCCTGTACACGCGCGGCACTGAGCTGATCCCCGAGAGCCATCCCACGGAGCGCGGAACACACTTCGTAGTCCAAGAGCGTCGGCGCATGCAGTTCCTCGGCGGCAAGACGCATTCGCAACTCCTCGCTTCCCGCAACTGCGGTCAGGGCATCGACAACGGCTGCGCTATCGACGACGATCATTGCCCTGACAGCTGATCTTCACGTTCGGAGCGAGCGGCCTGCACCGCGCCGAGGGCGGACTGGTCAGCTTGCTCAGCACGTCGGGCCGCGCGGTTCAGCACCTCCTCGACCGTCGGGCGCGATGTCTCTTTGGCGATGAGCCCCAGCAGGTAGGTATTCAGCGATTCACCTCTGGCTGCGGCGCGCGCCTTCAATGCCCGGCGGTCGCTCTCGGGCACATTGCGAAGCTGCATCAATCCGCTCATATAGCTAGTATGCACTTAGTTATATGCATGCTGCACAGCACTACGGCCTGTTGCGGCTACCAGTAACGGTGCGAGGAGGCAATTCTCGTGGACACAACCAGCTGGCGCGGTCTCAACGACGACGAGTTCGCGAAACTCAAGCCCGGGGCCGGCCCCGGCAATGCTGCACCCGCTCAAGGCGATTCGCTACCCAACCTCTGCGAGGCGATCAGAGCACGTTTCGTAGCGGAGGGTCTCGAACTAGGACTCGAGATTCCATCCCGCAATGATGTCCCCCGGATAGCCGATCTGAGGGATCTGGCGTGATCTTCGCCGCCTTGGCTGCGGCAGACCTTCTGTCGAGAGTCCACCTCGCAGTTGCGTCTCTTCTGCGCAGCGTGCATCGCGGCGGAGGGAACTGGCGAGGTCGTAGTGCCTGGGGCCGGACGCCTACCTACGCCGGTACGGACAACGCGTAGACGTCCATCACCCAGCCGTACTGCTCACGCAGACCCGCTCGCAGTTCGACGATCTCGTCGATGACGTCAGCCAGCGGGCCGGATCGCAGTTCCTGCTGAGGCATGCACACGTACGCACCCCAGTGGATGACGAGCTCCGGCTCAGCAGCCAGTAATTCCCGACAGACAAGGTGCCCGTCGAGCATCACGACGACGGTACCCAGCTCTGGCTTCCACTCTGCGACCAGTCGACGTCCGGTGGTGATGTGTACCGGCGCCCCGATCTCGTGCAACACGATGCCGTGCGCCGCAGCGAGCGCCTGAAAAGCGGAGATGCCGGGGATCATGTTTACTGAGAGGTCGATACGCGAACCAATGCTGTCTACCACGCGAATCGTGCTGTCGTAGAACGCCGGGTCGCCCCACACCAGGAAACCCACCACGGCGTCGGGTGCCAACGCGGAGATCGTCTCCGCATAGGTATCGGCCCGTGCTGCATGCCAGTCACGCACTGCAGCCCCGTAGGCCGCGCTGTCCCGTGATGCGTCCTCACCACGCGCCGGATCAGCGACCGTGACGAAGCGGTACGGGTGCGAAGCCGCAATGAATCGCTCACAGATTGCCTTGCGCAACGCCACCAACTCGCCGGTGGCTGCCCGTTTGTCGGCGACCAGGAACACGTCGACCTCGTTCAGCGCGGTGATCGCCTGCTGCGTCAGGTGTTCCGGCGACCCGGCACCGATACCGATGATGTGGACCCGCCGCGCGGTCATGTCCGCGCCCCCTGTGCCATCTCGAGCATCCGATCCAGATCGAGTGCTTCGCTGACCGCATCGGCCAACGTGTCGATCTGCGCCTCCCGGCGGGATGCGAACGACGTGGCGCCGGCCACCGGCTGCCACGACGAGCCCGCCGCACCAGCGACGTCGACCAGCCACGCGCGGCGGAAGTCGTCGCACTCCATCATGCCGTGCCAGATCGTCCCGTAGGTCGCGTCTTCGACCGTGCCACCGGGAAACGTGGGCGCCGCAGTCACCACACCGTGGTGAATCTCGTACCCCTCTACCGGATGCCCATCCCAGATACCCTGCGTCCGGGCGAGTACCGTCTCGCGAGCGAATACCGTTGTCGCGTTTAGTGACCCGAGACCGTGCACGAGGCCCGCTGCCGACTCCACCGGATCGTCAATGGTGCGCCCGAGCATCTCGTAACCGCCGCAGATCCCCAGGACCGGCCGACCTGCAGCGACCCGTTCCGAGACCACGTCGGCCAGCTCCCGGGACCGCAACCAGGCCAGGTCGGACACCGTCGCTCGCGACCCGGGCAGCACCATCAGATGCGCCTCGCGGCAGACCGCCGCATCGCTGGTCACCCGCACCCGCACACCCGGTTCGGCGGCGAGCGCGTCGACGTCGGTCGCGTTCGAGGTGCGGGGGAAGGCGACCACCGCGACGTCCAGCAACGCGTCCGGATCGGCGGGTAGCGAACGCCCGACGGACAACGCGTCCTCCGCATCGAGCCACACGTCCGGCAACCATGGCAGCGTGCCCAGCCACGGCATCCCGGTGCGTTCGGTGACCACGTCAAGCCCCGGCGCGAGCACCGATGCGTCGCCGCGGAACTTGTTGATCACATACCCCCGCAACAACGCCGAGTCGGCCGGGTCCAGCAGCGCCCAGGTGCCGTAGAGCGAGGCCAGCGAACCCCCACGGTCGATGTCGGTCACCACGACGGTCGGCAGCTCGAACCGACGGGCCAGCCCCATGTTCGTGTAGTCACCGGCGCGCAGGTTGATCTCGGCAGGCGACCCGGCGCCTTCGGCCACCACGAGGTCGACCGCATCGGCCAGGTCCTCGAACGCCGCAAACGCAGCCTGTGCCAGGTGCTTTCGGCCCGTCGCGTATTCGCCCGCTCGAAGCTCACCAGCAGGCTGCCCCCGCAGCACCACGAACGATCGCCGGTCCGACCCGGGCTTGAGCAGCACCGGGTTGTGCAGCGACGACGCCCGCACCCTCGCGGCCTGGGCCTGCAGGTACTGCGCCCGACCGATCTCGGAACCGTCGGCGCAGACCATCGAGTTGTTCGACATGTTCTGACTCTTGAACGGCGCCACCCGCACCCCCTGCCGGGCCCATGCCCGGCACAGCCCCGTCACCACGAGCGATTTACCGGCGTCCGAGCTCGTTCCCGCTACCAGCAGACCAGCCATGTGGCGCGACTCTACAGTTGCCGGTGTGCCTGCCGAGCCGGACGATCGCGTGCTGCAGGTGCACCTTGTGCGCCACGGCCAGTCGACGTGGAACCTCGCGCACCGCATCCAGGGACAGATCGTCCACCCGGGTCTCACGCCGATGGGGCGGGAGCAAGCCGAGCAGGCGGCCGCGACGCTGCGCCGAACCGTCACCGGGCGGGTCGTGCTGTGGAGCAGCGATCTGGTGCGAGCGGCCCAAACCGCCCAGATCATCGCGCGTGCACTGCGCGTTTCGGTGCAGCACGACGAGGCGTTGCGCGAACAGCATCTCGGCTCGATGCAGGGCCGGAGGACCGGTCAGTTACGTGCCGAACCCACACCCGAAGGCCAGCATGTCTCCGAAGTCCGCTGGGCGGGCGGCGAGAGCACCGAGGATGTTGCGGCACGATTGAGATACTTCGCCCGCCGTGAATTGCGCGCGACTCCGAGCACTGTCGAGCACCTGGTTCTGGTCAGCCACGGGGACACCATCCGGGCCGCTCGCGCCGTGCTGACCGGACTCTCACACCGTGATCTGGACTGGGCACCCATACCCAACGGCAGCGTGCACACCATCGCGCTACCGAACGGTCGGCTACCGGTGATCGGGCCGCTGCCATAGGTGTAGCTTCAGCACCAGAACGGCGACCGTGGGGGCCGCCCGGAACGGAAAGTCCGGATGAGTACTTCTGAGCAGTCACCGGCTGGCCTCCTCGGCTATCTGAGCATCGCAACGCGCGGCGAGGGCGGACCGGGAGAAGCAGTCTTTCGCATCAGGGGCGGCACCGAGACGTTCCTCGCACGTTCCATCGAGCCACTGTTACGTGGCCAAGAGGTCGTGTGTGTCAGAGAACTCGGAGCACGCTCGGTCGAAGTCGCCCCCTGGGGCGAACGCCTCGACTCAGGTCTACGGCTGTAACACGTCTCATCGCTGCGTCCCCTTCGGTGCGCAGTTCTCAGTTCAACAAGGAGTGACATGTTCGGGTATCGGGTTCCACGTGCTGATCAGGCAATGCTCATCTCCGGCGGCAAGGGGTCCGGCACTCAACCGTTCCGCGTCATCACCGGTCACGGAGCCTTCGTCCTCCCCGTGTTCCGTAAAGTGCAGTTCCTCAGCCTCTCGCTCTTCGAGGCCGAGGTGGAGGAGCCGTGTGTCACCCGGCAGGGAATCGCGCTGCACGTCAAGGCCGTCATCGCGGCCAAAATCGGCGCAGACAATGACTCCATCGTCAACGCCGGCCAGCGGTTCCTGTCCGATCAGCACCAGATGTCAATCCTGACCGGCCGTATCTTCGCTGGTCACCTGCGCAGCATCATCGGCTCGATGACGGTCGAGGAAATCATCACCGAGCGTCAGAAGCTGGCTACTGAAGTGCTCGAGGGTTCCAAGGAGGAGATGGGGCGGATGGGCCTGCTGATCGACGCGCTGCAGATCCAGAACATCGACGACGGCGGCCTCGGTTACATCAAGGCAATGGCGGCGCCGCACAACGCGCGCATTCAGCAGCACGCGCAGATCGCTCAGGCGAACGCCAACCAGGCGTCCGCCGAGGCAGAGCAGCAGTCGCTGCGGATGCAGTCGCAATTCGAGCGTGACACCGCTGTCACCAAGGCCGGTTACATGGCCGAGACAGAGACAGCACAGGCCAAGGCATCCACCGCGGGCCCGTTGGCTCAGGCGCAGTCGCAGCAGGACGTCATCAACGCTCAGACGGCGTTGGCCCAGCGCAACGCACAGCTTCGCGAGCAGCAGTTGATCGCCGAAGTGGTCCGACCCGCCGAGGCCGAGGCCGAGCGGGTCCGCATTCTGGCCCGAGCCGACGCCGAGAAGATGCAGATCCAGGCTGCGGCCGCCGCGTCGAGCAACCGGGTCGCGCTCGACCAGGCTCTGATCGCCCAGCTGCCGCAGATCGTCGAGAAGGCGGCCACCGGTCTCGCCGGGGCGAACATGACGGTGGTGAACGGTTCGGACGGACTGTCCGAGCTGGTCACCGGGCTGGCCGGGCAGGGCCTGGCCATCTACAACGCGCTCAAGGGCGACATCGGCTCCGAGCACGATCAGGAAACCCGGTCCAAGAGCGCCGAAGCGACCAACCCGGACACGAAGGGCATCGCGCAGCGCAGCTAACCCCGTAGCTGAGCCGCATCGCACTCAGACCTTCGAAATCGAACAATGGGGTGCAATACTGCTCAGGTGACTGCACACCACGCACTGGACAAGTTGACCGCCATCGACTCGCTGCTATCGGAAGAGGAACGCGACCTCGTCAGCTCGGTTCGGTCCTACGCCGACGACAAACTGCGTCCGCACCTACCCGAGTGGTACGAATCGGGGCATATCCCGGCCCGTGAGATAGCCCAGGAGCTGGGCGGCCTCGGTGTCCTCGGGATGCACCTGGACGGGTACGACTGCGCGGGTGCTTCGGCCACCATGTACGGCCTGGCGTGCCAGGAATTGGAAGCCGCCGATTCCGGTCTGCGCAGCCTGATGTCGGTGCAGGGGTCGCTGGCAATGACCGCTCTCCACCAGTTCGGCAGCGAAGAGCAGAAGCAGCGGTGGCTGCCCTCGATGGCGGCCGGTGAGGCGCTGGGATGCTTCGGACTCACCGAGCCCGACTTCGGCTCCGATCCCGCCAGCATGCGTACCCGCGCCAAGCGCGACGGTGCCGACTGGATCCTGAACGGTTCGAAGATGTGGATCACCAACGGCACTGTCGCCGACGTCGCCGTGGTGTGGGCACAGACCGATGAGAAAATCCGCGGCTTCGTGGTACCGACCGACAGCAAGGGCTTCACCGCCACCGAGGTGAAGAACAAGATGTCGCTGCGCGCGTCGATGACCGCGAGCCTGACGTTCGACGACATCCGGCTGCCGGGTGACGCCGTGCTGCCCGACGTTTCAGGTCTTCGCGGACCGCTCACCTGTCTGTCCGAGGCCCGCTTCGGCATCATCTTCGGGGCGATGGGAGCCGCTCGCGACTGCCTCGAAACGGCACTGGAGTACGCCGACTCGCGCATCATCTCCGGCAAGCCGCTGTCGGGATACCAGCTGACCCAGGCCAAGCTCGCCGACATGACGCTGGAACTGATGAAGGGTCAGTTGCTGGCTCTGCACATCGGTCGCCTCAAGGACGACGGCAAGCTGGACCCGGCCCAGGTCAGCGTCGGCAAGCTGAACAACTGCCGCGAAGCCATCAAGATCGCCCGCGAGTGTCGCACCATCCTGGCCGCCAACGGCATCACGTTGGACTACCCCGTCATGCGGCACGCGAACAATCTGGAATCGGTGATGACCTACGAGGGCACCTCCGAGGTGCACCAGTTGATCATCGGTCAGAAGCTGACCGGGCAGGCCGCCTTCCGCTGATCCCTCATTCTGCGTGCAGGTCAGCCCGCATCGCCGGTAGACCACATCGCTGAAACCAGCACCCTCGTACATCGACCGGCCGTCGTGGGTGGCCATCAGCTCGGCTCGACCGATTCCCGTGCCCCGCGCCCAGGTCATCACGTACTCGAAGGCCGCTCGACCGTGGCCGCGACCACGCACGTCGGGATGGGTGCAGACGTTGCTCACCAGGACATCTCGGCCTGCCGGGACCGATGGTGACGGCATCGCCGCACGGATCCCACCCACCGCGGAGGCGACGACCCGCCCCTCGACCTCGACGACCGCGAGGCAGACAGAGTTGCCCTCGATCCTGTCGGCAAACCATTGCCGCCCCGCCTGCTGCCATCGCGCGTCGTCAGCTCCAGTGGTCCCCATCGCTCGGAACATCTGCACCCGCAACGCCACGAGTGCACCAAGGTCCGCTACGGCCGCTCGGCGCACCGTTCCCGCCTTTTTGCTGCCCACGGCGGTCAGAGCGGGTCGAGGATGCGGCGCAGGAAGGTGCGGGTGCGTTCCTGCTGCGGATCGGCGATCACCTGACCCGGCGGCCCGCATTCGACCACCCCACCACCGTCGATGAACAGCACCTGATCGGCCACCTGCCGGGCGAAGGCCACCTCGTGGGTGACCACGATCCTCGCGTGGCCCTCATCGGCGAGGTCGCGCATCACGCCGAGCACGTCCCCCACCAACTCCGGATCCAGCGCCGAGGTCGGCTCGTCGAACAGCAGCAGCTCCGGGCGTAATGCGAGCACCCGCGCGATTCCGACCCGCTGCTGCTGCTGTGTTCTGATCGGCAACTTCGGCAGCACCGGCGGTGGCGGCCGGTAGGACGACCGGAGCAGTGGGGAAGGTGAGAAGCAGCTCGCTGAGCCATCGCTGAGTCGGTAAGTCGAAGTTATGAAACACGCACGAAATGTAATAGACGGACTATCTGCCCGCCGCTTCGGTCAAGCCTGCGCGGCGGCGGTGAGGAAGCTCTTCACGATCGGCAGACAGGTGACCCCGCCGTAGCCGCCGGTCTCGACGAACACCGAAACCGCCAGGTCACCCTGGATCGCGATCATCCACGAGTGCGTCTTCGGGGACGGTCCGGTGCCGTACTCCGCGGTGCCGGTCTTGGCCAGCACCGGCGCTCCCGGCAACGACTTGATGGCCGTGGCACCACCCTCGGTGACCACCGCCCGCATCAGTTCGCGCAGCGAGGCAGCCTCAGCAGCCGTGAGTGGGGTGGCGGGGGCCTCGACTGCCGCCGGTTTGTGATCCGGTAACAGGTACGGCGAGACCCGCGCGCTCTTGGCGACCGATGCGGCCACCGTCGCCATCCCGAGCGGCGAAGCCAACACTTTGCCCTGCCCGATCATCGCGACCTGGTGCTCGGCGCCTGCGTCGTCGGCTGAGACGGTGCCGAAGAACGGCCCGTCGGTCTCATTCCGGGTGAGCCCCAGCGATTCGGCGGCACCTGCGAGCGAGGCTTGGGGGGCTCGGTCGGCGCCCCGGATCATTACCGTGTTGCACGAGTTCGCGATCGCCGTCTTGAACGAGATGGTGCCGAGCTTGTCGGCGGGATAGTCCGGAAAGTTGGTGACGGTACGGCCCTGCACCGAGATGGTGGCAGTGCACTGCACCGGGTCGGTGACGTTCAACCCCGAACGCAGCAGCGCCAGCGCCGACACCACTTTGAAGGTCGATCCTGGCGCATACCGGCCGAGGAACGCAGTGTCGTACCCGTTCGACCCGGCGCCGGAGGCTGCGACCAGGATCTCGCCGCTCGACGGGCGGATCGCGACGAGTGCCGATGGCCCTTTCTGTGCTTTCAACAACGCCTCCGCGGAGGTCTGCAGGTCCTGCCGCAGGCTCGTGCGCAATGGTTTCGGGGCGGTACCGCCCAGCGAACTGATCGTTCGAGTCGATTGCGGCCCGTCGGCTCCCGGCAGTACGGCCATGATTCTCAACGCCGCTACTCCCCGTAACTGCGCGTCGAACTGCTGCTGCAGTCCCCTACGCCGACCATGTCCGATCCGGTGATGCGACCGTTGCTCTTTGCCACGATCTCAGCGGTTGCCGGGCTGACCGTGCCCAACAGGGCACGAGCGAAACCCGCCGAGGGCGCGAGCGCTCTTCGGTCCGGTAGCAGCACCGCGCCGGGTATCGCCCGAATCTTGGCCGCCTGCGCCGCGGGTACCGCCTCGGTGCGTAGGACGACTGCTTCGACGAACCCCGCCGGACCGCTCGCGGCCACGCTGCGCGCGAACACCGCGGCATCCACTCCGAGGATGGTGGCCAACTGCCCCGCCGAGGTCACCGCCTGCGCGCCGGGCGCCTTCGTCTTGTCGATACCGACCCGATACACCGGGCGCAGAGTCACGATCGCCGCGCCGTTCGCGTCGGTGATGTCTGCCCGATCCTGGGCGAGGTTCGTTGCACTCAGGCGCTCACCGGCGCGCAACGCCGGATGCACCAGGGCGGGTGACCATGGAGTGCTCCACTTCTCGTTCGCTGACGTCAGGGTCACCGCGTGGTCGTAGGTCCACCGGCGCCCGCCGCTCAGCACCCACTGCGTGGACACAGTGACGGTCTTCGTGGCCTTCGATGCGCCTGCCTCGACCTTTTTGACCCGCACCGTGTGCGAAGAAGCCCCCAGGCCCTTGACCAGCGCCGCGTACTCCTTATCGGCGCCGGTTCCCCTCACCGGACCGCCCGCGAACCGGCCGGTGGTCAGCCCGGAGGCCACCAGACCGGGCAGCCTTCGCCGGTGCGTCTTCGGAGTTGTCGGTGCATGCCGCGAGCACGAGCACCGGGCTCGCCACCCCTGCCATCAACACGGCCCGCCGTCGCAGTGAGTGCAGATCGGTGCCCTCTGAAGTCGCCACGTCCACACCGTAGCGACCAAGCACCCCGACGCTGCGGGAACGCGCTCGATCATCGAGACACTGGCGTACGGTCGGACCGCATCCGCAGCGCTGCGGCCATCCACCCATCGGCCGCGCCGATCTCAACCGCGACAGGCAAGGTCAGGCATGAGTTCAGGCGACATCTGGGAGGGCGCAGGGCGGTCCCGATGGCGACGCCTGCTCGTCGACAGTGCCGGCGCCGCGTTGGTCGCCCTCCTCGCGGTACTGGTTCAACTGGGCCAGGGCGGGTGGCTGTGGGTCGTTATCGCGCTGCTGGTCCTTGCGCTGGCCGTGCGCAACGTCAACCGCACCACCGCCGTTGTCTGCGCCGTGCTGGGTGCGCTGATCCAGCTGGGCAGCGGCGAACTCGCGCCCGTCGCTGATCTCGTGTACTTCCCGCTCTATTTCGTGCTGGGTATGGACCGCAGAAGGTGGGTGCGTCGGGCCGGTCTCGTTGCGATCGCGGTCGCAGTCCTCCTCGGGGGCATCGGAGCGACGCTGCTCCTGAGCGGGCAGGGGCGGGTCGGTCTCGAACCCGTCACAGTCCTTGCTCTCGCTATGTCCAGCGCTGTCGTCTGCGGCGGCGGGTGGATCGCCGGGTATCTGCGGTTCCAGAACCGGCGGGTGGTGCAGTCGCGAATCGACGCTCAGCTGGAGGCGGTGGAGCGGTTGCGGCTCACCGAAGCCCTGGACCAACAGCAGGAACGAGCGCGGATAGCCGCCGACATGCACGACGTCGTCGCGCACTCCTGGGCCGTCGTCGCCGCCCAGTCGGACGGCGCGCGCTATTCGTTGCAGACGTCGCCACACGAAACCGAGCGCGCGCTCGGGGTCATCGGCGAGACGGCTCGTTCCGCTATCGCCGATCTGCGCACGATCCTGCACGAACTGCGATATAGCGAGGCCACGGGTAGTACACCGGGACACAACCAACAGGACCAACTCCTCGAACGGATGCAGGCCTCCGGGATGACGTTGGATCTGCAGGAACGCGGTGAGCGCTCGAACTCTCCTCTGCTCGCCCTCACCGCATACCGGTTGCTCAGCGAATCGCTCACAAACGCGCTCAAACACGGCGACCTGAGCAGACCGGTGTTCATCGAGCAGGACTGGCGGGACGGGTATCGGCTGGTGGTCAGCAATACCGTCGATCCGGATGCCGCACCGGGTGACGGTGCGCGGCACGGAATCATCGGCATGACCGAACGAGCTGCGGTCGCCGGTGGCCGGGTGACCATCGAACGGCCCGCTGGCACCCACCGGGTGATCGCACGGATCCCGTCACCACAGGTCCCACCACCGCAGAAGGCCCCCCGATGAGCATCAGAGTCGCGTTGATCGACGACCAGGAACTGTTCCGGGCGGGTATTGCCATGGTGCTGCGCAGCCAGCTCGACATCGAACTGGTCGGCCAGGCCGGTGACGGGGCGGACGCCCTCGACCTGGTACGCCGAACGACCCCAGACGTGGTGCTGATGGACGTCCGGATGCCCAAGATGGACGGGGTCACAGCCACCCGGCTGATCCGGGCGAACGCCGACGAACCCAACCCCAAGGTGTTGATCCTGACCACGTTCGACCTCGATCAATCGGTTGCCGACGCCATCGAAGCCGGTGCCAGCGGGTTCATCCTCAAAGATGCCACTCCCGAATTTCTGCTGGCATCGGTTCGGGCCGTGGCCAACGGCAGCCAGGTCGTCGCAGCCGGTGCCACCCGGACGCTCTTCGAACGGTTCAAAGGGCGCAGCACGCAGGCAACGGGCCCGGAGTACACAGCCTTGACCCCCCGCGAAGGCGAGATTCTGGTGCGCGCAGCACACGGCCTCTCGAACGCCGAAATAGCCTCTGCTGAAACGTTGTCCGAGGCCACCGTGAAGACACACATCTCTCGCATCCTGGGCAAGCTGGCGCTGCGCGACCGTGTCCAACTCGTCGTCTACGCCTACGAACACGGTCTGATCTGACTCAACGCCCCACTCCGGACTACATCGCAAGATGTACGAAGATCATCCGTACAGCGGATTCCCCACTCTGCCCGGGCGACCAGGCTTGATGTCATGGAAAACCCCGCAGCATCGACTATCAACGGGCCGACCCGCCTGGTCCCGGCCGAGCGGCGCGCTGTCCTCAGCTTCCGTCACGTCGGCAAGTACTACGGCGCCGAGCCGCAGGTCGTTCGAGCTCTCGACGACGTCAGCGTCGACATCCTGGACGGTGGGGTCACGGCGATCATGGGTCCCTCCGGCTCGGGCAAATCAACCTTCATGAACGTGGCCGCGGGTCTGGACGACATCACCACCGGTGAGATCTTCCTGGCAGGCGCCGCGCTGCACTCGATGGACGACCACGCCCGTACGGTGCTACGCCGCGACCGGGTGGGGTTCGTCTTCCAGTCCTTCAACCTCGTACCGACCCTCGATGTCCGCGAGAACATCGAACTGCCGTTCCGCCTTGCGGGGCGCGCGATCGACGCCGATCAGCAGCGGTGGATCAGCCGCCTGCTGGAGTCGCTCGGGCTGGCCGACCGGGTCGGCCACCGCCCCGCCCAACTGTCCGGCGGCCAGCAGCAGAGGGTCGCGATCGCCCGTGCGCTGGCTTCCCGGCCGCAGATCGTCTTCGCCGACGAACCGACCGGAAACCTGGACTCGCGCACCTCGCGCGAAGTCCTCACTCTGCTGCGCACCGCCGCGAGCGAGTACGGACAGACGATCGCGGTGGTCACCCACGACCCGATGGCTGCGTCGTACGCCGACCGCATCCTGGTGATCGCGGACGGGCATCTCGCAGCCGACCACGGCCCGATGTCGGCCCAGCAGATCTCCCGGTTGCTGATCGATGCCGAAGAAGGCACCGCATGAAAAGGCGCTTCCCGCCAGTCCTGGGCTCCTCCCGTGAACAGGGCACCGTACTGCTCGTGGCAGGTCTGTCGGGCGCCTACGCCGCCGCACTGATGATGGCGTCGTCGATGCTGAGCACCATTGAGGAGATCGGCACCGGTGCCAAAGCCGGCATGAGCTTGAACGTGGTGTCCACCGTCTTCATCCTCATCGCGCTCTACGTCGCGGCCGTCGTCATCACCGGCTGCGTGGCAACCGTGATCGCAGGGCGCCTGCGGCAGGTAGCCCTGCTGCGCATCCTCGGCGCGGACGGCCGCGATCTGCGCCGATCCATCCGCCTCAGCACCGCCCGCACCGGCGCCATCGGCGCACTGCTCGGCGTCCTGGTCGGCACCGTGCTGGCCGACGCAGCACGACTTGTGCTTCTCGCCCGTGCCACCGTTCCTGAAGGCCGGTACAGCTGGGCGACCCTGTCGCTGGTGTGGCCGATCATTGCCATCACCGTCGCCTCCGCTGTCGCCGGCTGGATCGGGTCCCGTCGCATCCTGGAGGTGACACCGGCGCAAGCCCTGGCCGACGTCGACCTGGGCGAGGTCAGTACGCGAGGCACGTTGCGCCTCCGGTTCGCCTTCTCGATGGTCCTGATCGTGCTGGGCGCGGGCGGTCTGCTCTGGGCGGTTCAGCTCGGGGAGAACCCTGACACCGCGTCCGGTTTTATCGTCGCCTTCTTCGCTTCGGCGGCCTCGGCCACCGGCGTCCTGTTGGGGGCCAGGTTCATCGTCCCGCGCGTTGTCGCCGCGCTGAGCCGGTTGCTCGGGACCGACCCGTCGAGCGTGATCGCACGTCGTAACGCAACTGCCGACCCGCTACGTACGACGCGTTCCACCGTCGGTCTGATCGTCGGCGTCACACTGATCACGACGTTCGCCTCAGGGGCGTCCGCGTTGCGCACCTCGATCAACCACAGCGGTGGCCTCACCGTCGACCAGCGTGCGCAGAGCGAGCAGTGGCTGTCGATCATGGCAGCTGTGATGATGTGCGTGGTGCTGATCTCCTGCATCATCTCCTGCGTCGGATTCGTCAGCACCATGTCGCTGACCGTTATTCAGCGGCGTCGGGAGATCGGCCTGCTGCGGGCGCTGGGCTTCACCGCCGCACAAATCCGGTCGATGATCACCAGAGAATCAGTCGCGCTGTCCGCCACCGCAATGCTGCTCGGGGTGTTCCTCGGAGTGATCTACGGCTCGGTCGGCGCACAGGCCCTCGTGGGGTCGTTCACCCCGGGGTTCGCATGGGGTCTGCCGTGGCCGGTCCTGGCGGCGATCGCCGTCGGTGGAGTGATCCTGGTGTTCCTCGCCTCCAAACCCCCCGCACGACGCGCGATCGCGGTATCACCCGTCGACGCGCTGCACGCAGCGGGCTGATCGACGTCCCCGCCGGAGTCAGGGGGTCCGGCGGGGCCGCGTCAGCTGACCACTAGTTCGGCGATCTCCAACAGGTTCAAAGCCGAGCCCTTGCGAAGGTTGTCGCCGCAGACGAACAACTCGGCCGACCGCGGAAAGTCCTCCAGTTGCCGAATACGCCCCACGAAGACCGGGTCGGCACCCACCACGTCGACCGGAGTGGGCCACTCCCCCGATTGCGGGTCGTCCAGTACCACCACGGAGTTCGCGTCCTGGGTGAGGGCCAGGACGATGGCGTCGCGATGCACCCGTTGCTCGAAGGTGGCGTGCACCGTCATCGAATGCGTGATCGCAACCGGCACCCGGACGCAGGTGGTCGCGACCTTCAACGTCGGGGCTTCGAGCAGTTCGCGCAGTTCCCGACGGACCTCGAGTTCCTCGTTCGACGAGCGGCCGTCACCGCTGCCACCGACCCACGGGACGACGTTGAAGGCGATCGGGGCGGGGAACGGGGTGTCCCCGGAAAGATCGGACAGCTTGCGTCGCACGTCGCCCGGGTTCAACCCGACGCTGCGGTCTCCACCCAGCTCATCGACCTCGTCGTACAGTCGCTGCACTCCCACCGATCCGACATCCGAGACAGCCTGATAGGTGGAGACGACCAGTTCCTGCAATCGCCAACGGCGGTGCAGGGAGGCGAGCATGTTGACCAGGGTCAGGGTGGTCGCGTTGGGGCTGGCGATCACACCCGCGCCGCTACCGTGCCGTTTGGCGGCGGACGGGTTCAGTTCAGGGACGACCAGCGGCACACCGGGCTCCTGTTCGAAGGCACCCGACGAATCGACCACCACGGCTCCGGCCGCGACGGCTTTCGGTGCCCATTCCAGCGCGACCTCCGGCGGTACCGCGAAAACAGCGACATCGACCCCGGCGAACGCGGCTTCGCTCAGCTGATGGACCGGCAGTCCCCGCCCAGCTGGGCCGACTGACTGTCCGGCCGATCGCTGCGACGCCATCAGACGAACCTCGCCCCAAACGTCCCGACCCGTGGGTAGAAGATGCACCAGAGTCCGACCGACCAGTCCGGTTGCGCCGACGACGGCAAGGGTCGCTCCATGCTCGGGCATCAGCGACGTGCCTCCCTTCAACGGTTCGAGGCGATGACCTCGGCGATCTGCACCGTGTTGAGCGCCGCGCCCTTGCGCAGGTTGTCGCCCGACACGAAGAGTACGAGCCCGCGCCCGTCCTCCACCGCTTGATCCTGCCTGATGCGGCCGACATATGTCGGGTCCTGACCGGCTGCACGCAGGGGGGTGGGTACGTCAACAAGCTCGACACCGGGTGCTGAACCGAGCAGCTCCGCGGCTCGCTGCGGGGTGATCGAGCGGTCGAACTCGGCGTGGATCGCGAGGGAGTGCCCAGTGAAAACCGGGACCCGTACGCAGGTACCCGACACCCGAAGGTCAGGCAGTTCGAGGATCTTGCGCGACTCGTTGCGCAGCTTCTGCTCTTCGTCGGTCTCCAGGGAACCGTCGTCGACCACAGAGCCGGCCATGGCCAGCACGTTGTAGGCAATCGGGGCGATGTACTTCTTACCGGGGCCCAGGTCGACCGCCTGGCCGTCGAGTGCCAGGCCTTCGATACTGCCGTCGCCCGACAGCACCCCTGCCCGAATCTGACCCGCCAGCTCTTCGACTCCCGCAAGCCCGGAACCAGACACGGCCTGGTAGGTCGCAACGGTGAGCCGCTGCAGGCCCGCTTCGTCCGACAGCACCTTCAGCACCGGCATCGCGGCCATCGTGGTGCAGTTCGGGTTGGCGATGATCCCTTTGGGAGGCGACGCGACCCTGTCGGGGTTCACCTCGCTGACCACAAGCGGCACGTCCGGGTCGCTGCGCCAGGCCGACGAGTTGTCGATGACGGTGACTCCGGCTGCGGCGAACTTGGGCGCGAGCGCCTTGGAGGTGTCACCGCCCGCAGAGAAGATCGCAATGTCAAGACCGGCCGGATCAGCGACCGCGGCATCCTCGATGACGTAGTCCTCGCCCTGCCAGGTCACCGACTTACCCGCCGAACGGGCCGATGCGAAAAGTCGAAGCGATGCCACCGGGAAGTCGCGCTCGGCCAGCAGGTCGAGCACGACGACGCCGACCTGACCGGTCGCACCGACGACACCTAAGTGCAATCCGCCTGCGCTCGAGGTGCCACTCATCGTCCGCTCCCTCCGTAGACCACTGCACTGTCCTGCCCGTCCAGGCCGAACGCCGTGTGCACTGCGCGCACCGCGTCGTCCAGCTGGTCATCACGGGTGATCACCGATACCCGGATCTCCGAGGTCGAGATCATGTCGATGTTGATCCCGTTGTCAGCGAGGGCCTGGAAGAACGTTGCACTGACACCGGGGTGACTGCGCATACCGGAGCCCACCAACGAGAGCTTGCCTATCTGGTCGTCGTATTGCAGCGAATCGAAGCCGACGCGCTCCTTGGCGGCCTGCAACACCTGAACGGCCCGCTGACCATCGGACTTGGGCAAGGTGAAGGAGACATCGGTGCGACCGGTCTCCAGCGCCGACACGTTCTGCACGATCATGTCGATGTTGATCTGCTCAGCGGCGATGGCCTGGAAGATCTGCGCCGCCATTCCCGGGGAGTCACTCACCCCGACGATGGTGATCTTGGCTTCGCTGCGGTCGTGCGCGACGCCGGCGATGATCGGGTCTTCCACGGGTGCTCCTTCGGGGC
>JAABUM010002426.1_pt1 | contig 24957 bp, 20 predicted proteins | sample 5559161 | NCBI WGS metagenome assembly JAABUM01 (sample SAMN10711868, study PRJNA513369) | rock metagenome | isolation source: Antarctica rocks | place: Antarctica: Victoria Land, Siegfried Peak nord
GACATCCGCGCCTGGATCAAGAACTGGAATGCCAACCCCCAGCCGTTCATCTGGACCAAGACTGCCGACCAGATCCTCGAGTCAATCGCCCGACTTCTCAAGCGAATTAACGACGGAGGACACTAGGCAACAGCACTCAACTCCAACATCGACTCCGAGCGCATCCGGAGGAGATTCCTCACTTTGTCCTGGAAACTCTTCGACACCGGGCGCCGATCCAGTGGTTCTTCCGCACCCTGACGCGTGACTACCGCATAGGTGAGACCGTCATGCAGGCAGGCGATCGCGTGATGCTCGCATGGGGCGCCGCCAACCGCGATGGGGGACAATTCACCGATCCTGACCGGTTCGCCGCGGACCGCCCGAATGCTGGCCAGCACCTGTCGTTTGGCTCGGGACCCCACCGGTGTATTGGGGCTCCTCTGGCGCAAGCGGAGCTGGAATCCCTTACTCGTGCAATCGTTGCTACGGGGGACATCAGAATAGCTGGGCCCATCCCCTGGCACGTCCACGGCGGCGTTCACTTCGGAGCCGAATGCGTCCCCGTCCAACTCGGCGCGGGCTCCTGATGGCGTTTGTACGTTTGCCGCGTATGAGCAAGCGCGCCCGTCTCGACCTGAATTCGACCACCGGAGCGGCCGACGTCGACGAACTGCAGTTGAGCTTCCGCTTTCTCGCGGCGCACTCTAACCCTTGGGCCGCACCTGCGTGCCCATCACCGCTTGCCGGGACTGGCCCGGAGTCAGGGAGAAGTTCATGACCACATCTGTGTTCGTCACAGGCGCGTCCAGTGGCATCGGGGCGGCCTTCCTTGCCCGCGTGCCCGGAGGTGTCGCAGCCCACAGCTTCAGCCGTAGGCCGACCCCCGGCCAGTGGACCGCGGCCGACCTGGGAGATACTCGCCAGTGGGCTACCGTCGTTGGCGCAGTCGAGGCAGCTCTGGATTCTGAGCGTCCCGAGCATGCAATCTTCTTCCACTGCTCGGGTACTGCGGACCCCGTTGGCCGGGTCGCGGATTTGGATCCGGCAGAATACGCCTCCATTGTCGTCCTTAACGCGGCCTCGGGCATGGCGCTGGGGCAGGCGTTTCTTCACGCGTGCCAAGCGCGTAGCGTTCGGGCAACGCTTGTGCTAATGAGCTCGCCGGCGGCCGAGAAGGACGTGCCCGGCATGGCGCATTACTGCGCGGGAAAGAACGGTATGCAGCACTGGGGAAAGATTGCTGCCGTGGAGCAGGTGCCCGCGTCAGGAAATCGCGTGCTCACGCTGGTTCCCTACGCAGTCCTCACCGATGCCGTGCGCAGCGTCATGACCCAGGATCCGGACGAAGTGCCCCTCGTGGCGTACTTCCGCCAGGTGGAGGCGGCCGGCGAGTTCGTGACCCCGGAGACGTGCGCGGAGCAGATATGGGCGGTGGTCGACAATGCTGCAAATGGCGACGTTGTCCCAGTGGGAGCGGTAATTATCGCTGAGCGGGCCGCTGCCGCTGCCTCGTGACGGGCACGGCGCCCCGCCCTTCCGCCAGCCCATGGTGTCTGACGTGGAGGGGCGTAGGTACGGCTTGTCGAGGCATGGCACGTGCCCGAACCCCACTGGGCGAGAGGAGACCACGTGACCGGTAACGCGGACGGCGACCTGCTGGATGTAGTGGTGATAGGCGGCGGACCGTGTGGCATGGCCGCGGCCGTCGGGCTTGCACGTTGCGGCCGGTCAGTGGCGGTCTTGGAACGTCACCCGGGGCCATTCGGCCTTCCGCGCGCGGGACACGTTGACGGCGAGGTGATGCGGGTCCTGCAGAACTTGGGTGCGCACGAACGGTTGGTAGCAAACGCGACGCCGTATGGCGACTACACCTGGTACGGCGGTGCTGGACAAATCCTCTTCGTGATCAACGCAGGTGAACGGTCCACGTGTCACTGGTACTCCGATTACACGGTCTATCAGCCCATTCTGGAGCAGGGGTTGCTCGACGCCGCGGAGCAACTCAGCAGCCTACATATTCGCTACGGCCATGAGGTCGTGGATCTTCAGCAGGACGATGCCGGAGTCACACTCCAAGTGGCGCAGTCGCGGTACGACGCGGACGGCGCTCGGATCACCAGCGCGGCGAGCGAAACGGTGCGCGCGCTCTGGGTTATCGCAGCCGACGGCGGCCCGAGTCCGACCCGCGAGCGACTGGGCATCCCGAGAACGGAGATCCCATTCGACAGCGAGGAGTGGTTGATCGTCGATGCGGAGATCCTGAAGCGCTGGCCGCAAGAAGGACACGGAGCTCAGTACTGCAACCCGCATCGGCCAGCCTTCGAAACCCCCCTGGGCCGTCGGCACCATCGCTGGGAATGGTCGTTGCTCCCGGGGGAAGCCGTTCGGGATTTCTTGAAACCGGAGACGGCGCGGGAACTGCTCGCGGAGCGCGGCATTGGGCCGGATGACGCCCGGGTCGTTCGCCAGCAGGTGTACAAGTTCGAGTCGAGGACAGCCGAACGCTGGCGCGCGGGGCGGGTCTTCCTGCTGGGCGACGCGGCGCACACCATGGCGCCGTTCATGGGCCAAGGAATGTGCGCCGGTGTCCGTGATGCAGCGAATCTTTCCTGGAAACTCGACCTCGTCACTAAGGGTACCGCCTCGGAGTCGCTGCTGGACACCTACGAGGCAGAACGGCGCCCCCACACCCAGACGTGGGCAGACATCTCGCGAGCGGTCGGACAGATCTCCTGCACGATAGACCCCCTCGCAGCGGCCAAGAGGGATGCCGCATTCGCCAGCGGCGAGGCGGCAAGTGTTCCGCCATTTCCGAGACTCACTTCTGGGCTCCTGTACCCGACCAAGGGCCCGTTTGCTGAGGTCGTGGGCGACCTGTTTCCACAGGCCCTGGTCCGAGCTGACTCGTCGACCCGCTACTGGCTCTTCGACGACGCCGTCGAATCCACCTTCTTGCTCGTCGTGGGTGGCCCCAGAGCCGTCCTACCGAGTGAGCGAGCCTTCGTCGCGTTAGAGGCAGTCGGCGGTCGCCTCATCGACTTCACCGGGACGGTCGCCTCCCATGCGAGGTGGTGGGACGTCGATGGCACGTACTACAGCTATTTCGGGGGAGTAGGCGCGGGTGCGGTCGTCGTACGCCCCGACAGATACGTCTACGGCGCGGCCACCAGCAGCCGCGAGTTGGAACTGGTGCTAGAGGCTCTCGTCGCCTCGTTGCACTCGGAGGTCGAAGAAGCAATGTCGGACCACGCTAAGCGCACCGTTCTGTCAACCACGAGTCTAGGAGCGCGATCATGAGCGAGACGCTGACCATCCGGAACGTGACCCTCATCGACTGCACTGGCGCGCCGGCTACCCGCGGCGCCGATGTCATTGTCCGGGACGGCCGAATTCTGGCTACCGGTCCGGGCGTCGCCGAGTCCGTCGACTCGCACGTCATCGATGCCACCGGGTTGTTTCTCATCCCAGGGCTGTGGGACACCGAGACGCATCTGACCCGCCCCGTCAGCGGGGTGCTGGACGACATCGCACTGTCTTCGAGCGATGAGGTCGACACGGAATCCGTCGAGGCCCACGTCGGCGCATACCTGCGCTACGGCTTCACCACAGTCGTCGACCTGGGCGGCCCGGAGGAGTACCTCGCGCCACTTCGCCAGCGGCAGGCAACCGGGGAGCTCGTAGGCGCGCGCGTGCTCTTCACCGGCCGGCAGTTCACGGCGGCGGGGGGCGAGCCCGCGAATTCCGATGGCACCCGGTGGGCCACTGTCACTGCGGACGTGCACGAAGTAGGACAGGCCCGCACGGTAATTCGGAACATGATCGAGGAGCACGGGATCGACGCGGTCAAGGCGAACCTGCCTGCCGGTGGTGGAGTGCACGGCCCCGGGGGCCCTGTTCTGTCGTCCACCATTCTCCGGATGCTGGTCGAGGAGGGCCATGCGGCGAACCTACCGGTGCACGTGCACATCGACACTGCGGAAGCCGCCATGACCGCGCTCGACGCCGGTGTAGACAACATCGAGCACATGTTCGAGCCCGATCCGCGAACTCTCGAGTTCGATGTGGAGCGGGTGACCAGGCTCTGTGTCGAGACGGGCGCCTACTGGCCGTTCACCATCGTGCTCTGGGAGGGCCTGTCACGACTCGGTGACGAGTCGCTCCTGGAGGAACTCGCACCGGAGACCGTCGTCGTCCCACGTGTGCTGGAGCGCATGAAATCGTCACCAGCTAGCTTGTGGAACAGCGCGACCGACGCGATAAGGAGCCACTATCAGGCGAGGTTCGACGCCGCGATGCGTTACCTCCCTCACGTGCACTCCGCGGGCGTTCGGACCACTATGGCGACCGACGCCGGCGCCCCGCCGGTTTTCCATGGGCCCAGCGCGGTGCGCGAACTAAGCCTCTCGGTCCAGGCGGGGCTCACTCCGATGGATGTGCTGCTGGCAGCGACCCGCGACTCGGCTCGCAAACTGCGCCGCGATTTAGATCTTGGGACGCTGGAACCGGGGAAGATCGCCGACATGATTCTGCTTCGCGACGACCCGCTGGCGGACATCTCAAATGTGAAAAAGGTGCACCAGGTCTTCCAGGGCGGGAAGGTCTCGTACTCGACCAACTGAGACGTGGGTCCGTCATGAGCCTCGCCCGGGTGCGGCCGCGCCCGACGACGTCGACGAGCAGCGTTCTAACCAGTTCGTACCGGGCCTACAGCTGATGGAACCCAGGACTGTTCCATCGCGGGTGCAGATGGTGCGCTGCCTGCTGCGTCCGCCGCTGAGGACCATCCGCGGTTCGACGGGCGCGACGCGAGTGCAGCTCTAAGGGTGGCTGAAAGCTGCCGAGCGCCCGTTTAGCTGCGTACAGAGTCTTGTACTCCAACCGGACATCCCGCATTGGCAGGTCGGGGTCGGATGTGCTCAGGGATGCTCGCCAATCTGTGCGGCTCGACCGCGATCTTCACTTCCCACGAGTTCCTGGGAGGGAGGTCTGCGCACAAGAATAGTCGAAGCCCCCCGGGGGGGCTCGCCTGGCGGGGGCTGGCTGGAGGTGGTCGCGCTCACGGTCGGTAGGTGGTCATTGTCTCGGCCCGGCTTTGTCACGGCCGGCCTCCAGCACGGCGTGACAGCTACGTGATCCGACCAGCCCTGTTAACTCCTCGCGCACCGTCGGGGCACAACCCTGGAAGTACACCCTGACGCTCAGGCCAGGCAGTTTCAGTGCTCACCCGACGGCGGCTCGGACACAAGGCTGGCACTTCCCGCCCGGTTCGGTCGCTTCTAGGCAGTGCGGGTGCGGGTGCGGACGACGTGGGCAACGGTGACGGCGACGACCAGTCCCGCGCCGTAGAAGGCGTCCTGCACCCAGCCGGTGTAGCCGAGCAGCTGCAGGCCGATGATGCCGGTCTCGAGGAAGTAGATGCCGAGGAAGGTGCCCATCGGGTTGAACTGACCGGGCAGGACGATCGCCGTGCCGAGGAACACGGCCGCGAGCGCGGGCAGCAGGTAGCTGGCGGAGGCGGTCGGGTCGAACCCGCCGACGGTCGCGACGAGCAGGATGCCGGCGAGGCCGGCGATGAGGCTGGCCGTGATGTAGCTGCCGGCGCGGATGCGGTCGACGTTGATGCCGGCCAGGCGGGCGACCTCGCGGTTGGCGCCGACGAACACGATGTGCCGCCCGATCGGCATCCAGGTGAGGACGTAGGCGAAGGCCGCGCAGAGAATGAGGCCGTAGAAGAACGAGAGCGGCAGCCCCAGGAAGTTCTTCAACGCGATCTTCGACAGGCTCTTGCTCGACACCGAGACGATGGTCGAGGAGGAGATCAGCTCCGCGAGTCCGAGGAACAGGCTCGCTGTGCCGAGCGTGACGATCAGCGATGGGACGCCGAGCTTGACGATGAACAGGGCGTTGAGCAAGCCGCAGCCGAGCGCGGCGGCAAGGGCGAGCAGGCAGGCAAGGAAAAGGTTGACATGGTGCAGGGCCGACAGCACCGGGATGATCGTCGCGGCGAGGCCCATGACACTGGCGAAGGACAGGTCGAACTCGCCGACCACGAAGGTGCACAGGGCCGAGACGGCGAGAAACAGCAACGCGGACTGCGAACCGAAGATCGCCTGAACGGTCGAGGTACCGAAGAACTTGTGGGGCATCAGGGCCGAGTAGAAGATCGCCATGAGGATCCAGACGCCCAGCAGGGCGTAGCGGGACCCGATCGAGCGGGCTCGGTCGCCCGGCTTCGGCGCGTTGCGCCGTCGTCGCGGCGTCCCGCCAGCCTCGGGCGGTCCCTCGCTGTGCTCGCCGGCAGGGTCGACTCCGGTGACGGTGGCTTCGCGGGTGACGGTCTGGTCGCTCTGGTCGGACATCGTCATGCCGGGCTCCCTGCGGTTGCGTCATTCGTCGCTGCTTGCCCCAGCGATGCATCGTCTGCCACCGCTTGGTCGGTGGCGTAGATCTGCTCGATGAGGTCATCCGGGGTGTTCGAGGCGACCTCATGGATTCCGGTGCCGGCGCGGTAGATCAGCACCCGGTCGCAGGTCGCGGCGAGGTCTTCGGGCTCGCTGCTGACCAGGATCACCGCCACGCCGCCCGTGGCGGCGCGCCGCAGCGCATGCAGGATGTCCTGCCGGGCACCGACGTCAACCGCTTGGGTAGGCTCGTGCAGGACCAGCAGCGTCGGGCCGGTGGTCAGCCACTTGGCCAGCAGCACCTTCTGCTGGTTGCCGCCGCTGAGCTGCTTGACCAGCATCGTGGGGGTAGGCGGCTTGATGTCGAGCTCGTCAACCGCCGACTCCGCACCCTCGCGTTGCCAGCCCCGGGCGACGAACCACGGGCGACCCCGCCGCCGCAGCTGCGGCAGGCTGATGTTGTCGCGGACGTTGACCTCGAAGGCGAGACCGTCCCGGTCCCGGCGCTCGGGAACCAGCACGATGCCCGCCCGAAGACAGCCGCGGACACCGGCTCGAGTGAGGTCGACCGTCATGCCGTTCGGGCCACCCGTGCTGACCGTTCCGGCTGTCGCCGGCTGGGCGCCGGTAAGCAGGTAGGGGATGTGTTCGTAACCGTTGCCGGGCAGTCCGGTGATGCCCAGCACTTCCCCTGCCGCCAGCGAGAAGCTGACCTCGGTGATGTTTTTGCCGGCCAGACCGGTAACGGTCACGGTCGGCTCGGGGGCGGCGCCCCGGTGGGCGGACCGGGCGTTGGTGGCCTCCAGCGTGCCGCCGAGCATCCGGCGTGCGATCTCCTCCTCGCTCAGCTCTCTGGTGGCAAGGCCGGCGCCGGCCAACCGGCCGTCGCGCAGGATCGTCATCCGGTCGGTGACTTCCATAAGCTCGATGAGGTTGTGGCTGATTAGGACGGCGGCACTACCGTCGGCCGACACCCGGCGCAGCAGGTCATGGATTCGCCGAAGGTCCGCGCCAGCCAGCGCCCGGGTGGACTCGTCCAGGATGATCAGGCCGGACCCGGCGGCGTGGTCCCGCAGGGCCCGGGCGATCGCAACCTCGGCACGTTCTGCTGCGCTCAGCGTCGCCACCAGCGCGGCGGGGTCCAGGTCGACGCCGAGGCGGGCCAGGGTCCGCTCGGTGAGGCGGTCGCGCTGGGCTCGGTCGATGCGACCCAGCAGGCGTGCGGTGGGGAAGCCGCCGACGCAGACGTTCTCGGCGACCGTCAGCTGGTCGAGCAGCCCGAGGTCCTGGTGCACCACCGAGATCCCGGCGGCGTGCACCTCCGGCCACCGGACGGGCAGGTGCATGGCTTGCCCGTCGACGTGATAGCGGGCTCCGGGGTCGGGCGTGTAGATGCCGGTGAGAATCTTGATGAGGGTCGATTTGCCTGACCCGTTCTGGCCGGCGAGGCCATGGATCTCGCCGGCCAGGACCGTCAGCTCGACGTCGGTTAGCACCTGCACGGGCCCAAAGGTCTTGTTGAGCGCGTGCACCTCGAGACGAGCTGAAGCAGCCGACATCGGACTAGATCCCCCAGCCGGTCGTGAACGTCTTCTTGAAGTCGTCCGAGCCGTACCAGGCGTTGGTGCTATACGCCTCCGGAGTCAGCGTCAGACCGCCCACGTTGTCCTTGGTGAAAATCCGGAAGATGCCCAGAGAAGTCACCGGGACGCTGCCGTTCATCATCCGAACCATGCCGTCCGTGAACAGCCAGCTCAGGTAGATCGGGCTGACTCCTACATCTACGAACTGGGTCTGACCGGCCTTGATGCGCTGCAGCGAGTCCAGGCTGCCGTTGGTCGACGCGAACTTGACCTTGTTGGAAAAGCCCGCGGTCTGTACTCCGGTCAAAGTCGCAGCAGCATTTCCGTCAACCTCGGAGATGACGTAGGTCGTGTCCGGGTGCGAGATCAGCGCGGAGCTGACCTGCGACGGCAACTTGCTGATACTGGCAGTATTGGTGTCGACTTCAGTGAACTTGCAGCCAGGGCAGTTGTCTTTAAAGTACTTCTTAGAGTAGGCTGTTGCGGCTATCAGCTGGGAAGAATCTGTCACGCCGATAAATAGGACCTTCGCCTTGCCGCCGCTATCGACAATGACCGACTCATTGTTCAGCCTTTGCGTGACATTGACCGACTCGGTGGTGTCGTAGAAGGCGAGAGCCGGAGAGTCCGGCTTCCCGCTGTTATTGGCTTCACCGGCGATCAGGACCGGGATGTGCTTCGAGACGAGGTTGTCGAACGCAGTTGACACCAGCTTGTAGTCCACGTACGCGGTGATGACGCCGTCGGCGCCTTGTGTAGCGGCCTGGTCGAGGCACGCCGCGATCGTGGTCGGCAGGAACTTGCCGTCACAAGTCTTGTAATTGGCGCCGAGCTTCGCGAGCGCGCCCTCGATGCCCACCCCAAAACCGTTGAGGATCGGCACCGCCGACCCGATTGGGACGTACCAGATCGTCTTGCCCTTCAACTTGCTGGCGCCTCCGGACACAGGCTTCACCGCGGGAAAGCTCGACACCGTGTTGGTGAACTTGGCCAGGTCGGCCTTGGCAGCGTCACTCCCGCCGCCGCCGCCGCCGCCGCCGCCGGCGGCCGAAGGCCCAGCGCTGGCCGAACTGCTGCCGCCTCCGCTGGGGGAGGAGCTCGAGCTTCCGCCACACGCCGCCGCGACGAGCGTGAGCGACGCGAGACATGCGGCGAGCAGCGGCCGGACGGCACGTCTGCGCTGCTGGGACTGGTACGGCATACTCATGTCCTCCGGATCAAGTGGCGGCTGGCAAGCGCGAGGTGCGCTGCGTCCAGCACTGTTCGCGGCGGGGCACGTTGGCTAGCTCCTCCAACTCCAGCCGCGAAGGTCCGCCATGGGTGTGAGTGAAGTGTCGTAAGTCATAGCTCTCATGTCAAGGGAATCTCAGGGATCGGATCGATTCTTCGCCTAGGACTCGGCTGCCGATTCCTAGATCGTTTCCTGGACGCCGGCGAAGTTGTCCTACCGCTTCGGGCTTCCGAACGGCCTGGCGTGGAGCCTGTCAACAAAGCCCGCTCAGCTGGACAACGAGCGAGGGTTGGGTGTGGGTTCAGCCGGGCGGTCGGCCGAGTCCTGGGGCGCCCATAGCGTCTGCTCGCTCGCGGGTCGGCGGCCTTACGAAGTCACGTTCGACATGGATCGCTGGGTGCCCAGTCCCCGCCAACAGGTCGCAAGCGACCGGGTTGGACAGGGCCGCGCGCACGTGCCGAGAGCAGGATCAACGCGGCGGGGAGCCAGACGCTCTAGCCACGCCACGTCGAACAACGCCCAAGCCAAGGATCGAGGACCGATCGACGACGTGAAGATTCAATCTGGATGACTGCGGCCACCTGAAGTCGGCGAACAGGAAAGCGTCAACTCGCCTTGAACTCGGGCTGAGAGGGCTTCTTGTCACCTCTGTCGAGATCGAGCAGGATAGCGGCGGTGCGGTCGACGTGGGCCTCGAATAGGGAACCCGCCAGGTCGACGTCGTGGGCCAGGGCGGCGTCGAGGATGGCTCTGTGCTCGGCGGCGACGTCACGGTGGACCTCGCCGCCGCCGCCGGACCAGGCTCGGTAGAGCTCCGCGGCACCCGACAGGCGCTGGCAGACCTCGAGCAGGACCTCGTTGTCACATGCCTCGATCAGTTTGTAATGGAAGGCGGTGTGCGCGCTGGCCCACTCGCCGTTCCGGGCCTTCGGTTGTCCGGGCAGGTAGACGGGTCTACTCGCCAGGCGGTGGTGAGCGGCCAGAATTTCCGACTCCCAGGCGACGCCGCCGCGCTCGACCGCCAGCCGCAGCGCGGCGCCCTCGTTGATCTTGCGGGTGACGGTCAGGTTGGTGAGCGCCCCCGCCGACAACGTCGTGACGTGGAAGCCGCGGTTGCGTTCGATGCGGACCAGGTTCTGGGACGCCAGCAGGCCAAGTGCCTCGCGCATCACGCTGATGCTGACGCCAAAACGTTGGCCGAGCTCGATGGGCTTCAGCCGCTCACCCGGCTTGAAGAGGCGGTCGAAGATCTCGGCCCGCAGCTGGTCGTACACGTCAACGGCGAGGCTCTCACCCCCGGCGCGCTTCACCATCGGCGAAGAATAACACTTGGTAGGTTTTCGATTCATCTATTGACAGGCGACTCTGTCGCTCGCAGGATCGGGCTCGGGCCTGTCGCTCGCAGGATCGGGCTCGGGCCTCAGGCTCACACCAACCATTTCAAGGAGAGCCACACCCCATGCGCCTAGCAAACGTCGCCGGACGAACCACCCTGCTGGACTCTTCGGGTGGGGGTCTGGACGTCGAGAAGGCCAGCGACGGCAGGTTCACCTCCGATCCCCAGGCGCTGTTCGGGCAGTGGGAGGAGTTCCGGGTGTGGGCCGAGGCCAACACCGGGCGCACCGACTTCGCCGTCAACGTCGCCGATCTGCAGGCCCCGACGCCTCTGCCGCCCCAGGTCTTCGGCATTGGCCTGAACTACGCAGAGCACATTGCGGAGTCAAAGATGGGCCGTCCGGAGGCCCCGGCCGTGTTCACCAAGTTCCCGACCTGCATTACCGGTCCTAACGCTGCCGTCTCGCTGCCCAGCGCCAACGTCGACTGGGAGGTCGAGCTGGTCGTCGCGATTGGTCGGCGGGCCTGGTGCGTCGAGGAAGGCGCCGCCTGGGAACATGTCGCCGGACTTATGGTGGGACAGGACCTGTCCGAGCGGGTGGTGCAGCTCGCTGGTCCGGTGCCGCAGTTCTCCATGGGCAAGTCCTACGTTGGGTTCGGTCCGGTCGGACCGGTGCTGGTGACGACCGACGAGGTGACGAACCCGGACGACCTCGAGCTTGGCTGCAAGCTGGGCGAAGAGGTACTACAACTTGGCCGCACGAGCCAGCTAATCTTCAGCGTCTCAGAGCTGGTCGCCAAGTTGTCGGCTATCTGCCCGCTGCTGCCCGGCGACATCATCTTCACGGGTACGCCGTCCGGCGTCGGTGGTGCTCGCAATCCCAAGCGCTTCCTGCCACCTGGCGGCGTGCTCACAAGCCACGTTGAGGGGCTCGGTGAGTTGCGCAACGAGCTCGTAGCTGGCCCGACCTACGGCTCTGGCGCGTAGAACAGCCAGCAACGGTTAGGCGTCATGGCCCAGTACCGGCGTACGGCCGCAGGTGAGATGCGAGGGTGCCACCACTACTGCGATCTCGCGACGCACCGGCGAGCGAAGTTGAGCACCGGAGAAGTGCCCGCACTATCCGGGTTCGAATGGTCTCCGGTGAACGGACGCCATCCTCGCGGTCGCGATGGGGGACTGTCGCGCGAGGTCGGATCGCGGTTTGGTAAGCGCAGTACTGAACTGCGCCGCTAGATTGAGGAGAGCGAGCGACGGATGCCTAGGCAGACACCAGCCGCACCGGGAACTACCAGGACGGCTGACGGCTTCACCATCGGCACGCTTGAACAGGTAGCGCCGCATCCCGGTGCGCCTCTGCTGGTATGCCTGCCAGGCGGCAGTTGTACCAGCAAGTACTTCGACGTGCCGGGCTTCTCACTGTTGGATGACGCGGCCGGGGCGGGCATTGATGCCGTGGCTCTCGACCGGCCCAACTACGCCAGCAGCGACGCTTTGGCGCCTCAGCAGACGACCTTCGCGCGCAACGCCGAGATCCTCGATGCGGCCATCGCGTCATTGTGGCGCCGGGTAGGCGCTGGACATAGCGGCGTGGTTCTGGTTGGTCACTCCATCGGGGGCGCCATCGCGGTGCATATCGCGGCAATGCCGTCGCACGACTGGCCCCTGCTGGGGCTCAGTGTCACAGGGTTCGCGGAGGAGTCGCCAGAAGGCGTGGTCGACACCTGGCACGGGTTGCCCGCCGACCAGCCACTCGTATTCAACGACGAACAGCGCCGCATGTTCATGTTCGGTCCGGACGGGAGCTTTGATGCTGATGCCATCGAACGGAGCGCTCCCGCTTTCCAGTTCGTTCCGTTGGCGGAGCTAACTGAGATCGTGGGCGGGTGGCGTAACGACTTTCCGCGCCTCGCGGAGAACGTTAGAGTCCCTGTGCAGTATCGTCTGGCGGAGTTCGACCAACTGTGGATCGTTTCACAGGAAAGCGTGGACGAACTTCGCGGCAGGTTCACCAATGCCCCGTCCGTCGATGCCACGCTAGCTCGCGGTACCGGGCACAACATTGATCATCACCACGCCGGCCGGGCATGGCACCAAGAGCAACTCGCATTTGCACGACGCTGTAGCGAGCAAGTCACCGAGCCAGCACGAGCGACATAAACCAACCGACGTCCGCCAGCGGTGCCGCTTGCGGCGGTATGCCGCGACCCGGGACTCCGCTGTTTTGGCCCCGTTCTTGGCACACGTCTGACCAGGTACCGACGACGTCAGTGTTGCGCGCAGGCGTCGAAGCCCTAACTCACGCTTGAGGTAGGAGGGTTGGCTCAACCCAATTGGCCCCGGGGTCACGCTGTTCAAGGTGCTGATAACTGACGCAGAGATCGTCGGGAACGTGCCGTGCTCAAGCCGAGACGGTCCTCAGTCGTGCTTCGTCCAGCCGCCCGCACCTGCCGCCTCTGCCCCGATGGTCGTGTCAGGGCCATGCCCGGTGTGCACCACGATCCCGGGCGGCAGCATGAGCAGCCGGTTGCGGATAGAAGCCGTGGTGGTGTCGTAGTCGGAGTACGACCGGCCGGTCGCGCCGGGGCCGCCGGAGAACAGCGTGTCGCCGCTGAACACCACCCCCAGCTCGGGGGCGTAGACGCTGACGCAGCCCGGGGCGTGACCAGGAGTGTGCAGCACGGTCAGGGTCGTGCCGGCCACGGCGATGTCCTGGCCGTCGACGAGCGGCGCGTCCGGGCCGCGGCCGGGGTGCGTCATGTCCCACAGCACCCGGTCGTCGGGGTGCAGCCAGATCGGCGCTCCGGTCGCGTCGGCCAGCACCGGGGCGACGTTGACGTGGTCGTCGTGGGCGTGTGTGCAGATGATGGCGAGCAGGCGTCGGCCGCCGATGGCGCGCTGGATCGCGGCGGCGTCGTGCGGGGCGTCGATGACGATGCACTCGGCATCGTCCCTCATCAGCCAGACGTTGTTGTCAACCTCCCAGGTGCCGCCGTCGAGGCTGAAGGTGCCGGAGGTGACGATGTGATCGACCCTGGCCGCTGCAGTGCTGTCAGTCACAGCACGACCACCGAGCGCAGCACCTCGCCCCGTCCCATCTTGGCGAAGGCCTCCTCGACGTCGTCAAGCCCGATCGTCTCCGAGACGAACGCGTCGAGGTCGAACCGCCCTCGCCGGTAGAGGTCGATCAGCATCGGGAAGTCGCGCGAGGGCAGGCAGTCGCCGTACCACGACGACTTCAGCGCGCCGCCATGGGCGAAGAAGTCGATCAGCGGCATGTCGAGGCGCATCTCCGGCGTGGGCACGCCGACGAGCACGACGGTGCCGGCGAGGTCGCGGGCGTGGAAGGCCTGCTCGTAGGTCCGGGGCTGGCCGACGGCGTCGATGCAGATGTCGGCGCCGAAGCCGTCGGTGTAGCCGCGGATGGCCTCCACGGGGTCCTCGCTGCGGGCGTCGACGACGTGGGTGGCGCCGAAGCCCCGAGCCGCCTCGAGCTTTCGCGGGTCGACGTCGACCGCGATCACGACGCGGGCCCCGACGAGGGTAGACGCGGCAACCGCAGCCATCCCCACGCCGCCGCAGCCGAAGACGGCCACCGTGTCGCCGCGGGTAACGCCTCCGGTGTTGAGGGCCGCTCCCGCGCCGGCCATGATCCCGCAGCCGAGCAGGCCGGCCGCGGTCGCCGGTGCCTCCGGGTCGACCTTCGTGCACTGCCCGGCGTGCACCAACGTCTTGTCGGCCAGCGCACCGATGCCCAGCGCGGGGGAGAGCTCGGTGCCGTCGGCCAGCGCACCGATGCCCAGCGCGGGGGAGAGCTCGGTGCCGTCGGCCAGCGTCATCTTCTGGGCGGCGTTGTGGCTGTCGAAGCAGTACCAGGGGCGCCCGCGGCGGCAGGCGCGGCAGTGCCCGCACACAGCGCGCCAGTTGAGGACGACGAAGTCGCCGACCGCGACGTCCGTCACGCCCTCGCCGACAGCGCTGACCTTGCCGGCGGCCTCGTGCCCTAGAAGGAACGGAAACTCGTCGTTGATCCCGCCCTCGCGGTAGTGCAGGTCGGTGTGGCAGACGCCGCAGGCCTCGATGTCGACCAGCGCCTCCGACGGCCCGGGGTCGGGCACCAGCACCGTCTCGACCCGTACCGGCTCGCCCTTGCCCCGGGCGATCACGCCCCGCACCTCGTGCATGCTGCCTCCGTCACTGTGTTTCGGTGGACATCGGTACCGCGCTAGGGCAGCTGCAACGTGATTCACCCGCACGCGCCCTCTGTCGCGTCAACCCCGGGTTCGACGCCGGGGTCAAAGGTCCAGCACGAGGCGGGGGCAGGCTGCTCGGGAGACGCAGATGAACATGGTGTCGTTGGCTGCCCGTTCCTCCGGGGTCAGCAAGCTGTCCCGGTGGTCGACCGCGCCCTCGAGGACCCGTGTCTCGCAGGTTCCGCACGTTCCTTCCTCGCAGGAAGACAGGACGTCGACGCCGGCAGCCTTGGCGACCTCGAGGATCGACTCGTCGGGGGAAACCGCAAGCGTGATGCTGCTTTGCGCGAGTTCCACCTCGAACGTTTCATGTAAGACCGGTTCCTCTTGCTCTCGCGGAGCGAACCGCTCTACGTGCAGGGCTCCTGCTGGCCACGCGGCACAGTGCCGCTCGACGGCTGTAAGCAGCGGTTCGGGGCCGCAGCAGTAGACGAGCGTGTCCGAACGCGGCGAACCGAGCAACTTGTCGAGTTTGAGCAAACCGACCTCGTCCTGCGGGTGCAGCGTCACCGCCGCCCCGAAGCACTCGCTCAGCTGAGTTCGGAAGGCCATCGATTCCAGGCTGCGACCGCCGTAGTGCAGCTCCCACTGTGCGCCTACAGCTTGGGCAGCGCCCACCATAGGCACGATAGGGGTGATGCCGATGCCGCCCGCGATGAACAGGTAGCGCGGAGACGGCTCCAGTGCGAAGTGGCAACGCGGTCCGCGGACGTCCACCAACGCGCCGTCGTGCAGCGCGTGATGCACGTACTCGGAGCCGCCTCGGCCTTCGGGCTCGCGCAGCACGCCAATTCGCCAGACACGTCGGTCCAAAGGATTCCCGCAGAGCGAGTACTGCCTGGTCAGCTCGGGGGTGAGCACCAAGTCGATGTGCGAGCCTGGCATCCAGGGGGGAAGGTCCTCCCCGGTTGGTAGCCGGAGGTCCAGGACGACCACACCACGTGCCACGGTTTCCCGGCGCTCGACCTGCAAACGCAGTTCGACCTCGTCGTGTGTGCTATGCACCCTGGGTCCCACGGATCAGTATCCGAACACGGGTCCGCCGGGTGATGCGCCGACCGGCTGGCGCTGACGCCAGGCACCGGCCTCGCCGGAGGTGCGCCTTTCCGGGCATCAGGCCACTTCACGAACCCGCACGTCAAGCCGGGCGAGGCCTCGCAACGTTTGGTTCACGGCGCGCTCGTAGCCGATGAGCTCGAAGCGCTCGACCTGCTGGACGAGCGCTTCCAGCAGGGACCGGATCTCCAATCGGGCCAGGTTCATACCGACGCAAGCGTGCTCGCCATGTCCGAAGGCGAGCTGGTCACTCGGACGGCGAGTGATGTCAAACCGGTCCGGCTCCGGGTACTTGCGTTCGTCGCGGTTGGCCGATCCATAAAGGAGCATCACCCGCGCCCCGGCCGGAATTGTCATCCCGTCGATCTCGTAGTCACGCGTGACCAGGCGGGAGAACCGCTGGATCGGCGACTCCAAGCGAAGCACCTCGTTGATCGCGTGTCGGATGAGCGACGGCTTCTCCCGCAGCAGGTCCCACTGCTCGGGGTGCTGTGCGAAAAGCCAGATCGCGCTGCTGGTCCCGAAGATGGTGGTATCTAATGACGGCCCGGTGTAGTCGATGACCATGAGTGGGCACTTCTCGGGGGGAAGCTCGCCGCGTTCCCCGGCCTCGTACAGGGCGGCGGCCCACCCATCGGGATCGATCTGCCCCGGCTTCGCCTCGTTGAGCGCGAAGTCGATTAGCTCCCGCGCCTTCGGCATGGCAGCGATCGTGCGCTGGTTCATCGGCCCCTGCGCGTCGAAGCCTGCCGCTGCCCATTCCAGCATGCGTTCCCGGCCGTAGTCGCCCAAGCCGACGAGCTTTGAAACGATGGTCAACGGCAGATGCTGCGCAAGTTCGGTCGCGGCGTCGAACGTGCCCTGCGCGACGAGGCGCTCGACAACGGCGGTTGCCTCCTGCTGGATGAGCGGCGTGATGTCATTCAAACGATCGGGGCGCAGTGGGCGCTCCAGGACCTTGCGCATCACCTGGTGCTCGGGGGGGTCGCTGCACAGAACGATGCCCTCAGTGGCCTTATTGATGGTGTCGTTCATCATCACTCCGTTGGCGGAACTGAACACTTCCCAGTTCAGGCTCGCCTCTCGCAGCGGCTGGTAACGCGGAATCGCGTACATCTCGTAGGCGGATAGGTAGACGACAGGACCGAGGTCCCGAAGCTCCCGATACATCTCGTAGGGGTCATGCAGCGCCTCCTCGGAGTACAGCTCTAGATCCGAGACCGGTGGGGTCGAATACGACGTCATGTCAGGCTCCCTGCTCGCGGCGTTCATATAAGTCTCAGTGTTCCGTCAGCCATCCATCAGCGGGTGCGGTATCTGCGCAACCCCTGATTCCATCTTTCGTCAGCATGTAGTAGTCCCTTGCGCCACCCTGCTCACGGTGGTGGGCCCGCCTGACTAGAAAGGCGGTCGCCGCCGTGTCCGTTTCGAGCGCATCGAGCGGTCACGGCCGAGATGCGAAAGACGTCGCGACGAAAGTACGGACGCCCTTCGCGCCTCAGCCCCTCATCATGCGTTCGGCTGACGGAACCTCGGGAAGAGCACCTCCGCGTTCCGCCGAAAGGTCGCCGGTGCATTCTCCAACTCAGGGATGCGAGCACTGACCAGAGCCTCCGCCAACGACTCGACCATCTCGGGCGGAGTGAAGGGATAGTCACTGCCGTAGACGATCTGCGTCGAGCTGACGAGCTCGAGCAGCGCTGGCAGGGCACGCGGTAACGGAATGCCGGCCACGTCGTAATACAGCCGCTGCAGGCCGCCCAGCACATCTACCTGGTCGGACGAGGACGCTGCCCAAGCCAAGGCGAACTGGTGGACGCGGTCACTTGTCACGGGGAGCGCCGCGCCGGCGTGCGGGACCACCCATCGGATGCTGGGATAGCGGCTCAGGCAGCCGCTAAGCGCTAGGTTGAACACTGCGCGGGTGGTGTCGAGCAGGAATTCGATCATCGGCCTGGGTCGGCCCATCGACAACTGTTGCCAGCAGACGGGTGAGGTCGGATGAATGAGAACTACGGCATCGAGAGAGTCGAGAACCTCGAGTAGGCCGTCGAGCGCGGAGTCCCCTAGATACAGACCGCCGTAGTTGGTATGGAGCGATATCGCGTCGGCGTTGAGGTCGTTGAATGCGCGCTGCGCTTCCTCGATGGCGGCGTTGACGTCGGGAATAGGCAGACTTGCGGCGAATCCAAACCTCTGCGGATGATGCTTTACGACTTCCGCGGCTTCGTCGTTCACGACCGAAGCGAGTTTGACTGCCGCGGACGCGTCTCCGAAAAAGACCCCAGGCGAGGAGATGGAGAGTACCGCAGCGTCAATGCCGGCGCTGTCCATGTCGGCTAAGGTCGAGGCGGGATCCCAATCGGGTAACCGGGGCATCCCGTCGGGCTGGCCGTGCCCCGCATCGAGACAGGCCTGCCGGTAGGTCGCCGTCAAGATGTGAGCGTGCAGGTCGATGGCGCCCGGCTGGCCTTGGTCCGCTTTCAGCGGAGCACCCTTGACGTGAGACCCAGCGTCCGGTCCGGGGCGCGGCTCCGTATCAGGCATAGTCGCTCCACTCGACGATCTTCCCGTCGCTGTAGACGACGACGCTTGCAGCGTCCATCGAGGTCGGCACCCCGGCTTTCCACCCCCAGGCGTCGTCGTTCTCGATCGGCGTGGCGGACCACTGGTGTTCGACGTGGACGACGTTGCCGTTGACGGCCCAGCGGCTCACCGGGCTGAACTTGCGATCGGGTAGCTTCTTGGCGATGTCGCGGACCGACTCCAGCAAGGGGTCGCGGCCCTTCCCTTTAAACCTGTTGTGATGCTCCCAGTGCACGTCATCGGCCAGCAACCCGCCGAACGTCTCCAGGTCTAACTCGTTGTACGCAGTAAAGAACTTGTCCGTGAGGGATGCAAGCTCGGGTTTGTTTGACTCAGCCACTTTGACCTCCAGGTTGATGAATACGTTTGGTGCCGCAGGTAGGTAGGCCATCGAATCCGGGGGGCCATCGGCCATCGGCTACGACGGTTCTCACGTCAAGTACGAAGTGGGACGCCTCCCCCTAAAGCTCCTGCTCGGTAGTACCGGGCAATCGTGCTGTTCTGGTTGCATGAAGAGAAAAATGTCGGGCGCCATCGCTCCGCAGTAGGACGGCGCCGCGACGGGTAGTCCCAGAGCCTCGCACCTCAGCTCAAGACGATGTGGCAAGTTGTTCCGCGAGCATCTGCTCGCGCGTCAAGCGGTCACGCAGGGCCAGCGTGGCCGAGGCCAGCTCGTCGCTGCCGTGGGTGGTTGCGTAGACGTAGCGGTCGGGCCGGACGATCACCGCATCCGCATCGTGCTCGCGCAGCCAAGCAGACTGCAGCTCGCTGGGCCCGGTCATGACTACTGCGCCGAGCTGGTCCCACGCGGCACGCACGTCGTCGGGCACGGCAGCAACGACGCCAGCGTCGGCCAGCACCGCGAAGTTGTATCCGACCACGTCATCGAAACGGCGCCCGTCAACGGTCCTGGGCTGCGGAGCGAGTTGGCCCACGGGGTCCTCGAGCAGATCCGCGAGCCCCGGACCCAGCGGCGGCCGGAACCTGTCCAGGACCTGGTGCTCTGTGGTCGGGGGCCGGTTCTCGGCGTAGCCGAACGCCTCAATCATGTTGGCCTGACGGGCGGACTCCTCGATGTAGGGGCGCACGTGCGCCGAGCGTTCGGACTCGTAGGTGTCGAGCAGGTCAGCGGCAGCTCGCCCGGAAACGACCCACGCCAGCTTCCAAGCGAGGTTTGTTGCGTCACGCAGACCCGAGCACATGCCTTGGCCGAGCATGGGCGGCATCTCGTGGGCCGCGTCGCCGGCGATCAGCAGCCTGCCGTTGCGCCATCCGCAGGCCAGGTGGGCGTGCCACTCGTAGACGTCGGCGCGCTCGATGCGGTAGCTGCCCGGGTCCAGCCACTTGCTCAGCAGGCGGTACACGGTCGTCGGACGTTCGTACTCATTCACGTCGCCGCCGGGCTGCAGCATGAACTCGAAGCGCAGCCGAGGAGGGCCGATCGGCAGGTAGGTGACCGGCTTGTTGCGGTCGCAGTAGACAAAGCCGCCGGTGCGGGGCAGGTCAGCTGGGTGTTCGAAGGGATAGATGTCGGCAATGAGAGAGCGCTGCGTTCCGTGCAGGTCCTCGACATGAGTACTGACTTGCCGGCGCAGCGAGGAGTTCGCGCCGTCGGCGGCGACGACGTAGGCAGCGCTCAGGGTTCGCGTCGCGCCCGTCTTGGGCTGGGTGACCTGCACGGTGGCCTGCTCGGCCGTCTGGTGCACGGCGGCGACAGTCCACCCCAACCACAGCTCGGCATCATGGCTGCTGGCCAGGAGTCCCCGCAGGCGGGACTCGAAGTCGGGCTGGTGGAACTGGTAGTCCGGGTACCAGCCCTGGTCAGACTCGACATCTGGCATCGCGAACGACAAGAAGGGGTGCCCCTCTGAATCGTGCAACACCCATCCGTTCATGCGCAGATGGCGCGGCTCCAGATCGGCGGCACCGAGCGTCTGCAGGGTTCGCATGGTTTCGTCGTCGATGTGCGTGGCCCTTGGATGGTGGGTAACCACCCGCTTGGGATCGACGACGGCTACCCGGACCCCACTCGTGGCGAGCAGTCGGGTGTGCGTCAGCCCAGTCGGGCCGGCACCTACGACGACGACGTCGTAATCCGAAGGTGCGGTTTCAGCAGTCATTGCAATGACACCCTCCTTGGACGTCCACACGAGCGGAATGCCAGTACTTGCTTAGCCGAGCGCGGCCTGATCCAAGGGCTACGGCCGAAGGGAGTCTGCGAGCCTCGGGCGCGGAGAGCCGTTGAACTCGGCCCGGCCACCGACGAACACGCCTAGATTCCGCCCCCCTCGCTTTCGTTGTGACCGTAGACACAAGGTGCGCATGTCGTCAACAGTTGCTGCACCCTAGGCGTGAGCGGAGCACGGATGCATGATGTGCACATGCCGGGCTCAGTCCGCAATGGACCAGCAGGGAAACAGCGCCGAGCAGAAGAGGTGTATGAGCGCCTGCGCGGCGACATCTTCGCCGCGAGGTTGCAGCCGGGGCAGCGGCTGAAGTTCGCCGAGTTGTGCGCCGCGTACGACACCAGCGTGGGGGTGGCGCGGGAGGCCCTGACTCGGCTGGCGGCGGAGCGGCTCGTGGTTCCGCGCGACCAGCACGGCTACACGGTCGTCGAGTTCTCCGAGCCCGAGCTCACCGACCTGACGGCCGCTCGGATCCAGGTCGAGTCCCTCGTGATCCGCGAGTCGGTGTTACACGGTAGCGCCGAATGGGAGGCGAACGTGCTGGCAAGACATCATCTGCTGACCCGCGCTCCGCTACCGACCGACATGGGCAGCGAGGCCATGCAGAACTGGAGCCAGGTTCACGAGGCCTTCCACCGTTCGCTGCTGGCCGGCTCGCCGAGCAGGCGGCTGCAAGAGATCGCAGAATCGCTGCGCAATGAAGCAGAGCTCTATCGGCGCTGGGCTGGCTCCCTCGGTCACGAGCCCGACCGTAATCTGCCCGCAGAACATCGCGCGCTCGCCGACGCGGCATTGGCCCGTGATGCCGACGGGGCTGCAGAAGTCTTGCGTGATCACCTTGCGCATACCGCACAGGTGCTCATCAGCGACTCTCTCATTCACTCATCCAACCTTACCGATTCATAAGGAGTGAGGAACTTCCGTACGTGTACCTGCAGCGCATGTACGCGGGTCACAGAAAGAACGGGCGCGGCAGCACTTCCGGTGTGAAAGGGTCAAACAACCAAGGGGGCGCTTCTATGACAGGGAAGTCACAGTTACGCGATTGGACCGGTTTCGATCCGTTTGACGAGTCGGTGCGCGACGATCCTTACCCGCACTACGAATTGTTGCGCGAGCAGGCACCGTGCGTGCGACTCGAGCGCTACGGCGTGTGGTTGATAACGCGGTACGCGGATTCAGCAGCGGTCCTTCAAGATTGGGAGACGTTCTCATCGGCCACCGGAGCCGGACTGGAACCAGCGCCGACACCGGAAGAGGGAGGCGTGATTCTCTCGACGGATCCGCCAGAACACACTCGTATTAGGCGTGCTGTGGCGCGGGACTTCACCCCGAAGGCAATTCGCGCTTTGGAGCCGCGGCTTCGCGAGTTGGTTGGCCAGGCTCTGGACGCAGCTCTCGCTGAGGATCAATTCGACTGGGTCACGCTGGTAGCGCAACCCGTGCCGACCACGCTGATGGCCGAGTTGATGGGCTACCCTGCCCAGTACCGCGAGCAGTACTGCCGGTGGGCGTCAGTCGTCTTCAATTCGATGGGCTGCCCGGCGGACGGCAGCAGCGACTTTGGTCCGGTGGCAGAAGTGGCAGGGCAGCTCTACGGGTTCGTGTCAGAACTCGCAGCCAACCGGGAATATGTTCCGGGCGGCTGGGCTGATCGCATAGTCCAAGCCGGCGAGCGGGGGGAACTGACTGAATCCGAGGTTCCGTCCTTACTCGGCGGGATCCTCGTTGCTGCCATGGACACAACCGTCAACATGCTCGGCAACCTTGCTCATTCCCTTGCGGAGCATCCGAATCAGTGGGCGTTGCTGGTCAAGGATCCAAGTCTCGCTGCGTCGGCAGTCGAGGAGTCTTTGCGCTACGAGTCGCCCGTTCAGCCGGGGTTCTTTCGGGTGACGACCACTGCGACCGAGGTCGCCGGCGTCAAACTGCCACAAGGGGCCCGCGTGATGGTGGGGTTCGGCAGCGCGAATCGTGACCCTCGCCAGTTCCCAGAACCCGATCAATTCCTGATCGACCGCACCCCGAACGACCACCTCGCCATGGGGCGCGGCACCCACTTCTGCCTGGGAGCGCCAGTCGCACGCCTCATGGGGAGAGTCGTATTCGAGGAGCTTGCCTTGCGCGCAACGGAACTTGCAGTGGTTGGCGAGCCGGTGCGTAAGAACAACCGGATGCTGCGCGGTTTTGATGCGCTTCCCCTGCGTATAGCGGCATGACCCGTCTGCCTGTGTGAAGCCGGTTAGGGGGCAGAAGGCATCGGCAACCTGCAGGTTTTGAGGCGACCAAAGGAAACAAGTGATCTGGAGCGAACAGGAGGTACCGCCATAGCCACGACGCGCAGATGTCGGGGGCGTCTCCGGGCTGCTCCAGCCTTCAAAAGCCGCGCGTGCACTATCGAACCGACCTCGATGCGCCCTCGAAGTCGCCGTTACTTCTCGAAGGCGGGCGAGGGCTGATACCCGACGTGGGCTGCCGCGTCTGGGGCGAAGCTTCCTCACACGAGCGCGGTGCAACCCGCGCCGATGCCTGAACGAGTGGCACCGGTAGTGGGGGAGGCGGGCAGTAGGTTCGCACTGCGGCAGGGTGAACCTCTATTTCGTAAGCAACTCGTTGATCGGGACCGACCCGCCGAATACCTCCTACGGATGACTGACCACGGAAGGCGTACCAGCATGACGACTCCTGCCAACCTCACGATTTATGCCAAAGGCCTGACTTGGGGCGAGGGGCCGCGCCGCCACGACGGCGCACTGTGGGTTTCCGACACCCAGGGTTCGCGGCTCTGGAGCGACGCCAGCGGAACCTGGACCGCTCACGATCTCCCGACACCCTGCAACGGCCTCTGGTTCCTGCCTGACGAACGCCTTGTCGCGGCGATGATGGTCCTGCCGCAGGTGGGAATGTGGAACGGGACCGAGTTCGACCGCTATGCTGATCTCACTGACCTCCAGCCGGGGCCCCTCGGTGACATGGTCGGCGATAGCGCGGGCAACCTCTACATCGACGACGTCGGCTACGCCGCGCACAAGGGCGAGTCGCCGAAGCCCGGTCGATTATTGCGCGTCAGTGCGGACCGGACTGCTGTCGTTGTTGCGGACGACCTCGAATTCCCGAACGGCCTTGCACTCATCGACAATGAGGCCAGCCTCGTCGTGGTCGAGTCGACGGCTCAACGGCTCACCGCCTTTGACGTGAACAATGCAGGCGTGCTGTCCGGTCGCCGGGTGTACGCCGACATCGCCGCACTGGTAGGCCCGGAAGCCCGGCCCGATGGAATCTGGCCAGTAGAGGACGGCATCTGGGTAGCCACGCTCTCTGGCCATGCAGTGGTCAAGGTGAGGGATGGTGAGTTGCTCGCCTCGATCGACACCGGCAACGGGTACCCGATCGCCTGCTGTGTTGAAGGACAGCGCTTGTACGTGACGGTGGCAGACAGCCGTGGTGCTCCGCTTATGGAGGCGTTGGCGGCCAAAGCTTTGGACACCGTGGTCCTGGTCACCGACTTGGGGACGGACGGCGGATCGTGAGCATGGCCTGAACGTCGTTCCCCTGGGCGACGCCGTCGTGCTTGAGTCAACGTGCCCCTGCCTGACGCGAACACCCGCTTGGCCAGTGTCCAGGCGTCTGCGCTTCACCGGCATCAGCAGCAGCCCGTTGAGATGGGGCAGCACGCGGCCCCGCGGCTCGACCGGAAGACCTTCGCTTTATCCGGCCTTCGCTAGGCCGGACCAGCCGCCCGGCCTGCACCTCAGGACGGACCACCAGCCCTTCGGCAGGGTTACGACATCCAGCCTAGGAGCCAAGTTGGCGCACGCAACCAAGATCGACCAACTGCGGCCATGTTGCCGGCGGGCACACGACGCACGGGATGTTCTCCTCCTCGACAATGACTTGCCATGACAGAATCGATCGCATCCCTGAGAATCCCTTGACAGCGTCGCTCGTGATTCAACACACTCAACCGCACGTGGACTCGACAGATTGTGGCCTCGGAGTATAAGAAGCCGGCTGTGTGACCCCGGCGCTGCTCACCGGCACCGCGCTCACACCCATCGAATCGAAGGAATGACCATGCCGCACCAGTCCCAGCAGCCCAGACGTGCCGTCAGGCCGATCCTCGCCGCCTGTCTTGCGTCCGTCACCCTGCTCGCTGCCGCGTGTGGCGGCAGCAGCAAGACGTCGCCCGGCGGTGGTGGCACCTCGACCCCGGCAATCGCCGGCTCGGGGAGCGCATCGGGGGGGAGTTCCGGTATCCCGGCGATGCAGGCCGACCTTGCCAAGTTCACCAACACGGTGTCGAGCTACCAGGCGGTGGAGCCGGTGCCAGGCGCCGCCAGCAA